>Ga0302188_10001020_pt1 | contig 22870 bp, 12 predicted proteins | sample II_Bog_E2_1_FD_198783 | JGI IMG/M metagenome (GOLD analysis project Ga0302188, IMG submission 198783) | Peat permafrost microbial communities from Stordalen Mire near Abisko, Sweden - II_Bog_E2_1 | ecosystem: Environmental > Terrestrial > Soil > Wetlands > Peat | place: Sweden: Abisko...
ACCCCAACCCCAACCCCAACCCCAACCCCAACCCCAACCCCAACCCCAACCCCAACCCCAACCCCAACCCCAACCCCTTATTTTAATATCAAATATTTGAAATATGCTTGAAATGGACATCATAATCAATCATAATAAAAAAGATGATAAGATGAGATATGCATGCAATCACTTGAAATCCTCATCCTCTTCATCGGGGAGAGGTTGGTTGTCAGCCTCCTTCCATTATTCACTCAGAGCTTGGATCTGGGAATGGTCCATCACGATCTCTTGAGGTTTAAGAGCGAGTGCTTCAACCAAGTAAAGGTTAGGATCTCCGGAGAGGGTTCTCAGAATCCAAAGGAAGGGTTTCTCGTACTGGTAGTTGGACTTGGCAGAGATATCAAAGTATTGCAAGTTGCGCTTTCTGTGGAAAGTGATTTGTCTGGCCTTGACTTTTCTATCCTTTTGATCAACTTTGTTGCCAACCAACACTATGGGGATGTTATCACAGATGCGAGTGAGATCTTTGTACCACTTGGGCACGTTTTTGTAGGTAATTCTGGTAGTGACATCAAACATGATGATGGCGGCATTGCCACCAATATAGTAGCCTTCACGTAAACCGCCTAACTTCTCTTGTCCAGCTGTATCCCAAATGGACAACTTGATGGGACCGTGATTGGTATAGAAAGTGATGGAACTGACCTCCACTCCCTGGGTGGCAATGTATTTCTTTTCGAATTCTCCAGTAATGTGCCTCTTGACAAAGGTGGTCTTGCCGACTCCTCCGTCTCCGATCAAGACGACCTTGAACTCAGCCACAGGTTTCACTCCCTAAGATAGCTAAATTGGTTACCTCCATATGTTGAATGCTTAAAATAATATAATTCTCAAATATATTTCACCACTTATTATAGCAGCCAAATATATCATAAGATTGCCAACAATTAAGATTGCCTCAACAATGGTTATTTGCTTATACTTTGCTGGATTTTGCTGCTTTCACAGTCTATAATTCATAATGTTGATTGTGCTGGATAATAATGATTTGCGAAATTATAACATCACGTCCAGTACATGTGTCTGTAGTGAGTGGCTTTGGTTGACTTCATGCCCGATTTCCAATGCTTATACCCCAAATTATCTCGAACTGCATAGGTTTATGCTCTTGTGCAAAGTAAACTTCTAAAGTAGGCTTTGGATTTTATATATTTAATCGGGAAGAGAAGGATTAAGCCAAAGAGCACCATCGTTTGCCTAACCTTCTTGTCGTTTCTTCTCCAACCCGTTCTCCTCTGCATAAAGAAGATGAAGTTAGCAACATCATTTGCCATTTGAGGTGTGGAAGCAGGAGTTCCGTCTTCATATTCGAGCATTCCATCATGAAGTTGTCTGGGCATACCAATAATCATGTGGTCAAAGTAACTACATTTTAAATGAAATACGGATTAAAGTGCTTTCCCTTGGGTACTTCCAATCCATAAGGTGGTTTGAAGTGGTAGCCAGTCATAATGTTGTAGATATAGTTGATTCCTCCAGGTCTTAATCTGATTTTGGTGAAATCAGTAGGCCAGACTCCTCCGTTAGCATTTTTAGCCTGATCCTGTGAAAAGTAGGTTGGATAGATGTGATCATGGATGTATCTGCATTAAATAGTCAATACCTATCTCTTTAGTCCCATTCCTGATAGTAAAACTGTTTGTAGTGGTGATGAGCGGGGTGGATAGTGAAATGTTCAGCTACCCAAGCTGATAGTTCGAGTTGTTCGTAAACCTTATCCAGCAGAAGATCGTATTTCTTGTACATCATACCGTGACAGTTCGAGCAGTTTTTGGTGAAGACTTGGAAACCTACATTAAATCAATTTTAGAATAGAACTTTCTCCGAAGAGAAAATCAAAAGTGTGTACCTCTTCTCACACTTCCTGAGTCGTAGGTTCCCCAGGCTCTGAACTGAGGCCAAGATAAGCGTCCGTGATGTGTGCCGACCTCCGTAACCATCTCCTCGTACCCCTTAATACCCCAATGTGCGCCGATATCATCACGATAGATAAAGCATTTCTCATCTTCCTGAGCTCCAGTTAAAGCTATTCCTGTTGCAAAGGTGGCAAGAATAAACTTCCTGGTTATATTCATAAAATAATGAATGATATTAGCTGCAAACAGCACGAATATGAATATTTTTAAAGAAGTCAATATCTAACATCTGGTAATTTCGAAGAGAATAGAACCTCAGATATGGTTCTTAAATTATAAAAATAAAATCGGAGAGATGAATCCCTATAACAATCCATATGTAAGATGATGATAATGCAGAACAATGGTTATAACAATGGCGGTTATGGGTATAACAACAATCCTTATGCGAACCCCTACAATGATCCTTATGCAGATCCTTACAACAAACCATATCCGCCTGGACCAGGATACAATAATTATGGTCAAGGTGGAGGCTATGGCTATAATAATAACAACAACAATGGGGCTGAAGATTGTTGTGCTTGCCTCGCTGGAATGTGCTGTGCCTGCTGCTTGCTATAAATGTGTCTTCGATGATCATCATCTATTGAAACATTTCTAATTTTCTTATATCAATAAACCAGTAATGAAACAACTACCCATATATCCTGTCATATCATTGACTTGTGAGATAAGCAGTTAATATCTAAAAGTAATTATTGTTGTGGAGAATCTATAACTTCCAAATAGATATTGAAATTATTCAGTAATTAAAATATTGCTTCTGCCAAGCTATTTTATTTGATTAAATACAGCAGAAGTATACTATAGTTCCACCATCATGAAAGCGCCTTCTTCTTGCTGATTATCGAAAGTATAATATGCAATTCAGCGAGAATCATCTTATCTGCGGTGTAAAATAGCTTAACGCATTCTATTTGCGTCTTTCGTACCCTTGCGTTATCCCTGGCGCACGTTTATGTTTGATATCACCTTTTTCCAGCCTGCGTCAATGTTTAATTTGGACATTTCCTCCTTGTTCTCGGCCTCGTTTCTGATATTTCTGGTAGCTCTTTCCGTTTTTTACTCCTATTTCGCGGCAAGGAACTCATTCAGCTGACGACGGCCCTAATCTTTTCTTTTAGTCTTTTACGACCACTCGCGATCCTGAATTATCATTGAAATACGCTTCTTTCCCTCAACATATTTTGAATTCTGTCTTCTTCCTCGCGGATTCGTCGTGAGGCTTAGTCTTCCTCAAATTAGTTAAACTCATATTATCCATCATCTTCTCCATTATTGGCAGGTTGTGGCGGAGACAATGAATTGAACTGAAAAGCCGGCTGTGCGGGTTGTACTGAATGAGCGATGGTGTACCTTGTGGATTGTTGTCAGCTTCACCAAATTAAAAAGGTTAGTATTGCAGTTCCATACGGGCGGACTGATCCTGAGTGGACGTGGGATGTTAACTTTCCATAAAAAACTCATCCATTTTGAGATTGTGGTGATATTATCCTTAAATATATCAATCTGTGATTTCATTACTGGATCATAATATTCATAAAATGATGGAAGGAATCAGCCCTCATGCCAGGCTGTAAATCATTTGAATTGTCTACAAAATATCGCTTCATGAGATTATTTCATAATATATGGTTAACTAATGGTATTTTATACTGATAAATTAGTTGCATCAGCTGTCTTTAGGCTTTTACAAGTATTATTGAACTTGAGAGAATCTTCGTCGTAGAAAATATCTGTAGATGAACGCTGCGCCATTAGTTTTAGGGTGGAACAGGAAGAGATAAAAGACGATTCTCAGCACGTTGTAGGATTTCAGAGAGACGAAAAAAAATAGGACTCGAGTGTTCTTTGCGAAGGCAGTGAAGAATCCAAAAACAACCCAATAGGTGAGCCACTCCTTTGTCCTTTGATAATCTTTAGCTTTAATTGCCTGTGTAATAAGAAAGATACTTTGCATGACATGTAGGAGGGGTAAATCATTCCGAAGAGAGCAACGAAAAGATGCGAAAAGATACCAGTGCCAAGCGTGATGATTGAAATCAAAAAGAATCCCAGTATAAAATAGGCAGGTCTAACATGTATCTTCTAAGTAAGTTTACTGAGCGGCGTGAAATCTTCAAAGGTCTAGTCAATATCATCGAGAATGGGCATTACGCCATCAGTCACAAAGTTGGATATAGTCATGCTCTACTCAAATTTATTATAGCAATTATATCATGATAAACTATTAGTCATAAGGGCATTAATATTTCAGATAGATATTGAAGAACATCAGAATCAAGATATTTTTGATTTCTTGGAGGTTGAACCGTTGTTGATGGTTGAATTGGGAGGCATTAATGGAGGAGATTTCGCACCTTTACTTGCAGTCTTTACTTCAATAGTGTTTTTGTGACTGTTTCCACGCTAGGACTCCTCAATTTTGTCGATTTACATCTTGTTCAAATTTTAAAAGTGCTCACTTATGGCTTTCAACTCTTCTTATTTGACCCTGATGTACTCTGAGGTTTAAACTTGCATGCGATGCACCTCTTGAGTATCTCCACATGTTCTCCACAAATAATCCATTTCTTTTCCCTTCAGTCCCACATATTGCTGTTCCTTGAGTTTCTTGATGGGTTCCGCAAGATCAGGCGGTATTTCCGTAATTTTTTTTATGATATCGATGATGCTATTGAGTTATCTCTCGACAAACTCATTGATATCTGTCCTCAATCGCTCCAAAGTTTATCTATAGGTATTAATGGCTGATTATAATTCTTCGATTGGTTTACGGTCTCTTAAAACTCTCCTGACGAATTATTTAAAGCTAATAGCTTCGTATTTGTCGGCTTTGTTGACATGTCGATGTATGGATTCGCATGATTAATCTTCGCATTGCAAACAAAAGAAGGCATAATCGTCGCAGCCTTCATTCAAGCAAACCATCCGAGCTTCTTTCTTGTTGAGGCATTGAGGATATGATTTTATTTTTGATGAATCCAATGGCTTCAATTCATACGAATTTTTCATTATTTTTATTATGATTCGAGAAGATCATAAATATTAGTTGTTTGACGTCTGGACAAAAAAACAAATTATTTTTGAATTGTTGTTTAACTGCAAAGCGATGATTTGGAATGATTAGCTAAAGAGTATATAATAAAATGAATAAAACTCATATTTCAAAACGGTCGTAGTCCATCAGAACACCAAAGAAAATGAGAGTTCTGTTCAAAAAACGGGATAATAATAAATACCTCTATGAATAACCAAGAATCCAATCTCTATCGAAACTTATTCCCAGCGAGAGTCATTCAATAATCGAAGTCAATGTCAGCGAAAACATAGGCTAGTTGCGAGATTATGTTAAAAATAGAATGAAGACGGAGTATACTGATAAATTTCAGGGGAGTCAAGCCATTAGCAAATAGTTCACCCTCGTCAATAAGGGGAACTCTTCAGCCAATGCTCAAAGACCATCGATGAGAAATCTTATCAATTGTAGTGGAAGGTAAACCACTCGAACTGACATCAACACTTCTCGAAGCGCCTTGCATATTACGAACGAATCGGCTCCCGCTCAAACAGGATAAATGAGGGAAAATACAACAAAATACAAAACAATAGAAGACATCGAGGGAAGGATTTAATAGCTAACGAATAGTCGTTTGCGATAGTGTTTGAATTTTAGAAATAAAAACGACTGGACGGGTGAATCGGAACTGAATATTTTAATTGAGGCTCTCAAGCATCTTAAAGAGTAATAAAACCCATAAAGCACAGAGAAGGATGCTCGCCAAGTGGAAAAGAAGATAGAACTATTGGAGAAACTGATGGCTGAAAAAATGGCTGAATCCTAAGTAGCTATATATTTAGATAGATAATGAAGAAATACTACCTTTCTAAAATAGGAAATTCTATGCATAGAAGATACAAAACCATTTCATCTGGTTCTATCAATGGACCCTCCTTTATAAATAAAGCGAATAATCATACAAAACAAGCTATGATCTGTTCACTTACCAATAATCAATAATTCTATCAAAGGCCTTAGCGCAGTGCGTATAACAAATTTAGGCACATGAGCAGTTTTTATGATTCCGACAAGCACAAACAACCACTACCACGATCATCTTATAAGAGATAGTATTTGGTATGTGGATTAGCGCCAGTTATTTCCAACAAGCCTGTATAGCATGGTTATGCGAGAGGATATTCCTCCTGTAAGGCTTTAAATACTTCGTACCAATAGCATTTTGTACCAAAACGATCCGAAAAGATAGATATCAGGTAGTTAGATGCTTATCGGGACAAATTCAAGTAACTAAGCCCTAATTTAGAAATCTACCGATTGCATTTATGAGTAAAAAAGATAGTGGACTAGTCACCAAATTGTCAAGTTTTATTCAATCGAAAAAGATATAGAACATCTAAAACAAGTAGAAATATAAGCCCATTCCCTATATTTCAAAATACCTCCGATCATAAACTCAGAGACAGTTCACAAATGAACCTCAGCCATCTGTCAGCGGCATAAAACATAAAAATTTGCATAAGCTTAAGTACTAATATCGTAATAGAATCAATCACTGATAGTATATTGCTTTTTTGTTGCCAGTATGATTATATTCAGAAAATTAAATTATAAACATGAAACAATCAGTTTTTGCCTTCGTTATCTTTGTTGTCTTTGTTTTCCTTGTTTTCGGTGTTTTACTTGTTCTCTTAGGTTGAACTCGAGGAACTAGATGCGTTAGATTGGTTGTTCATTGCTTGACCAATCTTCATAGCAGCGTTACGAGTATTTTCTATGGTCTTTTTAACATGCTATATATCTGATGGCTGCAAGTCTTTATCTTTAATTTCACTGAGCTCGTGCAAGGCCTTTTCAATTTCTTCAGCGACATCACTGGGGATTTTGCTTCTGAATTCTTCCAATTGACGCTTGGTGGTCTCATAGACTCCATGAGCTTCATTTTTAAGGTCAACGACTTCACGACGTTTCTTATCTTCTTCTTTGAATTGTTCGGCTTGTTTAAGCATCTTTTCAATATCGTCCTTAGAAAGACCTCCTGAGCTTTGAATGGTCACAGTATGATCCTTACTAGTGGCTTTATCTTTAGCATTGACGTGAACAATACCGTTTGCATCAATGTCAAAAGTAACCTCAATTTGGGGAACACCTCGGGGAGCAGGGGGAATACCTGAAAGATCGAACTGACCCAATAATTTGTTGTCAGCAACCATCTCTCTTTCTCCCTGGAAAACTCTGATTGTGACTGTGGTTTGATTATCAGCAGCAGTGGAGTAAACTTGCGATTTTTTAGTTGGAACAGTGGTGTTTCTAGGGATCATTTTGGTCATAACTCCTCCAAGAGTCTAAATACCGAGAGATAGAGGGGTAACATCCAAAAGAAGAAGATCTTTCATATCTCCCTTCAAGACTCCTCCTTGAATAGCAGCTCCTACTGCAACTGCTTCATCAGGGTTTACTGATTTATTTGGTACTTTGTTGAATAATTTCTGAACAAGCTCTTGAACTTTAGGCATACGAGTCATTCCACCTACCAAAAGGACTTAGTCGATTTTACTAATTGGAATATCTGAATCTTTAATACAGTTTTCGCATGGCTTAATGGTTCTCTTAAGGAAATCGTCAGTAAGAGATTCAAGTTTGGCTCTGGTAAGCTTAAAGATGAAGTGCTTGGGCCCTGAAGCGTCAGCTGTGAGGAAGGGCAAGTTGACTTCGGTTTGAGTGGATTGGGATAACTCAATTTTAGCCTTCTCTGCAGCTTCTCTTAATCTCTGAATGGCAGTTTTATCCTTTGAAACGTCTACACTACATTGTTTCTTGAACTCATCCAAAAGGAATTTTTGAACGATACCGTCAATATCTTCTCCTCCGCAGGCAGTATCTCCGTTGGTGGCTTTTACTTCAATGACTCCCTGACTGATTTCCAAAATTGAAATATCGAACGTTCCTCCTCCCAAATCATAGACAGCGATGGTTCTGTCTTCTTTCTTCTCCATACCATAAGCCATAGCAGCGGCAGTGGGTTCGTTGATAATTCTCTCAACTTCTAATCCTGAAATCTTTCCTGCGTCTTTGGTGGCTTGTCTTTGAGAGTCATTGAAATAAGCTGGGACGGTGATAACTGCCTTGGAAACTGGGCTTCCCAAATAGCTTTCAGCTGTTTCTTTCATCTTCATCAGGACGAAAGCTCCAATTTGTGAGGGAGAGTAAGCCTTTCCTTGGATCTATACCCAAGCATCACCACTGGAGTGCTTAATAATTTTGAAGGGCATGTGCTTCTTGTCGTTCTGAACTGCGGGATCATCGTATCTGCGACCAATGAGTCTTTTGGTGGCAAAGACGGTGTTTTATGAGTTGGTTATAGCTTGTCTCTTGGCAGCTGCTCCGACCAACTTCTCACCTTCCTTGGTAATAGCAACGACAGATGGAGTAGTTCTAACTCCCTAAGCATTTTCAATGACCTTGGGGGTACTTCCTTCCATGATGGCAACACATGAGTTGGTGGTACCGAGATCAATGCCTATGATGGCTCCCTTGCCCTTGGTGCTGAAGGTTCTTCCGATGGTGGATACGAGTCTCATCATTGTGAAATAGTGATTATTGATTGAATTAAATTTAGTTTCAACAAATAGGATAATAATGGATAGCATTTTCATCATAATTATACTTTAGTTTAGAAAACGGCGAAAATACGGAAAACAAGAGTTTGTCAGAGCGATACTTAAAATTTACTATGACATGATTTCTCTAACAAAATGATTAAATAGTTTTAATATCTTAGGATTTGAGTTTGAGTTAGGTGGAGATAAAAACTCTTCTTAGGGGAAATAAATAAATTTTAAAATGAATGTTCGCTATATCATAATTTATTAATAATTTTAAAAAATATTCAATCATATTCACAAGTAGCTAAGGAATTTAATTAACATCAATAGTTATTTGCCTCATACCATCAGTAAATTACTTTAAATGATCATCAAATGCTTCTTCATAATCAAAAAACATGGTCGAAATGACCTTTCTATCATAAGTTCAGTTTACTAATTTATAGTTCCAGTACTTAATGTTGACTCATCGATAGGAAATTCTCTGGGTTTTAAAATAAGTCTCGTTGCTTTAAAATTATTAAAATTCTTGACCCTGTAGACGATGCTTGACAGATATGAAATTCCTTTTATAAAGTTAATATCTAAGCCCATAATACCAAAATATTTGCTGCTGAAAATTGATAAAAAATGTTTAACGTTTGTAGTGAATAACAATAATCAATGCAATATCCTTAATTTTGAAAAAGTTTAATGGTATAATTATATCATACTTTATATTACATTTCTGAATTTACCATAATCAATGCCCATCAACCTAAACTGTTACAAATGATTTTAGAATACTATATTTGGTAAGCGGTGATAAATTATTTAATTTTATTATCTCCAATAGTATTAATAAAATGATATAATAATCTGCAAGTTACTTAGGAATATTTTTTTACTAATTTTCATAGTTTGGACAATCATAATTTTGGTATTATATTACTCATTCGTTTTTCTATTTAAGACATCGTTGCTTGATTAGAAAAAATAATAAAATAAGAAATAATTATTATTCAATGGTCAAAGAACTGATATTCATTGTCTTAGTATCCCTATCTTCTTCTCTATCTGCACCGGTAGGAGGATATTGCCCTTGGACATAATACACAACAACAGGTACAGGCCAATTAATTCAGATTCGTACACCTTCGATACCAAGGCATCCTATAATAATACAACTCCTTACACGTCACCCATGATTGCAACTGTGCCATTTGCTAATGCTCAAGCAAATAATTTTTATCAGTTAGCCCTTTCCTTTTAAAATCTGGATTATGACATAGTCAATTATCGGATAAGTATTTCTATTAAATACACTAATCCTCAATTTTCCTCCTTCGATGTTAATGTCTATTCTGCATTCACAAATTGTATTCGCTAAATTGGTTTTCGCTATTTGGTTATCAATTCAAATGGTATCAGTAGCTTTTCAGTTTCTTATATTACTTTCACACTTAATTCGATTTAAATTTTAACTTGTAAAACTTAATCATTTACATCTTTTACTTTAAGCTCAACATCCAATCTTGCAGTATTTACAGGTCTAGATTTCGATTACACATCAGTTGTGCCGCCTAATTACCCAATTGTGCATATTCATGTTAATAATTATATCACATCATCTGTTGAACTTTGCATTCATAGCTATGGTGACAATAATATAATGATGTATTAATTTTCGATTCTCTTTTTGAGATATTCTTTAGATTTTGATATAAAAATAACTTTTTTTAATTTTCGAGTGGATAAGTCTTATGATACAAGTAATCCATATAATACTAGAGATACTTTATTTGGTTTATTTGAAATTTATCTTTATGAAAAATTCTTAAATTTTAATTTTTCAGTAATTAATGGGAATCTTAGCTTCACTACCACTAATTATATTCAATAACATTTCATTCATGGAATAATTATTCAAAAATATTATTCAAATTGCTGCAGTTTCCCAACTGTCTACTATTATTCAGCCATTCAAACTTGCTTTGATATCTGTCCTCCTAGGCTATATGGAAACTTAAACTTTTCCTGTTTACCCTGTCCCTTTGACTGCCTCTACTGTAATAAAAATGGAAATGGAGATTGTATTTCCTGCTTACCTAACGATTATAGAACATTAAATATAAAGACAAATCGCTGTGTTGCTAATTTAGGTTATTATAGTCAAGAAAACATTAGCCAAGCTCAACCATGTGCTTATGACTGCATTCAATGCAATTCACTAACTGTATGTCAAATCTGTGTTCCAGGTAAAATACCAGTAACTGGAGGCTGCTCTAACGTATTTGGATGTGCTCAAGTATCTGTTAATTTTACCAGCAACACAACAAATTGTACTGCCTGCAAGAATTAGTTTATATTAACAAATGATCATCTTTGTTCATGCCCATAGAGCACTTGGCTTGTTACCCATCATTGTACAAATGTAAGTGGATGCCTAGCCACTACCAGAATAAACAACGTGACACAATGTGTCGCTTGCAAGCAGCACTTTGCTTATGGTCATAAGATATGTGCCTGTGTTCATGGATTTTTGCTGCAAAATGCATTAAATGCATGCATTGAGATTTGTGGTGACGGAATTCTTTTTGTTTTGCAATGTGATGATGGAAACCTGATAAATGGAGATGGCTGCTCATCAAATTGTCGGATTTAGGCAAATTATAAATGCTTTGCTGGATCTTAAAATCATTCTTCGCTGTGCTATTCTATGAAAAATTACCAAATTACTGTCGATTCAATTGATAAATCTGCTGATCAAAATTAGGGAATATTTGTTTTTAAGATTACTCCTCAACTCAGTTAAATATCAAGTTTGGGAATTATTGAATAATTAACATTTTCGTGTTATGAAATCTCTACCGTTACAAGCTGGTCTTTTGAAGATAATATTCTAACTGTAAGGATTGACTACCAATAAAATTTATAAGGAAACGCAGCTGAATTGTCTCTCAAACTCAATCAAACATATATCTCTCAATCGTACCTAAATCTAACATTTAACATGAAATCGAAAGGAGTAAAACTAATAATTTATGATTCTTATGATAAAATGCAAATTATTCAAAAGATATTATATGGAATTTCAATCTCTACTGTTCTTCTCTTTGTATTGGGCTCAATTGCTCACAAAATGATCGGTACTTAGGTATTGACTACTTTTCAGATAATTCTATTTACATCGATTCTAAACACCAAATACACTCAACCATACAATCTTTTAAATTACCTTTCTCCCGTCAGCGGTAACTATTATTACTTTACAAACCATCAAAGCAATTATTACTCAGATCCGCATTCCCTTTTGTAACTTTTCACTTTCAACAAAGATAGTCTTTTATTTACAAAGAATGTTACTGCTGGAATTTTAATTTGTTGCTGCCTCATTATTATTGGAAGGATAGTCTTGAGTTACATATTTGGAAAGATTAACTGTTAGGTTTATCTTTAAAAGGTTGCTCGATTCCTCTGCAATCACATTGTATTTCCTTTGGCAATCGGATTTTTATTTATTAATGTCTTTTCCTACACTTTATCTTCCTAAGCTGGTTAAATTTTGCAATATTAGACAAGCAGCCTTCCTACCATCGTCATCCGTATATTTTTAACGATAGCCACTTCTTTATTATTTTTTTATTAGCTAGTACCATTTTTCGTCATTAAACTTGAAGAAAACATCAATTACATTCAAAAAGAAAATAACATTAATCAGTTTTAAAGGTGCAACAAAAATTATATTCCCGCATATCTCCTTTTTATCTATGTCCAATTTACTATTTTCTTGGTAGCCAATATTTGTAACTTTACCTATTCCCTATATCTAACTACTTTCATTACCTTACTCTACTTTGTTTGGTTCATTTCACATAAACCCTATGAAGATACCATCCATAATATTGGATAAATCCTCAACATTTCACTTCTTCTCATGTTTTAATTCTGGTCAATCTTGAGAGAATTCTTTCCAGAGGCAACTGCAGAAAAAAACGAAATCATTGCTCTTTACTGTTTTTCAGGATTAACGGCTGTTATCTTGCTCTTAACGACAGTAAGAGTGATCATTGAAGCTCGTAGAAAGTTTGTGTGCTCTCCCCAGAAATTTTAATCAAAGAAAGTAAAGATGAAATTATTAGTTAAATAAGGCCACGAAATCACTCCCTCATTTTTATAAAGCAATGATAATGATTAGATGATGAAAAATAATGGATACACGAACCCTTACTCTCTAAAGACACAACTTTTACGAGAGCAAAAGTTAAAATGGAATGAAATCAACGAACAACGCCTCCTCAACCACAATGAACCTCTTTATAGTAACATACTTTAGAAACACAATATGGCTAGCAATATTCAAGACATTAAATTTATCAATCAAAACGTAAAAAAAGAGTCTTATATCAATGAACTCCCTAGAAAAATCCAGAGACTAAAAGACTAAACCTATTTAAAATAAAAAACAAATCAGCAAATAACAGAGTGATATAATCCTAGATTATCTTTACGAATAATGAATTACATTGTTAATTATAGTTAATTTATAATATATTTCATCTCTTAATATTTCATTTTGCATTTGTTCTTCTTCCCGTTGAAGGATTTTTGATGGTTCGCTTAAATTTTGTATTATTTGAACTTTAGATATTACTTTAGATCTTTGCTTGCCTCAACTTATATTAAAAATGTAATTATGCTATAGATTAATTCATAATTCATTTCTCCTTTTTGGCGATTTGTGCTGAAACATTTCATCATATTCATATATCCTTTTGACTCTTATTGTGTGGATATAAACTATAATGCAATTCTGTATACTGGGGAGGAGTTAAAAATTTTTCCTATCACTATTAAGATTTCGATAAGAAGTAGATATAAAGAATACAATAAAGAATGAGTTGTTAGTTTATTCAATAAAAGTATTTTTGTTGAAAAATTCAATTGAACTTTCAACTTAGTTCGAGATAGATGAGGCAAATTGACGTAGATAGAGTCGTTTTAGGACTGTCTTATACATTCTAATTATTTTACTCATATTTAGCATTTTATTTAGGCCAAATATTTATATCTTCTGTCCTTGTGAAACCCTTTACTATTTTTCGCTAAATTTTTTTATTTATTTGTACTCATAGATCATTATCTTAAAATATTTGCTCTGAAGCTGTTGCCGAAACTAATAAATGTAATGATAAGGATAATCTCCTTTTCATACGAACCTTTACATAAATTTTATCAATATAGAGTTAATCATCGTATTCTTGACTTCCAATTGCTTACTGTTTATTTTTCCTCTCCTAATTAAAATTAACTTTCTTCAATGAATTTGTAGTTAATTACTGAATTGATCTGCCTCATTGTTTAATAATATTTAGAGTGATGTGGATGTATACAAAATTCGAATATAAAGTATAATGATAAGTTAAAATCTAGTAAATCATTTACTCTTGTCCTTGAATTTATCTCCCTAACTTATATTTTATCTCAATTCATTTAATTTAATTTTATTATCTAAGATATCATAATTATCAATTGGTCTACTGTAAATAAAATTATCAATTTTTAAATCATAAATCTCCTAATTTGAATTCAAATAGCTGCAGCTTCATCATTTATATATCAATGTATTGATTTTCATACCTTTGGAAGTATCAACAATAATAATATCCAAATTTAGGATTCAAACGTTGAGTATTTAGAAAGAAGGATAGTAGGAACATCAATTGCTTAAACAAAATTCAATAAAAATAAGTTTTAACCATGTTTTACTTTCGAATAATTTTAATTTTCTTTTTTCAGTTTCCAAATTTGAAATTCTGCAAAGTTCCATTTTTAATCAGCCCCTTTCAATAAATATGCCCGAATCATGGGTTTTTATTGTAATTAATCAAAAATTGAAGCCCCCTCCTTCCCCATCCCAAAAATCATCCAAAAGTTATCTGATATTCAAATGCCATATTAATTCAATATAACAATTTATTATTGCATCAAGTCCATCACTCCATGCACAATATGGTAACAAATATCTCTATTCAGTCGTATTTTGCCGTACCAGACTATAGTCAGTACTACATGATGGTTCCGGGCCTTACCACTCACACTGACGATTCGCACCCGTCATCAAGAAATGAGTTCAGTTCCAACAACTTCTATATTTTTCCTTCCAAAATGAAGGGATTTTATTGTCCAGTAGACTACAACAACATTGTTCAAGATTCCTCCAATAATATCCCCTAAAATCAATTATGTTCGGAGTTCCAGATAGATGCCTCCAGTCATTCAGAGTCAAGAACTCCTTTGATAACCTCACCAATAATCCTTTCCTTCAATGGTTAGTCCACTAAATGGGTGTAGAAGTAATCTGATGTGAGTCTTGAGAGCACTCCCCAAAACAAAAGGCAACCAATAAAATAATAAGTAAAATCTAAGCCAGTCAAACTCTCCTAAGATGACAAGGAATATCACCCCCTCGACAGAAAGAAGAAAACTTCTCAAAAATATCAATAAAACTAAAATAGAAACATCATCCCTAACGAAATAAATCAGATCTTTAGCTTCATCCAGAAGAAGAACAAATCAGGACATATCGTCAATAAACTGTTTGAAAAATACCATCACTCTCCAGAGTTTACACCTAAAAGGTTTTATCTTTATCAATCTCTGTTGAAGAATAGATTGGGACATTACACTAATGAGAAAAGCCTAAAGTTGGTAAATGAACTTTATGAGCCTAAGTGTGAGAATTGGGCAGAGGCTTAGCAACGGTATTACAATAAAATTTGCCGCGTGCTAATCCTCCACTTCCTACATGAGGACTCCATCTTCATTATCCTTACCTCTAAGAGGATGAAGAGCGATAAGAAAGCTGACCACATGCGTGCTCGTCGACAGGTTAGCTAATCGGTGCTCTCCATCCTCCGGGGTAACTGAGTCACTGCATATTTGTATCTAATATGCAGTGAGTTCTAAACTATACATTAACTGTTTATTATATACAATATATCCTCCTACTAATCCATCATTTATTCAAAATCAGTATTTAAAAATATGACCATCTATTATAGTAAATAAGATTGAAGAATGGGCTAAAATAAAGCACATCAATTGTCTAGGTAATAGGCATAGTACTTGGACAATCTCTAGCGTAATGACCAATCTCGTGACATTTGTGGCAGTCAATGCTTCGTTTCTTGTCACCACCTTCAGGGCAATCGCGAGAAATGTGACCCTGCTTTTTGCAGTTATAGCATTAGACTGTACGCTCTAAATTGATGATCATTTACCAACGTTACAGTCTCTAGCAATATGACCACTCTTTTTGCAGTTGTAGCAAACAGGACCCTCTCTTCTCTCACCACCACGATATTACTATCCCCGCCTCTCTTCCCTTGGTCTTTGTTCCTTCCTCGGTTCATTACACTCCCTTGCGAAATGTCCAGCTTGTCCGCAATTGAAGCAGGTATTTCCTCCTGTTCTTTCTCTGTCTCCTCCTCTCCGATCATAATCTTTATTGCCTCTGTTGGTGTAGGTCCTAGTCTCAACACGCTCTGCATAAGCCATATTGTACCATTTTGGCAATCTTTGGCATAGTGACCTTCACCCCCACAGTTAAAACACTTCAAAACCCTATCACTCATCCTGAAATATGGCTATACCCCTCAACTTATCTATATAGTAATTAAAAATAAATTAAATGTCACCCTTTTACCCATTATTACCTTCAACCCCTACTTTGCAACTATCTCACAAAGAAATAATATATAAAGATCACTTTGACAGATAATCGATAATAGTTTCGTTAAGTGAACTGTATGTGGAAAATTTCACTAAGTAATAGCCATTCACCCCAGGCAAAGCTTCAATTGAAATTACTTCATACTCCGACAGCCGAACTGTGTATGGGTCCATCTACTGGTACTTTATGTTCAGCCGATTGTTTAGACAGTCAATCACTCGCAAAAGAATGCTGTGCGGATTGTCACAGAAAAGACATTGAGAGTTGAATGGGCCCAAGTGCATTTTGGGAGCACGACCCACTTGAGACTAACGGTATTAATGTCCCTTCGATGAAGTGAATTAAACAGTCTCTTTTAATCCGTAAGGCCCTTCTCTGTCAGTGTTGTGCGCGCCATTTAAAGTGGTGCTAAGGCTGGGCTGATGATGTGTTTTAATCTTTTTGGAATTGTTCAGACTCGCACTTAATGGCTACTTTATTTTGATTCCCCCTGAACTTGCCGGAATCGTTCCAAGTCCTGTGTTATTTTGTTTTCTCAGCTCAACGATTTCTCGATCAATTTTAATAGATATTTGCTTGAGCTGGTCAGAAAGTTCCTGCCGCTTTTTGTTGGTACTCAGTTCTTCTTCTCTCTAACTCCCCTCAGCATCATGGTGAGATTTATCCTTAAAAGCCAAACTAATTTTATCGTGCTGCCCCCAGCTGGTTCGATTACTTGTAAAATCTGCTTTATCCTCCACTTCGCTTCGACTGGTCATAGCCCCCTTATTGGTAATTGCATGAACATTCGGCTCGTAGATGCTGCCTCCTTTCTTCTTGGGAAAAAGTTTAACATCATCCATTTTGCTAAAATTATCCTTTTTGATAGGCTTCGTGGCTTGACTACCCATTAACTTATTTTTGTTGGCCTCGACAAGTGAGGAGATGATGTTGGTGACATTAAAAGAATCGTTGTTGCGAGATGTGTCTTTCCCTTCTTTCCCAGCTGGTTTGCGCTGCTGAAGTAAAGGTTACTTTTTGATATCCGGTCTAAAAATAAGTGGACTATCGCTGCGTGAATCTCGCACTTGAGATTATGGATCATTCTCTACTTTCTTCTTCAGCAGATAGTAATATGCAGTTATATGATTATGTCTATTATTTACGACATAGTTCCTGATTTGCGCTGCGTCCATGCCCTGCTTGGCCATGATCTGCACAAGTTTTTAGTTTGGTTCGATGATGTCCTTACCAACCAGTATCCCCCGCTGAAGATACTTCTTGCCTGTTAGATTATACCATTTGCTCTCTCTGATCTGCTCAACTTTAAATCTTGTCTAAGGATTTACGTTTAAAATACTCTTCAGCATTTATTTCGAATCCGGAGTCAGCACTTTCGGCTACTCATAGTCACCACTCATTATCTTTTTGTAAAGCTTGTTAGTGTTCGGATCTTAGAAAGGCAAATAGCCACATAACATCGCGTACAAGATTATCCCGCAGGACCAGATATCCACGTTGAGGCATTCATATTTTTTACCGGCAATCATCTCCGGAGCAGCGTAGCAAGGTGACCCGCATGCTGTCTTCAAACGCTCTCCTGGTTTATACTGATTACTCAGCCCAAAATCGACAATCTTAAGCATTCTATTCTGATCGAGTAACAGGTTTTCAGGTTTGAGATCGCGGTGTACAATTCCATTCTTATGAATATACTCTACTCCTGCCACTATCTGTTGCATAAAGAAAATGGCTTCCTGCTCATCGAGTCTTTTCTTCTTAACGATATAATCGAAGAGTTCTCCCCCGTCAGCGTATTCCATAATAAGGTGAATATCAGTCTTTGTTTCGATGATCTGTATGAGTGTCATTCTACCTCGTAGAGTTGTATGATGTTGGGGTGACGAAGAATCTTAAGGATGCAGATTTAGCGGGTTACCCTCTAGATATCAGCCTGCTCGACGATTTTTTACTTCTGAAGAGTTTTGACAGCGACTTTCTGGTCGGTGGGTATATGCACACCCAAACGCACCTTGCCAAATGTTCCTTCACCTATGCTTTTGCCTAAGTTTGCAGAGTAGTACCCACGCGATACTGTCCGATGATGAATTATGGAATGCTGGCTGTACTCATTTAATTATTCGAAACTTTTGTTATATTACTTAAGATTGATTCGTTGAAAATGTCTAAATTTTAAAGGTGGAACTGTTTTGAATTAAAGGATTAATCAGCTCAATTTATTGAGAGGACAGTATTAAAATTCAAAGGTACTCAATCTACTAGATATCTTCACAGCAATAATCAGATATTGTTGCTAATAGATTTATCCTCCCTTCTTCGCTCCTACAAGCTAAATAAAATGCAATAAATTCAGCAAAATTATTTGCCCAGAATGTATTTATATGATCATTTCTTCTTCTCAGTTGTGTTCAAATCTAAACTCATAATTTTGAGGGTTAAAGCCTTCTCGTAGAGTTTATTGGTTTCCTCCACTTCCGGTTTATTTATCATTTGACTCAATGTACTCTTCTGCCATTTTTAATCATAAGGCTCCTGCCAGTGTTGCTTGGTCTCTTTCAGCGATTTCTTCAGATTTTTCTCGTATTCGGTATTATTGAGTTGTTGCGTAAAGTTACCCGTGAAGGTATAGGTTAGATCTCTATTCACAATCTTTATGCTGCAGGGGCCAATCACAATTTCTAAAGCTTTACCAAGTTCGGCAAGATCAGTAACTGCTCGAGCAAAAGTTACTAAAACAGACTCCGTGATATCCCTATCAAGACTACAAGATGATGCGATGGGAACAGGATTGCAGTAGACCATATTGAATCCTTTTTGGTAGATGGAGTGCTGACTCTGTGGTTTGGTGATTTCCTCTTTTCCAGGATATCTAAGTAGCACATTTTGTAGAACTTTGTCTGGCACGAAACAGGGTCTGATTTGATGGTTGTGCATGCGTTAATCGCGCTGATTGGACAATTCTTTTGTGATATCGAAATTAGAATGTTGGGCTGGTTTGACGATTTGGGTGTCCACTTCGAAGGCAAATGCACCTAGGTTCTTGTAGTTGATGCCCCTACCGCTTAAGATGTTCTCTTTTATGTACTCGCCCAGTGATTTGATCACAAGATGGAACTGCGCCTTCGGGTCGAGTGGTTTAACTGACTCACAGGTGCGTGGCTGAGAAGACTGGTGCTTGCCGGGGTAATTTTGACTATGCGAGATGATCCTGAATAAGATGAGTGGTACCAGCCGTATATGGAGTCGTTGTTCATGATTTTTGTAACTTAATAAATAGAAAATATATGGTGATATGATATTTAATATGCTGTGATCATAGATGGAGTTTATTAAATCTTTAAATTAAGAAAGATAAATAATCCTTGATTAATTTCCATGATTATAGATAAGTCAAATGATTATCGTCTTAATACAACACATTTTAAAGTAAATCTAAGAATCTATTTATTTATAAGAATTACTATTCTTTGCTAGTGGTCAAATCCTAACATTTTGTCATATTTATAATTTTAATCGAGAGAAGTTGAAAAATATCAAAAAACAAGGCAAACAACAAGCATAAATTGGGTGTTACTGTTGCGAATAATCATATATCTTTGTTGAAGATATTGTACTTCACTTTATCCATCATAGTATACATCTCCATAAATATGATTGTACGCTAGATAGGATAATTTAAAACGCCTGTATAAACATTTTTAAACACTTTATAACCAAAATAATACAACTGAATAGAGATAAGCATACTCTATTTCATTATTGAGGTACAACTCGTTCACTGGTATCTGCTTATAAAGAATTTTACCCTAAATTTTATTAAAATGACATCTTCCTTGTAACTACAGTACCCTTAATTATCTGCTAATAACTTCTGCATTATCTGATGCGAACCCTTTCTAATAAAATGTGTACTTGATAATATGGAATAAACTCTTAATATCTTGATCTTGATAAGTTGTTTCCTACCATCTGATTAATGATTATGAGATACTACATTGTAGAGTGAGAATGCAACACCAGCTATCATGCAAGCGAAGATGATATAGTAAAACATGTGGTTTTAATAATTATTAAAAATAATATTAGCGAATTTGTGAGTAAATAATAATTATATAAGGATTTATTTATACTAACTAAAATTAATAAATTGATCATCAGCGGAATATAGTACAAATTTATAATTTAATAAAAGAGGTATTATATCTATTCAGCAGAAATTAGTTATGTTTAACATCTCAATATAGAAAACTATAGATTGTGAATACTTATTGACCTTTGTAAATCGGGCTATCTATTTACTATTTATTATCCTTTTTTTGCTAGCTATTTTCGAATAGAATACCATCATTATTTAATGCAACATTATAATTTCGATGAACAAGTTGCTCGCTGGATAATTTAAAACACTTCCCACATTCACAGTTCGAGAACTGGAAAAGAGGATTCTCACTAAAAACAATCGCAATGTCAGAGAGAAAGAGAATAGCGGATAGGAACATCAGCGTTCCAACGATCTGAAAGTATTATCCCCTTTTTATGAGAGGATCCCGCAACATAAAAGCAATTGCAAGTGCAAGTTCCATCATCGACAGAGGGATATCGTGCAAAGACGCTTCAAATGTCATACTCAACCCGATGAAATCTGCATAGGCCTTATTAGCCCAAAAGCTTAGAACAAATAGTATTGCCAAATGACTCCACCTATAAATTGTTCTCCCCATTTTTAAGACAAAAAGAATTATCTGAGTGGAAATGAAATTAAAAAAAGATACTATTAATACCTGAAAACTCTTCCTCCTATCGACACCTCAAAATCACAGCGCAAGGTGGATTGCTATAATCTAACCTTTGAGTAATTTTTAAAGAAGAATTATCAAACAATATTAAATTCACAAAATGCTTCAAAATAAATTCCAATCAAAGAATCGGATCAATTGAATCAATTTATTTAAACGGAAGGTGCAATTAATTTAGATAATGGAAAGAGATAAAGTTTATGCAATAAGAAAGAGGTTGAAAGGAGATAAAGTTTAGAAGGACGTCTTGGCCATCATTCATATAGAAACTCAATTAGCGAGGCGTTCAAATTGCAAAAATTAGGACAGAGGAGGGCATCAAGTCAGATCTTATAACTCATTGATGAAGAGGATACCACCTAGCAACTCTTAAAACCTTAAACACGCAATCGAAGAAAGGCTAAAATTATAAATACTCGCCCTTCCTTATTGGTTGAATGCTAAAACCAAAATATTTTTAAATCCATCTGCCTTCGCTTTGCACATTAAGATAAAGCTTCTAATGAAGAGGGTAAGAAAATGGTAAAACAGCTTGTTGAAGCAGATATCAATGTATACAAAAAAGCGTTATAAGATATCTAATAGTAAATAAAATAAGGCATAAATATACGTAACTTGTAGGCGGATAGAGTGAGTAAGCTTGTTAAGATAGTTCTGCATAAAATCCAAAAGGAAGCCAAGCTTATCAACAATACGAATAAACATTATGATCTCAAAAACTAAATGATAGACGTGATGTGCGGCAAATACGGTTGGAAAAAGGAGTAGAAAACTATTAAATTGCAATAGTTTTGGAAATTGAGAAGATAATCTATCAATCCAATGAATCGTAAAAGTTTACTCTTTGACTCAAAGAGCAAGCTTGAGAAAAAGAAAATTGTCGGGTAAAAGCATTTAAAATTCAAGATTCCTCCAGGATAAAATTTACAATATGCAGCAGAAAGTACATTAAGTGGATTTGCTCTGTAAAGAAGGAACAGTGGAAATGTTCAGCGAGTAGGCGAGGAGATGAGTCATAGAGTAAGTACTTCGAATTTTGCAATTTCAGAAAAAGAATCACCAAATTTATAGTAAAAGCTCATGGGAACATAGTTTAAATTTACTAGTTCTAAGAAAATGGGGATGAAGAAAGGTTCCTTTATGAAAAACAATGTTGTTGGGCTTAAGTCCAAAATGGTATCACGAGAATCATTAATGAGGAAGAACACGAATACTATCTTCACTGTCGATGATCTAAATAAAAAAGGGGCTTATTTGTTGCAACCAATCTCCGGTCCAGATTGTAAGCCTACTGTCCCGAAATACGTGTAGAAAGAAAAGATAAAGTAATAGACTGTTGAGAGTCCGAATAACAGATATTCTTCAATGTGTTTTGGGCTTAGGGATACTGTGCAACATTATATGGATCATAATAAGATGTTTTTACGAAGAATCGAGCATAAACTTATAGACAATGATTGCAGCCAGCTTGTGATAAATATGAATGAAGGAATCATCACCAAAAAGAGAAAGATTAGGGCTATTCACACAGCTCTCCAGCGAGAGTCTATCAAAAGATCAGATTATTATCAAGATTTAATTCAATACCTGGATATTTACGAAGATTACTGCAACTTAGTTGTTCAAACTAAAAGGGACGATCAGAAGGCAATTAAAATACCTGAAAGAAAGAAAGGCAAAAGGGTTATGTAGACTCAAATCATCAATTTCATGGATGAGTTTATTAAAGAAAAATAATTTGAGGAGACATAAATAAATGATCTATTAGAAGATCT
>Ga0302188_10001022_pt1 | contig 22855 bp, 21 predicted proteins | sample II_Bog_E2_1_FD_198783 | JGI IMG/M metagenome (GOLD analysis project Ga0302188, IMG submission 198783) | Peat permafrost microbial communities from Stordalen Mire near Abisko, Sweden - II_Bog_E2_1 | ecosystem: Environmental > Terrestrial > Soil > Wetlands > Peat | place: Sweden: Abisko...
AATCCTTGGCTTCAATCAATTTTTTATCTTTTGATTTTGACAGTTCCTTTTGCTTATGGTTATGAGAATAACTTTGATTTGACTAATTAATTAATGTATTTGTATTTTGCCTATTGCCAGTGATGATTCCTATTAATTTAGAATTTCAATATCAATATAATTCTTATTCATTTACTAATAAAACACCGTATTTTCGTATTTAATGGAGTTAAAAAATCGAGTCCAACATAATCAGCTAAAACCTTCAAGTAACACTCTTATTATCCAGATAACAATATTGAGATACGTGCGCAATCAGCCAAAAAATAATTAAAACGGTCAGGATTAAATCATGAAACACGATTGCGTCAAAATTATATCATTAGTCGCGATTAACACTATACTACTCTGCAAAATCAAATTGAAGAGATAGTCACCAGACCGGATTTCAATAGATTTATATCTATTAAAACGCCAGTCATCGCAGATAAGGCTAAATTATTAGCACAATATTGTACTGCTCCCATAGAGGACAAATAGAAGAAAAATGCTTAAGGAAAGTTTAACAACCGCAGAAAGCTATTATTTATGCGGAGACCGAGACCATCTTACAACTCTCCTTTTAGAACAAGAGCTACTAAATAAACGACAGAGCTTGATGTTCCACCTAAACCTATAGAAAAACCCATCAGCGGATCCATTAAAAGGTCAAGAACAACTCAACAATAGTCCTTAGATGAAAATTCAATGTTGATCAAATAGATGGTGACCCACTTCGAAGAAACAAGTCATCTTCAAAAGCGAGTATCATAAAATCCATACAAAACAGGGAGCAAATCAAGTACTTATTACGTGAGCTAACTTATTAAATATTATTAGAGTCAAGATTCTATCGTCAGAGAGCACATCTTCAACTCCATATATTTCCATCAACTTCTCAATAAGTACAACAACACTGATGATTTCTCCAGAGATAAACCGATTAAACTTACGCAAAAAGAAAAATATAAAAGTATTAGTCAAGTAATATAGATAAAATCACAGTCGTGTTTGATCTTGACGAGACTTTAGTGCATTGCTTTGAAGATTTAAGTGAGCCTCACGAAGTAGAACTGTTTGTAACTTTTCCTGGTGGATGTACAATGGTTGCTCCCTTGAACATTCGTCCTTACGCTCGATAATTGCTGGCTGAGCTTTCTAAGGATTTCTAGCTTATGATCTTTACTGCAAGCCATGAAGCTTATGCAAATGAAGTGATTAATTATTTGGACCCCGAGGGTGAGTATATCCAGCATAGGCTCTATAGAAGACACTGCGATTACATAGAATAAGGCTATTATGTAAAGGATATGAGAATATTGAATCGGGATATTTCTCGGGTTGTTTTAGTTGATAACGCTGCATATTCTTACTGCTTTCAGGTGAATAATGGTATTCCAATTCTGCCTTACTACTAAGGTAGCACAGACTTCGAGCTAAAAGCTTTAAAGGATTACCTATACCGTCTCAAATAGTGTTCGGATGTGCGAAGACTAAACGCCAAAACGTTCAAATTATCGCAATACAATAATTTTACTTTAGTGGAGTAGCTTGTGCAAAAGTTGTATATACAAAAATGACTCTTTCTACTGATTTTATGTGAAAGTTTACATTATCGATCATGTTATGATGAATATTACTATTTTAATAATTTTAAGAGGAGAGACTACTTATCAGGGCCCGCAATAAATTAATAATTAAAATCATATATTATAACCGTTAAGCCAATGTAAAATATTAACCAAGCCAACTTTGAGGATTAGACACATGCACCTAAAATTAAGACTCCGGCCTCCCTCTTCAGCAAATCCTCCAACAAATCACCTATCAACCGACTTCGGCTTCAAGCCTCTCCCTCACTTTCTCAGTCCAATTGTTCTCAAAGTAATCTCTGTTAAAATCACACCAACAAACAAGCAAGCTACTCCACTACTATAGATGGCGACAAACTATTCTTTTGCTAAAAATGTGCCATCACTCTGGCCAGCCAAGGCCACTCCATCCAAAAGTTGCAAGTTCCTAATATTGCAATGTCCTCTCCAGCTCAAAGTCACAATACAGCTTCGAACTCAAGAATGAGACCCTCCTTCTAGCAACCGTCAAATAAAAGGGAAGAAGAGATTGGTACATTTTTGAGTGGACTAAAACAGCTGAGAGGAACAGTAAACCAAACTCAATAAACTATAAAGGACAAACTCATCTAGTCTTAGGAATTCTACGGGGAACAACTGTAAGAAGTCAATGATTACTTCACGCTCATAATAAAGTCTCTTTAGCTTGAAAAACACAAATGCTACAATCACATCCTCAATGAGCGTCAGCAAGCAGAGCAGAACATTCGTTCTATAAACTAGGAATTATCCACAATTGATCGAGATATTTCCAAGATTCTGGTTGATATTGAAGGTAATCTTGATACTGTTTATTCAATTGAAGAGGAGATGTACAAACTTGTCTTAGAACAATATCTCGCACAGAAAGATCATTTCAACAACAACATCAACGGGCTATTATTAACACCTATTGAGATGAGGAAAATAGAGTTTGAGGGAGTTCCAGAATCAATTTATAACTTGTCTGACATTGTTATCCAGAACAGCATTAATAACCAGGATAATCAGCAGTACCGTCTTGCCGATTCTCTGACTGGAGATCTCAACAACATCAGAGCTGTTAGTCTCAAAGGTTCTCATCATTAGAATTATCCCTATCAGCAACTCAGCAATGCTTAAAGTTTGAAATTCAGCTTTGAAGCATAGAGATTGAGGGAAGAAACAATGAGGCAAACTCATCAGGAGAGAGGGTTGTTCCAGAGAGGTTGACTCTTTTTGATATATTTGATATATGTTGACAATATTGGAATATGATGGCCTTGCCTGTTTTTATAATCTGACTTAAGTTTGAGTTGTTTTAGTTATAGCAACTTTTATTCTTTATCAGTTATTTTTTTCTTCTATAGGCTAGATTTTTATAATCAATAATTTGCATAAAACGGAAACTTATTTTTAATTTCTGCTGAATCCGCATTAATTTGATTAATCTGATTTCTGTTATACTATTTTAATTATGCAAACTAAGAAGAATATTGTAATAACGGGAGCAAACATGGGCATTGGACTTGAAACTGCAAAAGCATTATACGCAGATGGCCACAACATTATTTTCGGGAGTAGAAATGAAGAAAGGAATAAATAAGCTTTAAATATCATTTTAGAATCAGCTCCTTCATCGACTGGATCGGTTCGTTATTTTAAACTTGATTTATCACAGAGAACCTCCATAGAACAATTTTCGAATCAAGTCAAAGAAAAGTTCAATGTTATTGATATTTTGATCAATAATGCTGGAGTTGTGATGAACTAAAGAATCATTAATGAAATGGGAATAGAAATGACTATGGCGGTCAATTATTTTGGTCATTTTTATTTGACCTATCTTCTTTTCCAAAATATCAAGATGTCTAAGGAGGCAAGGATTATCAACCTATCAGCATGGTTACACCTTAACACTAAGCTTTCCACTTCTTAGGATTTGAGCTGTGAGTGTAGGTATAGTTAGGGTAATCAGTATAAACGATCAGTCTTAGCTAAAGTTCAGTTTACTGTTGGACTGGCTCAAAGATTAAGTTTATATCCTCACATCAAAACAATGAGTCTGCATCCAGGCCTTGCTTGCAGTTAATCAAATATCTAAATGTGCTCAAGGACCAGTCTGTATTTATGCAGAATATAATTTTAGCAACTTCAAAATGGGTAATACTATCACAGTAATACCAAAGTTATGAATATGAATCCTTTGGGAAGGGATATGGAGGCAGTCAACAAACTATGGAGTGTCAGTGAAAATGTTTATGGAATAGAGTTTAAGTTGTGATTTAATAACATTTATTACTGTATTTTTGATCATTCAATTATTTCTATATCTGTTTATGTTAATCAAAAATGAACAGGATTTAGCTTTAAATAACAAAAATATTTATATCAAAATCCTAGTCAGATTTAAAGTATTTTTATATTTTGACTTGGCAACTAGAGATGGGCGGAATATGGGCCAAGATGAAAAAATTATTTAAGAAGCCTTAGCCTTATAAAATTGTCCTCATTGGCGTTGACGATGTTGGTAAGACCACCATTCTCTATAAACTAAAATTAGGAAACATCGTTAAAACTGTACCTACAGTCGGTTTTAATGTTTAATACCTCTAATACAAAAATCTTAGTCTTGTTTGTTGGGATTTTGGGTTTCGTCAAAATATGATTCGCTTATTCCCATTTTAGTTGGCAGATTGCAATGCCCTAATTTTTGTCCTTGAGGCAAGCCTTAATGATGATCGATATGAATAGCAAATAAAATTCTTTAACACTGTTCTAAATTATTAGCAAGTTAAGGGAGCCAAATTTCCTATCCTGATTTTGGCAAATAAAGCTGATCTCGCAACTCGAACAAACAATGAAATAATTAAGGATTTTGGATTACAAAATTTAGAAGTTTCCTGGACAATCCAAGAGTGCGTTGCAATTAAATAGCATGCAGAATAACTCATGCTGGGATTGTAGTGGCTGAGTAATCAATTACAATCATGATTTATTCAAAACAATTCATTAATTGAGAATGTAATGAGCAATAAAAGAGAAATCCAAAACTGCTTGCCTTTCTCTTCATATATTTTCAAGCATAAAAAACAAATTTAACTTATTGAATATTATCGAATGTTAGATATGAGTCTATGAAATATGTCATTAATCATCTTGATCATCCCAAATTTCCTAGACAATACTGGCCAAATCCGCAAGATTGATCTTCTTATCAAAGGGCTGGTAGGGTCCTTTCGTGGAGAGGATGATGTCATTGATCATATCGCACACTTCCATGGTCAACTCCGAAGGTTTATAAATATCAGATGCGTTTGCAGGATAAGGCTTGATGGGTTTTCTCCATTTCTCCCGTTCTTCGTACCATTTAACTTCATGTTCCATACCCTTCAAATTATTGTAAATTATTAATATGATGAGAAATAATAGTTTTGTAATATTCGAGTTGATTGATAAATGGAAGATGAAATTTAGATACAGATGGGGGACTATACCTTCACTCAGAAATATTGCATTGGAGAGGGGTCGTATGGTAAGGTCTATCGCGGGTTAAACAAAAGAACAAATCGCCAGGTGGCAATCAAAGAAATGGATGGACAACTCATCACTGAAGAGGAAATACGCAAGGAAATCACAATACTCAAACAATTAAAGCATCCAAACATTGTTGAATATGAAGACGCGTTTCAGGTAAAGGAATTACTACTCAGAATAATGGCTATTTTTACATTATTACCGAATATTGCAGAGGAGGAGATCTCAGGAATCTTATGGACAGTGATGAAGAAGACTAATAGTAAAAATAAAGAAAAATACTCGACATGTTCTGGCAAGTTTGTGAGGGATTCAAATATTTACAGCAATTTAATATCATCCACCGAGATTTAAAGCCTTCTAATATCCTATTGGATAAGGGACTCTATAAAATAGCCGATTTTGGTTTAGCCAAGCGTTAAATGGTTCATAAAAGTGTTACGTATTCTTTTTGTTATCTAGATCACAGTAGATGATGGGAGTACCTATTTACATGTCTCCTCAAATTTTATCAAAAAACTACTATACTTATAAGTGTGATGTCTGGTCCATGGGCGTTATTGTATTCTAACTTTTGTTCGAAAGACTTCCTTGGAAATATGAGGATGTTGAAACTCTCTTTTTTTCGATTATGAACCACCCCTATCCATATAAGTAGCAAAAGATAAATAATCCAATCTTTGAGATAATTTTCGATAAAACACTTTCATATTTGTAGAAGCAAAGGGCATCTTGGGAATAACTGCTGAATATAAAGTAAAATAAATCGTCTTCCAGCAACAAAGTGGGTCAATAAAAAAAAGTTATCCAGCATGGAGAACTGCATTCTAGTAGATTTCATAAGGATATTCTGAGAGAATAGGCAGAAATTTTAAATCACTTATATGGACTCGGTCAAAATTTAGACAGCGAGCTTATTTTGCTTACCAATAAAGACTTCTTCATGAGCTTTTTGCAAACAATCAAAAGATATTTAGATGAAGGACCGTAGTGGCAAGGTATGTTGAGAGACTGCTGCTTTATATTTTTAAGAATGCTTGGAGAAAGACTGTATTTGCAACTGATGGAATGCGAAAAAATGGAAGAGTCCAGACCTTTATTAATTTTTATCTAATTGCTGCATGACTATATCGTCAACAGTGAGAGTCCCCTAACGATTTCGAAGGGCACCTTTAAAAATAGTTTAAGGAGCAAAAACATCTCGGAATATGCAGCTTCAGTGATCAGCAAGATAAATACTTTCCTCTACTCATATAACAAATAAAAATGAGGAAAATCATTTCTATTTTTTATATTTATTACTTATTATGAAATGGCACAAGAATTACTAATCCCAAATGATAAAATTATCAATTTAGCATACAGATCTTACAAAAGTTTCCATTTTATCGTACTTTAACAATATATTACAATTTCTCCCTCTCTATTATTGAAATTCTCGGTTGATCGAATGGAAGTCCACCATATTATAAGTTGTGAATGTATACGCTCAGAATAAAAAACAAAACGTAGAAAGGAAATAAGTTCCGGAGCGTATTACTAAAAAAATGAGCTCCGCGGTCATAACGTTTTAATTCTGAGTATAATCAGGATTTAATTCATCCGTTGATGAAGATATGAGTTTTCTGTTTTTCATAGAAATATGATGATGCATGAGTTTTCAAAAATTAACTTCTAATTAAAAATAAAAGTTTATAATTTAACTATCTTTATTATGACTCCAGCAGATATATTTTTATTGTTGATAATTGGAAAGAAAGAAATATTTGTATTGGAAAAATAAATGAAGGCTGATTATCTTCCTGCAATATCTCATATTTAACAGAATTAAAGCGAGCATCTCTATTGTGTTTTTACAAATAAATGGGGGATTTAGCAATATTTAACAAATTTGAGATCATATGTATATTGATGCTATTAAGTTGAATATTTTCATCATAGCCGGATCTCTACATATGGGAAGCATTTCATGGATAATTATTTGCAGAGATGGCCATTTTCAATATCACTCCTTTCTACTTTATCTTTAAAGTACTAGCGCAAAGTTTTTTTATCTTTTTGCTGTTGGATTTGAATAAATAGAACCATCCATAGTCTCTACTTTTAGTTTTCCATATATTAAAGAACAAATACAAGCACTCAAATCAGCTAATTATGGCCAATCACAAATGCTCAGATATTTACAGGCTGCCCAACAAAAGAAATTCTAGTCTAAATTATTTCAATTCAACCTAAATTAATTATCTATAATAGCTTCCAATTAGCTTTACTGAGCCACTTGCACCCTGCCTCTGAGATTTTATTATTTGCTGAATTAGAACTAATTACATAGGTTTAAATCCTGAAGATTGCACCAGTGTGTGTGGCGGAGCCACTTACATCCTGTATCTCCAATTTAATTCAAACCAAACTAATAGTAGCATATACTTGAACTGCATTACTTATAATCGTAATACTTAAATTTAGTGTCCGTAAATTTGTCCAGGGCGCTTGTGACAGTTGTTTAGCTCCATCTGCTCTGATATTGCATATTTCTAACTTGAAAAATTATTACCTAGGATCAGCTTATTAATATTCCAGTTAGCCTGAGCAATATGCCTGCACCCTTCATCTCCAAATTATTTAACTACGTATGAATAAGCAGATAAAAACTCAATGTTAATGACAGTAAATTGAGCCATTGACCTTTGACCAGCTCTTAGATTGAGTCTGGTCTAATTGTACAATTACCTATGTGATTGATATTGATACAGAAATAGATTGTTTTAACTGACTAAATTTTCCTTTTTCTTTTCATCAAAGAAAAATCTTCTGGTGAAAATGTCTGACTATCTGATCAACCAATATTTTACATATTTATATTCTTTAAGAGTTCCACTATGAATTGAATATTTTTTCTTGTTCTGAAAGGAGTCGATTTATTTACTCATTCACCTTTTTTAAGTTTTTGAAATTCAGCTCTTCGATTTTTTGATTTATTTGCGTGATAATGTAGGTTTTATTTGAAGTCATTTTTTTTATATAATCGCGAATACAAAATAAAATATTACTAACTCTTGAATCATATCACAATGTATCATACTTTATTTGCTATAGTGATAATACTATTTACATATCATTTATGAATCTTCTTCTTCTTTTTTATCCGCAGTTCTTTCTAAAGCTGCTTTGTGTACTCGATCTTCTCCTTCTCCAGTTGTTTTTTTAAATGAGGGTGTCTTAACATATAGTCTTCACTAAAACGGTTGACTTCATAGTCAGGGTTATTGCCTATCTGAAAGCGACTATCCTCCATCAATTATTTATTCTATATCTTGCGAGGCATGTCCTGTACAACTAGCTCGTCGATCTTTCGCTTACGTTTTTACAGGATATCAGCGTTAGCTAGCTTATCCTTAAGTTTGTTAAAGAGTTTTAGATGCATGAGATAACCATGCATATATTCCTTGAGCATCTTCGTGTTGACAAGGTTCTCACAACCGAGTTAAAAAACCTCTTGCTTACTGACAAATTTATACTCATCATAAACCACTTTACTGTGCTATTCTTATAGTTCCTAGGTGATGTTGTCCACATAGGGTACCCACTTTGGTCCTGGACCGAGCTGAGGAATGAAATAGCATCCTATCTTGGGTTCTTCTAGAGCAGCAAGAATGAGTCCGCTGGTATTGACAACTGTAAACATGTTGATTGAGTGGTCTGGCTCAACGCTGGTAAATAGTTTTCCTTCTCCATTTGTAATTTTAATCTGCTTTTTATTGCTAAACAGTATACTCTTAAAGTTGTTGTCCATGAAGTGAATAGAATTGATGGGCTCGTTGTAGCTCGAACGAATGGACATCAATTTGCGATCAAAACGCACATCATAAATGCTTAGAACTGAACCCTCGCCGACACCTACGAGCAAACCAGTATGATCACATTTTACCTTTGATACTACGCTTGCTGTTTGTAATTTGCATACTCGTTTCCTCTCGCGAAAATCCCACATCTAGAGCTCATCGCCTCCACAAACAAGGACATTAAGTTTTTCGTTGAAATACATAGAATTGATAGGAGAGTCGGTATGAAAAGGGGTGAGAAATTTACCTTCCTCCAAGGAAATACGGTAGACTTAATTGGCTGAAGCAGACACGCAAAGATTAGCGTTTATTGGGCTGTACTCTAAGTCCCGTGGGAAATGAGGTATTCTGGTAGTGTAGTGAGCCCCATACTGAGCATGAAAAGCGACACTGCGATCCTGCTGCGCCATTGCTATCTTGCTATAGTCATCAGATAAAATTTTGAACTTCACCACCTCACTGTCCAGTCCACGCAAGCACTTCAAAGATAACTAAGCGGTATCGTATATCTTTATTTGTGGAGCATAGATGCCTGCTGCCACAATATATCTTTAATCTCGTGAAACTTAGACCTGATTGGTCGAGATCTAAAATTGAAAATCTTGAATGAGTTCTATTCTGCGACGGTATTCCTCATCATAGCGTAGCGATTGACTCGATTTTTTGGCATCTTCAATAAATTGAGAGGAAGTTTTGCCTGCAGACATGTTGTAGGTTTTGACCCCATTTACTTCAGTGACTTTGTACATCAACAATCAATATAATGACAATCATTATAACAATTATAAATATGAAAGACGCCAAGATAAATATAACTATCACTTGAAATGTAAATCCTTGTAAATATTCCTTTTCAACCCTTTTGTGAAATTTCGACACTATAATTTGATTCAATCAATGTTATGAATTTGAATTATAAATCATGAAAGCGGGCAGCAAGGCCAGTCCGATGTTTTCTAATAAACTTAGCTCAATTCTCACCAAGTTTAAGTAATCTCAATTCAAATCAGGGAAAATACAACCATCCAGATCGGGCATGAGCAGGCTAGAGCTCTCTTCAGCGAATTTGCTCTTAAAGATATTATCTCTTCCTTCGTGAGTAAGATGGATAACAGCGAGCAGCTTTCTGATCGAGAACGCAAGGAATATACTAAACTCTACATAACAATCGCTGATGTTTACAAAGAGGAGATACTAGTCTAATCATATTATGAAAAAATCCTTGAAAGTTTAAGCAAAAAAAATGTGGGAGTAAGTGAAGTTGTTGGTCATATTTGCAAGGTAAACAATTATTAAAGTAGAATTTCCTCAATCGCATTCAGGATACGGAGTTGTTATATGCTTATGTAAGTACAATTGTCAACATCTTTCACGCTCACCAATAAATAGCGAAGATTCTCAAGCAAGTGATCGAGACCATCGACTCGAGCATCATTGATTAGTTTCAAACCGAGGTGTTGATAATAATTCAAGAAAAAATAGTATCTGCTAAAAACAAAAGCTAATTTATGGACACAGTCTTATCACTGGTGCTATGTCTCCAGGATCAGCTTTCTGTGCATAACCAGGTGCTGAATTTATTGATGAAATACTTAAGAAATGATGATTGGAATTGTCGGAAGATATGTATAGACATATGCTATGCGCTTCTAGATATTAATCGCGAGATGAACCCAAATATTCATTCAGTAGTAAAAGAGATGAAGTATGATAAGATTAAGCATGTGAGAGATTCAGTCAATAATTATGAGATTCTGTACAGACAAATATTTGGGGAGGAAATTACTCAAAAGCCAGAACAGAAAGCACAAAGTTTGTTAGCCATTAGGGAAAACAAAGTAACAGATAGGCCTTCACAAAAAGCAATCAGCAAGAGTCCTCTGCAGAATAATTATCAAAAAGAAATAAAATAGTAGCGAAAAGATGATCGATCGAGCTCACTGGATAAATCTATTAAGATCAAGAAAAAAAATTAGAACTTTTTCAAAAATGCAAAAAACAGTGATGTGATTAAAGTGAATGAAGTTAAAGATAACCAATAAAAAAACGAGTCAAAACCCCCTCAGATTGTTCCAAAAGAAGTAAAAAATACTGACAATCCGCCAACAGCATAAAAACTTCAATAATCCTTTGCCTAGTAAAATAAAAATAATTTTGAGACTTACTTGCAAAAGAGGACGATTATGAACAGTCCAAAGGCTAAATCAACTGTTGTTAACGTACTGAAATAAAACAAAAAATAATCTACTCTATAATTTTAAAGTTTAAACCCCATCAGAATCAAAAGCAGCAGCATCAAAGAGGCAAAATTCAATTATGAATCTTAACTCTAAAATTTTAAGAAAAAGAATAAAATGGTCGAAGTCTAATCAGTGAATATGTCCAACTCGAATAAAGATAACAATTCCTTTCCTTTAGGTTCGGTAAGTAAAAATCAATAACTCTCAATATCAATGATAGAAAATAATCGAGATAATCGGTATATCTAAGAAATCAAAATCATGATGCTCGAGTTCGAGAAGAGAATCAACGAGAGATTGGATCGGATGGAAAGAAGACTGGACGCATTCTAAAGCAAATTTGAAATTGCATAATCAAATTTATAAATTTCAAAAAGGGCAAGTGATTTAGTTCTAAAATAGGATATTATGGTTATGGGGAGACTGCAAACAAACAGCCCGCAAAGTTATCTCTATAACTAATCGCCCACTGACAGCAAGTGGGATTACTCTGAGTCTTAGGGCATTTAAAGCAATTTGGAAGAAAAAGTGAAGGTCAGCATTTTAAAGGAGGACTGGGATGAAGCTTTCACTCTTGCGTTAACCAACAACAAGAAGGATATTCTGCTGCATCTGCTGGAAAGGTGTGTTTTCCCGAGTGACAAAACTGTTGAAGAGTGCGTATTACTTTAAATTCGTAAGCTCCTTGATTACACTAGTGCCCTTAAATGGTTGAAGTACTACCTCACCTAAAAAAGCCTTAGCCGTTCTCGGCTTTTGAAGATACAAGAGGAACTGTAACGGAGGGGAGTAGGAAGCAACAAGAATTACGAGATGATGCGACAGCTCGTTATGAACGAAATCATTGAATAATTATAATCCTCCAAGGGCCATAGATGATAGTTCTCATTCATTCATGTTTTTTGCAAAATATTCTAAAAGTAAAAGGCAAATAAATGAATCTTCATTTTATCAGACGAGTATAAATTAAATATAAGTGACATATAAGTTACAAATATATAAAATAAATCATGCACTATTGAGGGAGTTTACAAAATAATTACAAAATCTTTCCCCACAGGATGAAATGGGTGAACATTGAGTTTAGGAGTTAAGGGCATTTATTTATTTCCGTGGCTATTTAGAAAATCAAGTCAATAAAGCAATAAACCATCAAATTATGAGTTGGGTTAGGATTGTGTGAGAATCATTGGTCTTTATCAACGAATAACGACTCTTCATCAGATTCCAGTTACTCCTAACTCATTTATTCCATACACTAAATCACATGGAGAATACGCCTCATTTGCTCGAGATATACACTTAGTAATTGTAATGCTACGCCTGCTTCCCCCAATCAAATACACTGAATCAACAATATCGAGACAGCTGATTCTCTCAGTGAGTACACTTAATGAATGGTATTGATACATCTGATTGACTCAATAGTCACGCTTCATAAATGATATTGATACGCCTGGATGACTCAATCGTTACACTAAATTAAATACATTAATACAGCTAATTTTCTCAACAGTTACTCTTAATATTTATAGTTGCTACGTCTGACTATTTTAATAGTTACCCTGCATCAGTATGTTTGATACAGCTAATTTTTTCAATCATTACCCTAAATAATTATTGCAGATACGCCTGAATTTTTTAATAGCAACTCTACATCTATATTATCGATACGTCTGAATCCTTGAAGAATAACTCTACACTTCTATTATAGTTACGGCTGAATCTCTTAATAATAACACTATTTATATATTATTGATACATCTAATTAGTTTGATGGTTTACGCTTAGTCATCAGAATTTAAAACGCATGATTTTCTCAATAGATACACTACCTTAAATGATATTGTTACACCTAATTTTTGAATCATTGTACACTCAATTAAATATTGTAGACAGCTGTTTTATTGGTTAAAAACCCTAGATGGATGCTATTAATACGTCTTATTCTTTAGATGAGCTACACTAAATCAATTCTATTAATACGACTAATTTATTCATTGATGTATCCTAAATCGAGACAGCTAATACAGCTATTTTTTCAAAGAGTTACGCTAATTTGGTGCTGTTAATACTCCTAATTCTTAAAAGGGATACCCTAAATCGATGCTAATAATGCGCCTAACTCTTTCAAAGAGTTACGCTAGATCAATAGTATTAATACCACTGATTTTTGAGAACAGATACACTCAATTATGTAATTAAAACAGCTAATTCCTTTAAAAAGTTACGCTAAATCGTATTCTATTAATACGGCTAAATATTTCAAAGAGTTACCCTAAATTAATGCTTTTAATACATCTAATTCTTTCAAAGAGCTACACTATATCGATGACGTTAATACACCTAATTCTTTCTAAGAGTTACCCTAAATAGCATACTATGAATACCACTGATTCTTTCAAAAAGTTACCCTAAATCATATGCTATTAATACGGCTAATTCTTTCAAAAAAATACCCTAAATTGATGTCGTTAATACACCTAATTCTTAAAATAGTTACCCTAAATCGATGATGTTAATACGGCTAATTCTTTCTAAGAGTTACCCTAAATAGCATACTATGAATACCACTGATTCTTTCAAAAAGTTACCCTAAATCATATGCTGTTAATACGGCTAATTCTTTTAAAGAGATACCCTAAATAAATGCTGTGAATACGCCTAATTCTTTCAAGTGGTTACCCTAAATGATAGTGCTATTAGTACAGCTAAATATTAAAAAGAGTGACACTAAACTAATGTTATTAATACGCCTAGCTATTGCAAGAAGTTACCCTAAGTTAGTGTTATGAGTACGCCTAATTCTTAAAACAGTTACCCTAAATATATTCCGATTAATACGCCTAATTCTTGAAAAAAAAGTACACTAAATGGATACTATTAATACGGCTGATTTTTTCAAAAAAATACTCTAAATTAATGCTGTTATAACGGCTAATTTTTCAAAGAGTTACCCTAAATTAATTTTATTGATACATCTGCTTCTTCAAAAAATTACCATAAGTTAATGTTGTTAATACTCCTAATTCTTAAAATAGTTACCCTAACTTAATGCTTTTAATACATCTAACTCTTTCAAAGAGATACACTAAATTGTTGCTATTAATACGACTAATTCTTAAAATAGTTACCCTAAATCGATAATGTTAATACGGCTAATTCTTTCAAAAATTTACCCTAAATTGTATACTATGAATACCACTAAATATTTTAAGTTGCTACTCTAAATAGATAATATTAAAACAGCTAACTGTTTCAAAAATTTACCCTAAATCGACGCTATTAATACCTCTAATTCTGAAAAGAGTGACGCTAAATTGATGGTGTTAATACTCCTAATTGTTAAAAGAGTTACCCTATCTTAATGTTATTGATACGCCTAATTCTTTCAATGTGTCACCCTATATTTAATCAACAATACTTCTGATTCTTTCAAAAAAATACTCTGAATAATTGCTGATAATACAGCTAATTCTTGAATGAGTTACTCTACATCAATTATATTATACGCCTGATTTTAAAAATAGTTACAATGAATATATGCTTCTATACAACTAATTCATTTCAAGAATTACCCTTGTTCAAACTTACTCTTACACCTAACTTGCTCAATCGTAACTCTATATCTTGATTTTTATACAGCTGATTTGTTAAATAAGGACACTAAATGATTTAAAAATAATACGGCTGATTCGCTCAATAAATACACTTAGTGTCAAAATTTATACGCCTAAATTTTTCAATAAGTACCCTAAATACATGATATTGATACGCCTGAGTTTATACAAAATTACCCTAACATGGTTCGACCGATACGCCTCAGTTTTCCAACATTTACACTGTATTATTGCAATAAATACTTCTGATTTCTTCAATATTAACGCTAAATCAATCTATTGATACAGCTGATTGGTTGAGTAGTTACACTAATTGAATGTCATTCTCACGCCTAAATCACTCAATATTTACACTGTATTGATATTATATGGACGCCTAATTTCCTAAACTGTTACACTCAATAAATCATATTAAAACGACTAATTTCATCCACAGTAACTCTAAATTCATCTATTCTAACATCTGATTTTATCAATGGTGACTCTAAATAAAATTATTGAAACGCCTGATTCTCTTCATGGCGACGCTAAATAAATGTATTGAATACATCTGATTCTCTTGATGGTTACCCTAAATAAAATTTATTAAATACGGCTAATTATCTCAATATTAACTCTAAGTAAAATGTATGCAATACGGCTGATTCTCTTAATGGCTACGCTAAATAAAATGGATTGGATACAGCTGATTCTCTCAATATTTACTCTAAATAAAATGCATGGAATACCACTAATTCTTTCGATAGTTACCCTAAATAAACTGTATTGAATACGTCTGATTCTCTGTTTAATAACCCTAAATCATCAAAAATGATGCATCTAATTCCTTTGATAGGTACGCTAAGTCAATGCAGTTGCTACTTCTAGTTGTTTCTATTGAAACGCTATATCCAATCTAATTCAATAAAAGTAAACAAATTTCTGATTTGAAAATACCATACCACTAGTTTTATTGAAAGTCCGAGTCCCAAAAGGAAAAAGACAACCAAAAGTAATGCTATCATAATTGATGATTGATGCTGTCAAGAAAGATACTGGTTATCATTCGCAAAGGTATTTTTTATTTTTGAGCTTAAGGGTTTATGGGTCCTCATTATATTCAACGTTACTCTATAATTAAATAAAAAAAAGTGACTAAAGCGATCTTTTAATGACCCTCAACCACTCTGCGATGTTGATCTTGTATAAAATGTTTATCTCTATAAACGGCTTGCTAATATAACTTATGGCGGAAGTTTATATTTTGCGTTTGTACCAAGATGTCTTACACATTAACTTTACAATGTTGATAAAATTTATTACTAAAATTAGCCGTTCTGTCTCTAAAATGTTAAGCGCATCCCTATGATTTTATTGAATCACATGAACACTCAAATATCGCTTTTTATAGCACTGCTGAGGATAATCAATAGATAGAAATTCCTCAGTCAGCACTAATTAATCGCCCAATGAGCCAGTAATAATAAATATTATGTATGGAGTGGACATACTGCAATTAAACAGCTCGACAATGAGTCAATCAGATGAAAGAATTAATCAAGATATCATTCGAAAATAAATGCCTTGGTCGTGGCTCACTATAGACACCCGTAAAGTTAACTCTAGGGCTAATTTTTACTGACAATCACAACAAACTATTTCAAATCCTCAGGCATTTAAAATAGTTTGCCACGAAAGTAAAGGCTAGTATTTTACACTATAACTGGGACGATGCATCACTCTCGCACTATCCAATAATGAAAAGGATATTCTGCTTCATTTGCTGGAAAGGTGTTCTTTCCCAAGTGACAAATTTTGGAGGAATGCGTAGTAATTTAAATATGCAAGCTACCAGAGTAAACAAGCGCAATTAAATGGCTGAAGTATTACCTCACATAAAAAAAAACCGAAACCATTATCGATTTTTGAAGATACAAGAGGAACTGCAAAAAAAATAAGTAATGGTTTCTTTTCCCTTATTTGCAATTTATTCATTGTTAAAACAAATCATTGTTTTTATTAAATAAGTATAAAATTATTATATGAAAATTCCTACGATTAATCAACGTTTGATGGTCGGAGACTTGGAGGTGCTGTTAAATGTATTTTATAATCTCTGTTGATTCTCAATAAACATTTTGCACAGCTTTTACAGGCCCGGTAATATGGTCTGAGAGGATATAGGAGCATTTTTTTTATAAAACTCTTCGGGTTGACTACCGACTGAATTGCCTGAATAAATATACAATTACCAGCATCTCTTTTTTGACCAAAATCATCGATTTCACCTTTCATAATCATCATTCTTGCCCTTTCTCCTCCAAAAGTTTTGCTTGGGTTGAAGCCTCCCCCCTCTGGAATTTGCAGTTAACTCTCCTCTTTCTTTTTTCTAAACATAGGTATCTATCTTTTCTAAACTGCGCGAGGAGAGTTGCTCGTGCCACAGTTGATGGATTCTACATACTGATAAGCCCATTCGTAATTGATGTTATCATTACTGAGTACCTTGCTAAATTTGGTCCACTCAAAATACTGCGCATCTGTTTTCTTAAGATTTGGAAGAAAAACCTTATCCACGAAGCTTTTAAAAAGCTGTACCAATTTTTTTTAATTATTCATAAGGATAAAATTAATAAAATATAGATGACAAATCAATAGTTATGTATAAAATACTGTGATCACCAAGCCTTTGCAGCTCCCACTAGACCCTTGCGAATTACCAGTAAGATTACAGCCATATTGTCACTGTCTGGAGTCATTATCTTGCAATTTTCAATAATGCTACTGATGATTTTGTTGGGACTCTCTTCAGCCTACAACTTGTTATATTTTTAAGTTATTAAGTCAGTCTGCGTTCGGAAATATGTACCACTTCGGCAATTGACATAGATTGGAAAATTCCATCAGTAGAGAGCAAGATAAAATCATCCTTGTTGGGATCAATGTCAAAAGAAACAACATCTGGAATGCAGCTAAGATACGATTTAGGCTTTCCTTTCATTTGATTTTCATAGTCTTCGGTATTCTTCATTGACATTCATCGTACTTTGTATTAAAACTGACCGAAACAGCGAGAAAGAGTGCACTTTCCCATCAATCTATCATACTGGATGAAGCCTCCTGCATTTTATATTCGGATTCTTTCGTCTCCTCGATTCTATATGAAAATTCACTTACGGGTAGATGGTCGAGATTAAGCTGATAGAGAATATCATTTCTATAAAGATAGCCTTTACAGTCGCCAATTGAGAATACGTAAACCTTGCTCTCGATGATAATAGTAACAAGAGCGGTTGCTCCACAGGTTAAGGAAACATCAGGATATTTCTGATAGTATTATAAGTCTAGTTCGAAGAAAGTTTTATTTACCAAGATCTTGACCATCTCATTCAAATCCCCGGCTTCGTCGAGTAAATTAGTCCAGCTCTTTATCTTATCGATTATATTGCTTTTAATGAATTACATGCATTCAGAACCACCGTGGCCATCAAAAACGGCAAATAAACTTATCAACTTCCACTAACTACCTCCGACATCTTCTTATATAATCAACCCATCTTACATGGAGGGCCTAAAACCAATATCAATTCCCACCCCACTATTGTATCTCTTCAATTCAAACATCAGATTTCCGATTTTGAGCTCACTATGAAGTGAAAGGGGAAATACTTTTCCAGATTCTATTCTACTAAAGACTTTCTCATTGGGAACAAGTTTTCCTTTGATGACTTCAGCTATGGGGTTTTTGGCTGAAAAAAGATGATCTGGATCATTACTAAAATAATAATTCTCCCATCCAATTTACACGGATAGTTCACTGAGAGGTTCATTCTGATAATTAACATTAAGTCTTCTATAAGATTTGTTTTATACATACCATTTTTTGGCCTCGCTGCAAACTCTAAGCAGTTTTTCCTTATCCTTTTAATCAAAAGGGTATTCCTTAAAATTATGATATTCTGCCTCAAATAGTTGTGATAAATTCCTAATGCCATTGTGTTCAAGTACGTCGCTTAAATAGGTGATGTGATAAGCCATGCAAATTTACTAAATTTAATTGATGGGCTCTGCAAATGTAAAGTTTACCACAAAGGGACCAATCGTGAACTGTTCATTATTTTTTATTTACACTCCTTCTTTTGGAATATTCATCCAAGTTCCATTTTCACTACCAAAATCTAATACATCGAAATTTTTGAAACCGTCGAACTTTAATTGGGCATGTTTTGGGGAAAGCCCAGCTCCTTCGATTTGAAGTGTTAAATTATACGCTTTGGCATCTCCCGATCCTAAAACTTCTCCATCTTTATGTGTAGTGATGTAGAGAAAGCGATTTTTGAAAATGCCTTCGATGCAATTGAGAACGTATTTAATGTGTAAAGGTTGTATTTCAGTGATATTAATTTTTTGAGTCATGGTGTCATAGTTATCTTTTTTGATGAAATCTATTTTGTATTTGCTGCCCTTTGCGATTTATTTTTTGGAAGAAGCCTATTTTTTGACGGAAGCTGGCTTACTAGCAGATACGACAGTATTCTTGGGGATGCTACGTTTTGTAAGCTGCCCCTGTTTCATTTATTATAAGTTCGCTCAATATAAAATAATCAAGCCATGACTATAATAAATAGACTCAACTTAAAATGCTGGAACGGTCTTGGGCAAAGTGGAATTGTATACAATGTGCTAAAATAAATTATTTTATAGTTATATTATAATTCTTTGATGAGTTCTCGAGTTATTAAAACAAGCAGAAAGGATTACTTGTTGAATGTTGATGTGACTACATCTTCTCTTCCAGACCATAACTCCTTTGATTATGAAGTCACAACGACAGAGTTTAGTGAAGTTATCACATCTAATCGCCAGTTTTCGCTTAGTCATAAATTTGTGTACATGTTCCGCAATTAAAAAAGTATGACATATTCTAAATAGCTTTTGAAATAGTATTTGAGGAAAGGGAGAGTCTTAAAATTGAGCCCTTTTCATAAACCATAGATTTATTAGGAGTTTTCTAGATTCGATATATTGAGCATAATATTATTCTCAGGTTTTATGAGGTTTAAGATTTATTATCAGACCGCAAATACGGCGAAAGTAACAAAAATCTGATCAACAACTAAGAGTTTCATCATATATATATTGTGGTTCGATCCCTCAAAAACGAGCAAAACGAAAGCCGAGGATATAAATTAAGTATCGTTATCTTAACACAGTCTAGGGAGGACTCATAAAAATCGGTCAAAAATAATATTTCATCAGTTCTGTCCACAACTCCTTCAAAAAGAAAGAATGTGAAGAAAGTTAAATATCTAAGAAATTGATGTTGGTTGACAGCATTATCAATAGTCATAAACAAATATCAGTTACTCCCGGAAAGATCATAGGCTAATGCAAATATTGTATGCTTGAAGATGGAGAAGATGGAGAAGACGGAGAATTTCTTTGCAGTCCCTGTAAATGTTCGGGCTCTTGTGCTCTGGTTCACTTTAGTTGTCTTTAAAAATGGAATCAGTCGAAAGTAAAAAAAAATCAAGTTAAAGGTCTCACATATTATAACTTTGACAAGTTTTTTTGTTAGGTTTGCAAGGAAGAATATCCCAAATTTATTTAAAAATAAAGTAAGGTTTATGAGTTAATGCCTATATCAATGCCGAAGGGAGAGCATCTCATTCTCGAAGAAATAGATTTAAAATGCTCTACCTTGATTTGCATCGAAAATATCCCTGAGGAAGGTATTCGAATGGGTAGAGGAATATAATGCGAGATCAGAGTGGACAGCCCCTCAATTTCTAGGAATCATGCTCGAATCTGCCAGTAAGGGGGAGACTACTACATTTACGACAACAAATCCAAATTCGGAACAGTGATTCGCGACAACAAAGTCTATCTCTAACTGGACTTGACAAAGAAAGGCATTCAAATTGACAGGACTGTCATGATGTTTCAACTGATCAAAAAATCATTAATCTGATACTTTAATTTTATTAGAGTACACAAGTATAACCAAGATAATCATAATCATCATTGCGAAGTATTATTTGATCTTTTTCCGTTTCGGGAATTTTTCCAACGACCCTTGGGATTATCTTTACTTTTGAAACCCCTAGGCTTATTGGAGTTATCTCTTCCCTTATTATCTCTGTCTTTATTAAAACCTCTTTCCTTAAACCTTTACTGGTTGCCAGTGCCGGCGTCTCTACCTTTAAAAGAATGTTCTCCTCCATTAGAATTTCTTCCCATTTTTCTAATTTTTTTAGTCTTTAGGTTTGGCTTCTAATTTTCGCCAACTTATACTTTAGCCTTCTACTGAATCGTCCTTTTCTCTTTTTAGTCAACGAACCACTATTTTTTTGGGCGAGAATATATTTAATCTCGGTGATCAGTCATATTTTACAGCTTTTTAAGTTCCATGTCAGCTCTTCGAATTGCTTGTTCTTCTCTTTCCTCAGTTAGAATAGCTCCTATTTCATTGTAAATGCCCAATATAGTGTTTTGATACTTTTTAATAACCTCATCATCGACATTCAATTTGAATAACTTGTCACCAGTCTTTTTAGACATACGCTTAAGTTACAGGCACTCGCTATCGTTGCATATAGTTAGAGAGGTTCCAGTGCTTCCAGCACGAGCAGTTCTTCCAATTCGATGAATATATTTTGTCAGGTGAGTGGGCAATTAAAAGTTTATTACCGTCTTAACCTCCTTAATGTCCAATCCACGAGAAGCAAGGTCAGTAGCAAGCAGAAAATTATACTTGTCTTCTTTAAAATCGATGAAAGCCTGAATTCTCTGAGTTTGACTCAAATTTCCATGCAATTCACAGGCCTTGAGTCCAAGTAAGCCGAGTATAATGGCCATTCTATGACACATTTTTTTTGTTTTAAAAAATACGATGGTTCTTTCTTTGTAAAGCTGAGTTAATACACTCACTAGAACAGCTTCACGATACTCTGCTGTATCCTATTTAATTTTAACGACTTGTTGATGCAATTTTTCTGCAGTTTTCTAAATAGATAGTTTAGTACATTATCGGGATTAGCACTGATGCGGATAGCCTTTTTGGTGGTTACAAGAGCAAGTCTATCAATGTCTCTGCCCATGGTTGCACTAAACATGACTGTTTGCACTTATTGGCTGCAATGTTTCATAATTTCCTTAATTTAGCCTTAAAATCCTAGCTCCAGAAGCTTATCGGCCTCATCAAAGATCAAAATCTCCAAGTTTTAGATTCCAATGCTTTTCGAGTTCATAAGTAGATCAATGATTCTTCCAGGAGTGCCAATAACAACCTCTGGATTATTTCGCAAAGACTGTTCCTGTTTCTGTATTGAACTGGCTCCAATAACAAGGGTTGCCTCAATTTTGGTATATTTGTTTAATTTTTAGAACTATTCATAAATTTGGATAGCTAACTCTCGGGTTGGAGTCACTATCAGACTACGAATATATCCGACTGCCGCGACGTTGTAGTATTTTTGGATAATTGGAATGAGAAAGGCAGCAGTTTTTCCTGAACCAGTAATCGAGCTGGCAACAATATCCTTTCCTGAGGCAATTATGGGAATCGCTAATTGTTGGATGGGTGTTGGATGAGTATATCCTTGATCTCCAACAGCCTTCAGGAGAGGTCTAATAATTCTGAGTTCCTCAAATGTCTTAACTTTACTCTGATCTGAACTTGTAATATGAAAAAGTTCTGTTTTACTTTTTTTTGTTCTTTTATTGAATGAATCCTCTTGAACAAGTATCTTTTCTTGAAAGATACCGAAAGAGGGATTACTTTCACCTTATTGATCGTAATGATGTTTTAATATCTTTTATTGAAGAGAAGTTTGCTTTGATTCGAGATAGGAATTGCCTTGAATTGAAGAGCGAAGCAGCTTTTATTTTTAAGTAAGCCTTGGATTAACTGAAAGACCCTCGAAAAATCCTTGCTGGACTTAGTTGACTTAGATTTCTGCGGACTAGCTTTCCATTGTTGAAATTTATATTTATAATATAACAGATTATTATTGATGGAATAAATAACT
>Ga0302188_10001025_pt1 | contig 22847 bp, 22 predicted proteins | sample II_Bog_E2_1_FD_198783 | JGI IMG/M metagenome (GOLD analysis project Ga0302188, IMG submission 198783) | Peat permafrost microbial communities from Stordalen Mire near Abisko, Sweden - II_Bog_E2_1 | ecosystem: Environmental > Terrestrial > Soil > Wetlands > Peat | place: Sweden: Abisko...
AGTTCATGTTTGGTTCTAAAATCAAAATACGAAGTATTTTCTTATCCGTAATTTATCCGCTCAATTAGTATACATCCGCGTTCTATTCTTAATTCTGGCTTGTCCAGGTTAGGTGTTGGTTAATTAAGTTAGTTGTAAATGGATAAATAGTAAATTGTTTTGTGTATGGTTAATTTATTTAATGAGGGCATCTTATTTCGCAGGCGGAACTAAAATCGAGATAAAACAAACGGGAGTATATGGGCAAATTGTAAAATGTACATAAATTGTAGCTGTTTTTCGGTTTGTTTCATGAAAAGATTTTAATTCAGAATAGTTCATATTGGTTAAGACTTAAATAAAAACTGTAACTGCTTCCCGCTGTTTTTTGGAATTAATGGAGGACTTATTTATGAAACTATATTCATTGGTTGACTTTATTAATCTGATGTTTCCCGACATTTGTGTTGTTTGTGGTATTGCTTTGCAGAAAAATGAACAACAACTCTGTCTATCCTGTCTTTATGATATCCCAAAAACGAATTATCATTTAATTCATGAAAATCCAATTGAGAAACGATTTTGGGGTAAAGTCCCTGTTCAACGGGCAACTTCCTTTTTCTTTTTTGAAAAGGGATCTCCTTTTCAAAAGCTATTACATATTCTGAAATATAAAGGTAATAAAGAAATCGGCGAATTGATGGGAAAATATGCTGCCATAGATTTATTGGATTCTCCCGATTTTACATCAATAGACATCATAATTCCTGTCCCACTACATCCAACTAAATATAAAGTAAGAGGTTATAACCAAAGTGAATGGATCGGGAAAGGAATTTCTTCAATTCTTCATAAACCACAAGACACATCTACTTTAATCAGGGTTCGTGAAAATGCCTCTCAAACAAGGAAGACTGTCTTTGAACGGTATGAAAATACGGAAGGAATATTTGAAATAAGCAATAAAACACTTCTCGAAGGCAAACATGTTTTGCTGGTAGATGATGTACTGACAACCGGCTCTACGCTGGAAGCATGTGTACGGGCCTTACTTGAAACGAAGGGAATTAAAATCAGCATTTTTACACTTTCTGTCGCGTAAGAATTAAAAGTTACCGTACTTCCATTTCTCATTTACTGATACTGATTTCCATTATTTTTTACTTTCCAATATTTTATAATCCGGTTACACATGCAGGATTATCATTCTTCATGTGATGGTTTTTACTCTGTAAAGAATAGAGCAAGTTGATTTATAAACTTCTGCATACGTTCTTTATCCGGACTATTTATTTTAATTAATAATTAATTAACAGGTTTTCCTTTGTTATCGGGCATTGTATAGAGTCCTAAATGAAAACAAATTTGTACTTTTGCGAGGTAAAGTTTAAAATCTGTTCATGCCACCATACTTTCGTAATTGTGTATTCCTAATCTGCTGTATATTCATGTACAGCTGTTCACTTATGCCCAATGAAATAAAAACCGCCGAACGGATTATGGAGTCTGACCCTGACTCTGCATTGCATATCCTGCAACATATGCATACCGATAAATTAATGATGTCTTCTTCTGACAGGGCTTTATATGGTTTATTGCTTTTTCAGGCCCTGGATAAAAATAATAAACCGTTACAACCGGATTCTGTAATAAATTATTCAGTTAATTATTATAAGAGTGTGAATGATAAACCTCACCTGGCTATTGGCTATTTTTTTAAGGCCCAATTGTACAAAAAGGCTCAACACTTTGAAGATGCAACATTATTATATCTTAAAGCTCTTGATTTAATTCAGAACAATAAGGAAAATGTCTTATTAGGGGAAATTTATTCTGATATGGGCGACATCTGCATAATTCAAAAAGGTTATAATGAGGCACTAATTAAGTATCAGCAATCAATAAAATGTTTTAATAACGCAGGCAAAAAAATAGAAGCGAGCTATAGGGTAATATCAGTTGGAAAAGTGTATCATTTCCTGAAACAATACAAAAAAGCACAAACATATTATAAATTAGCTCTTTCTCAAACAACTGATTCATTGCTACATGGTACTGCCTATCAGGAGATTGGAGTAAATTATTATTGGGCTAAACAATATGATTCTGCACAATTTTTCTTGCAGAAAAGTCTCAAATATCCCTACAAAGGGACAAACTATGCCATCAGGTGTTATAATTTAGCTGATTTATATTTTGATATAAACCAATTTGATTCTGCTTCTCAATATGCTAATTTAGCTTTAAAATATCCTTCCACTTTTTTTAATCAACGTGATAGTTACCGGATTTTGGCAAATGTTGAATATAGCCTTAAAGATATTAAACAAATGGCATTTTATATGACAAAATACCAGGAATGTAGTGATTCGGTTCGGAAAATCGAAACTCAAACAAAAACGACTATATTGGAAGATTTGCATCAAACGAATGGTGCCATCAGCAAATCAAGACATTCATTAATTGTATTGGGCTGTACTATTCCCCTTATTATTTTGATAAGTCTTTTTATTGTTTACCGATTACGTAAAAGAAGTAAGGGGAAAGAGAAGCAACTCGAAGAAACGGAAGTACATTTGGGTGAAGTAGTAGTACAACTTACTGAAAAGAAAAACTTATTTGTTGACAGTCTGATTCATCAACTGCAGGAAACCAGATCTTCACAGTCAGCTTTATACAAAAAAGCTACTATTCTACAACGGGAACAAATGGACAGGGAATTATACTATACCTGTTTGCATTTAAATGATTGGGAAGCTTTCAAAAGGCTAATGAATAAAACATTCAATAATATTATTACTACACTGGAAAGTATTTATCCGGATATTACCAGAAAAGACCTGATATGGTGTTGTTTGTATTTATTGGATGTCCCGACTCCCAATATAGTTCTGGTACTCGAAATTCAACCGGTTAGTTTATATAAATTAAAACAACGGTTGACTCAAAAACTGAATCTCAATTCCGTTAAAGAGCTCGAACTGTTTCTAAAAACTAAGTCGGAAAGAAAGAAAATTTAAAATACTTAAATTCCTGTTTTTTTGATCATCGCACCCCCGCTTTTTACCCTGTTTTTTTACCCCTTTTTTGCCTGTCTCGATTTTTCCTTGAAAAGTTTGTATAAAATGCTACAAACCAAATAGATAAAAAACTACCTGTCTCGATTTATTTTGCCTCGAAATTTGGTGTAGTAATAACCTATGTCTAACTTAGCACCACAAAGGAATCTTTTATTGGGATTCCGTAACCATATGTTCACACTAAAAAATATTGTTTTATGAAAAAAATTAATTTCAGGCTTTTAAGCTTTTTCGTTGTTTTGATTTGCGTATTTTCTAATCAGGTTGTTTTTGCAGATATTTTTCTCAAAAAAGATGATCCAGCCCCAGGTGGAGGTAGTAATGTTGCATCTGCATCAAAAATCTCTTCATTAAAATCAGCATCATTACAATCACAATTTGTGATTCCGGTAACTGCCGACATTATCGGTTCCGATTTAATTGTTGACTTCACAACTACAGTCGGTACAGCAGTTGTTTCTGTTGTTGACCAAAATGGAAACGTTGTATATCAAACGGTAGTTGATACTTTCAGTACACCGGAAGTTGTTATTCCTGTTGATGGAATGAGCAGCGGCGATTACTCGTTGAAAATCTCATATGGTTCTACACACCTGATTGGAGATTTCCAATTGTAAATAATTTCAACTATCAGGGAGGTATTAAATGCCTCCCTGGTATAATTTATTTTTTTTAATTCCGTATTATCAGGTATTATTAAAAACTTATCGTATGAAAAATATATTAAAAGCTCTGTTAAGAAAGAATTACTTAACAACTGATTATACCGCACAGGTAGTTGCAAAAGGGAACAAGGGGTTAACAGATATAGTCGATGAACTGTTAAAGGACGGCCTGGAAATGAATCGGGAAACTGTGATTGATATTATCACGCGTTTTAACCGTAAATCGGCCGATATGGCACTCTCGGGTTATAATGTGAGTAATGGCCTGGTGAATATGCGTTCGTTCATTAAAGAGCCTCTAAACGAGGGAAAATGGAACTCCAATATCAATTGGGTGGATGTTGCTCTTTCGCATGGTAAAGATTTATATGAAGCAGTTGCCGATACCACAGTACAGATTCAGGATGATAAAGATGATTCAATTGAAACATTTAATCTTTCGGATCAAACGAATCAATTTACAGGAAAAAACCTGAATAATGTTAGTAATACTGAAGATATGCGGTCACATCATACTATGGCAGGAGAGCCTGCATGCGGTATTGCGTTCAGAAGATGGTTGTGCAAGGCCTGATTGAGTAAAGTTAAGCACTAAGATAATGATTCAGATACATCGAAACTAAATGTATCATGAGATAAAAAAAGATTAAAATGGATTTAATTTTGTAATTTTGCATTTCAAAGTTTTTTTGGAATTATCTTTTACGAAATTTCCATTATGTATTATAAAATCTGCATATACATTTTTGTAATTTGTTTTTTGTTTCCAGGTTGCACTAGTGAGCCTAATCAGATGAAAATTGCTGAACGTATAATGGAAACACATCCTGATTCTGCCATCTCTATATTAAAGCATTTGAAACAAGAAATATATAAGTCAAATTCAAACAGGGCTTTATATTGGTTACTTTTTTTTGAGTATACTGAAAGTATTGATAAGAAACTGCTGGACCCTTCTTTCATTGATTTTTCTATAAGCTATTATCTGAAACAAAATGATTATCATCAGTTAGCAAGGTGCTATTATTGTAAAGGACATATGCTTATGCATTCCCAGCATTTTGATGAATCGATACTCTTAAACTTAAAAGCAATTGATTGCCTTCAAAATATTAATGATTTTGTTCTGTTAGGTAAAATTTATTCTGACATGGGAGCAATTTTTACAATTCAAAAAAATTATAAAGAAGCATTAATAAAATTTCAATACTCACTTTTTTGTTTTAATAAGGCAGGTAATAAAAAGAATGCAGGATTTATAATTCTTTTTATCAGTCATATTTATAATTCTTTAAATAAATATGAAACAGCCCGATGGTATAGCAAAAAAGCAATTTCACATACAACTGATTCTTTGTTAATCGGAGTTGTTTATCAGGAAATGGGTATTACTTATTATTTATCCAAACAATTTGATTCCGCACAATATTATCTTCGAAAGAGTTTAATTTATCCCTTTAAATGGAATAACTATTCGATTCGATGTCGTTTTTTATCCGATTTATTGTTTGATTTAAATAAAAATGATTCTTCATTTATTTACGCTACAAGAGCATTAAAATATCCGGCCAGTTTCTACACACAACGGGATTGTTACCGAATACTAGCTAATTTAGAATATACAAGAAGAGATTTTAAACAAATGGGTATTTATTTAAGCCATTATCAGGATTGTGCTGATTCAATAAGAAAAGTCGAATCACAACCTAAAGGTGTATTTTTAGAAAAACTTCATAACACGACTCAGGAAGCCAACGGAACAAAAAGGAATATGATACTGATTGTTTCTGTTTTAATACTCATTTTGATTCTATCGTCAGGTTTAGTTATTTACTTGTATAAGCGAAACAAGATTAAACGAAAACAATTGGAAGCCTATAAATCACAATTGAATAAAAAACAAGAGTTTGTAACCCAAAAGTTATCTCTGAAAATTGAAGAAGCAAGAACTTTACAAGCAGATATCCGTAAAAATGCGACAGCAGATGAAAGGGCAAAACTTGACATTGAGTTATATAATAATACTTTATATTTAAATAACAGGGATGATTTTAACAGGGAAATGAATCAGGCATTTAACAATATTGTTACTATGTTAAATGCTGAGTATCCAACAATAACCCGCAAAGAAATAATATGGTGTTGTTTACACTTACTTGATATTCCCCATACCGACAGAATGCTTTTACTTGAAGTATCTTCCGATAGTTTATATAAACTAAAACAACGTCTGGCACAGAAATTGAATCTGAAATCAACCAAAGAGTTAAGCTCATTTCTTAAAGCCAGGACTGAAATAAAAAACTGATTTTCTTTTTTTTTTCTTACATATTGCTCATTTTAGCTGTTTTTTGCACGAATTTATTCCCAAATAAGTTGATGTCCAAAAAAAGTCATTATCAATATAACAATTCACTAATAAACAGCTAATTACAAAATGAGATGTCCAAAAATAATTTTGATATATTTTGGTGGCTTAATGAGTAATGATTAATTTAGCATCAAAAATAAAGAGTTATTCATTACAACAGTTTCTCTTGTTAGCAAATTCATTCGTAATTTTCAAAATTAAGATACTTTTTTTTATTGCTTTTTTCATACACTATAAATTACCTGTCAATCAAAAAGGAAAAAGCGGTATAGTCATTTTCGAGTATAGTATAGTGAACATATGATATTTGTCCTCTTAGCCTAAACCTTATAAAACAGAGGATATAATTTCAACTCGTAATTTAAAAATGAATATGCCGCTTACCTTTTTTTCTATCTGTTTTTTATTTAAATCCTTCTGGTATTTGTGATTTTTAAATTATATCCGGAATGCTGAATTCATCACAATGTCCTGATTCAGAAAAATCAATATCCTGAAACAGCAACCGGATTAGATTTACTCAACTTCGGTTTAACATGAATTATTTCAAGTAAAATGAACCATACAAACTATCTGCCTGAATTATAAAAGAATAAAATATCCTGTTTCCTATATTATCCTGTTTAATTCTTCCTTTTGATTTACTTTGCAAATATATTCAGTTAAAACTAAATTATGTTTTTGAAATATATTACACTGTTTTCAGGACTCAACTATTTGATTTTTACATCCGTATTATTGTTGCGGAAATCTCCTGTTAAAAAAGCAAACAGGGTACTTGGCTTTTTGTTTGCAATGCTGGCTGTATATAGTATCATTCTTTCGTTCTATTATACAGCACTCCTTAATAAAAATTATTCCCATCTTATTTATTATGCTCCATTTGATTTGATTATATTATTATCTTTAGGGCCTTGTCTTTATCTTTATGTAAAAGTATTATTAGGTCAAAAAACACGATTAAATCCATTCAGTATAATTATTCAGGTATTACCATTTATACCGGCAGTGACCTTTATTATTTATTTCCTGTTACAAGATACTCAAACCCGTTTAAATTTACTCATCGAAAATTTCGAACATGGTATCTGGCATACAAATTTGCTTAATTTGCTGGTCTATATTCAAATGATAATTTACTTAATTCTTTGTTATAAAACAATACAAAAACAATTCAATAAATCGTCAGGAATTCTCGTACAAAAGACACAGATAGACATTTCCTGGTTAAGGATTTACATTTTGATCAACCTGCTTTTCATGATCTTGTCTGCTCCACTAAGTTTTTATCTGGCAAATGAGAAAGTAAATTTAATAATTGCTCAGCTTGCTATGGTTGTGCAATTTGTTTATTTGTTTATTAAATCGACATGGCAGACTGAATTTTTTCCGGATGCATCAATAAATGAATTCAAATGCAAGGAGGGAATTCTTAAAATTTCAGATCAGGTAGTAAATGATTATTTCAAAGTATTGATGCTATTTATGGAAAACAACAAACCATATTTAAATGAGGATTGTAGTATTCAATCGATTTCAGCCCAGACCGCTATTCCTGTTCATCATCTCTCAAATATTCTGAATCAACATTCTGAAAAAAACTTTCCTGATTTTATCAATGAATTTAGAATTAATGAGGCAAAAAAGTTACTTTCAAATAATCATTATAACAGAATTACCCTGGAAGCAATCGGCTACGATTGTGGTTTCGGTTCTAAAAGCTCTTTTAATAAAGCTTTTAAGAAGCATACAAACTTAACACCTTCCGAATATCGTTTAGATTCTCAAAACTAAAATCCGATTTGTTTTATGAAGTAAAAAGGTGATTGAAATAAATCAGTAAATCCTTCAACAGACCGCATAAGGAAGATAAAAGTATATCCTGTTTAAATAAATTAAGATTAATTCCCGACAGGTTTACTTGTTTACCCGGAAGTAATAGCTTAATTAAAACAGTGATTTCCATTGTGTGGATGAATGACAGGTATGAAAAAAAACTGAAGTGTACAATTTGAATTGTATTTAAGATCTTCCAGGTGACCACTTTGTATCGCGTTTTTTGTTTCCAGCCTTTAAATGTACTATTTGTTACATAAAACTCAAAAAAAGTTTTTATATCACACAAAAAGTATCCACAATTAAAACGATAGTGTGTTTGTGGTTCAAATTCAATCCCCTTCATTTCTGAATCAAAAGCTTTATAATTGTTTAAAAACCTTTGTTATATTTAAAAATAGAGCCAACTATGTGCAGATTTATAAATCTGCACAGTTTTAATTTCATCATTTTCTAATTTTGCACCTGATACAGTGAAAGAGAGGTTACAAAATATAGTTTGCGTTTGTAATTTTGTATTGTCATACAGTAAAACCTTTCTGTTTGTTTACATTTTTAAAGAGACCCTGATGCAAAGCGGAAACCAGCATTCAGGGTTTTTTTAATTGTTTTGATTTAAATTCTATGTTCATCTAACAAAAACGAATTTATTTTGTTTCTAATATTACAATAAGCTGTATGATCAATCAAAGGAATTATTAAGTTTGAATTGTTTGTTTTAGTTTGAAGATTTTGTTGATAATAATACTTATACTATGACTTATTTACTAATTACCATCGCAGGATTTTTTTCAATAGTAACCACTGCTATTTTTAAATCTATTTCTGATAATTCGAAGCATTTGACTTTAAAAAAAGCTTTAGTTATTATTATCTCAATTTTGGTTTATATTGTGATTTGTGTCTTTTTACTTCAACAAAAAGCCTTTGAATAAATGACTTGTTATTCAAATACGGAAGTAATAGTTGTAAAATCTGTATGGATTTATGACAAGACAGATCCAATATGAGTTAACATGAGAGGAATAGAATGGCATTTATTTAATGTACAAATGATTATTCCTTCCTGTCCTGAAAATAAAGAAATTGAAGTTTGATATTGAGCTGCGGGGGATAGAAATAATAAATATGTTAAATCAAATCTAATTTATAAATCAGATTGCCAATGGGAAAAGGGATTGATTTTACACATCAATCAAAAAGGACATAACATTAGCTAAATAGGAAGTTTATTGAAATAAATATAAATTTATTTCAATAATTCAGTTTTTGCATTCCTTACTTTCTCAAAAGTAAACTGAGCTACTACTTCGTTTTTGTATTCACAAATCTCGTTGTTACACAAATTTCCAATACTCCCCTGGTGAGTGTGGTGTACAGTTTTATCAGGTTTAAAATTCCCTGCTTCAATTTCCAACCCGACTTTTTTATAGGCATCACGAAACGGCAAACCAGATAATGTAAGACGATTCACTTCTTCAACACTAAAAAGATAATCATAGCGTGAATCTTTAAGTATTTCAGTATTAATTTCAACTTGAGCCATCATTAAAGCTGTCATTTCTAAGCAGTCGGTCAGTTCGGCAAAAACAGGAATGAAAACTTCCTTTATAATTTGTAAATCGCGGAAATAACCTGAAGGCAGATTGTTGGTTATCATCATGATTTGCTGTGGAATTGATTGAATTTTATTGCATTTTGCGCGTGTAAGTTCAAATACATCCGGATTTTTTTTATGAGGCATTATACTCGATCCGGTTGTAAATTCATCGGGTAAGCGTATAAATCCGAAATTCTGCGATGTAAACATGCAAGCATCAAAAGCCAGTTTTGCAACAGTAGCAGCAATACTTGCCAGTGCATTGGCAACTGTTCGTTCCATTTTCCCCCGTCCCATTTGTGCATATACCACATTGTAATTCATGGAGTCAAATCCTAATAAATCGGTGGTGAGTTGGCGATTGAGAGGAAATGAAGACCCGTACCCGGCCGCTGACCCCAGAGGGTTACGGTTTGTGATTTTCCACGCGGATAGAAGCAATTGCAGGTCATCTGCCAGACTTTCGGCATAAGCTCCAAACCAAAGCCCAAAGGACGAAGGCATGGCTACTTGTAAATGAGTATATCCGGGCAGTAAAATATCTTTATACCGATTACTTTGAGAAATTAAAACGTCAAATAATCCCGTAACTGAAGAAACTGTTTTTTCAATTTCAGCCCGGGTGAAAAGTTTTAAATCCAACAGCACCTGGTCATTTCGTGAACGGCCACTGTGGATTTTTTTTCCCATGTCACCCAGTTTGTTTGTAAGCAACATTTCAACTTGCGAATGAACATCCTCTACTCCACTTTCTATTGTGAATTTACCTTCTTCGGCTAAATGATAGATGTTTTTCAACTCTTTGAGTAAACTCACCAATTCATCTTTCCTCAATAAACCAACTGACTCCAACATCCTGATATGAGCCATGGATCCAAGTACATCGTACTTAGCTAAAAACACATCCATTTCACGGTCTGAACCTATAGTAAAAGCTTCTATTTTTGCATTTACCTGTGTACTTTTTTCCCAAAGTTTTGTCATATATAAAGACTTTTAAATATAGTCAGGGACTAATGATTGAAATGACATTATGAAATAAAAAAAATCAATATCTTGCCTTTTCACCTGCTCCCTTTCATTTATTGATTACATATTACTGTTTTGTAAGTGATTGTGCCAATACGTCAGCAATAAGGTTAATACCTTCTTTGAGTTTTTTATCTATCATCATTTTGATTATAACCGGTAAGTCAGCTTTTAGAGTCAACTTCATCTGTGTTTCATTTCCGGTTGTAGGTATTAATTGAATCCAGACATTAATTTCAACCGGAGCATGTTCGGAAAGGAGTTTTATTGTTTTAAACTGCTCGCGCTCTATGATTTTAAAACCCATTTTTCCAAATCCTTCGACAACAAAACTGCAACTGTCAGTTTCGAATTGTAAGTCTTTAACTTTATCAGTTAAAGGAGTGTGCTCAAGAATTCCATTTAAATTATTCAGGTCGCTTAATATACCAAAAACCATTTCTTCGTTCAAAGAAATGGTTTTAATATCGCTTTCGTATGTAGTCATGTTTTTATATTTACAATTTGGCTATTTACAATTTATAGTTATAATTAAATTATTCAGTTTTAAATGTCAGTTAAAATCTAACTGACAATCATCTCATTAGAAAAGATAAACGAATAAATAAATTTATAATTCGATTCTCCAGGTTGATGGATTCTGACGCCATTCCTGTAGTGTTTCAATGTCGTCCTCAGATATGTAATTTGTCGACAGAGCTTCTGATAAGACAGCATCATACGTACATAAAGTGGTTAGTTTAACTTTGGCTTTCTTGAATTTCTGATCAGCAACCGGAAATCCATACGTGAATATTGCTACCATTCCAAGAACCTCGGAACCATCATTCCGGATAGCTTCCACTGCTTTCAAACTACTGCCTCCTGTTGAAATCAGATCTTCAATAACAACTACTTTTTGTTTAGGTCGTAAATCGCCTTCAATCATATTTTCCAATCCATGATCTTTTGGAGTCGGACGAATGTATACAAAGGGCAAGCCTAAAATATCAGCTACAAGTGCAGCCTGAGCAATGGCACCTGTTGCAACTCCGGCTATTACTTCCACCTCCGGATACATTTCCAAAATCAATCTGGCCAGCTCTATTTTAATATAGCTGCGAATTTGTGGATAAGAAAGTGTTTTGCGGTTATCGCAATATATAGGTGAATTCCATCCTGAAGCCCATACAAATGGGTTATTAGGTTGTAATTTTACAGCTTTAATTTTAAGTAGTTTCTCAGCTACACTTTTTTCTAATGTTTTCATTTTGAGTTAGAATTATTATAAACGAACAGTGAAAATAAGGTGGATTATTTTAAGTTTTTCAATTTGCAAAAGTACGCAAACAATTTTAGACATGAAATATAAATAATCATATTAAATAACATTTTTAGTTTGAAGAGAATATTAAATCCATTAAATATGTAAATATTCTTCAATAAGCGTAAAATGTAAACTTATTGGTATGCAAGTTTAAATTAAAGGAGATAAAAAAGCATCCTCAATATGTTCAATTGTAAAAGACAGACCATGAGGAATGACTGAAATGACATCAAAACGGGTTTCACCTTTCCAGTCGGACATAAATATATATTCATGTGTTGCTCTTACAATATTACGTATTTTTTTGATGGTTATCGCTTCTTCAGGATGTTCAAATGTTGCGGTTGAACGTGTTTTTACTTCTACTATTACTAACCAATCATCTTTTTCAGCTATAATATCAAGTTCCAGTTTCCCGAAAAACCAGTTGCATTCCCTGATTTGAAATCCTTTTGAAATCAAATAATCCTGTGCCCTTTTTTCTCCTAAATTACCTAAATCATTATGTTCTGCCATAATTAATTGAATAAAAGGAATGATGGAAACTCTTCTGAAATTGAAAACACATAAATTAATGAAATGGCCTGAAAAGCATTTAATTGTATAAAACTTTTTCCAAATATACAGTTTTTTGATTTATTTCCGTTAATTCTAAAAGGATAATATTATTTTTGTGGAAAATTATTACCCCTTATGGCAAAAAAGACCCTGAAAGTGATACCAAAACGTAATTCATTACGTACACACCGACAAATATTCACACTCAATGATGAAGAGAATAAAGCATTAATACGGTATATTTCAAAGTATAAAGTGCAGAATAAATCTAAATTTATAAGGGAAGCACTCATGATAACCATTATCAAAAGAATGGACGAAGATCGTCCTACTTTGTTTGATTAATTTTATAATTTCTCCCGCTAAAAATTGATTTGTGGTTCATAATTTTTATTATTATTAAATCACAAACGATCTCATCACTTATCATACGTCATCAAATTATGGAATATTTTCTTATTCTTTTTGCTTTAACAATTGGTTTTTTTACTGCCTGGGTTATAGCATCCCGAAAGAATACCCATATTCGTGAAATTTATGAACTAAATGAAAAAAATCTGATTGCCGCAAAAACCGATGTGGAAACACAAAAATCGGTAGCACAGGAAACGATTCGTCTGAAATTAGAGGAAATACTTAGTCTGCAACATGAATTTACAATGCAACAACAACTTGCATTCACACGCGGAATGGAGATTGCTACATTAAAAACAATAAATGATAATTTAGCAGAGAAACTTGAAAATCAAAAACTTGAAATTGAGACTTTACAGAAACGTCTGACTTCAGAATTTGAGAATATTGCGACTAAGATTTTAAAAGAACGGTCTGATGAGTTTTCAGTTTCAAACCATAAAAGCCTGAGTGAAATTTTAAATCCGTTGAAAGAACGTATTCAACTTTTCGAGAAAAAGGTTGATGAGACTTATGATAAGGAATTACGTGACAAAATAAGTCTACGCGAAGAAGTCCGTAAATTGACAGAATTAAATACCAGGGTAAGTGAAGAAGCAAACAATCTGACTAAAGCCCTGAAAGGAGATATAAAGAAACAAGGCAACTGGGGTGAGGTGATACTTGAACGAGTATTAGAACGGTCGGGCTTGACCAAAGGGCAGGAGTATGAACGTGAAGTGGTTGTTGAAGGCGCTGATCACATGGTACAACGTCCGGATGTAATTATTCAGCTACCCGATAATAAACATATTGTTATTGATTCAAAAGTATCGTTAGTGGCCTATGAACGTTTAATGTCGGCAGAAACAGAGGAGAAGAGGGTTGTATATTTAAAAGATCATATTAATTCCCTGAGAAGTCATGTGAAATTATTGGGTGAGAAAAATTATCAAAATGCACAAAATATTAATACTCCCGATTTTGTCCTTATGTTCTTGCCCATTGAAGCTTCCTTTTCTGTGGCAGTTCAGGGAGATAGTGAAATATTCTCTTATGCCTGGGAGCGTAAAATTGTCATTGTTAGTCCAACTACTTTATTAGCTACTCTCAGAACTATTTCCTCTATCTGGAAACAGGAAAATCAAACAAAGAATGCACAGGAAATAGCCAGGTTAAGTGGAGCATTATATGATAAATTCATTGGTTTTACTGAAGACATGGCAAAAATAAAGGCAAATATCGATCGAACTTCAAGTGCATACGATGATGCCATGAAAAAAATGAAGGATGGATCCGGAAATATTATCCGGACAGCCGAGAAAATAAAGGAACTGGGTGCAAAAACCGGAAATAAATCTCTTCCTGCAGGTTTTGAGAATTTTTGACTTTTATTGGTCATCATTTCTTCGTAATTTTGCACTGTTTTTGAATAAATTAAAATCTCTTAAAATGAAAGTTAAACTATTGATCCCGGTTTTTTGTTTTGTTTTTATTTTTAAAGTTCTTGCTATTCTACCTCCACTTCATCCTGAAATTCAAAACTCTACCAAATCAGAAACAAGCAGTGCCGACAGCTTAATAAACGGTTTATTTAAGGATACCATTACAACTCCCAAAATTCCTTCCATAAATAATAAAACGGTAGTCAAAGTTAACGAAGTTGATAATACTACCATTCATAAACCTGTTGAAACTAAAATTGTTGATAAACCTATCCCGGCTGTTGATTCAATCAAAACATATATTATTCCGGTTAAACTCAAACTGGTACAAGTTGACACACTTCTTTTTAAGGCCAATTCATTTTTTATTGAATTGGTTTATAAAGGTTTGCCCTTCGATTTTAAATGGGACATTAAACCTGATTACCTGGCTTTGTACTATGGAGGAAAGTCCACAACTTTATCCGATTATTTGTTAAAGCCGATTAAAATACAAAATGCTGAACAAATCGTTTCAGATTTACGTCAGTATGTCCGTGAACAAATTCTTCGTAATGAAGCGAATTTATATGTTATGAATTTTGATGAATTACCGGATCCTGAAGTGTATGAAAATCACTTACTTGAAGAAAGATCATATAAAAGTATGAAATTTTTAACTGATGATCTGTTGTTTAAACGTCGGCGACTAATTGTCAGACGGGAACAAATGGGTCCATGGCAACACAAAGCGGCTGCATTACTACAATTCTCTCAAAATTATGTTTCGCCTAATTGGTATCAGGGTGGAAACAGTAATCTGGCAATACTTGGTATTGTTACAGGATCAATGAACTATGATGATAAGAAATGTATTCAGTGGGAAAATAATGTAGAATGGCATATAGGCTTTAATTCAATTGCAGGAGACTCACTCCGTTCGCTAAGCACGAATGATGATGTTTTCAAAATCAACAGCAAGTTAGGTGTAAAAGCAGGAGGAAACTGGTTCTACAGTGGGAATGTTGATTTTTCAACGCAATTTTTTAATAGCTACAACGGAATTAATTCAACGGTGATGGTAACTTCTTTTCTTACGCCGGTAAGGTTAAATGTCGGATTAGGAATGGATTATAAATACAAGAAAATATTCTCAATTATGTTTTCACCGGTTGCCTATAAATATATTTATGTGAATGATAGCAGGAATGTTGATCCTAATCTTTTTGGGGTTCAAACAGGTGAAAAGGTTTTAAGTGAAATAGGGTCTTCATTTAATTCGACTTTTTCTTACGCATTTTCAAAAGAAATTCAGGTGGATTCTAAACTGAATTTTTATACCAATTATCAATCAGTTGAAGTTGACTGGGAAGTAGTCTGTAATATGGTTATTAACCGTTTCATGTCAACCCGTATTTCCTTTAATCCACGATATGACACATCAGTTATTTTACCTCCTGGTGAAATCGCCAGAATGCAAATGAAACAACTATTGAGTGTCGGTTTTTCACATAGATTTTATTAAAAAGATGATGTGCCTTCAAACAGAAGATTCCATTCGTTAAATTGCCTGACTCCGCTTTCACCATATTTTTTCAGGAGAGTTCTTATATGATGTATGGATAGTGTTTCATTTAATTTAGTCTTCGAAAAGAATTTATCTGCATAGCATATAACCTGTTCTTCTTTTGAAACAGGCAATAAGTCACGATGAGGTAAAGGAAGGTTGTTTTTTAGTATCATCTCAAGACTGATACCTGCTCCTGTGTGCCTTTCGCATACCAAAGCATGTTTATATAATCCTTCAGACCTTAAAATTTCAGCACCCAGACAACCGTGTTGAATGTAATTATGTGACCCATAGCAATAAATCCGGGGAGCATCGCAGAGATAGATCCCAATATCGTGCAACATTGCTGCTTCAGCAATAAATTCCTTATCAAGTTGCAATTCGGGTCGGTTTGTCGCTATTTCAAGAGCCTTGTTTCTTACATGTTCACTGTGATTTATTAATACGGTATAGATGTTGGTCCCTTTTTTGTAATATTTTTCAATTATTACAAGTGGATCAATTATTAATTCATTGTTCATAATGTACTATTCAAAAGTATGGTATATTTTAAATAAATTCTAACTTTGCAGTAGAAATTGAATGACTACAAAAATACAACATTTCAATCAAAAAAGTGTTTGTTGTCACAATACTACTTTAAATCAATTAAATATATTGGACTGTTCCTGGTTTGTTGTGGAAATATCAAAATAAGAAACATCTCACCACAAAAACAAAAGGATTAATTCTTAATGAAATGTGCTTGTTATTCTAAATCATTCTTTTGTTTTCTTTTTGATTGCTGTATTCAATAAAACTTTATATATACTTTTGTGACTTTTGTGTTTATATATTTCTTTTTTCTTATTTTATGGTTAGATTTTCTTCTTCACACAAAAACCATTTGTACCATATATTGAAATAAAATAAATTATGAGTGAGATGACTAATTGTAACTGGCCGGGAAATGATGAACTGATGCTTGCCTATCACAACAATGAATGGGGTGTGCCTCTTCACGACGACCGGAAGTTATTTGAATTTATGATTCTGGATGCTTTTCAGGCAGGTTTAAGCTGGAAAATTGTACTCTACAAACGTGAGAATTTCCGTAAGGCATTTGATAATTTCGACGTACGGAAAATTGCTTCATATGATGAGGCTAAAATCCAATTGTTGATGAAGGATGCTTCCATAGTTCGCAATCAGGCAAAAATAAGGGCAACAGTGGCAAATGCAAAAGCATTTATACAAATCCAAAATGAATACGGTTCTTTCGATTCCTTTATCTGGAAATTTACCGGTGGAAAAACAATCATCAACCACCCTACATCAAATGCAGGTATTCCGGCAAAATCCATTGAATCGGATACCATGAGTAAAGAGTTGATTTCACTGGGATTCAAATTCGTCGGGTCGACTATTTGCTATGCATTTATGCAGGCTGCCGGAATGGTAAACGATCATTTTGATGGTTGCAGGTATAAGTAATCTGGTGATTGGTTGACTGGTTAATTAGTTCCGTGTTCCGCGTTCCGCGTTGATGATTCAACATTGGTTGATCCCGTAAATTGTACATTACTGCTGTTGCGTCAATATTAAACATTAATTAATATTAAAATAATTTTAGTTGCTCTTTGACATTTTGATTTAATTGACATTGTTTACATAATAACTCACGTATAGGTGTTTTGTCTAATGCAGAAATACCAAGTATTAGCATTATTTCATAAACCGAATAATTGCTTTTGAGCTCAAACTTAATGTATGCTACTATTAAGTATGTGCAAATAGCTATCCAAAGGTGCGTTTTCACGGCCGAATACATAATTTTTCTTTTCGAGCAAATGTACGTCAATTCAAGTCAAAAAATCAAAGAACGACATATATATCTGTATTACAATAAAATACAATAACATGTTAAAAATTAACGCAACACTACTAATTGTAAATAGTAAATGGATAGATGTTAATCGTTATCTTTGTGTTTCTCAACAGAAATAGACTTTATCATTCAGCGAAAGTTATTTTACCTGATTTAATCTGTTTGATTTAACTTCACTTGATTATATGCTAAACTTTGCTCCAAAATATGTCGATGTAATTTTACCTTTGCCTCTGGGCAATACTTTTACATATTCTGTACCTGATGAATGGGCTGATATGGCCCGTATCGGTATGAGGGTCGTCGTACAATTCGGTAAAAAGAAGATGTACACAGGTGTTATTCACCTGGTGCACACTATTCCGCCTGAAGTCTATAAGGCAAAAGATATAATTTGTTTACTGGATAACGAACCTATCCTGCGTCGGCCTCAAATGAAATTCTGGGAATGGATTTCGTCCTATTATCAGGCATTCTTAGGAGATGTTTATCAGGCAGCAGTTCCTGCAGGTCTGAAACTGCAGAGTGAAACTCAGGTATGTATAAATCCTGATTTTGAAGCAGTAAGTCAACTTACCGAAAAGGAAGGAAAACTCCTTGACGCCTTATCGGATGGAAAAACTATATTTGTTTCGGAGTTGAATAAGATTGCCGAAATGCGGGATGTGATGCCTACACTCAAGCAATTGCTGGAAAAAGGTGCTGTTGAAATTAACGAGGAACTGACTGAAAAATACAGGCCTAAAACGGATACATTTGTAAGGCTGACTGATAAGGCAAAGAAAGATGATAATCTTCATCGTATTTTTAATGAGCTTGATCGTGCCAAGAAGCAACTGGAAGTCTTGATGATGTATATCGATTTATCCAAATGCCTTTTGCCTGCAAAACAACGTGATGTAACAAAAAAAGAATTACTCGAACGTACAGGAGCTTCGGCAGCAGTACTTAACGGACTCATCGAAAGGGGTGCACTGGAAATATACCTGAAAGAAATCGGCAGGCTTGATGTGTCTGTAATTCAGACTTCCGAACAATATATACTGAACGAAAATCAACAAACGGCTTATTCTGAAATAGAAAAACAATTTGTTGAAAAACAGGTTGTGTTATTACATGGCGTTACTTCGAGCGGGAAAACGGAGATGTATATAAAGATGATCAGTAAAGTGCTTTCCGAAGGGAAACAAGTCCTTTATCTTGTTCCTGAAATTGCACTTACTACTCAACTTACTTCAAGGTTGAAACGGGTTTTTGGTAACCGGTTGGGCGTTTACCATTCTAAATTCTCAGATGCCGAAAGGGTTGAAATATGGAATAATGTACTGAATGATAAAACGTATGATGTAATTATTGGTGTCCGGTCATCTGTTTTCCTACCATTTCGTCAGTTGGGATTAGTCATCGTGGATGAAGAACATGAATCGAGTTACAAACAATTTGATCCTGCCCCCAGATATAACGCACGTAATACAGCCATTATGCTGGCGCACATGCATGGAGCCAAAACACTTCTCGGAACAGCTACACCAGCCATCGAAACATATTACAATGCTCTTTCAGGGAAGTATGGACTCGTGGAATTGAATCAACGTCATGAAGAGATGGCTATGCCTGAGATTCTGGTTGTGGATACCAAAGAAGCATACAGGAAAAAACAAATGGAGAGTCTTTTCACTCCATTATTGATTGAGAAAATAGGAAATGCCCTCCGGAATCATGAACAGGTCATCCTGTTTCAAAACCGCCGTGGTTATGCTCCGTATATTGAATGTAAAGCATGTGCTTATGTGCCGCATTGTAAAAATTGTGATGTGAGTCTTACTGTTCACAAAGTATTCAATACACTGACATGCCATTATTGTGGGTATACCGAATCGATTCCGACTATCTGCCCAAAATGCGGTACTCCCGGAAGTTTGTCAACGAAAGGTTTTGGTACCGAAAAAATTGAAGACGAAATAAAACTTATTTTCCCTGATGCACGTGTTTCACGTATGGACCTGGATACAACACGTTCTAAAAAATCGTATGATAAAATCATTTCTGATTTTGAACAACTGAAAGTAGATATTCTGATTGGTACGCAAATGGTGTCAAAAGGGTTGGATTTTGAGCGTGTCAGTCTGGTAGGGATTCTTAATGCGGACAATATGCTCAACTTCCCTGATTTCAGAGCGCATGAACGGGCTTATCAATTGATGGCTCAGGTGAGTGGTCGTGCAGGAAGAAAAAATAAAAGGGGTACAGTGATACTGCAAACTTCTTCGCCCGAACATGCCATTATTGGTCAGGTCATTCGGAATGATTATAAAGCAATGTACGATACCCAGTGTGAGGAGCGTAAACTCTTTAAATATCCACCCTTTTACCGGATTATCCAAATCATACTACGACACCGTGATCCGAATGTCGTAAATATGGCAGCAGGCAGACTTGCTGCTGACCTGAGGGCGGTTTTTGGAGCGCGTGTTCTGGGACCTAATACACCCGTAGTTTCACGTGTCCAGAATCTGTATATAAAACACATCCTCCTTAAAATTGAAAACGAAGCTTCCTCAGAACGAGCAAAAGATATTTTACGCCAAATCACGAATCAGCTATTATCCGATTCAAAATTTAAATCTCTGTGGATAACATTAGACGTCGATCCAATGTAAGTAATTAATAATTAATGATTAAAAATTAATAATTGCCAGGATGATGAAATTTAAGTTTTTGTTGATTAACAAATAAATCATTAAATAACTTTGCTTACTTAAAAATATTACAAATGAGGCACATTGCTTTTACATGGGGTTTGAATACTGAAATTTAAAGGAGATGGTTTTAATGTGCAAAGTATTCTGAATCCTCTTTAACCGGTAGAATAATTTTGATAAAAACAGTATAAAGGCTTAGTTCATGTAAGTAATTATAGATATTTAGTGATCTATAAAGGATTGAACTACAGAGTTATGGTAATTGTAAATTATTAATTATTTAGTTGCTTTTCATGATTTTATTTTGGCAAGCAATTGTGGGTATAAATCATTTTTCACCCATTTTATATCAGGTTCATTCCGCATGATTTTTTCATATGTAAGTTTTGCATCTTCCAGTTTATTGGTCTTTTCGTAGACGGTGGCTATCATGGTGAGTAAATTTAAATAAACCCAGTTTTGATATGTTTCATTATTCCTTTCCATGATTCTTTCCCCTTTCAGGAAATAATTCAAAGCCTCATTTTTATCCCCTCCAAAAATACGGGGGGAATAAAACAACAGATTTCCTTTATCTATTATCGCCTGTAAATTTTGTGGATCTAATAGTATCGCTTTGTTGATATTGCTTCTGCTTTCTGATCCTAAAAAGATAGCTTTACATTTATCAATTCCGATTTTGAAACCTGTAAAGGAACCTTTAAATGAATATGCCGTAGCATTTTCAGGCGAAATTTTTAGCACTTCGTTAATTAGTTTCTCTCCCTTAGGAATCAGTTCCGCAGCCTGTGCAAATTTCTTTTGTCCTATCAACCAGCCAATATAACCATAGTAATAGTTGATGAGTTCTAGTTTTTGATTTATAGTATTGGTGGCTCTTCTGGCTTCAATAATTCGAATGACTTTTTCCCATTTAGCCATATCATGAGTAATAAAAGCTGTATAAATGCTTTTTTTATATGGAGATTCCGGAAATGCAGTTGTGGCTAAAGTCAACAAAATAAGTATGGTAATTAATTTATTTTGTGTAAAATTTATCCATTCAAAACCTTGTTGTCTTTGTATCATGCCGGTGGGATTAAAATCTGTAAGAAAAACGATGCTAATATTAACTTATTTATATGGATTCTCAGTAAATTTAGAGTGTGTTGTTATTAAATTGTATTAAGTCGCTACTTATTACGGAAACTATGGATATAAGAATATGAGATCTCAAATGTACGTTTTAATTTGATAAAAGCAAAATAATACATTACTATTAACACTTTGTTAATTAATACTATACAATGATGTTTGAAGAGTTTGAAGAGTTTGAAGAGTTTGAAAGGTTTGAAAGGTTTGAAAAGTTTGAAGAGTCCCGGTATACCGGGATGTCGAATACTCCATTTGAAAAGTTTGAAGAGTTCTGCGATATAGAGTCTTTTATCTTTGCTCTTTTGTCTTCCGGTTTTTTTTGCAGTCCGGTGTGCTTTTTGGGTCTCGCGATTTCCATATCGCGATTTTTCAAAATTATTGTAAAATTCCCTTCCCATTTTGTCCGGAAAAAATAATAAATTAAAAATAAATAAACAATAAATAAAGACATAATAAAACTCTATATAGGGTTTTATTGTGCCTTTGTTAGTACTTTATTATCTCTTTATTATCACTTTAATCCGAACAAAATGTCAAAAGAATTTCTGACAATTTTGAAATAAAAATGACTGATGATTTTTTTTTTGCAAGCAATTTTTTTTCAATTCAACGCAACAAACTTTTGAAAAATCAAATCAAAAACTGGAAATGGAAAAGGATTAAATAGAAAATCCTTTCATTACCCGATTCTTTTAAATTTTTAAAAGGAGTCAGTATATAGTTTAGTGTACGGGATTCCTTTTTATTTTAGTTGAGAGCAAACTATCGTATATATAGATAGGAAGTAATCATCCATTTGGGGGCACTAAATAAGAATCCGGTACTAAGAAACTATAAAAAAAAGGATACCGGAAACAGAATTGTATCCTGTTATACACTCCTGTGAAAAAAAAGGACCCTTTATTTCGTCCCCAAACAGGATCTTTATTGCCGGAGTCAGTATCAAAAAGGAATTAAACGGAATCTTTTTTTAAATAATTCCACTTATCGCATGTGATAAAACTCCTGTTTTCAGATGATTTTATGACATTTATCCGAAAACACAAACTAAAATATCCAAGAAAAGCACCGGAATCAATGCCATTGGAGGAATCTCCTCACTTTTATAAAAATTTATTTTCACTTTAAAGGTCTTTTTAGTCAGTGAATTAGGAATAATTTATGTTTTAGAGCAGAAAAAAAGGCATGATATATTTGGTTTGTATAGGCAAAGCGACTACTTTTGCACCCGCTTTAAGAGTAAAGCCGGGGACAATTTACAATTTAAGGATTTACAATTTAAATACCTTAGAGAATAAAAACTGAATCTTTTATAAAAAGGTTTGGTAGTCCG
>Ga0302188_10001026_pt1 | contig 22844 bp, 20 predicted proteins | sample II_Bog_E2_1_FD_198783 | JGI IMG/M metagenome (GOLD analysis project Ga0302188, IMG submission 198783) | Peat permafrost microbial communities from Stordalen Mire near Abisko, Sweden - II_Bog_E2_1 | ecosystem: Environmental > Terrestrial > Soil > Wetlands > Peat | place: Sweden: Abisko...
CAACCCCAACCCCAACCCCAACCCCAACCCCAACCCCAACCCCAACCCCAACCCCAACCCCAACCCCAACCCCAACCCCAACCCCAACCCCAACCCCTCTATTCGATTAGAACAACTCAATATTTAATTTAAAATTTAAATTCCGAATTATCATATCGGGTTTTTTCAATTATCATCTCCTATTAAACATATATCATTCTTACCTTTCCTATCAGTGATTTTCATCTTTGATTTTTATTGGATTGGCATTGAGTTGATATTTATTTAATGTCATTCCTGTATTTCGGCAACGTGCCGGCCTCAGTTCCACTGACGTTCGATACCACTCCTTGCATGAAATAAATGTTGCAGTACGAAGACTGTGTGTTCGAGTATCAAAGTGCTAATCTAGTGCCAATGTACCACAAAAATAGGTCTTCCATCCAAACTGGCCAACTATGTGGCCCAGACTGTTGACTGATGGTAAAACCGTGGAATTTAATCCTGAGGATATCATCTACCTTAACCCCTCAGAGTATCTGTATCTCCGCCCCCTGACAAAAAAGAATAAAAACTTTCTTTGGGAATGTGAGGAGGAAAGATTCGTTTACAAGGCCTGTCTGCGTAAATTGATTAGCCTTAAACGCACACCAAGACACACCAGCTGGGACACTGCTCAAGCAGCAAATCTTCAGCTTACGTGATAAGGCTATAAATAAAATAAAATCTCCGCAAGCACTTGCCCAATCTAAAAAAGAATGAATAAAGGTGGAGTATCAAACCTTCGCCTTCTTGACGTTGTCTGCCTGATCTGCTGCAGCCTTCATCAGGGCTTTGTTGTATAGAAGTTAAAGTGTATTCATCTTCTTGCGGTTTTTGTGATCTTCCTTGTCCTGCATTTGTGCAAGTAACACTTATTAGTGTTTTTTGTAGACACCCTTCAAATATTGCTGTTTATCTTTTTCGTTCTAAACGAAGGCATTCGTGTCCTCCTTCCACACATGGGCTTGTTTTTAATCAATTTTCTTCTAGTCAATCTCCTTTTGTTTCTTCTCGTCGACCTGTCTGCCCAAATACTATCGCATTTTCTTCTTATCTTCCTCTTGAATGCGCTTCTTCCTTTCCTCTTATTACTTTTCTTTGACGAGCTGGTTTTCAATATGTTTCATCATCTTATCGTCCTCGGCTTTAATTTGCTCCTTTTGGTCTTTTATCACGGAGTCCGCAAATGATGCCATCACTGCCTTGATCTTGTCTTCCCGCTCCTTCTTCTCTTCTTCTCGCTTTCTCTATAGTTCATCTTGAAGTCTAGCATATTATTGTTGTGCTTTCATATCCTAAATCTTATCATAATTACTTAAATTCGTTCTCTCTCAGCTTCTTCTCTCAGTCGTTGCTGATTTTACTAGTTTTACGACATCACCTGCTGAAAGCGATTTAGTTCCTTGAGTTTTCTTTACTTGGCCTCTCTCTATTCGGAGACCAACTCTTCCTTGATTTTTTACACCAGCACCTTATCCAACTCGTCCTCTTTCCTTTTTTCTATTTTTTTGCGTTTTGATTAATCCTTGACCTGCCTGTCCCTCATCGCCTTCTCGAGTTGAATCTTTCTCTAATACTACTGTTGTTTATCTTTTTCCCGTTCATCATAGGTCTTACCTTGCTCTTTCTGCAATTTAAAATATTATTCCTATTACTGCTGTTCTGCTTATTTTTTACGTCTCTTCTACTACATCTGTTTATCAAGTTCTTTCTTAATCTTTTTTTTAAACTATTCTTCCCGCATTCGCTCTAATTACTTCTATTTTTTAAAGAGTTCTGTATCAAATTTCACTAAAGTTGCCCATTCATCGTCGTCGTCTCCCTCCACCTGATACACCGATTTAGAAGCCAAAGAACTGATTTGCAAGTGAATTACCTTGTTTCCGACGACCGTCCAGAACGAGAAGACTGTTTATCTACCTGATTATAGGACTGATTGGGTTGCTGTGACTTTTGAGATGGAGCTTGGCTTTTCTTATCCTAAGCATTTCTCTGTTAGATCTCTTGTTTGGAAGTGACTGACTGCTTTTTCGTTTCTAAATGTGATAGAAAATACAGCTTTTGTTATCTCGCTTGTAATCTTAAACTGCTTTGGAGACTGTCTGCTTCAATTGTCGGAGAGTTTACTCCGTAACTTTTTCTTTTTCAAAGAAATTAGCGACTATCTCTTCGATTACTTTGGTGATATTCTTATTTCCCTTGGCGAAATCTTTGTTGAACTTGTCGACAATCATCTGTCTGAGTTGCTCACGCTGTTGAATGGCTTGTGCTTTTTCAATTGCTGAATGCAGTTTTCCGCTTTTACGCGAGCCTGAAGATTTGGCATCCTCTTGAGTGTTACTCATCTATAAGTTATATTATTTAGATAGAAATTTATTTTTTAAAAGGGAAGTAATAAGCCAAAAAATAATTAACAGGAATTTACTCACTGTTTATTGAGGATATATATGATTATGGAAAATACTATTGGTCTTTTACTGATATGAAAAGATACTTCTTTATATGAGCATACATTGAAGAATCACCGTAAATCATACATAATTTGTAAATGATTAATTAGATGATAAAGGATGTGAGCTTATATTTAAAATATTCTTTAATTTGTCGGGATAGGACGCAATTAACTCCCTGAATAACTCATTTATGAATGTTGCCATTTGATGCACAGACACGTCCGATAATTGTCTAAAAATATGGCTATTTTTGACAGTCCGCCCAAATCTCTATTCTGATTGATTTTCTGCAATAATATCCCATCCTCTGCTCTAAAATTCTTTCTCTAAAAGTAAATATAATATTAATTTATCTTTTTTTAATTTAATCATTAATTATATATCAATGGCTGGTGGTGCATAAGCTAGAGAATTGAAGAAAAAGACTATCGAAAGGCTGTATGAGCTGTTCGGCGCCCACAAACAAATCATCCTCACAACCTTCACCAACGTTGGCTCGAGTCAAATTCAACAGATCAGGAAATCGCTTAGAGCATACAACAGCATCCTTGTCATCTCCAAAAACGTAAATTATCCTAAAATTCAGACCCTCATTAAGAAAGTAGTTAAAATGAGATCCTAAGGTATCGATGAGGAGGAGTTCAGATATCTTGAGCAACAATTCGGAGGCAAGATTCCTTAACTTAAAAATCTAACTCCTCTTCTCAAGCAAAAGGTCGCTCTCATTTTCAGTGACGCTGCCGTATTTGAACTTAAGGGAAAAATTGAGGCCAATAAAGTTCCAACTGAGGCTCGAGTGGGAGTCGTCTCTCCTGTTGACTTTACTGTCCCCGCAGGACCTACTGGTCTTGATCCCTCTCAAATCAACTTCTTCCATGCTTTGAACATCTCCACTAAGATTGTTAAGGGTCAAATTGAAATCACCAAAGACTTCAAGGTGTGTACCCTCAATAAAAAAATCAAAGCTTCAGAAGCCGCTTTGTTGAAGAAACTTAACATTAAACCCTTTGAATATGGTATGAAGATATTCAAAGTTTTTGATGAGGGATCCATTCTCCCTGATGAGCTTATTACATTCGACCCCGCTTCACTCCTCCCCAAATTCGAGGCTGGAATTAGAAACCTTGCCGCACTCTCCCTCTCTGCTGGACACCCCATTGCCGCCACTATTCCCTTGATCATCAGTCATGCCTTCAAAAACATCGCTGCTCTGTCAATTGAATCTGGGTATTTGCTAATTAATATTTAGATACAAGGTTAAGGAAGTAGATGCTTTAGCCAGCTCCGCCCCAGTTGCCGCTCAAAAATAAGTTAAGCCAGAAGCCAAAAAGGACGCCCCTAAGAAAGAATAGGCCAAAAAGGAAGCTCCTAAAAAAGAAAAATCTCCCCCTAAAGTAGAAGAAGATTAAGGAATGGATATGGGAGGACTCTTCGACTGATCGATATTTAAACAATCCGATTCATAATACATATTATCAATCTTGACTTTATGACATCTTCAAATAATTCATTAAATATCCAATCATTGACGGAAAGTGTTAGGTCTGTTAGCCTTGAACACTGTTCGGTATCTTTTGTGACTGGCTCTAGCAACAGTTCTGAGAATCGGAAACTTGATATTGTTCTCCCTGTATTGGTTGCTTCTGGGCCGTCTGATCTCTTCCTTTTTGTTAAGAATGGCAGTTCTGATGATGGAAATTGTGTCGGGAGAGGCTCTATGATTTCCAGCCATTTCAGAGTGGAGTTGACTGACGGCACCATTGAGGGTGACATCTCTATATTCTTTATACATGTTATGATTTCCTGTCCTTGACTCATATCGAATAACAATTCCAAATGTCTTGATATGATTTGGCCTTTTTTCAAAGATCTCATTCACTGTAAGAATTTGACCTTGGGCACTTTTGGTCTTCAGCTGACGTCTGAGATGATACCAGAACTTAGATTTCGCAATTACTTTGTTTCTAGCGAAAAGTCGGATTGCATATATTTTGGGGTTTGAGTCTTGTTCGGTCGGAGTTTTTCGCCCCAAGACTAGATACTGCCTGATCTAAGGATGACTTTAGAAAATACCTTCATTTGAAGAGAGGGATCAGCCATATCTTGAGAACCCTTCAGACTAAGTTTTACCATTAAAGTATTGTAATTATTTAATTTGAATTATATATTTTTATTTAATATTCAAGCATTCCCCAATTGCCCAATCCTGATAAATTCTAATCCAATAAGAGAGGCCATCTTAAAATGTTTTAGGTATAGAAAAGAACTTTTGTAAGTTGTTGTTAATTAGATTTAAATATTCTTTTGATGGAGCAGAAGAAATCCGGCGTGAAGGACTTCTAAGTCATTTCAAAGCTTGGAGAAGGAGCCTTTGGTCAAGTCTTTAAGGTCAAACGTAAACTGGATGGCAAGGAGTATGCAATGAAGAAAGTAACACACATCTAAAATAGATCAAAATCGCATCAATGAAGCCCAAATAAAAATAAAACGCATTAAACTAAGTGAGGATTCTCGCATCCTACAACGACGAATATATAATTGGCTTCAAATAGGCTTTTTACGACTAAAACTCAGAAACATTATGTGTTGTAATGGAGTTCGCTGCGGGAGGCGACATCGCTAAATTAAATCAAACTCACCAAAAGCAGCGCACCCGTTATAAAGAATAATAAATATGGACTGCATTGGTTCATATGACGACTGGATTGAAGTCACTTCATTAAAAAAAAATACTTCATCGCGACCTCAAATGCGCTAATATCTTTATTACTGCTGACAAAAAGTTCAAACTAGGAGATCTAAATGTTTCCAAAGTACTTAAGAAGGATTTTGCCTGCACACAGACAGGTACACCTTACTATGCAAGTCCATAAGTATGGAAAGACCAACCCTATGGAGTCAAAAGCGATATGTGGTCATTGGGATGCGTTCTTTATGAGATGGCTGCCTTAAGACCTCCTTTTACAGCGAATGACCTCTCAGGTCTGTACAAAAAGATCTGTATTGGTATTTTTGAGAGAATTCCTTCGCAATACACTAATGATTTGCATACAGTTATCAGTTCTTTGCTGAAGTTAGACCCAAAAAAAAGACCAGATGTCGACTAGTTACTTGGCAATCCTCTGGTCCGCAAATATTTTAAGGGAGATTGGTAAACATAAAAAGATGAGTCAGTTTCCGATAGTCTACTAAAGACAATAAAATACAATCCTAATGACTTAAAGGGTTTAAAAAATATTTTACCAAAATCCAACTACATTGAGCATCTGAATGCAGAAGGTTCCAAGAGTGTAAAGAATATAAAATAAGAAATTGAAGCAAAGAAAGATACTAGTCTTGAAGACAACGAGAGAAAGCTCAAAGACTTTCTTGAAAAAAAGAGGCAGATGGAGGAAAAATAGAGAGAGAGTAGAATCAAATTGCAAAAGGAAGAAAAGGATAAAAGTACAGTGCAGAAATAAAGAACATTTTCAGCGTGTGGAATCAGAAATATCAATGTCTGTGATTCTCCAAGGATAGCTGTTCATAAGAAAGATTAAAACCCTTTTGTAGCTCCGGCCAGCTGTAAACCAACAAAAAAAGAATAGACTCCATTATCGAATGCTCATTTGCCTCCCAAACCTCAGGGTCTTGGAATAGCTTATAAGTTGCCACCTAAGCCCAGCTATCATCTTCCCCTTCCTAATACTAATAATAACAATAAATCAACTGAACTTAGCTCACAACGATAGTTATCAAAATAAAATTTGCGTAACCTTGGTGCCAGAATAGTAGGCAATTCCCCAACGCCAGTGATGAGTGTGCAAACTCCCAAGCAAAGTGTTTCTCGTTGCAATAGTGCTCAAAAAGTGATCTATCCATGCTGGTGGGGCTGATGAAATACATTCTGATATTGCCTAAAGTTATTATAACCCAATTAAAGAAATCAAGATTTCATCGAAGTAAGCAACTCTTTTTTCTGCTCTGCTGTTAATTTTTCATAAGCAGCTTCGATGCTTTCAACGGCCTCTGATTTCCTTTGGAAAAAGATGTCGAGAGGCTTGAAAATATGGATGTAGCCTCCTTGTGCAGAGATATCGACGTCGGCCTACTGATAGGTGGTTGCTAGAGTCATTGAAGATTCAGTATTCCAATCGAACTCATGAATATTTCCTCTAAATAGACGTATACTTACCTCATTCCGAGATGAGTAAAGATGGAGTTCATCTTGTGTTCCTCCAAAACTTTATCCAGTTCATAAATTTCCAAATACTCTCTGCCGATTGCAAAATGGTTGGTGACTGGATTAAACTGTATTCCGTGAATTGGTTTTTCCATCTCGAACTTCTCCACTACCTTATAAGTTCGATCATCAATGATATTCAGCCATCCCTCTTCCCCTCCTGAAAGGATGTAGTTTCCCTTACAGGCTAAAGTGTTGATATCTGATTCATGAATATTTCTTATCTTTTGGCATAAACAGCTTATTCTCAAATCCCAAACTCCAATCTATTTATCTTGCCCTCCACTCACGCAAATCTAATTGTTTTTGAAAGCGATGTCTTCCACTTTATCGTGGCCTTCTAAAGTAGTTAATGGCCTAATCACATTGGATGATAGCATTGAGCCGAGCTATCTCTTCATTGGTGCACCTTCGATATCGAAAAGCTATAACTTATCACCTGAAGCTGAAATTATTTTTGGTAAGGAAGGAGTGAATCTCAAAGCATAGTTGTGTTTGTCCGATTTAGAGGCAAGAAGGATCATATCTGGAGTGCTTGGAGCATTGTTCAGATTTCCAAGTTTATACTTATCCGACGTCCAAAGATATACTAAATTACAATCACTTTTAGATGCGAGAAGTTTTCGATTCATAGGAGAAGAACGAATCACCGTTATTTATCCTGGGTGACTGATTATTTGTTTCACCTTGAGATTCGGGTGCTTTTTGGCAGCATCATAGTTGAATACTGCCTTAAGTTAATTGATGAAATAATGCTAATCGTTCGGTATTTAAAGATTTGCCATGACAATGTAATTGGGAGTGTTGGTCCAATTGTTATCGCCCTGGTTATATATGCCATCAGTCTTGCAGGAAAAATATAATCGCTGAATGATAAACTCATTGTTCTGCTGCAGTAGCGGACCCCACTGCACGGAAGTGACCGGCCAGTCAAGCACATTCTCGTAGATGAAATCATAGAAGCAACTATTGTTTTAACGCCATTGGGCGATACTTGTTGGCTTGCACTACATTGGATAACCGCGTATATATTATTAATGAAGATAACTTTAAATCACCGATATTCTATTAGATCGAAAGTATGAAAGTTTGAATGGCGATTGATGGTGGATGATTTCATCAGGGACACTAATAAATAGATTTAAATGTTAAGAATTTGTAAAATTTTAGTATCATTGGCCACCTCTGAGTCTCAACACGAGGTGGAGGGTCGATTCCTTCTGAACGTTGTAGTCTGACAGACTACGAGCATCTTCTAAACTTTTGCCTGCATAGATGAGCCTTTGCTGGTCGGCGGGGATGCCTTCCTTGTCATGAATTTTGGCCTTTACTGTCTCAATGGAGTCAGATGGCTCGACTTCAAGAGTAATTGTCTTTCCAGTGAGAGTCTTGACAAAAATCTGCATTCCACCCCTAAGTCTGAGCACAAGGTGGACAGTGGATTCTTTTTGAACATTGTAATCTGCGAGACTGTGGGCATCTTCGAGCTGTTTGCCAGCAAAAATGAGTCTCTGTTGATCGACGGGGATACCTTCCTTGTCATTAATTTTGGCCTTGAGACTTTCGACTGAGTCCGTAGAGTTGACTTCAACGGTCATTGTCCTTCCAGTTAGAGTCTTGACAAAAATCTGCATTCCACCCCTGAGTCTGAGGACAAGGTGAAGAGTTGACTCCTTTTGAACATTATAGTCAGACAGTGATCGTCCGTCTTCCAATTGCTTTCCGGCATAAATGAGTCTTTGTTGGTCAACAGGGATGCCTTCCCTATCGAGGATCTTAGCTTTAACACTTTCAATTGAGTCTGTGGCATTGACGTCAACAGTCATAGTCTTTCCAGTGAGAGTCTTGACAAAAATCTGCATTCCACCCCTAAGTCTGAGCACAAGGTGGACAGTGGATTCTTTTTGAACATTGTAATCTGCGAGACTGTGGCCATCTTCGAGCTGTTTGCCAGCAAAAATGAGTCTCTGTTGATCGACGGGGATACCTTCCCTATCGAGGATCTTAGCCTTGAGGCTTTCAATTGAGTCAGTGGCGCTGACTTCAACAGTCATGGTCTTTCCAGTGAGGGTTTTAACAAAAATCTGCATTGTTTCTTTAATGATTATAATCCTCTTTTCCTTTCCGGAATGTTTAAGTAAATCCTGTCTAATCATTTCTTAGATGTTTATTAACCATTCGGAAATGACCAGAAATATTCCATTTCCAAAATTCAACAGTCTAACGGCCTGGAAATAGGAAGACTATGTTCGTCTCCATCTACGAATGACTCTTGGCTTGTGTTTTTACATTTTCTCCTCGCCTGAAATACCTCAAAATTTCATCAAAATAAATATGAGTTTTCTTTATCAATGCATTGTCTAATTATGAAATTGCCAATCATTAACTATTCTGCAGCAAACAAGAGTCGTCTGAATTATTTGATGAACTGGTAATAGATTGTTTAAATAGATCCCAATCATAGCTTTTGCTGCTTGTCGGTTCTCTTCTTTCTGATGTCCAAATTCTTTTGACGTCTAGCATCCTGTTGGGCTTCAAGCTTGCCTGTCTCGACCTTATAATTGCTGGAGAATAAACTCATTGTTCTGCTGCAGTAGCGGACCCCACTGCACGGAAGTGACCGGCCAGTCAAGCACATTCTCGTAGATGAAATCATAGAAGCAACTATTGTTTTAACGCCATTGGGCGATACTTGTTGGCTTGCACTACATTGGATAACCGCGTATATATTATTAATGAAGATAACTTTAAATCACCGATATTCTATTAGATCGAAAGTATGAAAGTTTGAATGGCGATTGATGGTGGATGATTTCATCAGGGACACTAATAAATAGATTTAAATGTTAAGAATTTGTAAAATTTTAGTATCATTGGCCACCTCTGAGTCTCAACACGAGGTGGAGGGTCGATTCCTTCTGAACGTTGTAGTCTGACAGACTACGAGCATCTTCTAAACTTTTGCCTGCATAGATGAGCCTTTGCTGGTCGGCGGGGATGCCTTCCTTGTCATGAATTTTGGCCTTTACTGTCTCAATGGAGTCAGATGGCTCGACTTCAAGAGTAATTGTCTTTCCAGTGAGAGTCTTGACAAAAATCTGCATTCCACCCCTAAGTCTGAGCACAAGGTGGACAGTGGATTCTTTTTGAACATTGTAATCTGCGAGACTGTGGGCATCTTCGAGCTGTTTGCCAGCAAAAATGAGTCTCTGTTGATCGACGGGGATACCTTCCTTGTCATTAATTTTGGCCTTGAGACTTTCGACTGAGTCCGTAGAGTTGACTTCAACGGTCATTGTCCTTCCAGTTAGAGTCTTGACAAAAATCTGCATTCCACCCCTGAGTCTGAGGACAAGGTGAAGAGTTGACTCCTTTTGAACATTATAGTCAGACAGTGATCGTCCGTCTTCCAATTGCTTTCCGGCATAAATGAGTCTTTGTTGGTCAACAGGGATGCCTTCCCTATCGAGGATCTTAGCTTTAACACTTTCAATTGAGTCTGTGGCATTGACGTCAACAGTCATAGTCTTTCCAGTGAGAGTCTTGACAAAAATCTGCATTCCACCCCTAAGTCTGAGCACAAGGTGGACAGTGGATTCTTTTTGAACATTGTAATCTGCGAGACTGTGGCCATCTTCGAGCTGTTTGCCAGCAAAAATGAGTCTCTGTTGATCGACGGGGATACCTTCCCTATCGAGGATCTTAGCCTTGAGGCTTTCAATTGAGTCAGTGGCGCTGACTTCAACAGTCATGGTCTTTCCAGTGAGGGTTTTAACAAAAATCTGCATTGTTTCTTTAATGATTATAATCCTCTTTTCCTTTCCGGAATGTTTAAGTAAATCCTGTCTAATCATTTCTTAGATGTTTATTAACCATTCGGAAATGACCAGAAATATTCCATTTCCAAAATTCAACAGTCTAACGGCCTGGAAATAGGAAGACTATGTTCGTCTCCATCTACGAATGACTCTTGGCTTGTGTTTTTACATTTTCTCCTCGCCTGAAATACCTCAAAATTTCATCAAAATAAATATGAGTTTTCTTTATCAATGCATTGTCTAATTATGAAATTGCCAATCATTAACTATTCTGCAGCAAACAAGAGTCGTCTGAATTATTTGATGAACTGGTAATAGATTGTTTAAATAGATCCCAATCATAGCTTTTGCTGTTTGTCGGTTCTCTTCTTTCTGATGTCCAAATTCTTTTGACGTCTAGCATCCTGTTGGGCTTCAAGCTTGCCTGTCTCGACCTTCTTGGCTTTTTCCTTGAAGATGGCCTCGATTAAAACAGTTCTGTTTTTGAACTGATTTCCCTTCGAAGCGAGGTAGAATTTATGGTAAAGAGTGCGATCAATCTTTTTGGCTTCACGATACTTCTTGAGCAATCTTCTCAAAACTCTCTGCCTGCGAACCCACAAGATTTTGGTGGGCATTCTTGCCTCTCGGGTACCTCTACGCTTTCCGGCGCCTGTGTGATTTCCTTTGCGCTTGGCTTCGAGATGTAGTCTAGCACGTGATCGAGAGTGAACAATTTGTTTACGCTTCATAATGAGTCCATCCTTAATGAGTTTACGAACAAAAACACGGGAGTTGGCTTGGCCAATCTGTTCAACCTCGTTGGGATCCATCCAAATTCTTTTCCTGCCGCATTTTAATACTTCGCTGGCAATACGTTTCTGACTCTTCAGACTCACCATAATTTCTAAACTAATATATAAATAATATTTAGCCTGAATATTTTAGGATAATCCTGCTCTTCAAATTTAAGATTCAAAATGAAGAGCAGCCAATGAATTTTAGTTTGGGCTGAATGCAGGAAACTAATTATGATGTTTTGAAATTTTAGTATTATTAAATCAGATTTAAAGATATGCAGACTATCAGCCGAAGATTCTGTAAGATTTGCCCATGGAGGTTTTAATGTGCAGAGTCCCCACGTTTTGCCACCCCTTCTTCATCAGGGAAACCAGGAAGTTGATTGACATTATTAGGTTTTGCCTTAAATTGTCCTCGCCAGTCTCCACATTGCCAATTGCTGTGCCGAGGCACGAAGCTTTCTTGGACTGGAATTTAACGGTGTGTTTCAACTCTTCAATTTTAGCTGTTATCTTCTCTCCTTCGGCAAGGGTAATAGGGAAGAGACCCATCTTAACCAAAACGTTGCCCAAAAGTTTAGTAGTCTGTTTAGCTACTGAATCGCTGGCCAAAAGGACATCATACTTCTTAGCCCATTTTTTAATTTTGGTCTTATCCTTATTGAAAGCCTTGAGTCCATCAACATCAATATAAGAGATTCCGTTAGTAGTGGCCTCTTCAATGTGAGCAGCGTTAGCAAGAACACAAACCTAAATCATTTATGGTGTACCTTAATGTTGTTGTATGCCTTGTGGGGGAGACGCACAGTGCCGTTGAATCTTTTGTCTGGATCATAGTCCCTCAAACCAATTTGCAACTCGATTGTCTCTACGAATTTACGAGGCTTGCGAGTAGTGAGAAGATCGGTGATGGTCTTTTTGAGGAAATCTGAATTAATTTTGCTCATTAAATTAATATTATATTAAATAATCAATATTCTCAGTTAATGAGCCTTAACGCTGAGTTGATATTTGCTATTGCCGGGAATATTACAAAATTATTTGCAGTAATAATCCTTCAAATATCTTTGATATTTTGTAGTATCTTATAGTTTGGGATATGCATTTTTTGGATTTGATTCAAAGAAATTGGAATTTGGGGAGGCCATTCAAGAATAATCATTGGTTTACATTCTTAAGATAGACTTAAAAGAACAGCAAAGATTATTTATAAAGGCACATTTTATTGCAAATGATATTTGCAAAATGTTGGCTATTATGGTAAAAGCAATCAAAGAGATATCTCGGCTATAATAATGCCATCTAACAATTACTGCAGTCAGTTAAATGGCCATATTAACAGGAGATTATATAAATGTCCAAAGTAAAGACAAAAGTCATTATCAAAAATGTATTCAGCTCTCTTCACCCATTGATAATTTCCCCTGTAATTTGAGAGTACGTTTTCGAACTGCACGGAATGTTGTTGTTTCGTCACCATTTTCTATATTGTCCCCGGCATCTCCGCTTAACGCAGTTTCATTTGAGCTATTTTTGCTTGAAGATTTGTTGAGATACTTGAGTTTGGCTTGCAGGAAAGGATTGGTAATCTCTTGCATTGGCTGGATTTAGGATAATATTTTGTCATTGTTTTCAGATTGAAGATCGAAAGACCATGCATCTGATGTAAATTTTGTCTCACTCAACACTTTCATAGAGCGGGGACGTTGGTGGGAGAATAGATAATCTGAAAAGGAAACAGCTTTGCCTACCAAATTCTTTAAACTTTTCAATTTCTGTTACGGGGTCTGAATAACTTCAGAGTCGGTAAGATCATCGCAATCATCTTCACGGAAGGTCAAATGTCTTTCAACTATAGAATGTTTGCTCATTGCTTGAGTCCTTCTTGCAAAAATTATTAATTACAATGTGGCAATTATATGATCGGATTAATGGTCAAATAACGGTCTTGGAAATGAAAAAAAGAGAGGCTGAAAGTTAAGTTGTTTAAAGCTGAAACTGACTTTATCATAGTTCGGAAGAGTAGAATATTTATGAAAGGCTTGAGGATATAGTATTTAATTCCGTTTTGAATCAATCAACTCTAATATTTACAAGTCACTTTAAAAAATGATATCTTTACATCGGTTTGGCCTTATTGTTAGCTTTAAATATTGAAACAAGATTAATCTATTTTACTGTGAACTCCATTAGCGTCGTAATGCTGGATCGCAACTTGAGGATTATTTGCAAACTATTTCAACAATATTCTTCGCTTCTTCATTATTTTTATCAAATTTTTAATAAAAAAAATTGCTATTTTACATTGCTTTGTAGAAAAAAATCAAATTCTAAGCTACGAATTTATAACTCATTATTGATTCTCATCAAATCAAAATAGGGAATTTCTCCATGTGATTGGGTTGATGAATTTCACATTTTGAATCCACTAGCATATTATCTCAAATATTTATTCTCGATTCATCCCCAATCCCAAAAATATGAAATGGATATGCTAAATAACTGGGGTAAAGTTCATCATGTGAGTAGATATGCATTATCAAATCAAACTGGCATGGCGACTGGTCTTCTCTTGCCTTTAATAAAACCCTAAAGATTTTCCATAATCGGCTATAAAAACCCTCCCCCACCGTTGTTGTTATCGTTACCGTTTCTTCGGTTGCCGCCTTTGGTCGAGCGATTGTCGTCCTTCTTTTCCTTTTTGTCCTGATCAGCAGCGTCCTTCTTGATTTATTTAGCATTGTAGATATTGCTATCTAGGTTTGATTCTGGGAAATAATTAATATGGGCGTGTTTCTCTGGGTTGATAGTGGAAGGAACAGACTGTAAAAAGTTTGTGACTTTGAACAGATTGAACATTGGTTATATAAATATTATAAGCAAACCAACGAATGGCTGCTATTATCTGAATAAATCTTTAAATTATTTGATTGTTGAAGTTGCGGATAACCTTCATTTCACTAACTACCCATCATCAGTAACAAATTCATCAAGTCAAAATATTATTGGTCTTCAACTCACGCCATAACATTAATTTTCATTACATTATTTTTATTTTATTTGGAAAGGCATTTGTGAAATTATAGGTGCAGTACTGACCTTGTATTGCTCTTTATAAGGGCAGCGGCTAAATTTTACATTGATATGAATGTTTTAAGATCAATGGCCTTCGCTACCAACTTGCATCTCCAGCTCTGTGATTCTACGTTGCAGTCCAAGTAATTGCTGCTGCAGGGCTGTTTTTTCCCCTTTCAGAGATGTGATTTGTTGTTGTATGCGACTATTTTCTGCTTTTTGAAAGTTAAAATGTCTCTTCCTGCATAACGTCCATATTACATCTCTTCCTCAATGCGTACTAGTTCATTAGACAGGCTTTTTTTGACATCAGCCGTTTTCATGGTCAATACAGACTCGAGAGTATCTTTCTCGCTGCGTAGAATCTGCACTTCCTTTTTATGATTGTTTAATTCACTTGAAATGTTTTTTATTTGTTGCTGAGTTAGGACAAAATACCTCCAAAGTTTGCAGTTTGCCTTTGAGAGAAGCGGGATTGGAGCCAAAGCTATTGCCAGTCTAGTTCATCATTCAATTAAAGTTATCGATCAATTATTCAAAAGGATATAGTTGATTAATTCAACAGATGTTTTAATTAAATAGACCAAATAATGACCGTACTCTTTCTGCTGATTGATATGAAGCATGACTGTAAATAATGCAACCTGCAAATGGATGCTCGATATGTCAGAATAGGTCCATCTTAAATCAATGAGAGTGTCCGGTTGGGTTTGGATTTAAAAATGGCCTGCGCTTTTAGAGGAAATCGTTAAATTCTCCATGTTCATCGCGGGTACCAACCTTTTCTCCTTTGAATCCTCTTGCTGCTCTGGATACCTTTAAAAAGATATCAGTAGTCTTTTATAGTGATAGCTTCTCGCCAGGACTAAGCTTCTTCTCCTCTTCCTTCACCTGCTTTCTAAATAAAAAAGTTGGTACTAAATCTCCTCGCACACAGCCTGATCAAACGTTTTTTATCCCTTCTCTGCTGCTTAGTGAGCTTCGTTTTGACGTCTAATGTTTTTATTGTGTAATTAGTAGGTGAACAGCTGTACAGGGTGGTAGTTGTGACTGACTAACTAGAAATCTCGATCGATATGATCAGCAAATCTACGTTCCTAACTCAAGATATAAGTACAGCACCGTCTTTAATGAGCTAGACTGGAGTTTAGCAGTAAAAAGGCAATCTAAATTGGTTGCGAAGTTCAAGGATAAGGAACTGTTCGAGGTTAGCATCTCCATAGAGATATTGTTTGCAAGTACGGGAGATGTTGCGATAGGCTTGAACAACTGAATAGTTGAGTTGATACTGCGCAGGAAAGAGTGGAAGTCGAAGCGGCATGTCACGTACTGCGTGACTGGAGAGTTGATCGCTTTTGGCATCTGCAATACTTTAGGATCCCAGTTGTTCTTCCACCCTGATTTCGTCCAGAACAAGCTCTTGTCGCGGATTCGAAACACCATCACGATACAACAAATAATTGATTATCTTAATATTCAATTCGGCTAACTTTAGCTATCATTGACTGTCATAAATCAAATAGCCCTCAGCATCTCAATATTTGAGTATTACTATCTAAGGATGATATTTATGGAGGAAATTGTTCTTTAATATTATTCCATCTTGCAGATCGCATTTTGCGGGTTTTAACCTGTGCGATGGGTTCATACAGGATTGAGGTCTATTTTTGATGGAGGTAAAAACAGCAACCCATGCTTGAGTTTTAATTGACTTTAAACTATAGATCTACAGTATTAATTTCCATCATGGATATCGAATTTTCCCAAGAAAATCTAATTTGGCAAATGGTTTTCAAACCCATCAACTAATTTCCCATCAGCACCCTCTACCAACAGCAGATCACACTTTAGAATACTTTCTGCACGCTACCGCATCTACCCCGTTCCAATGTTCTACTCACACTCATTGACAATACTATTCTGCTCTCGAACCCGTAACAGTATCAGGTTCAACCTTATGCAGCCCTACAGTTTAATTTTGATCTCAAGTTTGAAGTTATTTACTTGAACGAGGCTCATGGATAGAAAGATGTCACTTCCATGAAAGTTGGAATCAGACTCTTTTATGACAGCGCAAGACAATTCACTTTTTATTGTAACAACCCCAGCATTCTCGAAGCCTGGTACTGTCTACTCGCCAAGAAATTGAATCAAAAAGGATTCCATGAAATGTTCAAACCTCTCAGAAAACTGGGAAAGGGCAACTTTGCAACAGTCTACGAGGTGGAAAGAACCACTGACGGACGTAGGTTTGCAGTCAAAGCTTTTTCGAAGGTCCATGCTTTCAATGCTAAGAATGGAAAATAGAGTCTCATTAACGAATTAAGTATAATGCGTCAGCTAAGTCTGTAGCATCACTCAAATTTGCTTCAACTTGAAAGTGTTTACTAATCAGACAATTCCATCTATGTTGTACTGGAACTACTCAACGGTGGACAGCTTTTTCATCGCATCCAACAATGGAACGGTAACTTCGCTTCTGAATAAATAAAATAATTCATGACTGGACTTTTGTCAGGAATGGGGACGATGCATACACACCGCATCATGCATCGTGATCTTAAACCTGAGAATATCATGCTAAGATCAACTACATCAATGTCTCCTGTCATTGTAGACTTTGGACTTGCCACCCTTGCTGATGAAAATAAATATCTGTTCTTTAGATGTGGTACGCCAGGATACGTGGCCCCATAAATTATTGAGCTTAATGAGAGCAAACACATTGAACCTGAGTGCGATGTCTTTTCTGCAGGAGTTATCTTTCATATTCTTTTGACTCGAAAGGCTCTCTTTCAAGGAGCAAAATACTAATAAGTCTATCGCAAGAACAAGGAGATGAGTTTTACGTTAGAGGGAGAAATGTACAAGAATGTGGATTCGGCTGCATTAGATCTACTGAAAAAGATGCTGATTGCCAACCCCAAGGACAGAATTACAGCTTCTCAGGCTTTACATCATCCTTATTTATACGATAAAACTCTCACCAACGCAGTGGAGCAAAACAAGATGAACTCTCCTTGTCAAACAGCGCCCAGTAACAGCATCAATAGAAAAGGAAATAACCTCGTTTTAAATCGATGAAGTTTCCATCTAATGATTATATTTATTATGCTGCTTTAAACTTAGCGAGTTATCAACTAATTGTAGGGTCAAATAATAACCTGTTCGCCTTTCAACCATAAATTGATATTTAATCATGCCTAAGGAACTATAATATATTGTTGACTGATGAGCTCATAAAAGCTTTATTTCAGAGTTCCCTTCGAGAAAGGACACGCCCACTTCTATGATACTATTGAAGCCTTCCCTGGACTGCAAGCTGGACCCACATTCGAGGACAGGGAGAAATACATCAGAGATACCATTCGCTATCAACTCCTAACTACCTCTCCCGAACAGGCCCGCAGACGTATCCTTCTTTCGATTTAGTTGTGACTTTAAGAGAGTGCTTTAGGCTGCACGAGAAAAGTTACGTCGAGTTTTGTCTGTAGAAAAAATTACCAGGAACTTCATTGAGGCAGGCCGCGGAGGAGCTCGGTCTACGTAAATGATACCTTTAAATATGGAATGAATTCGATTAATAGTAGCAACAGCCAATAACAAATTAGCAGGATTTTGTAGTATTTCAATGGATAACTAAATTTGAAGTTTGAAGTCATGAAAAGTGTTTATCGATGCTCTTCGATCACTGCCTCGCACACTTGGCTATATTTTTCAGGTATATTTTATTTATTCTTTGATTTTTCGCTTCTTGAGTTCGAAATAGATAATATTGGTGATACTTATATCAGCCGATGCTACAAAGAATAATGGCCATTCCTCCCTGCTTTTATCAGCTCATCCTCTTTAATATTGGTCTCATCCTTGCTTTGTCCAAAGAAATTTCTTTCCTCTGCATCGTTTCTTCTCTACTCTTTATTATCGCTGCTGCCGCCCCCGTTGCAGTTTTTCTCGGTATTTTACCTTCCTCCTCCAATTAGATTGTGCATGATGAAATGAAGCAAAAAATAATCATAATTTGGACTAAACTAAAATAGTACCTTCTCCAATGGTCAGAAAGAAATGAAGATGAAAAAATAAAAGTGCTGATCATGGTACTCTTGGTTTGACTTAGTTGCTTCTTTGCATGTACATCTCTTTAAATTTGGTTTGTCCGTGCCTGTAAGTTTTTCTGTGTAAGATATATGCTATTTAGTAGTAAATTTAGTCTTTGTCTATTTGTTCATGTAGGATTAAAGTAAGCAAGTAATAAGATGCATAAAAACAATTATTGAGAGTAAATGTCCTTGCAATTGTGAAAGGTCATGATTCTGAACTCATTAAATTATCATCAATATCTTTGATAACATTAAAATATAATTCTTTTTCTAATATTTGCCAGGATGGAGGGGGAGGAACAAAATTATCGCTTTAGCATTGAGAACTAAGCTGAGTGGAGACAATATTTACAAGATGAAGGATTTGTAGTTATTAAAGATTGGCTCAAACAGGATTAATGTTAGCAGTATGTTTAGCAGTTTTGGGATATTATGGAAACTTTGGCTGAGGGAAGGCTCAACAGAAAGGATCCCTAAACTCAAGTATTTACCAAGAACTATTCGCCAACGCTGCACGGAGGAATGATTCAATATGTTGGTCATTCTAAACCGCAATGGTAACTGAGAAAAAAGGCCCGTCCTCTTTTTGAAAAAATATGGCAGACAAATAAGCTTAAAAGTTCATTCGATGGGTTCTGCTTTATGAATGGACTCAGAAACTATAAATAATCACCAATAAATTCCTTTCTTCACGTCGATCAAGCAGGCAATAAGGACAAATTATGGAGTTATCAAGGGATAGTATGCCTCACTGATTCTGGAGAAAATCAAGGTGGATTTGTAGTGGTTCCTAAATCGCACAAATACCATCGAAAATACTTTGTGGAGAAGGAAATGGCGAATTTCAATAAAAACTGGTTCCTCATTCCAGAAGAGGATAAACAAACAGAGCCTTTGAGTCAATGCATGAAAGTAAACTCGAAAGTTGGAGATTTTATACTATTTGATAGTAGATCTTTTCATTGCAATACAGTTCCTCGATAAAAATGTCTAAGGGTTTGCACTTATATATGCATGATTCCCTCTGATCAAGTCCCCGAAACCACGCAAGTTCTGCGATAATTGGCTGTAAAAAACAGAAGAACCTCAAACCATCATCCGGGAGATGGGTTTAAAACATTCCCACCGTTGCCAAAATATCTCAATAATCCTGCACAGTTCCAGCTCATTCTTTAAAAAATAAATAGTTGTAAAATAGACGAGTAAATCTTAGAATTGATATGAATATTGCCATGAATTAACTTTATTATGGATGCAAATTGAAGATCACTAAACCATGTCGACGTTCTCAACGAACACTGTTTCATCGAAAACAACTTCGTGGATCTCATAATTGATCAGTTTAACCTCATTAGTCGTCCCTTCACATAGCAAGGAATCGACTCTATCCCTTCTGTTATCATAAAATGCCGCGGCAATACCGAAATTGCTGAAGACTATATCTTACCCACTCCTCACTCTTATTTCCGCGTTTCCAACAATAAGGAAGAATTTATCGTAAATCATGCCCCTCATTACCTTTTTGTCTTTCGGGTCCTTTTTCGGATTATTCTTGATTGTGTTAAGGGTGTAATACTTTTTATTGGTCAATGAAAGAATGAGTCCGTCCTCTGTCATGGGTACTTTATCCGTTATAACTCCGGAGTAGTAGCCTGCCAGTAATGCCTTATCAGTTCTGATGATAATCACGATATTGGATCGATTATCGATGACCTAATGGAAGTTTTTGAGTCTATCCATTTTATATTCATATAATTTTCTTGTCTTATCGATAGATTTTTTCATGTGTTGTTATATCGTCTTATAGAGGAACTTCTTTTCCTCCTGATCATTTTCCAGGAGATCTCCAATGAAAAATATTTGCTGTTCCACCTGACTTCTCCGCATCATTCGAGGATCAGATAATTTTTACAGTCTTTAGCTGTATTCAATTAAATCTTCATTTTGCTGTCTTAATTTGGATGCATTTTATTTCTAATGCTACAGTTACTATATTAAAGTTAGCACTTTTATTTCGTTGTCTTTTAGCTTGCTTTTCAAGGTGCTAGCGGCAGTTACTTCTTTTTCTATTTGAAGACTTACTTTAGAGAGTTCCCCGCTGCGGTTGTTCAATTAAGCTAGCATACTTTAATTGGACAGTTTGGACGAAGAAATCTATTGTTATAACTTCTTTATTTTCTCCTCATATTGAAGTCTGAATCGCTATTTTTAATTGTTGTCGGATTTGGCTAATTTTTAAACAGAGCTCATCGATTCCTCCAGCTTTTTAGTTTTGCTAATCTCGTATTCCAGTGAAATGTTGGCTTCCTCCAACTATTTTACGTGCAGTCTGTTCTGCTCTGTCAATGTTTAGATCTGGCTGAACAGCATAGTTTGCGTTTCATTCTTTTTCTTTAGTTATTACTTCACAGCATTGAGAGCAGATACATTTTTTTAATTTTCAGCTGATTGATTTGCCACTAGTTTTCGGATCTTTGCGTTAATATTTGTGACTTCCTCGTCTTTGGCCTTGCAACTGGCTTCAATCTATTTGATATACTTCTGCAAGCGCTAAGCTTCTATTTTCAAAGTGGAGTTTTACTTATTGAGCATTGTCTCTTTATCCTCTAGCTTTTTCATCTCCATTTTATGAAGGGCATTTAATTGGGAAATTTACCAGGAAGAGCTGTTAACCTTAGATATTTAATCCTTCTGAGTTTTGATTAACAATGAATTTTCATGTTTTAATCTTTAGATCTAACTCTATTTGACTGCCAATTGCTATTTAAATCGTTTTTATTGATCCATATAAACATTTTATATTTTCTTAATATTGTTGTCTTGAGTTTCTATCTTTTTTCTCAACTACTAGTTTTAGCTGCTTAAAGTTGATGCGACAGTCTCGTTCTTATTCTTTTACATTTTTTACATCTGGTTGTATTTTGTATTTATCTTTTAAATATCCGCATCTTTGGCTTTCGAAGCAGTTTGAACTTTCATAAGCTCATTTGTCACTTTTTAAACTTACGATTTTAGAGACAAATTTTATCTCTTTAGAATGATTTATTGGGCTTACAATCTTTTGATTTCAGCTGGTTGAATTTTACTCATTTGAGAACTGTTCGAGGATGGAGTAGTAGAAACTGTGTCTATGATCATTTATTCAGGTTTTGATAGCGACAATTTGTTAGTTAAAACTGTCTCTTTCTTCTCTTCTTTTTAAGATAAGTAAACAATTTTTTATATCTTTTACTTCTCCCTGTAACCATTGCTTTTGTTGCTCATAAATTACTCAATCCTTTTCGAGAAATCGACTATTTTTATAATAAATTATTTCATTGTTTCATCGCGATATTCTTCCTTAAACTATGATATTTGCTTGAGAAGTCTTTTCATCTCCACAAAAATGATGTCTTCGATATTCCTTTCAGAACTAGTCGCTAAAGATAGAACGTTGAAGATAGAAAGTTGATCCTTCAAATTGATTTCATCTTTCAAACTCCTTATTCTTTATTACTTCTCAGCTATCCGCCCTCGGAATATATTTTCCTTTTTCAGAATGGCTTAAATTCTTTCACATATATAGGCTTCATTTTATCGTAATTGTCTTTTTCTGTTTTAAAAATCGCAATCCATTCTTAACCCTTCTTCGCTCATTCCTTCATCGATTTTTTATAAAAAGTAAACTAATCCCAAAGTAATAAACTTAAAGGATTTCCTGATCTATGCGTATAATTAGTAAGGCTCACATAGCCGGGCAGCCAATAGGCCATGGTCTTCGTTTTTCCCTAAGATTTTTTCAAAGTAAGCGCAAATTGATTTAGACACGATTTCTAATGGGTGATTTGAGATTAAAGAATGGTACTATTCGAATGTGGTGACTTTATCTATAAGTCTCATGTATTATTTGAGTGTTTTACTATTCATTTTTAACTCGCCGTCCAATTCTGTTTGAAACAAAGATACATTTAATAACTATTGTTTCGCCCTATTTTAATTTTAGTTCATCGAAGATTGCACCTTTTTAAAGTCCGATTACCTTTGAGTTTCCCTTCTGACTTGAGGATTCTTTTCTTTTTTCTTTTATTATTTCTCTGATGATCCACTCCAGCACCACATATCTAAGGTTGATAAAAAGTATAAAGTTGATTCACCATTCACTTTCCGAAATTAAACGAAAATATAGGATAGTCTTGCAAATGGACTAAAAATAAAATTTGAATGACATAATATCAAGTTAACAAGCTAAAACTAATCTACTAGGATTATGGATTATGAATTTTCGTATTTTTGTGTAATTAATAACAATATTTCATTAAAACAAATAGGGGTTGGGGTTGGGGTTGGGGTTGGGGTTGGGGTTGGGGTTGGGGTTGGGGTTGGGGTTGGGGTTGGGG
>Ga0302188_10001027_pt1 | contig 22839 bp, 34 predicted proteins | sample II_Bog_E2_1_FD_198783 | JGI IMG/M metagenome (GOLD analysis project Ga0302188, IMG submission 198783) | Peat permafrost microbial communities from Stordalen Mire near Abisko, Sweden - II_Bog_E2_1 | ecosystem: Environmental > Terrestrial > Soil > Wetlands > Peat | place: Sweden: Abisko...
ATAGTAATGTCAACAATTTAATGATTGACGTGCTGCCATATATGGCGAGTGCTCCCTTTACAGTTGCTAGTAATGCTGCATCTGGTGATAATACTTTAAGTTTTGCGGCAACGACTGGAATTTTGGTCGGCGCACTTGTAACTGGTGTTGGTATTCCAGTTGGAACAGTTGTTAAAGATATGACAACAACTTTATTAATATTATCTAATAATATTACATCTGCAATTTCTTCTGGTGCAACTGTGACGGTTACTGGTGGAGCAATTATAACAAGGCAAATTCCTGATCTTAATACTATGACGGTAACAGTTGGGTCATCGGCTGGTGGTAAAGTAGTTCCATTAACTTCCCCATCATCTACTGTTGGGCTAGGACTTTATGTAGGAATGTATGTTACTAATGTTTCTGGTGCTAATACTGTCGGCGCTGGTGCGACCATCGTTTCGTTTACGAATAATAGCATTACCCTTTCAGGTGGCAGTACATCAAACGGCGATGTAATATCATTAAATGGTACAGGATACCTGATCCTGCCAGTTCATAAAGTTTCGTTTACAGGGATAGTATTTGACGCATTTGCTAATCCTACTACTGGTGTATTATACAATAATATTAATACAACACTTAGCAGTGGTCAGTTATATCCACAATATACTACATTAACATCTGCTGTTATTGCTGGTGTAACAGGCACTACAATTCAATGTTCAACTTCTGGAATGACTGTTGGTTCTATTGCTAAAGGAAGTGTAGTAACTGGTGCATGTTTTTCACCTTGGACGTATGTTGTTAGTTTTACTACGACTTCTATAACGTTATCCTGCCCACCAATTGCTAATGCACCGGCAGGAACGGTAGTTGTAGTTACATCTATGCCCGGAATTCTTAGAGTTAAAAATGGAGGATTTGTTAATCCTTATGGTATTATGGGTCCAGCACTTGTGAACGCCACTATCAATGAGTCTGACGGTGCTATGTTAAACTATTCCTATTCCTATTGCTTTTTATCTATTGAAGAAGGGGTGTATCTAACTATTGGTGGTCCTTCTGCCACTCTATTAAGAAATGCTCATGTATCTATTTGTTGGGATTACCAATTCTTACTTGGTGGAACCCAATTAAATAATTTTAGCGGTCTTAGGCAGTTTAATAATAAACTAATAGGACCAAGATTATGTCAGAATGTTCTCCTAGCAACTACATCATCAACTACTATTACTAATAAATTAGATTTAACTGTTTCTGTTCTAACTACTGCCGGTGCTCCAATCGGATCACAAACATTTAGTGTTAATAGTACCACTGGACTTTCTATTGGTATGGTCGCAAAAGGCACTAACATGGCAGCAACATCATTTGGAACTATTGCTGGTGTTACGGCAACTACAGTCACTCTAACAAATGGTTGTATTGGTTTCGTTCCCGCTGGAACTAAAATTATTTTTGGTTATAGTATTATTTCAATAGGCGCTCCTTCTTCCGGTGTCACACAGTTTAATTTAAATATGCTGTCTGGTAATAGTACAGCAGCGATTAGCAATATTGTTCAAGCTCCTAGTGGAACAGTTAGAGCAACTGTTGGTTCAACATCTAATTTTTATTCTGGTCAAGAATATTGGGTAAGTACCGTTGTTGGCTCTAAAGCATCTCTTCTTCCTGCATTAGGTAAAAATAATTATAGTTTAATGAATGGAAATTTCATTGTCAATGTTATTGACTCTAATAATATGGATTTTGGGACTATTGAGGGCGGTTATAATGATATTCCTTATTATGATCCATTAGATACATACGTGTCTGGCGGCGTTATTGGTCCTTCTTATGATGGTATTATCATTGGTGGAAATAACACCAATGGGACTGCTACTAATTATACCGCAGCTTATTCAACAAAATCAAACATAACGGTAACATCATCTTCTGGAACACGTTTAGTAATGTCATCATTAAGTGGCATCTATCCCGGTATGCCAGTTTCAGGAACTGGTATTCCTGCCGGAACTTATGTAGTAGCTACTGACACTCAAACTTTATCAGTTACGTTATCTCAGCCCATAACATCATCAGTAACTTCCGCAACATTTGGTCAAATGTTAACTTCTTATGGTAGTACCAATGGAATTGCCATTAGTGCATCGTCAGGAAATGTATTAACCTGTGCATCAGGCGTAATATTTGCAGCAACGGTGGGCGCATCAATTACTGGTACTAATATACCGACAGGAACGTATGTAACCGGAACTACTGCTACAACAATTATATTATCACAAAATGTTACTGGAACGGTGACAACCGCATTTACTGGTTGTACATGTATCGTTTATGGTGATGTAAGCAATATTTCAGTAGGAGATAGTTGTACTATAACTGTTCCAGAGCATCCTGATCTTATGCAATATGCTGATGATCCAACTGATTTCTCGGTAAATGATGAAAATTTTTTTTATCAGGGCTGTATTCTCAATACAATTGGGCATCAGATATTATTAGCACAAAGAAGTCAAGTAACTGGAATTGGCAACGTAACTACATCTGGAAGAGTAGCCACAATTTCCGCTCCTACATTAACGGTTGGTGCGACTTGTGTACATAACGTGGGAACAAATCTAACTACAATACCTTGGAGTAGTCCACCTTCTACACTACGTACATTATATGCCCGCGTAGGTTGTATTATGCCTAGTTCTTGTGTGGTTCAATTTACTAGTGGGGCATTATCAGGACAGAGTTTTCAAGTAGTTTCACAAACTAGTTCTGTTACCACAGTATTAGGCGATGCTAGTGCGGCTATAGCAACTGATACCGCACTTCAACCTATATGTATTATGCCGGGCGATTTTATCGTTGCTAATGGCGGAAGTGTTAATCAAGAAGGTCATCCTGTAACACGCGCTATTAGTCCATCACAATATCAGTTAAGTAATCCATTCAGCACAGACATATCTATGTTTAGTACTGTAGGTCTTACCGCATCTATCGGTTCAACCGTTACGGGGTCCAATATTCCGTCAGGAACAACTATATCTGGATTTACTGCTACTGGTTCAATAATTTTGTCCGCTTCTATAACTGGCACGGTAACTACTGCCACTATTAATGGAACAATTACTGCCGTTACTAGTGTTAGTAGCGGAAATATCCTAGCACCATCTTGGATTCAATCTAAATCAATTAAAGATATTGGTTTACAAAATATGGTATTATGCGGGGCGCAAGCTCAGATCGACCAAAGCGCACAACATTTAGTATATCAAAATTCTTCATTATTAACATATACAATTGGAAGCGGAATTACTGCTGGATACCTATATACTAGATTATCATCTACTGGCGCATTAGCGGCGGCATCTGCCGAGGCTGTAACTTTCCTAGATTGTTTGATGGGCGGGTATTATAATTATAGTACAGTTAGTACAAGTAAACGATTTATGGATTGTGTCTTTGCTGACAATAATCAACATATTGGTTTGCCATTATATGGAACTGGCTCATCTACATTTAAAACTATATCTACATCAGCGGCTTCTAATTCTGGCACAAATACGTTATATTTTAGTAATACAGCCGGATTATTTGTCGGAATGGTGTTATCTCCATCTAGTTCTATTCCAGTAACAACAGTCATAACGTCTGTTAGCCCTACTAGTATAACTATAAATAATATGTTGTCTGGTAACGTAGCACTTAATTATGGTGTATCATTTACACTACCACCAACATTAAACATGACAATTGCGCACAGTGGTAATTTTAAACCTTTAAATGGGTGTGTAACATTACCAGTAAGAGGAAATCTATCTACCGGATTACCATTTGTTCCTTATGATGCTCTGTTAGCTAATACGACTATTAATTCTGTTGTTGGCGCAGTCCAACCATAATCAACAGTATTTCGGGCACAAACTAAAATTAGATGTTGACAACATGTTATCCTTGGTGTATCTTAAAACCAAGGATAACAAAATGTACATACAATCACCGGCACCTTTTCCAAACAATATATCAACTGGCGTTTTCATAGGTGGCGGTATTTCTAATTGCCCGCGCTGGCAGGATGAAATTGCCGATTTATTGATACCTACGAACCACACGATTTTCAATCCCCGGCGCGTAGGCGATCTTGCAAAAGATGGTGATGAAGCAGCCCAACAGATTGAGTGGGAATATAAGGCATTAGACCTCTCTACAATTCTGTTATTTTGGTTTCCTAAAGAAAGTGTCTGTCCTATCACTTTATTTGAATATGGCAAAGCGTTGGCTTGGGCTGAGAGAGGCTTCATACGAAAGCTGATCGTGGGGCGCGATCCTGAGTATCCCCGCGTCTTCGATTTGGATACTCAGACAGCAGTAGATAGTCAACATAGCCGGTTATGGGTTGCCTCTGTTACAAACCCCCGCGCGCAATTATTTTATACTAAAAGTTTTGATGAATTTAAAGACACTATTAAAACGGAGTTACTATGATATTATCACCATTTTTAAAAACAAATGAATTACCAAAAGGGTTGTATGTAACCACTAAGCTCGACGGCAGGACGCGGGTTGATGCTGTTCTCACCGGGGACTGTGAATTTATAGAATTTAATTCAATTGCGGAAGCAGAAGATCATTTTTTAATATTGGTTGATACAGATATTGTCGATAAACCATTAAATCCAGATGACTTCGCTTTGACTTTGAATAAAGCAGCAAATAAGGTAGCTACCCATTCTCTACGCGCTAAGGCAAATATTATATTAATAAATCCAAAAACTTTAAAGGAATTTGTTGATTATAATAATAGCGGTAAAGATTTAGGACGATGGACAGAAGTTTATATCGATCAAAATAGAAACTTGAATATGATGCGTTCTAAGTGTGAGTTTATGAGTGAGGCATTTAAATTTTATGTGTCAGAATGCATTCCTGAGAACGAGGTGGTTCTTGCGTTTTTTAACACCCATGTTGATATTGATGTTCCCGGAATCGTTTTTGATAATGTGTTGATTTATGCGCCATCTAATAAAACTACTTTAGGCAGTGATACACGGGTGAGAAGGATCGTATGGTAATGAAAAATTATATATATGCTTTAATATTATTGTTTATAATGGCAGTATGCGTTGTGATAGCTGGTAGTCAAAAGGGCGGCTTATTTTTCAACTCTGATATCGTTAAATGTGTGGTGATTTATGGAATGTAAATTTACTGATGATAAGGTTAATAACCTGATTAACACCATTAAAGCCGATATTGGTGACAGTCTTGATAAACATTTATTTGATTTTGATCGTGAAGAAGTGATAAAAGAATATACTAAATCTCTTAATAATCTTCCCGGTATATACGATTCAAAAGTTGAATTAGTCGAAGAAACATGGGAGACTTTATATCCTAATATGGCGCAACGGCTTGCGATCATGTTGGCTTATGAAAACGATGAAATCAACTTAAAATACCATGATGTCCTACCGGACCATGCCAAAATTTATCCTTATAAATATAAAGGAGATTGGTGTGTATGGTTTGATTGTGTTGATGAGGATGGTAAGGTATACCGGGACAAGGAATGGTTTTTTGATGGTAGTAGCACACTAGAAGACGTTATTGAGGAAATCGGTAACGAGTATTATGTTGGTAAAAATCCGACTATTATTCCAATCGTTTCTTGGGAATTGTGTGTTCCGAGAACTTATTTTAATTGTTATATTAAACCAGTAAAACCCATTGAATATATTACTCTCGATTGTATTATAACGAATGAGATAAAAAATTTGGCAAAACGCCAAGAACCATTAGGTGAGGAATTTGAAAAAGTCCTATCTGATAATTTATGGGACTTATATAAAACGGACACGCCTGAAAAACCGGAGAATAAAAAATAATTTTAAGGAGGAAGAATAAATGATACGTTTTAGAAAAGAAGGTGAAGAAGTCAAAAATGGTATAAATTTATATCCGTTTAATGATAGACACTCGATTGGTGGTTATATCAAATTTGGTCACTACGTAGGATTTCTGCGGTACAGCAAAAAACTCAAAAAATGGTTTTCTGAATTTTATAAATTCAAATATGTCGATATTCCTTGGGATAGCAGCGCCAAGTGGATAGAAAAAATTAGGGTTTGGAAATAATTTTAAAAACCTCTTGACGAAACCGATTCATTTTGCTAAATACATATCACAAGGAAAGAACGAAACAATGTTTAACCATCCACGACCTAAACGATTTATTAGCCATATCGGCTAAGCAGCGTCCCGTGATGTACTCATAGGACGACTTATTCGATCCTGTGAGATTTGTTTTGATATTCCAATAAAATCCCACAACTACACTGGTTCCATAGCTCAAAGGATAGAGCAAGTGCGTCCTAAGCACAAGGTTGCAGGTCCGAGTCCTGCTGGAATCGCTTAAAGATTGTGGGTAAATCTCTCAAACTTTATAACATATATGGGCTATTGGCGCAAAGGTTAACGCAGCGGTCTCTTAAACCGAAGATTGAGATTTCGAAATTCTCATAGCCCACTAATATATGTTGCTGTTTGAAATTGTTAATGTTTAATTTGGGACTCGGGAATGGCTGGTGCCTGTTCGACGGTCTGAAAAACCGTAGTCGCATTTCGATTATGCGGGGTCCCACCAAATTAATTTTTAGTTTGTTATTGACTTTTATCTCGATAGAAGTAAATAGAATAATGAAATCTTAGTCAGGGCGTGGGGGAGTCTGGTCGTCCTCGCCTGATTTGGGATCAGGAGCTTTTAAACGCATCGCAGGTTCAAATCCTGCCGCCCTGACTAAGATTTCATTATTTCTACCATATTATTAAGGTATGATAAAATTTCATCTATTGTCCCTACGATAAGATTAATTTGCTCCGATACTATTTCAATCTTTCTCTTGTCAGCAATCTGTACATACACATTCTTTGGATCAAGATATACTTCATATTCATTTAAGTAAAAATCTGGATGATATCTACGCTTTTTACCTTCATCATCTGTCCAATAGATTGGTGCTGGTCGCTCCCATTGTATATTATTATGATCTAAAAATTCAGCAGTCCGCTTTTCCCAAGTAGATTGGAGATAAACTGTTCTACCTTCATGGTTGAACGGAATGGATAAGCATCTAAATGGGGTACTTTTGAATGCTTTAAGTTCTTCGAGACATTTATCAGAACACGTTTTACGTTCTTTATGTTTATAACTGGTAGTAAACCATGTGGTACATTCAGAGCATTGACGGATAAATACTTTACATGTTACACGCGCGCCACCCGGATGTTTTCCTTTTTGATAAGGGCGCGGTTTACTAGCTGCGACAGATATTTTTCTCTTAGTTTCTTCGGAATGTACTCTTCTAGAATTATTATATTTCGCCGCACATACACTAGAACAAAATCTATTGTCCCGATTGCGAACCTGTTTATTACATTCTAAGCATTCCTTGTAATTTATAGGATTATCAAAACATGCGATTTCATGTTTAACAATAGTAGATTTCATTTTAAGGGTATTACAATGGCTACAGGGTAGTTTGGTTGTTAATGCAATTTGTGTTGCTCTAGCCATATTTTCTAAATGGCGAGCGGAACCGTTATAATCTGATGACATATGAATTTCCTGTGATAAATAAATTTTAGATGGGACAGCCACAGTTTCCTGTGCTGGGGTTGAAAGTTGCGCTAACAATTTTCTTACCATCATTATTTATCATTATGAGAATTCTGATAGTTGACTTTTAATCGTTTGCTATTAAATAGAATATAGGAGTTTTAAATCATGGCAATTACACAAGTCTACCTTAACGACACATTTACTACCGTGCGGTGCGTCGCTGAAATTACATTGACCACTACACTGGATATTGTAGTTCCTTCATCAGCCGCTTCAAATCAATCTGCACTACTTGCAGCCATTACCCCAAGAGCCGTTTCTACTTGTATCGAGGAAGCGAAGGTTGCCCTAGTAACTCAAGACCTCTCATCACAAGTTAATGTTACCGTAGCCCCAACGGCTCCTGCTGTGCCCGCCAATGGCGCAACTGTAACATCTTCTTAATATAACCTTTCGATAGTAGTACAACTCTAGTACGCTCCACTTGCGGGAGTGATGAAGGTCCGAACCCTTCCTATCGACTTTATGGTCCTGTCGTCTAATGATAAGGCGAGCGGTCGATACCCGTTAAACCATGGTTTGATTCCATGCAGGACCACCAACGGATGATTACTGGCTGAGATAGCATCCCCCACCGATTAGGTCCACGCGCAAGGCGGGATACCCAAGAGGTTGCCAGATATGCTCATGTATACCGCTCCGCTACGAACGGAGATTAAGTTAATTGGATAGGAAGATGCAGGTTCGAGTCCTGTCATGAGCGCCATTCCCCTGTAACCCCTATAATTTTGATCATTATGGGATTATATTAGTTTAATGTAGGTGCAATTCCTGCCGGGGGAGCAAAATTATTTCCTTGACACGATCTAACCTTAGATGTATCCTCTAAAAAAAGTTTGGAGGGTGTTATGAAAAATTTCATTAAAAAACGGACAACACACGAAGTTGTTTCTTCGGTTGTGTGCGATGTTTGTCAAAAAGAATATGATGCCGACGATTTTGTAGAAATGCAAGAGTTTCATCATATTGATTTTGTTGGTGGATACGGTAGCGTGTTTGAGGACATGTCGCGATATAATTGCGACATATGTCAGCATTGCCTGAAAGAAAAGCTTGGACCTTATATTAGAAAAGTTGGAGAAACGGTGTTCTGATGATGTATTTTGAAAAACAGTGGCGAACTGCAAAGAATAGTAACTATGGGCAGAACGTACTCGAAAGAGTTGATAATTTTATTGATGTTTTTGTTGGGCTTACGTTGTTTGCTTTGGCTGTGGCTTTAGGTGTTAGTGCATTCAGCGCGGTGGGTTGGCTTTTAATACTCTTATTCGAGGCTTTTAATCCTAATATACTTATATGCGTTTTAGGCATACTTGCAATATTGGCTTATATCTTTGTTCCATGGGAGAAGTTTGACTAATGGAATAATATCCTGACTTAGTGTAGTGGTTTCGCACGAAAAATTGTGGATTTTTTAGGGATGGTCCGAATCCATCAGTCAGGACAAACATTTATATTATACGTAATATTAATGTTTAAATCGGTTCCGTAGCATAACAGGATTAATGCATTTCCCTCCGAAGGAAAAGACTGTGGATTCGAGTTCCACCGGAATCACTAAGAAACGAACATGGTTATGAATGTAAAGGATTGTATAAAAGGTAATGTCACTTTTTTATATTACCGTGCTGGTAATTTATGGTATGTGACGGAAAATTCTTTTTGTTTTCCTGTGCCAATTGAAGACGTTGGTGATGCCACTTTCAATAAAGAGGAAAAGGGCATTATGTTGATGCGTTGGATTCGTAAACATCTTGCCATAATTGAACAGGATGCTTGAAAAAGCCGCTGGCTCTTGACTTTCAATGGTAGATATACTAACTTCATGCTTAAGGAGATTAGACATGATAGCGTTTTTATTTGGGTTGGGTATTGGTGGTGTTGCTGGCGTTTTGTGGTTATTTGCCAAGCTATTGAAAGACTGTCCTTCTGTTAAGGATGCGATTATTAAAGATGCGCAGGACCAAAAAGTCCCGGATGAGAAATTACAAAGACTGACAAAGTCACTGAATGAATCTCAAGAAATCGCCACTCGCTGGCGCTGGCTCTAACCCCTAAAGAATAATAGGTGGTGCTATCTTGATTAATGGGTAGTAACTAAGGAATTAGGGAGGTTTGCGGGTGTACAACCGTTTAATAAAACTGACCACCTATTTTATAATTAATAATATGAGACGTGAAAAGGTGGAATATGGAAAACGAGACTGAATATACCTACTGCCCCCATTGTGGCGCAAGACCTGATCAAAAGCATTATAATGATTGCTTAACTGTTTTGGTTGAAAAGCTTGAGGGATATCTTCCGAAGATGACTTATCGGGAAAAGGCTGATTTGGCAGAAAAGATTTTAGCCGGAACGAATCTTGTTACTGTCGGCTTGGGCTTACACGGAGGGGTCGTACTGTGACGACCATAGTAATTATAAAAGCAAATCATGGATGGGATGTTGATGTAACCCCGATTAGTACTAAATCTGGCGAACCGGACGGATGTACTTTTACAGTTGTGGCAAACACCGAACAAACTTTTAATGTTTGGGATGGTAGAGATTTGCTTATTCACGAAGTGCAACCGGGCGAATACCGGGGCGAATAAATGAACTTACATGAAACAGTCACGCTTATGCGGATTCTTGATATACCATTACATTTCCCCAATTACGAGGGACTTGCGCCATTACATACAAAATTATATGCTGAAGTATTAGATAAAACCAATCCTTCTGATATTAATATCACAATGAGTCTCGTTCTGCTGTCTCATGGTTTTATGGGGCGGCGCGAAATCGGTAAATCTTGGTTTGATTTCAGGGATAGATTAGTGACACACCTTACCAATACACAGTATCCAGATATTGAGGGATTAATGGTTGGTTTTACTGAGAATTATGAAGATATAAAAAATAATAATTGACAATAAAAAGTGTATAGCATATTATACACTTATGGACTGGTTACCGTAGTAGGTCGAACGGCTCGGACTTTTAACCCGATATACAAACACCGTGGGTTCGAATCCCACCCAGTCCTCTAAAATTAAACATTAACAATTTCATGGAGCCTTTTTATGAGTGATGATAGCGTAACATTAGAAGATTTTAATTTTACTTCACCCGGTGGCGCATCGCCCCAAGAATTAATTGATGCACAAATTGCATGGCTGACCAAACAATTAGCTAAAAAACAAAAGCAAAAAAAACAGCTTAAAAGCGCTTTTCCAAAGCCGTATAAATTATATCTTTATTCTAATAAGGAAGATTGTTATGATGCTAAGAAAAGGCTTGGTCTTTCTGCGGATGTAGACTTCTTTCCCGCATATGAAGTGTGTCTTGAAGGCACCGTTGATGAAGACGGGACGTTTACTTGTTATAGCATTAATGGTTCCAGCCTCGTCGTTGCAATGGAGCTTTGATATGGAAAAGTTTATTAAAAACCGTAATGGTTTCTTCATGACTGAATATGAAATATTCAATGATATAGTTGGAAATAATAAATTAGATCAAGAAACCATTGAGTTGATGGTCAACGGCTCTAAAGGAGAGGGTCTTGATTATCATTTTATGAATGTTGAATTATGTAGGTGGATACGAAATGCCTATGGACTATGGTCTAAGAAAAATAGTAATGTTATTCTTAATCCACTTCCTAACGCAGAAGGGATTATTGATCATCCTAGTTTCCCTGATAATTTAAGTGGCAGGATTTTTGATAGATTAGTAACCTATTATAAATGTGTGAGTGAGATTCGTGACAAAACGCCAATCGTGTGAAGATATAGATAAAAAGAATTATTTTGGACAGGTATTAACATTATCTCCTGATGATGTAAGACTACCACGGTACCATGACCAACGCAAGCGGCGCGGGTTCGATGATACCGAGGCATGGGATTTGCGGGGGACAATTTATAAATTTGTTCTTCCTAGACTGAAAAGATATAAAGAGCTTTCTACGGGATATCCAGAATCTTTAATGTCTGTTATTGGAAGCTATCCAGAAATCATTACAACATCGGAACAGAACCGGGGTGAAGTGTTATGGCACTATTTCCTTAGTGAAATGATTTATGCAGTTGAGTTTGCTGTTAATCATGAAACACTTGATGATAGAGCAGAAAAAGGTCTGGTATATTTTCATCAGTACTTTGATGATTTATCTAATGGATATTAAATCTGGAAATACTTATCCCTCATGTGCATTGAGTAATTTTGCGTCTCACCCTTTCGTGTTAGATGGCGTTGAGTGCGCTTCCGCTGAGGGTTGGTTGCAATCTTTGAAATTTGATAAACCACATATTCAGGTCGAAGTGTGCAAGCTCTCTGGATATGTAGCTAAACTAAGGGGTAGGGCGCGCACTAAGCACTGGCAGAGGGTGCAGAAGCTATGGTGGCAGGGCGTTGAGTATGATCGCCACGGAGACGCTTATCAGGAGCTTCTAGACCGTGCTTACGAAGCCCTAGCGCAGAACGATGGATTCCGCCGCGCATTGCTGGCGACAAATAATGCGGTTTTACGGCATAGTATGGGGCGTAGCAATGCTTCAGAAACGATATTGACAACTACCGAATTTACTAGTAGATTGACTAAGATAAGAGAGCGACTTAAAAATGGAAATCTTTGATATTATCGAGTCTATTGCTGCGACTGCTTCCCGTAATGAAAAACAAGCAATTTTGGAAGCACATAAGGATAACGAACTACTGAAACGAGTTCTTTATTATACTTATGAATCTAGCAAAAATTATTATATTCGTAAATTTCCGGCGGTTGATGATGACAAACAACTGAACACAGAAACATTTATCGCCTTAGAAGATATATTTCAATTATTAGATGATTTAAATAACCGAGTAATTACTGGTCATGCCGCGTTACATGAAGTGATGTTGTGTTATAATGGATTAAGTCATAAAAATGCAAAACTTTTTGCCCGTATTATTGAAAGAGATTTGCGCGCCGGGTTTTCTGCTGGCACCACCAACAAGGTATTTCCGGGATTAGTTACTGATTTTCCTTGTATGTTGGCGCAGCCCGTAGAGTCCTTAGATGATTTAACATATCCTGTCATGGGTCAACTTAAAAAAGATGGAGTGCGCGCCTTCGCGGTCCCCGGCGTCGATAAGTCATATTCATTTTTCTCTCGCAACGGCAAGTTCATTGATGTTGGCGAACAGACAACCGATGCAATGAAACAAATCAGTGATGGTTATGTTTTTGACGGCGAATTAACTGTAGTTGGTATGGACCGGAAGCGTTCTAGTGGCATTATAAACAAAGCTATTAAAGGGACTATTTCTAAGAAAGAACAAGACCTTATCCGCTATTCAGTTTGGGATGTCGTCCCTGTTGAAGCTTTTTGGAAAGGGTATTATGACGAGCTTACCTGTCAAGAACGCTATCAAATGCTCAATGCCATGGAATATGCAGGGTTTCCTGACTTCGTTGATCTTATTGATTGTTGGGTAATTCATAATGCCGAGGCTGCTCGTGCAAGCTTCGCTCGAAAATTGGCAGAAGGCGAGGAAGGGCTTATTCTTAAAACAATGGATGGTCCGTGGGAAAGCAAACGGTCTAAACATTGGGTGAAAGTCAAAGGTGAATATGAAGCTGAATTTGTCATCGTCGGGTGGGAATTCGGTGAGGGGAAAAATGAAACGAAATTAGGTAATCTGATTTGTGAAAGTTCCGATGGGAAAATCAGGTTTGGGGTTGGTTCTGGACTGAATGATATTCACCGGGAAACACTCACTGATGCGGTGATTGGTAAGATTGTATCTATTAAATTCAATGATATTATCAGTAATGAAAAGACTGATAAATTATCTTTGTTTCTTCCTATTTTTCTAGGAATTAGAGAAGATAAGGATGAAGCAAATTCTTATGAAGAAGTTATGAAAATAGCGGGGAAGAAATAATGCCTAGAATGTATAGGGAAGATGGGGTTTATAAGGTAACAATTGTTGTTGATACTGATTTAGATAGACTTCATGATGTAGTTTTAGATATTACTGATGTATCAAAAACTGAAGATGAATTACTTGATATTTTCAATTCTCTGTCGGAAAATACCAAATATATCGCGTACCGGTGGTCGGCAGGGGATACTGAATTTGGGGATGCTGCTTATAAAGAATTAACAGAAAGGTTAGAAGATGGAAAAGCTATATAAAACAATATCTTTAGAAAGTTTGAAAAATGAGATGCTTGGCAAACTAACGGCAAAAAGCATAGCCGAAGAAATTTGTTCTGTTCAACCAATGGGACCGGAAGTTTACTCCGCAATTGGTGCAATATATGAAGGCAGTAAATCTAGGGAAGAATTGATTAAAGAGGGTTATGAACCGGTGTGTCCTACTACTGGATTGATGTGGATTAAGAAAAATGACTGATGAAATAACCATCGGTTATAAATTGTTTCGGCAGCGTTTGGACGGGACATTTGGTCCGCTGTTTATTAATAAGAAACAGAAATTAGTTATTGGGGAGTGGTATGAAAGCGAAGCTCATCCCACTAAAGGGTATGCATTCCGACCGGGTTGGCACTCCTTACTATTACCTATTGCTCCACATTTGTCTGAAAAAAATAGAGTGTGGTGTGAGGTTTTATTAAGGGGTGTAGAACTTTTCGAAAGACCTGTTAATCAAGGAGGAAAATGGTTCCTTGCAAAACATTTAAAAATATCAAAAGTTATATAATATTAAAAACTCTTCTTGACTATAAGCTCTAAATAGACTAAATATAAAGTGTGGACCGATATACCCGGAGGGTATTAGCACCAACAAGGTTTTGGAAGATTGGACCTCGATCAATCTTCGTTTTTGGACCCATAGCTTAAGGGATAAAGTCTTGCTCTTCTAAAGCAACAATCCCAGTTCGAATCTGGGTGGGTCCTCAATGAAATAATAAAGGGGCGCAGCGCGCCCCTTTAAATGGGGGATGAATCTACACGGCTGTAGAGGCAGACTTGAAACCTGTTCGGGGGCAGTGATGTCTCTTGGGATCGACACCTACTTCCCCCGCTCACGGAGCCTTCGTCTAATTGGGAGGACACATTTTTCTCAGGAATGAAAAATCGGATCGAAACCGATAGGCTCTGCAAAAGGTGATTAATGAATATTAAAATTGGTAAAAAGGTCACGCTGTCCGAGGTCCAATATCCAAGAGATTTACGCCATTTTACAGAAGAACAACTCATAGCTCGTAATAAATTACAGGAAGAAGTTGCGATTGTTGGTATGGAAATTGGTATTAAAGCTGCTGTTATTACTGACCGGATAAAAGAGACTATAGCAAAAATAACTGATAAAAAATTATTAGCTTTATTGAATGAGAATAAAAAAGCCCGGTAAAAACCGGGCTTTTTGTTTAGCGTCTTACTCTTGGTCAAAACCAGTAGTAATGCTTAGTAAGGAATCTTTCCATATTTCTGTGCTTTTTTCGTTATAAACTTTTAAGTTCTTAATATTCAACTCGTGATGTGCGCCATTTGCGTGCCACTCAGGTAATTTTGACATCGCAAGTGCTCTTTTCATCACATAAACGATATTATCTGAACTGTTGGGATCGGCAGTGTATACTTCATGCACCCACTTGATATCACCAGAGGTAACAACAGGGACGCCTTCATAAACAGCATCAGCAGTAACAATATTGAATGTTTCACTATAAGACACCTGTAAGCTTAAATCCATGGATGCAACCAGTATCTTAAATTCATCATGTGGCAACCAACTATGCTCAACTAGTTTATGCGGCAATTTAGCGAATAATTTACGCAAATTCTGTAATATGGAATTACCACCGCCTTCAATGCGAGTAGCATTGATATGGAAATTTAATGTTTTACCCCACTCATCTGCTAACTTGATAGCCGCGATTGCCTGAATTAATTGATTCTTTAAAGGACGGATCGCACCGAAGCAAGCAATGTCTAAGGTTTCTTTCTTATCGTTGAATACCTTAGTGGTCTTATGTGCATGAACTGGATAATAATTAGGGAGATATATCACGCGCTCGGCAACATCCTCGGCTGTCCAAGTTGGTTTATAAATTGCCACCAATTCGCGCAGTTCATTATTAGGGCGAAGATCGTTACATGACACGTAAACGTTATCGTAATCCATGTAACGTAAGGACCAATCCATGATTTGTCCCTCACCCGCAGCGAAAGGCATCGCGGAATGATTGCGAATTACCCACTTAACGGTTGGGTGTAATTTAACAAGAATTTCAAACTTTTCTGGCACTACCCAATATGCTTCTATAATAACAACATCGGGTTTTGCTTCCGTGACCAGATGGTCGATATCATTGTTGTCTACGGCATTAGCAACGGTGGCATCGATCTTCTCTTTTACGAGATTATCACATACGAACTTTGCGGAGTTCATCAACCCGCTTGATAATAGCGAGTATCCGTAGGTCGCCGCGTCACAGTCATAGCTGTTATCGCGGTATTTCAGAATAAATAAGACGTTCATTTTGGTTCCTTGGGGGGTTCGTTGTTATTTATAAAATTATTGAAATTTAAAATTTTAAAAATCAACAACCTACTTTACCTGAACCTATTTACGTGCTATGTTTTTTAGTATGTATTACAACATCATCTCTTTAGAAAAAAAATTATGTATCATAGCCTATTCTCGTGAGTGTTACAGATGGGGTCATGAGTGTGGATACCACGCCGAAATACGCTATGATAATGCCCTTAAGTTGATAACTCGTATAAGAAAATATGCGATAGAAAACAATTTACCCGATGATGCCCCTGAATGGGATTTGTCTATGTATATCGGGTTTGATGGAAATGATTCGCGCCCAGATCAACCAAGTGGGGACCATATTTATTTTGATCGACCGGCACCGGCTCTGAGAGAAGAAACCATGCTTAGGGAACCATTACCAATTGATGGTATGGCTTGGACGCCAACACCACAAACGGCAACAGCAACTAATATGCATTGGGATGGTGTGGCTTGGCACAGCTATAGATATATACAACCAATACAAACAACACAAATAGCTACTACTACATATGTGACAGCGGGAGCAACAAATGTACTATAATGTAATTTGCGTGGATAAAAATAAGGTTATTACTTATTATGATGGACATGATTATTATGTATGGGAGCTTATTAGCGAGACAACAGGGACCCGTTGTAGATTGTCTTATACAGACGCAACCAAACTTGTTCGAATAATGCAACAAAAAGCAGTAGCTAATGATTATTCTAAAAATTCACCAGAACTTAATTGTTCGATTGTTCCGGCTGAATCCGTGCGGCTTGATATGAATGAACCCGGATTTATAAATGGTGCGTTCCTCAGGGCAGCGGATTTGCCGGGGTATAATGCCCCCGGTCATCGTGGCGGCATTGATTGGGCAATTATCAGAGATGCTAATGTTATATATGATGATCCTTGGTTCCATTATGATGGGGATAGAAGGTATGGTTATAGAAGAACCGCGCAAACCGCGCAAACCGCGCAAACCGCCACCACGGCAACCGCAACTAACATGTTCACCAATGGTTTAATACCAACTGATACATATATGCATCCGTTGATGAATTATGCTTATGAATCGAGGGCACCAGAACCTGAAACCCCGCTTCCACTCAAATATAGAGCGCAACATTATTTGGATACGAGCAACAACCATATTAGGAAAGTGAAAAGATAATATGTTATATAACATAATTTGTGATGGAGGGAATTTTGGGATCACTGATAGTAAAAGATATAGTAACGGTTATACTTGGGAATGGGTAAAAACCAAAGGGAATAATTTTAAACAGTTTTCATATAAAGAAGCGGTTGACATTTCGAGGCATATTCTCGAAAAAGCGCGACATAACGGCTTGCCAGAAGATAATAAAGAATGGGGTGTGGTTGTTGCTGTGAGCGTGGGACCACAAAGTTTTTGGGCGTTACCTGATTACATCATACCCCGAAACATTTAATGGTTGATTATAAAGATCCTTAGTCTATACTAAGGATAGGTAGTCGTGTTTACCTCAATTAACGCGGAGATTCTATGGTGTCTTATATCATGGGGGTTAAGATTTTGTCCTACAACAAAATCCCCGTGGGGATTGGGCAGTGTCCATCCGGTTTTTATTGCATGGGATTGCAGGGGTTTTGCCTCAAGAAACTTGAATTCCTAAGGCTTTACCCGGTGTGCCTAGAACACCGGGTTTTTATTTTTAATATCAAAACTAATAATTGACTATGAGCCGAGCTTCCGGCATACTCCAAACATCGACGGACCAATAGACACGTGGTGATTTCTAATTCTTGGCGGCAGGGAAAAGAAATCATATTACCGCCAACCATTTGTTGTTTCCCGAAGATAGGACTGAACTTTCCATTAAGATGTTCCGAGTGCATCTCTATACCCGTTAGCATAGAGAAGGTTCGTGTTAGACTTCCATAATGTCTAAGTCGCTTGATGGTGAAATAGCGGATTCAGACTTACCCCGAATCCAATCCATCACAATAGGGCTTGTGGTGGGGGTGCCCGGAACCCCCACCATTTTTAATATGAATAAGGATAAAAATAATGCAATATCAAATCGTATCTGAATCGGCAAAAAGAGTAATTAAAGCTGCTGACACGCGGGAAGGGTCGCCTTCCCGTTATATTTGGGCTGATGCGGGTACTTCCCTCGCGTATCCGTTTAATTATAATGCTGCTCGTAATTTAGTCAGAAGCATGTTGAAGTATGCCGAGCATTATAATTTACCAGAAACCGCGCCGGAATGGAATACATGTGTCATGCTGTACGAAGAAGTCGCCACTAATGGTGAGCGGCAGAATTCTTCTAATGTTATAGATGTTTCCGCCTATAGGGACAATAGGGGTTAATTATGTTTTATCATGTAGTATCATATGATACCAAGCGTGTAGTGACACAATGTCAAGGTCTACAGGTTAATGATTTAAGATACTATGTGTGGGCGAATGTAGAAAGTAGGTGCCTACGGTTTTGCATGGAGTATTCTGCGGCTAAATTCCTCGTTGATCGGATGTATAAACGGGCATTGATGCAGCATTTACCTGAAAATGCACCGGAATGGTCGGCGGTTATCGCTCCGCGTGACATGATACAAATCCCGCGTGTGGTTGGTACGCGAGAGGATAAATCAGAAATGGTTTACATCTAAATAGCCGATGGAAGATTAATAAATGGTAAACGCGTTTACTACAACAAAAATGAAAACATAGGATTTAAACAATGAGTAGACGCCCAACACTATCTTGGTATCTAAACCTTATCATCAGTATTATTTTCATTGTGTTAGTCCTATCCGATAGCATGTCATATATGATATATGGCACGATACATAATCTTTTAATTGTTAGAGTGATGGAATCATTTTTTATGATTTTTGGCGTTCTTAAGATCGCTTATTGGTTGTGTGTCAACCCTTATTCGGACGATGAAACGCCGCCAGAAGATGACTGATTTATAACAAATATTAAAAATTTGTCTTGCTAACTCACATTTTTCCCTATATACTCATAGACGATGAAAATAGGCGATAATTACTTGTCGCCTATTTCGCATTAAAACACTGGTATAATTTACAGTGTTTTTAGTCTGTGATAGTATTATGAATCAGACACTAAGATTATGTTTGTAATAACATTCAGTGTCGTGGAGTAATGAGGTAGTTTGCCTTCTCCTGAAATATTCAAATACTATCATCTAACAACGGTTGGTCAATGGTGTCCACAACGTTGTTAATTTTGAAAGGTAAAAATATGAAGTATATCATGACTATATTGGCTTGTCTTTTTGCAGGGGTTTCGTGCGAAGCCCGCGCCGACGACAAGGCAATTATAATTGCATCAGCCGCTAGCATGGGCATTAGCCGCCCGGTGATTGAAAAAGTGGCGGGACGTGAAAGTGGATTTAACTGCCACGCGTATAACCGTAGTTCTGGCGCGTCGGGACCGCTCCAAATCCTACCTAGCTCCGCTAGGGCGCTTGGGTATGGCAATGGTAGAGCCACGGCGGCGCTGCGCTCCTGTGGTATGGGTTTGACTGCTGGTTTGAAGCATCTGCGCGCTTGCGTTGATGTCGTGGGTCAAAACCCTGCACGTGCGGCGTATTGCCATAATTTTGGTTTGGGTGCTGTCACTCATCGCCATTATGCTTCCGCCCATAGGCGTCATCAGCACTATGCCTCCGCGCATAGACATAGGCGGCATTATGCCATGCGTTAAACTTTATCAAAAATAAAGTCTAGACTTAAAATCCTCCAAGGTGTATAATGCCTTGGAGGATTTTTTATGAGCCATTTTAAAGCATTGTTGATCGCCGCGCGGGTATTGAAAAAGGAATTGAAATCTCCGCACAGAAAATATCATGACATTAATCATATTTTCTATATGTGGAAAAATTATAAAAAATATAAGAAGTCAGTTGACACCACGCCTCTTGAAGATACGGCGGTCAGGCTGGCTATCTGGTTTCATGATATTGTGTATTACGTTGATGAATTATATCATCATAATGAGACATACAGCGCCGATACGGTGGAAGAAATAATTATAAACTTTGGCAACAGCTTTATAGAAATAAACGAAGACGCAGTTAAAATTTTAGAATATATGATCGAGATGGTGCGCGTCATGATTCTTAATTCCGGCGACCATATTCACTATCATCCCGCTTATAGAGGCACTTACGTAGGGTTGTTTCTAGATTTGGATTTATTGTCCTTAGCCGATATGCCAAATCTTTTTATCAATAATGCAAACATAATTGCTGAATTTGGAGATATCAGTAAGACCAGCGGCTTCTGGAAAAACCGAGCGGAATTTTTAGCAAATTTGTTAATAAGCCGGTATGGGTTTTTTGAATTTTATATAGCTGATATTAATAAAGAACATGCCACTGCTGCCGAAACGGGAATAATGTTATTGTTGCAACATGCAACTTTTACAGCAAAGATGCTTGACAATACACCAGAATAGTATATGTTCTATTAACAATTAAAAACAGGGAGAAATAAGATGACGAATTATGCAAATATTTCTGGCAAGGCGCGCGTTCGCGCAACGACTGCGACTTCACAGGCGGCTCCGATTCCGGGGCGCGAGGCAGAGATGACGGCTAACCATGCCGGTGGGTATTCTTTCACTACCACGGAAATGCAGCGCTTGCGCCGCTTCCTCGTGTTGGGTGTCGAGGGCAATACTTATTATCAGGCAAAGAATGAACTTGTGCGTGAAAACGTCAAGGTTCTTGACCAGTTGCTTAAGTCCGATCCTATCGGCGTGATCAATGAAGCGCAGCGGGTGCTTAAGAATAATCTTGCATTTAAACAGAATGCTCCCTTATTCGTGTTGGCGGCGGCTGCTTCCTACAAGGAAAATGGCTCCGTGCCTTCCGATATCGTGCGTTCGCGCGCCTTGTCGGTTGCCAGCGAGGTTATCCGCACTCCGTATAATTTGTATATGTTCGTCAACTATATTAACTCCATGCGTGGTTGGGGTCGTGCTGCGACTCGCGCCGTTGCGGATTGGTATACCGAGTCCCCGATTGATCGCCTTGCGATGCATTCTTGGAAGTATAAGAACCGTGATGGTTGGTCGCACCGCGACTTATTGCGTTTGAGTCATCCTAAGACGGCTGACGCAACCCGCAACGCTATTTTCCATTATATGGTGAAGGGAACTTTGCCGGAAAATATTGAGGGCGCGGCATTGGCGCAAATTGCGGCGGCGGAAGAGTTGCTGCATTTGACCGGTAATGATAAGAAAACTGTTGATCGTGCGGTATCGTTAATCACTGATTTCCGATTGACTCGCGAGGCGGTTCCGACCCATCTTTTGAATGAAAAGAAAGTATGGGAAGCACTTGTTGACGATATGCCTATCATTGCGGCATTGCGTAATCTTGGAAAGATGACCAATATTGGTCTTATTTCTACGCTGTCTTCTACCGAAGCCAAGTTGGTGGCTATGCTTACCAATAAGGAATTGGTGGAACGCTCTAAGGCGCATCCGATGCAGTTCTTGCTTGCATACAACCAGTATGCACAAGGTAAGGGCGACAAGGGTAGCTTGACGTGGACTCCGAGCCGTAAGGTTTTGGACGGACTTAATGATGCTTTCGAGCTTTCATTCGGTAATGTTCCGGTTACGGGTAAGCGTATCATTGTTGCGGGTGACGACTCTGGCTCTATGCAGGGTGGTAACGTTATTGGGACGAATATGACTCCGGCTAAGGTCGCGGCGGCTATGATGTATATCACTGTCCGTACCGAGCCGAATGCGGTTCCGATTTGTTATTCCACCGCTTATAAGGACCTTCCTGTTGGTCGCCGCTCGTCCTTGGATGAAATGCTTAGGGCGTTTGGTCGCGGTGGTGGAACTAATACTGCTCTTCCTGTGCAATATGCATTGGATAAGAAGTTAGACGTTGATGCAATCGTGTCTTATACGGATAATGAAACATGGGCTGATTATGGTTGGAATAGAAATGGGCACGTGACTCAGGTACATTCCCATCTTGAACAGCGTCTTGGTCACGAAGTTAAATTTGTGAACTGCGCTACTACCGCAACACAATGTACTGATGTTGATCCTAACAAAACCAGTATGTTCGAAATGGTAGCATTTTCGGCTGATACGCCGCGAATAATCTCAGCCATTATTAATGGCGATGCCTGATGATAAAGGGGTTCCTTCGGGAACCCCTTTATCACTTTTAAATGGAGAACAATATGTTAGACCCTATTACCCGTACCCTTGATCTTTAATTGACTTATTAATAAATATAGGTTACTTAAAGGTTATTCATGATCAATTATCTAGCTTTGATTGCTGCGCTATTAATAGCAAGTGTTTCCGGTTTCTTTGGGGTGACCGGTATGACTGCAATTTTCCCCGGCGCATTAATACCTATTATTTGTATGGCTGTTGTTTTAGAGATTTCAAAACTTATAACAGCCAGTTGGCTGTATAGAATGTGGAATCACATTCCTATATTAATGCGGGTGTTTTTAACTTGTACATTAATAATGTTATCCAGCATAACCAGCTTGGGCGTCTTTGGATATCTCGCAAAAAACCATATAAGTCAACAAGTCAATATTGAGACAGGCACTGGCGAAAAAGTATCAATTGTTGAAAATAAAATAGAAACATTGAAATTGAATTTAGC
>Ga0302188_10001032_pt1 | contig 22816 bp, 18 predicted proteins | sample II_Bog_E2_1_FD_198783 | JGI IMG/M metagenome (GOLD analysis project Ga0302188, IMG submission 198783) | Peat permafrost microbial communities from Stordalen Mire near Abisko, Sweden - II_Bog_E2_1 | ecosystem: Environmental > Terrestrial > Soil > Wetlands > Peat | place: Sweden: Abisko...
AATAATCCTCCAGCCATACCTGTTTGAGGTTGTTGTTGTTGTTGTTGTTGGCCGAATAGACCTCCTCCTTGTATGGGATTTTGCTGCTGGCCTCCAAAGATACCGCCTCCTCCCATTGTATTGGCTTGCGTATTACCATTACCAAAAATTCCCCCTTGCGGAGCAGGATTAGAATTACCAAAAAGCCCACCGCCCATGGCATTAGGCTGCTGCTGTTGCTGTTGCTGTTGGTTTCCGAATAATCCTTGCCCTTGAGTCGGCTGAGACATGAAGCCAGTTGCTGGATTGGTTGGTTGAGTTCCAAAAAGTCCACCTGTGTTCTGAGCAGCATTATTTGTTCCAAATAATCCTCCCCCCGTAACTGGTTGAGTATTTCCGAACATGTTGCCTTGTGTATTAGCGGCTCCGAACAGTCCAGTTCCTTTTTGCTGCTGTTGTAAGTTGTTGTTCTGAGCACCAAATAATGCTCCTTGGTTGGCTGCAGGCAAGTTTCCAAAAGAAGTGCCAAACATCTGTTATATCTAATTGATTATTGTGGGACGGGTGAGACCATTATAAATATGATATAATTCTCATATAAATTAATCATTTTGCTATAATACCGATTAATTCTTATACCTTGCATTGTGACTTTCAGCTTGCAAATTTGACATGATGAAAAGAGATCTTATTCGACTCGCTGATATTTCCTATCCTTATCCTTCTCCATCCTGTTGCAAGAATATTAGCTAATTACAACTGTTAGATTTGAGATGTGGTTTTTGTTTAATATTTCCGTCTTGAATTTATCAACCCTAATCAGTGATTGAATGCTACTTAGTTTGTAAAATGTTATTGACTCTTTCATCGAAATCTAATTTTCTATATTTGATTTATTTATATTGACAAATCATTTCAATCTTTAATACTAAGCTATGCCCTTCATACGCAAACGAGACCTTCCCAAAAAACATCCTCTATAAAACACCACCAGCACACTCTCCGATCATCCTTCTACCTTGGCCAACCCTAAAAGCGAAGAAAGCTCACTAAGCTACTCCGCACAAATGGAAAGGATGGAGCAATTGTAACTAAAATTGAGTGAGATACCTATTCAAACTTGGGAGAAAGAGAGCTCTTAGCTGTTGGGTTATTTTTTGGACAATAGACGAGCAGTCCTTAACTATCAGCAACTGCAAGCTTATCGAGAATCCATGCTATTAGTTGGCAAATATTAAATATAACTAAAAAAGAAAGGCCTTTAACTATTAGACCAGAAAGGCTCTTTCGTTTTAACCTTGTTTCGAAAGGTTTTGGAGGAAGTGGGTAGCCTCACTCAAGACTAAAAAAATGATTAAATCGTTTAAAATGCTTAACTTATCAAACCGCTGTTCCTCAATATGTAAGCCTTTGTTGGATGTCTTGAGGCAGAAGCTAGTAAAACCGAACGAAGGCCAACTATCATGAGAAAAAATTCATTGAAAAAGATAGAAGAATTACCTACAGTGCGCCCCCTGTCTCGAGGTAAACTCTCTTCCCTTTCCAAAAAAGACCCCGACCTTTCAAAACAAGAAGGTGGACTCATGATAAGACCAAAGATGGATTCTTCCTAAAAGTGCATCATTGATGAATTAGCAGTACTACTGTGTGCAATCGTAAAAAATTTGAGTGCTAACGTAAAATTAAGAAAGCAGCTATTAAAGGATTAGTATTTAAGACTGATCAATCGATATTTGTGTATTTGGACGGATAAAAACCTCTCATTCACTGGTAGTACAATATTAACTCAATTGTGTGCGAGCTACCGCCATTTAGCCGTTGAGGAAAAATCTTATAAAGCCTTTCTTGATAGCAACTGCTTCTAGGCTTGGGCAAGACTAATTGAACTTTTCCCTACAAATCAATAACTAATTTTTAATATATTGCGTACTCTATCCAAACTGTCAAATTACTAATCTGTGTGTTTGAAACTTAACGAAAAAAAACAATGCATAAAGCAGCTAAGCAGTTTCTTCAAGTTCTACAAAGCCAATATCCACATAGTAATTCGTATTGCTATCGTGTTTGCGTAGATTAACCATAACTTAGAAATATGACCAGCTATCTCCAAGACATCAGAAATCAATTATATTTCGACTTTCAGGCATGGAGAGACGTTTATTAATGCTTTGACTACTATGCTAACAGAGAGTTGAGCGGAAGGAACGAAACTGATAAAATGGGCTTAAGTATGGCTGCTTGGGATTATCAAAACATTAGAAAAGAGTCAGATATCGACTGTGCCATCCGCATTGTTCGTCTTATAGCCAATCTTTTTACTGTAGCAGCCATTGGCCAAGACATTTACATTAACGATCAAACAGCCTACCGAGAGTTGGTTCGCAAACTGGAGACCCTCTTAGAGAAAAAGGCCAACATCGAGAAATCAAGTGTAATATTTTCCTTATTTAGTAACTAACAGCGACAGTACTAAGCTGTTTAACTAATGTTCTTTTCTACGATCGTGAACTCCTACTTGGTAACGCCTAACATCGGATGGTAAAGATCAGGCTCGTTAATGTTTTGGTGGATTTTGTAGTTCAAATCGATAACGAGTAAATTTGCTGTGAGAGTTTGCGCGTGATTGCCAATCTCACTCGTATGCGTGAATTCTGCGCAGCAGTGATTGAGGCTAAAATTCATGAGGCACTGCTGATTCTTCTCGACTCTACATCAAAGGAAATTGTGTTTTATTGCCTGGGTGTGCTGGGTAATCTGCTTGGAGATAATTCTTTTAAGTACTCATTTTTATAGTATAGGCAACAGTACCAAGAGCAAATAGTCACTGGAATTATTTCTATACTTAACTAATGTGAAAACGAAGATTTTGATGTAGTTTCAGTGGGCTTGAAGACCCTTGCTTGCATTGTCGAAAACAGAAATTAAAATTTGGAACCCAAACTCTTGACAGAAGTTGAAAGTTGTTTGATGAATTTAGGAGGACACTGTGACCGTATAATTGGACACGTGGGGTAGCACAATTAACTAACAGACATTCATGAATCTCGTTCCCTTATAAATATGCTGCTAAACAGCATGCCAGAAGAGAAATTTATTTGTCCAGTCAAAAATTGTGGGCGTAAATTTGCGGACTAAGCCAAACTGCAGGATCACGTCAAGAGGCGTCATAAGTTATGATTCACCCATTAAAGTCAGAATATTTTAAATTATTAATATGTTTATGAAAGATTATTGCCTACTATATTTAATTTGTTGAAAGATGAGCAAATTCTTTGCAGAGGGAAACATCAGTGATGAAGACAACGACGTCAACTCCAATTAAAACTAAAACCAAAATCGTAATCAGCCCAGCTATCAGTATGTACTATCTTCCTTACCTAGGACTTTATGGACGATGGTCGTGTTGATAATTAAAAACGAGTGGTTAGAACTGAAAAAGATAAAAAATGGAATATCGTTAAAGACATCACCGTCAAGATCACCAGCGGCCTCAACAGTCAGGATTATGAAAAAGTGTGGACGTTGCTGCAAGATCTTTTGAAGGAAATTGAAAAAGCTAAGACACTGATCGAAAAGGAAGGTTATCCACCCCTCTTTCTGCGTTCGCTCAAGAAGATAAACGATGAGATGAATGAACTCAACAAAGATCCAGAGGCCAAAAAGAAGATTAAGATGAAGAAACATTCAGCTACAGCCTTCAACACTATGAGCCAAAAATTAAAAAAAATATACCCCGATTTTGAAGAGAAAATTACTGAACTCCTCGCTAAGGGCGAAGAAGAAGAGAGTGAAGAAGAGGAAAGTTAAGACCAACATGAAAGCTCAGAGGAGTAGGAAGATGAGGAGGAAGATGACAAGAAACTTTTAGAGAGCAGTGATCCTATGGTCCGCAGAAAATATTGGCTAAAGAAGATAATCCGAAAAGATTCTGAAGAAGAGAAAAAAGAGGAGGGAAAGGGATAGGAAAAGAAAGAGGAGAAAAAATAAATTAAGAAAGAAGTAAAGAAGGAAAAAAAAGAGAATTATAACAAGAAAAAGACCAACCTCGAAATACAGTCCATCAAGGATGCAGAGAACCGCATGCGCGAAATTAGGAAGAATTTCGTCAAACTGCACAGTCAAGAGGAGAGGGAGGACTATTTGCTCACCATGGATAAAATTAGCGATAACAGCAAGGGATATAAAGATTTCGAACAATTAAGCTTTTATTTGCTCGATATACCAATTCGAATCGATGTATGCAGACAGATGAAGCTCACTCACTTCCCACGATCACAGTGGCTTAAGCTCTATCAAAAGATCAAGCAAGTTTACCATCTGCTTCGTTAATCCGAAGAGGAAGACATAATTGAAAATGTAAGGTTATTCGACGACAGTGGCAAGACAGAAGTGGTTTCGTCTGTGACTGAAGAGGATGTTTATCTTTCCCTTAAAACTTATCTAATTTTGATCGAAGGATAAATAAAGAAAGCTCTTATCTTTGTGGACAGCAACGAACTGGAGTACTATGAAAGGCTTCAAGACTTGATGGGATTGGTAAATTTGATGTATCGAATTAGTAAAGAACTCCAAATTAAATAAAAACTTGAGAAATAGGCTAGTCAACTCGCTTTCAAAGTGCTGGAAAACATCTATTTTATGGACGGTCCTCTCATTTAGAAAATTAAGCAGGAATTGAAGGAAGCAGAGGTCGAGTTCCTGGAGTTGAACGACTAGGTTAGATTGTAAAACTACGCTAATATGATCCTAAAGTAACTCCATGACGAAGAGAGCAAGGTAAAAGCACTTTTGTACTTGATCTACAACCATACTATTAACAGGAGGGACAAGGGCAAAGAACTACTTGTCATCTCGACTCTGTCAGAACAGATATTACACCAAGACTACAACACTCAGGCACTGTATAACAGAGTGCTAGTGCAGATCGGCATTAATGCTTTCCGCAGTGGCAATATATTTGAGGTCCAGCAATTTCTCTATGAGATGTGTAGCGTGGCCCGCATGAAATAAAATACAAAGGACGTACTTAAGGAGTATCTGGCTCAAGGATTCTCTCGTCATTAGAAGGATATCCCCAAGAACAAAGTACTTCCCGCATATCTCCACCTCAATGTTTAACTAATCGAAACTATTGAGCTGGTTGCCGCTATGCTCTTGGAAATCCCTTACACACTAACTGAGGGTGGTAGAATAACTTCTAAGACATTCAAAAGATTTTACTATGAATTCGAGCGCACTGTATATATTTCATGATTTAGTACTTTATAGAGGAATCGCTCAATAATCGAGACCTTATCTTTGCTGCCAGTCTGCACCTCAAAACTGGCAACTGGAATGAATGCTACGACAAGCTAGCTCAGCTCAACATTTGGAGCGGTATGTACGATGCCGATACTACCAAGTCTAATCTCCTCCGAGTTGTCAAGGAACGTACGATTTTTTTAATGTAGAATCACTCAAGTGTTACTTAATTGGTAATAGAAAATGCTTCAAGTCTATTTCCCTTGCCGGATTGGCTAAGAAATTCAGCCTCGAGGAAAAAGCCATTGGCAAGCTCATATGCAAATTAATAAATGAGAAAATTCTGCAAGGATCAATCACACGGGAAGGATATCTAGTCTTTGTCCAAAAGAAACAAAGCGAAATGCAGAAAATTTGCTAGACTTTATTCACTCGTTTAGAAGAGATGAACAACCAGCATGAGCAGTGGTTCAGTCAGAAGGTGAACGCTGGATATGATTCTGAGGAAGAGGGGGATAAGGAAGAGAAAACTTACAATCGCAAGCTTAATTCGGCTATAAATGAGAAACTTAAAGCAATCCTGAGTAAGCGTACAGAAAAGTATTGATTAGTTTGTCACATCAAATCACATTACTTTTATTATTAATTGATTGGTTGTCGAATGACCAATCAGCTGAAAATGACAAATTGGTTTAAAAATAATTATTATTATTATTGTATTTAGAATCTGTCAATTACTAAATTAAGTTGAATAACAGCTAATACTTATATTATCAATGAATGGATATAAATCATGGATTATTGACTGCTTATTTATTTTGGCTTAAATCAAGGAATGCAGTATCTTTTCTATTTTAGAAAATTGTAGGGGCGCTTAAAAATGCATAGGATTCCTCAACGTCTTGCCTTTTTTTGAATTTGTTAAAGTTGAATAATAGTGTAAAGTGGTTAAAATAGCCATTCCTGACTGTAGCCAATACAGTTTGAACCTCCTCCATATTATATAACTTTAGTTTGCCTTCTCCTCTCTGCACATGAAGGGATATTAACTCCTTAAATAGCTGCTCATCATTGGCCTTTGATTTGCCTTGACCAGATAAAATCTAATGCTCATGAAGCATCAGTCTTGCACAAATTCCTACTAATACTCTAGCTTTTAGCAGTTGCTATTCGTTTTTTTAAATTCCCTTCACATTTGTAAGTTTGAATAAACTCAGTGTTTCCACAACGTAATGGAGCAACTCCTTAGTAATGAGCTTGAGAAGTTCATGGGCGCTCTACAGGTTAGGATATGTAGCAATTAGATTTTATTGTAATTTTTAAATGATATGGGTCGAAGGTTGCGTATTGACATCGAGAATGAGCTGTGCGGAGGCGGGTAATATTAATCCGGTCGAAATGGTTTCGTTCGCATATTTTTTGCGTTCCAAAGCCAATCTGGCTTCTTCTTATTCCTTTCGTTTCTGCTCCTCTTCGAGCCTCTTGGCTTCCTCCTCCTGCTCCTTCTTGCTTTTGGGTGGCATTATATAACTTATTTTAATTAACAAAAGCAATAAGACTATAATCAATCCTTGTGTTCATTACTGATCCTATTCTAGTTATGATTCCGTTAAGCAGATGACCTCGCCGAAATTCGTAATTAGGTAGCATTTTCTATCAAGGAATTTCATCTCTTTAAACATTTTATTCGGCAAAGAGATGACTCTGATAGGTTCAAGGAAAGGTATGGAGTATATGACAAGTTTCTTATCCTCAATTACAGCAATGTACTCATTGAAATTATCATCTTTTAATTTGTGAGGGGGTAGGATCATTTCAATTTGCTTAACTTTGAGCAACTGTCCATTTACACTATAGCTGTACAGTTCGAGAGCATTATAGAACACAATACAAAAGAGTGGCTCGCAGCAGAGAAGACAGCCATCAATCTTTTTGTTTGATTCAATAGAACGAATCATCTTGATACCTTTCATCTTGGTCTTGTCGTAAACATAGGTCAGTGATCGGCTTATCTTTATCACCACAACCATATTTCCACTGGTCACACCATAAAAATTACCGCCTTCGGTTATTGAAGTCACGGGAGCCATATAATATTCAGCCGCAATCTTTATTAGAGTTACGGTATCCTTCTCGCCGTATACGATCTCGAATATTTCAAGCAAACCATTTTTACAACCACAAAAAATTAGATTTTCACGTTGATTCACAAAAATACAGTTTTTGGGAGTCCCCTTTTTTTCCTCAATTTTTTTACCTTATGGAAGGGAGTATATGATGAGATCACCGTTTACATAGGAGGCGATAAGTATGAACTTTTGTCCTGCAAAAAGATGAACTCTTTGACTAAAATCGAGTTCTTCGGTAAAATAGATATTTTCTCTGCTATTATTGCGGAGCAGTCGTACCTCATGCTCAAGTGAATAAGTGTTATGTTCTTGATATATGAGTACACTATAATCGTGGAAAAAGACTAAGCGGTTGCCCTGCTGCCTTAGCAAACTCACCATTCTGTTGCTTTCGAGGCACAGCAATATGGTCACCTTTTTGTATCCGAAACATCTCCGTTTTGGTAGTTTATTTCTGGTAATATGGGGTCTGCTAAAAATTTGGGAGGGAGTTTGTCCAAAATGCATGATCTGTGCTTCTTTACTAATCTTTGTTTGGGGATCTTCGATGTCTGCCAGCTCTATGCTGTTCTCGTAAGTAAGGTAATAAAAAAGATTAAGATTCTATTCAGCCAGTTTTCCCTTTTGCTTATAGCCGAATATTAAATCAATCCAGTTGTTCAAGTGATCACTCACATACTCAGACTCCAACTCGCGCCTGTTTGTCACAATGTAGTCGTAAGCATTGCTACTCCAGATTGGAAGAATTACATTATGCACCCTCTCTTTCTGCTGAGTCAGACCAAGATTATATTGTTCTATGTTCAGCAAAAATTATGGGAGATAAAAGAATTCAGGAATGAGTTCCCTCACATCAGACACCTCGGATATTACACTTTGCCAACATACCTTTATTGAGTTGAAGAGGCGATCGCTGAGATCAAATTTCCCACCTTGCAAGGTGCGACTAGCCTCAGTATAAGGGTGCAACCTAATAAGAAAGCTGAAAACTACCCCTGGAGAGCTGTAGTGTGTGCCAAATTGATATGGTGGAACAGGATCGAAGGGATCAAATGCCAATAGTTTGGATTTAAAGAATCCAATTCTTTGTTCGGAGCCCTACATGAAAAATAACATACCAAAGCTCCAATAGTTTTAGTTAAATCTCGATTAAGATACTGCTTAAAATCATAACTCGCAATGATCCAAGGAAATACAGGATAATTAGCTGGATCAAGATAACTTCGGCCGGAATATTTATTGATAAGCATCAGATAGTGAAAGTTACTTATCTTATGCTGCTTCCACTGCGAAGTGGCTTCGTCAATCGCAAGATAGACATTACTGTAAACAAAACGATTAGTATAGAAGGCGATGTGGTTTAGTCTCATCAATGACAACTTTTCACTCTTTTCAGCTTGTTTGGCTTCGATAAGTTTAAGGAAATCGTCTTTGTCATCATTGATGAAATTGAAAATGAGACTGGTGGTATCCTCGAACTCGATGAGGAGGCATTGCTTCTTGGTGAGATAACGCCTTTAGATGATATCAGTTATTTCGATTAAGGGCCAGTATTTTTCGATAGGTTTATGCTCAGCCAATATGAAAGATGTGAATTAAAGATGGGAATCTTTTTGGAAGGTGGACAAATACTTGAATCTGCATGACTGAGCAATTACTTAAGTTTTTAATTTTCGATGGAGAGGTACCCCTTACGTTTGGAATTGTTTTTGATCCAATCCACGTAAAATACTATCGTATTATCTGAAGTCTTTATGTGGATCAGCTTTTACAGCAGCGATTTTTATTTCTTCTTTTGCTATATTTATTGGTGCAAATGATACAAGTAATTCGAAGAACGGTACTCGAACTATTTTTACATCAGCACTTTCTTTACATGCCACGGCTACACCGGCTACACCTCCAGAATCGGCCTTACTCCATTCTCATCCACAAATTTGCTGAATTTATGTCGGTAGGCTTGTAGACAATTTTTTTTAAAGGGAAGATCAAACTGCTCCCTCTGGTTCATAGAAACAGCCCAAAAATAGTGATAAAGTCGAAGTCTTTTCCATATTTTTCGCCATATTCTTTGCGTTCGTCTGTACTCCAAATTATTATCCCTCAAATATTCGAGTATAAAAGTCTTTTAAAAGTCTGCCTAATTGATAAGATAGTTGGCAAGCACACTATGAATGTTGAAGTTATTGTAACTTGTAAAATAGGCTTAGATTTAGTGTTTAATGGTGATGACGTTGTGCTTATGGATATTAGTAGCCTGCTCGATCTTTCTTTCAATACTCAAGGCACATTTTTTGCGAAATCGCTACAATACTTTTTAGTGATGAATTAAACGGATCACCTTTTTTTTGTCAGCATTTGGAATTTGAATCATGTCTTTAAGCGGTAAAACAGGCTGCATTAGCTAGAAAGAGAAGAAATTGTACTACTCAACATTCTTTAGGATGTTGGCCAACTCTAATCCTTTTTCAAAATTTTAAGGATGGCCGAGCTTATCATAGAGACAGGTAATTAGCAGTCCCATAAAGCAAAAAATGTTGTAGAGTGTATCTTCTATAATCTACAAGTATATTCCTTGGCACTAGCTTGTTAGCATTTCAAAGAGAAAATGAAGAATGTTATACGAAATTATTCGCGGTAGCTCACTGTTACGCTAATTATGACATTCTCTCTTGAGACCATCCCGACTACAAAGCAGCAAAAAGGACAGGAAAAATGATTACAACATTTTAGTAGACTCCTTCAGTAATGTTTAGTTTTGAGTACTTATTGCTGATTAAATACAAAGACATAGCATAATACTGATAGTCTATCCTATGGATACATCTTACACGTTGGTGTTGCCTAAAAATCCAGAAATAAAATCCTTTAAACTGGAGTGATCAGTTCCTCGGATGGGTTTGAACTCTGCAGTAATGAGATAAATAAGTCTACTTTTGTACATCTCAGTATCCTCATTGGTATATTCAATATCAAAATAGGCTTAGATAAAATTGGTGATCTTGATTCGGGGTGTACCTGCGATGTCGATATTGCAAATTTTAAAACTGTTAACTGTTTAGAGAATAAGCTTCGAGTCGATAAAAGTTGGTTGTTCTTTAGGGTCAATAGCTTCGCTACTGAGCAGATGATAACGGCCTTCGAAGAGATACTTCTCCAAAGTGCGGAAGTATCGAAAGATAGTACCTGTCTCATTTTCATGAGTATTGCTAAATACAGTCAAATAGACCAAAAAAACAAGGTTTGGTAAGTTATGAACATTTTTCTCCGCCAACTTCACCACTCTCAAGACAAACTTCCGCATGGACAGTCTGACTGCAAACTCTATATCTTCAACCGTTCGATCAGTCTTTTGCTTTATTTATTTCCTAGCCTCTTCCAGTAGTCCAATAAGACGAAGCAGATAGATATAGAGATGTATCCAATCATTACGCATGCCCATTACCATATAGTCCACGATGAAGTATACGTTGCGGATAATGTAGTTAGTAGTTTCAGTAGGAAAATAATCAGGCCCATTGGGTTCAAGTTATTTGAGAACAAATTAAGTCAGCAGCAGTTTGTAGAGTTTGTCAAAACTGGTTAGATTGACCATAATTGACTTGCCTGCAGATGCAAGGATTACAGTGTTGCGGACCATATTTATGATATTCTTGCGAAACTATAGACAGCACAGCTTAAAATATGGCTGCAGCACTGATATGTAATCGTCATGTTTTAACAAATACTCTTCTTCTCCTGGATCATAGAAAAAGCAAAGTTTCATCATTGATTAGTACAGATGTTTGTTAATTTCTATCGATTTGCCAATCTAATGAATATGTTAAGACTTGCTATAACATCTTCCGCAATTTTGTTTGGTCTAAGAATAGTTTCGACGTTCGGTGATGAGGCGGACTCCATGCACTCCTTGTAGCCTGTCAGATCGACATCTAGAGCGGCCTTCTTCGCATTTTTTTGTATAGAGTCTATCAAGTGTATCAGCAAGGCGATGAATGATGTTATTCTCCAATAGTTTGTTATCTTAGTCTTGTTCCTGGCAGTTGAGGAGTATCTCTGAGACAATAGCAATTTCTTCGGGAAGGTGTGCATCTTTAAGATAAAGATATAGGTAATTTAACAAGTTGCACTCCTGAATATAGAAACTGGCTTTAATTTTTACTCCCTCATTTAATGATTGCAGTAACAGCAACTTTAAACATGGTGAGTACTGTTGAAATAAAATTTACATCATCTTAGTATTGAGTGGTAGCGCAGATTCATAATTGGCCAGATTGGTGAACACCAGTTTCAGAATTCTCTTGAGTGTACTTGTTTTAAGCACGTAATTGTTTTGGAATTTGTTAGAATTGACTACCGCTTCTGGTGGCATGCATTGTGAGTAGTGGTACAAACAGCACTAATTGCAATTCTCAGTTTAAAGATGATCGATCAGATAGTGAAAGAGAGCCTCCACCGGGACTACTCCATAACTCCACACAAATGACTTGACATAATATTCCTCAATAATCTCAAGAATTCCTTAAACTATTTGTATATCATCGATCCTTCGGATGTTTATTTTCCACAGGAAAAACACAAACAATTCTTTTCTAAGCAGAATATCGCTGATTGTGGCATTAATTTGTTTAATTATTTGTATGCCCTCTCTGGTTAAGAAAGACGGACTGATTTAATTGATGAGCTGGCTGGCAATGCTGAAAAATTGACAATGGATGGCCTATACCTCCACATTTGTGAAACCCTTTTAGAAAAAAAGAAGAAATAGTTGGAGGGTATGGGTAAGAGCATGCGGGTATTGCGATTGCTAATAGAATTTCAGTAGATGCAAAAATGGTAAGTATGTGTATAATCCTCCATAATAGTTGACATCAACTGACAGAAACTGGTTGACTTGCACCCCACTATTCTCATAAAGCTCACCGTGATTTAAACTGCTGATGTCGTAAGCCATCTCCTTTTGGTTTTGACTGGTCATCAATAGAGGATGATAAACAAGGAATAGATCGCGCAACTGCTTCTTATTTACAATTAGGAAAGTTTCTACATCGCTCCAACTATTCATCACAAGCTTATTCCAAAGAGTAAGTTCTGTCCTCGATAATATGACTGTATGCAATTTGCCATAGAAACTATGCCCCACAGCCAACTCTACGATCTCATCTCCCATACTGATAGTTGGAACTGGTAGATCCCTGCGTTCGTGTATTTCTCCATCAATTGTACATAATAATTCATAAAAATTTCTCAGCAATTTGTTTTTGAGAGTATAACTTAAAGAAAGAGTAAGCCACGATCCTTTGGTGAGAGAGGCGATGGTGAGAGGTTATGCGGCAGCAAATACCTTGACTTTGAGTTCTCCTTCAGGAGTGACAAACAAGATAAAGTCATCTTGTTCCACAGCTATAATGAAGAGTGTCATATTTTAATTCTGAAAATCCTGCACCATAAATTTTATGTAAAGATGAAATCCCTTAGAGAAGGGCCATTTCACATTCTTGCTGAGCATTTTTATACCAGTCTCTTCGCCATATAGTAAGAAATGGCTGTTGGGCAAATTTTATGCTAATCCTTGCTGTTTGATTAAATTTTGAAGCAATTGAAGGGATATCTACAGCAAAGAGTGACTGACTCGCTCGCTGTAAAAGTCTTTTGCCACTGCAGAAAGAATATTTTTAATGATTTTGGGGTTGGCAGGGTAGTTCGTGAAAAAAGGTGTTATCAAATCAGCCAGCTCCTTCATTTTCATCCTTTATCTCGGAACATGCTACTTCTCGTCTGAATTATTTTGTTTACACTGTCGAGGATTTCCACACTCCAATGCAATAGTAAAGACAAAGTTAATGAGTGACTCCAGAATAGAATGATTGAACTCCATTATTTATCGATCTCGTTTAGCTAAAATTTATGAATTAAAGGAGTTAGCTGCGAAAATACGGCTGATCTCTCTGAGCAAGTTCACCTGCATGATTAAAGGTGTACTTTAGCAACTAATGACTAATTTTAAACCTGCTTGATCAGTATCTTTATTATTTCGGGATTAACAACTAATTGCAGTCGTGAGTTGAGTGCAACATCCTTGGTATCCACAAACACGAAGAGTCTCTAGAATATTTTGCTGCACTCCGGCAGTAGATTGTGTGTGACATTCATCTATTATATTAACTATTAGAATATTGCAAGAACATATCTATAATAACAGATCCATGAATCCAAATTAAAACTGAACATATCAATGTATGGATGATCATGTTGAGTACTGCTTTTATTTATAATCTTAATGCAGCCATTAACTAAACCTCGATACTATGCAGATGTTAATAAGCAGATGGGGGAGGAGTACTATAACTATGAGACATATGAGATAGAATACGGGTACTCTAGTTTACATTCAGCGACATCAACCGTTACGAGATCATTGCCAAAATCGGCAAAGGTAAGTACTCGGAAGTATATACGGGTATCACTGTTGATTTGGATCAGCAAATCGTTATCAAGGCACTTAAACCCGTTAAGAAGAGCAAAATCAAGCGTGAAATCAAAATCCTCAAAGCATTGACGGGACATTCAGGTATTATCGAAATCCACGATGTGGTCCGTGATCCCGCCTCCAAAACTATCTCTCTGGTATTTATTTTTTAAGATAGATTTTTGATCACCTCGACAATGTCGACTTCCGATCTCTCATTCCAAATATGAGTGACTCTGATGTTCGCTACTATCTATTTGAACTGCTTAAGGTAAGCATCAGCTGAGGTAGGCATTGGACTTCTGTCATAGCCGAGGAATCATGCATCGAGATGTTAAGCCGCAGAATATCATCGTAAATCCAGGTAAGCGTTTACTAAAACTGATTGACTGGGGACTAGCTGAATTTTATCATCAAGGTCAAGACTACAACGTTAGAGTGGCTTCAAGATATTTCAAAGGACCAGAACTACTTGTTGATTACAACTATTATGACTACTCTCTCGATATTTGGTCAACCGGAGCCATGTTCGCTTCCATGATCTTTAAGAAATAACCCTTTTTCATGGGCGAAAGCAACCGAGATCAGCTGGTTAAGATTGCCCAAGTGCTCGGTACTGATGGTCTCCTCAAGTACCTTAGAAAATATCATCTTAAACTTGATGATGAGTTCATGAAACTCTTTGGAAAGTAGATATTTATATAAAGTAGAATTCCTACTAAACCGTGGAGTCGGTTCATTAAACCATAAACGCAATCGCTCTGTAGTGAAGACGCATTGGATTTATTGTCCAAGATGCTCATCTACGACCACTCAGAACGAATTCTACCCCGCTAGGCTTTATAGCATCGCTACTTTGACCCCGTGCGCAAATGATCCATGTATATGTCATTTACAAACCTTTAATACATATTGAATTTTAAATCATCGATTGACGAAAAGCCCCTTTCCCAAAAATTCGCTGATTACTTCAAATCCACTCTCTTTGCGCTCTTTTAAAGTTTCAAACAGTTTAGTTTGATCCTGTACTTCCTCCGCATAGCGATCTTTGCGTTCCATAATGTTTCGCATATCAAACCGGCATTTGCTGCATTCTCGTTCTCCACCAAGACAATTTTAATGGAAAGAGTGGCCACACATAAAGTAAATAGAGGGGAAGGTGATTCCATTTTGACAATGCGAGCAGTTATGGCTTAGGAAGGGCTTTGCCGTAGTCTTCAGCTTTTTAAACTCTGTTCGACTTTACTCTGCCTTTCTCATATTTTTCTTCACCACTTCACGATCCTTTTCGATGTTAAAGCGATCTTCTTTGAGTCTTAATAACTTCATATGTACTTTTAGAGGAAGAAACTTTTTATGTGTTGATATTATACACTCTTGCTTTTGGCCAGAATATTAAGAACAGGCAGTGGCGACAGATTTGGAATCTTGCTCAACTCTGTTAGGATCTCGGGAATATAATTGACTTTGCGCAGCTATGGCTTGACAAAATACTTGAGAGCGTGAATCCATAGATTGACTTCATCAACGCCATGCTCTTTACAAAGTTGAATAATGTCTTCGTCACGATTGCGAGAAATATAAAAATTAAGCAAGTCCTCGCGCATATTTAGCTGACGGCATAGAGTGACGATACCCTCATCGAAGTCATACATCTTGAACAGTGACAGAAGCACATTATTATCAGGCTTTTTGCTTGTATTTTGCAACTGTTAGAGAATCTTACCGCTATACTCCTCTCTCTGAGAAGGATGCTCCTTCATCATCTCAAGGTAGAACTCGATTAGTCGATGAAACACTATTTGCTCATGAGGCAATTTAGGAACATCACGGATTAAGTACAGTAAAAAGTTCTAAAGTTACTCGTTATTGACTAAAAACAGACGGAAGAACTCGTCAGGCTTTTTAAAAGTAATGACAGTTAGATTCTAAAGCTCTTCAGTACTATAATTGAGGCGTTCGAAGACATTTTTCTCTTCTAAATTAAGGACGTAATCTCTCTCTTTACCTCTAACAATCTGACTGATGGAGTGGGCACGAATAAGTAACTTAATGAGTTCAATGGTTTTCTTCGATAAAAATTTCATGAATTATTGTCCAAATTCGATAACATACTTTTCCTTCTCTTAGAGTGGTACTCTGGTGCGGATGTACTATAAAGCTCGTTAGTAGTCTTTTTTGTTTTAAATGAGAATCTTGAGATATAACTAGTACTTGTTTTTCTGTTATGCCAGTTTCATGGCCTAGTCATAGTGAGTTAGATCCTTACAGACCTTAATGGCTGTTTATATATCAAAGAGGTCGCTCTACAGTGAACTTTCAGAAAGAAAATGACTGAGATTTTATATCTTTTGCTTTTTAACGTAGCAGTTCAGCAGAAGAGCTGTGTGCTACTTTTTGGCCAACTTTTTTTCATGAATTTTCTGCAAGTACTCAATCAGAAAATCAATCTGAGACACGTCCAAAAATTTACGGATAACATAGGAAGGCTCCACAAAACCCAACGTTAGGATGTACTGCTTAATGGCTCCTGCAAAATCTGCCTTAGAATAAAGCAAGTCTCCATGCAGCCTCGATATTTAGGCGAGAAGAGATTATTGGCAACTTTGATTCTTTGCGAAGCGCCAAGCCTAGTTATAGAAAGATCGCTTAAAAAAAGTTTCAATCTTAAAAGAGTTATCCTTCTCAGTCAAAGCTAGTATTGTTCGTTCACTTTTCTGGTTTAGTACAACTAGCGACACCGCTTGATCATTTGTAAGAACGGCCTAAACGCGACTATAGGCTTCGAAGAAGGCAATGTACTGATTGAGGGTGTCCAAAATTTGGACAAAATATTTGTCTGATGACTTCTCATTTTTCTAATTCTTTCGTTAGAATGTAACAACCACGAGATAGTTGTTTCTAAACTCTTTTATGATCTGAATCAGAAAGAAATACCTTCTTCTGACCATCAATAGGATGTGAGCGCACTTCCTTACCTGCACGATATTAGTAGACAGTCTTGTTGTCGCCCTTGAAGCACAGAAGGAGGTTGCCAGACTTACCAACCTCCATGAGTTCAACTTCGTTTTGAACAATCCTCTTCTTTTCGCTCATATTCTCAAACCAGAAAAAGCTCTCCTCATTGGTGAAGTATATATCGGTCTCGTTCATTCGCTTTGTTAACTTTACGAGTTTGACCTCTTTTTTATCCAATACTTTGTTTGATTGCTTCGAGTCATTGTCTAGCAAATTCTTTGACTCATAGACTGTTAGACCGCCTCGCTTAGTTCCCACCACTAACGCTGTGCAGTCATTCAGCAAATGTAGACAAGACAGTAGGTTCTATGGTTAACCTAGCTTGCCGATCAGAATCAATTTACGAGGTTCTGCATCGCATCAAAAGTACTGAGGGCTTGCCAGTTGAGAATGCCATCATCGATAGTCCATAGTTTGATATATATCGACTTCGACTGTACGTCTGCATCCTCGCCATAAGTCACTATGACTTCGTTAAAGCTTAGAGAAGTGGCAGATATCTTCCAGGTCGCTTCCGTATTGGGTACCCATTCCGCTTCAATTCCTCTCGAGAAGACTAATACTCTATTTTTCTCTTCCTCGAGCAATAGAATTCTGCATGACGAATATTTTACTTAGATTTGACCTGAACAATGTCAGTGACCCTCAAATCTGTGAGTCGTATGGGGTGGCTTTTGGGGTCAGCAACCTGTTCGTTGACTGGCTCTGGGACAAAGAAGTTGAACTTCTTGAGTTGTTCCTGCATCTTTCCTTCCTCCATATTTATATAATAATTGAAGATATTATTAATCAATATGAATCACTATGAATCCCGATCACTTACAGACTCTTTGAAATATAATAGGATTGACTCTTTGAATATAATATCATAAATGGGAAGCCATGAATATGTGCCTCTTATACAAAGGTGATATGATAAAGGTGCTTTTTTAAAATATTTATCAAGAGGGATGAGTTATTTATTTTTTTGCTTTCGTATATAGTAAATGGTGCGAAAAGGAAGTTAACCAAACTTACTAATATAGGTCTGCCTCAACTGTCCACTTAACTTACTAAAATTCAGCAGCTCATCTTCTTTTTTCTAATGATACCCACTATACTTAGAGTAAGATTTGATGATCTGCACGTATTGGTGCTTATTTTTTCGCTCAGAACTAGTTAGGAAGCAAATTAATTGATGATTGCGTAGATCATTGGCCAAATCGTCAATCTTGCTGGGAAGAGGATGCTTTAGATTAGTCACTGCAACTCTTAATGAGTGAGATAAGATAAGATGGTTTCTGATTCAATGAAAAGATATTTTATATCTGATGAAATCAGCAATGAAGTAATTTGGCGATTAATTGTGAAGATGATGATGATCTTGAGAAGAGTTTAACAATTATTTGTGCTGAAAATTAGTATAAAGCTTTTAAATTGCAAAAACAAGAACTCAATCTGTTAAGCACCTGCTCAGATGACTCAATTACATTTCGAATTTTGATAGTTTTCGAAGTCAAATTAAATTAAAATAAGAGTTTCATCAGTTCATGTCTTTGCATCCTGCCAATGGCTGCACGTTAGCGTCATTGAGTATTTGAGTCAATATTTTCTTTGGCTGAAATCCTTAATTCGTGTCTGTTTCACCATTGAAGATCCGATTCCCTCCTAGCATTGAGCAATTATTTTATGATTCCTTTTCTATCTTTTAAAATTGATTTTTTCGAGATATGGAGTTGGGTTCAATGACTAATATTTTTCTCAAGCAAACAGGTGGGGGCGCTCCTCGAAATTGGCCTTGAATAGACTCTACCATGAAGGAGTAGAATAGTAAGTATCTCCTCTAGTTGGCCCTTTTGGAGAATGATGATCTTCGAATAAGATTCCTTGAATCCTCTGATATGCTCTGAAAATAATGCATTCTTAATTAATAGGTCATCTTCATTTTTGATGTTTCGAAAGAAGGTTTTTCTAAAAGTAGAGGATAGCTAGTCAATTGTAATTGTACATGATGAAGATATTAACCAAGTATTAATTAACTTCATAAGAGTGCCATTTGATAGATTCTTGAACTGTCTTTTTTCTCTCCTCTTTGTGCTCTAACTGATAATAATTCTCGAAAGTTATCAGGACACTTAAAACCTTCATTTATCCTTGATTTAAATATCATTATACGTAATTTCATTGTACTGAATTTCATAAAGCCCATAAAAAATTGAGATCAAAATACTTCTAATAACTCGAAAAAATGTATGAATTATTCTTCTTAGATCATTATTTATGATAGCACTATTCTTCTGTGTTCTGTTCCTATTGGGATTCGGACTTTCACTTGGCTCTGGAGTTTGAATATTATTTATTCCGTGTAATTATTCAGAAAATAAGGCGAACTAAATCTTTTATTAAGTGTCATTATTAAGTGATTCAGGCGTGAAAATAGCATTAAATAAGCGTAACTATTAAGTCAATCAGAAGTATTAATAAGATTGATTTAGGGTAAATAATGCAAAAATAAGCTGTATTGCTGGTGATAATGTAGTGTAAATTTGGAACAACTCAGGCGTATCAACGACATTATTTTAGGGTAAACCATTAAAAAACTCAGGAGTATAGATAACATGAATGTAGGGTGACAAGAGGAAAACTTAGGAGTATTAATCCTATTAATTTAGGGTAACTATTGAGTAAATTAGCTGTATTATCTTAAACTCATTTAGGGTTATTATTGAAAAAAATAGCTGTATCAAAATCAATAATAAAGCGCAATAATTTATTAAAACAGCTGGCGTATAAACAGTTTTGATATAGAGTAACTTTTATAAGAAGAAGACGTATTAATACATTGATTTAGTGTAACTTTATGAAAGAATCAGATGTTTTTTTGCATCCATTTAGAGTAACTCTTGAGAGAATTAGAAGCATTGATAACATCAATTTAGTGTAACTTTATAAAAAAATAAGGCGCATGAATACCTTGATTTAGTGTAACTTTATAAAAGAATAAGTCGTTTGAATACATCTATTTAGGGTAACTTTCTGAAAGAATAAGCTGTATTAATAGTATCAATTTAGGGTAACTTTAACAAAAAATAAGCCGTATTAATAGCATCGATTTAGTGTAACTTTATAAAAGAATAAGCTGTATTAATAGCATCTATTTAGTGTAACTTTATGAAAGAATAAGCTGTATTGATAGTATCAATTTAGGGTAACTTTATCAAAGAATAAGACGTATTAATAACATGAAATTTAGAGTAACTTAATTAAAGAATAAGAAGTATTAATAGATTAAATTTAGAGCAACTCTTTAAAATAATTAGAAGTATTAATATTTTGATTTAGGGTAATTTATGAAATAATAAGCCGTATCAATAGTATCAATTTAGAGTAACTTTATGAAATAATAAGATGTATTAATAGTATTAATCTAGCGTAATTTTATAAAAAAATAAGCTGTATTAATTGCTTCAATTGAGCGTAACTTTATACAAAATAAGCCGTATCAATAGCCTCCATTTAGAGTAATTTTATAAAAGAATAAGTCGTATTGATAGAATCAATTTAGTGTATCTTTATGAAAAAATAAGACGTTTAAAAATTATTGATTTAGTGTAACTTTATAAAAGAATAAGTGGTATTAATACCATCTACTTAGCGTAATTTTTAGAAATAAAAAGCAGTATTAATATCATTGATTTAGCGTAACTTTGTACAAGAATAAGACGCATTAATACCTTCTATTTAGAGTATCTCTTTGAATGAATTAGCTGTATTAATAGTATTATTTTAGCGTAATTTATAAATGAATTAGCTGTATTAATAGCGTCAATTTAGGGTAACTTTATAAAAGAATGAGATGTATTAATATCTTCGATTTAGCGTAAATCTTTGAAAGAATTAGAAGTATTAATATAATTGATTTAGTGTTCTTTCGAATAAAATTAGCTGTTTAAAATACTTAATTTAGTGTATAATCACAAAAAAATCAGGCGTATCAATAAAAGAATATAGTGTAATCATTGAGAAAATAAGGCGTATCAAATCATCTTATTTAGTGTACCTATCGAACCAATTAGAAGTATCTATAATACATATTTAGAGTTATTATTTAGAAATTCAGACGTATCTATAGTAGAAATTTAGAGTTATTATTTCATGAATTCAGACGTATCTAAGGTATACATTTAGAGTTATTATTGAGAGATTTAGAAGTACTAATATTATTTATTGAGGGTAATTATTGAGAGAATAAGGAGTATTAAAAATATTGATGAAGAGTAATGATAAAGAAAATCAGTGGTATTAACTATTACCATTAAGTGTAATCATCAAAAGAATCAGCAGCATCAATACATTTAATTTAGTGTATTTTTTTAGTAAAAAAGGCGTATTAATGCTATTTATTAAGGGTAACTATCAAGGAAATTAGACGTATCAATGCCATTCATTTAGAGTCAATATTAAGACAAACAGATGTATTAATCTCATTGATTTAGAGTAAATATTTGAGAGAATCAGCCGTACCATTAGCATTAATTAAGTGTATCTCTTGAGAAATTGAGGCGTATTTATTATTTTATTTAGTGTAATGAATAAGTAAGTTAGGAGTAATGACGAAAAAATGAAGAGTCCTTCTTTATTAATAAAGCCCAATGATTCTCACACAATCCTAACTTAACCATGATTTGATTGTGTATATATTAATTCCCCTTGATTTTTCTAAAATATCAAATCATAAACACCTTGAGTGAATAATGGAATTCCATTAGTATTGAAACATCCAATGACCAGCAGGAGTACTATCTATTAACAAAATGGTTATGTAAATCACCCGTTATTCAATTAACTGAGATCTTTTTATGGATAGTGAATTGTCTTTTCATTGATTGAATGTATGAGAAATTAATTTTCCTCTTCTTAAGTAATTAGTAGTTCTACATACTCTCCAATAAAGGCAGTTTTAGTAAGGTCATTGAAATATTATTTTGGTCGAGCGGATTATTTACTCAAAACAGTTGTAAAATTTGCAGAAAATATAATGATGAAGGAGCAACTTGCGGCAATAACGTGTTTATAATAATAAAATTAAGTTCGGTTGCTTTTTCATTCCTTCATATTTATATAATAATTAAAGAAATGAAGTATATGAATCCGATAATTCGCAATTTTTTTGAATATAAAATTGAATTAATAATTTCCATAATATTACGACATCTACAATCAATAAGAGGCATTTGATTAGGAAAGCGGAGAGCATATTCACATCTTATATGAAGCCGATATACAAAGGTATTTTTTCATATTTCTCAAAGATGAGTTTCTTCTTGCTCTTCTGCTACATATAGGCAATGCAGGCAGCCAAAGAAACTAATATACATCTACCTCAACTATGAACTATAAATACTGAAATTCACTAACCCCTTTGTTGCATTGCGAGCAAGGAATTGATGATTTCATCAATAATTCAATAATTTACCGATCTTGTTGAGGGGAGTATCGATAATTTAAATCATACCATAGTAACTCCTAATTTATTTGATAAAATATTTTCGCATTTAATGAAGAGATATTTTTGTATTTGATGTAATTATCAATTTAGCGAGCAAATGTGAAGGTGAGCAAAATAAAAATACTCACAAATGCAAATATTAAGCAAGGAAAATCAGCTCAAGCACATTATCAATCATGAAATGATCAATCTTGGCAATGATCTAAAAATAAATAATATTTGAATTATGGAATATATGAATTCAAGAAGCGCTGAGGCATAAGAAATAACTGAGAAGGGTAACTCATCGAAATCCAACATAAGACCATATTAAAGCTAAGAAATAGATAATTCTTTACACTGTATGAACATTAGGGACTGGAGATGGCAGAGGCTGCAGGGGAAATCATCATCATTAAATGTGCTTAAAGCGGAAAAAAAAAGGAAAGGTACCTATGTTTTAGTAAATGCATAATAAAGTGGAGGACTATATTAACAGAAGAATTTAATACT
>Ga0302188_10001039_pt1 | contig 22752 bp, 20 predicted proteins | sample II_Bog_E2_1_FD_198783 | JGI IMG/M metagenome (GOLD analysis project Ga0302188, IMG submission 198783) | Peat permafrost microbial communities from Stordalen Mire near Abisko, Sweden - II_Bog_E2_1 | ecosystem: Environmental > Terrestrial > Soil > Wetlands > Peat | place: Sweden: Abisko...
AACACTCCATGACATCCTCTGCGACACTTTCGCCGACGATTGCACCGCCCGCACTAGATGAGCTGTGCATTAACACGCTCCGCTTCCTGGCCGTCGACATGGTGCAGAAGGCCAACTCAGGCCATCCCGGTTTGCCCATGGGTTCGGCATCCATGGCGTACGCTCTCTGGGATCGATCGCTCAAGTTCAACCCGCACGATCCCGACTGGCCGGACCGTGACCGATTCGTCTTATCAGCCGGACACGGGTGTGCGCTGCTGTATGCATTGCTCCATGTAACAGGGTTCGACCTGCCAATGGAGGAACTAAAGAGGTTTCGCCAGTGGGGCAGTTGCACGCCTGGGCATCCGGAATACGGCAAGACTCCGGGCGTTGAGGCGACCACGGGGCCATTGGGGCAAGGCCTGACCAACGGAGTTGGCATGGCCATTGCAGAGGTGGCGCTCGCGGCGCGATTCAATCGGCCTGGTCACCGGATCGTGGACCACTATACCTATGTTCTGGTCAGCGATGGAGATCTTGAGGAGGGTATTTCTTCCGAGGCTGGTTCTGATGCGGGGCACCAGCATCTGGGCAAACTCATCGTTCTTTATGCCGACAACCATATCACCATCGAAGGCAGCACGGAACTCACGTTCACCGAAGACCGTTTGGAGCGGTTCGACGCTCTCGGCTGGCACGTGCAGAGAGTGGAGCGGAGCAACGACGTCGGAACGGTCGCACTCGCACTTGAGAAAGCCCGTGAAGAAACCAGACGGCCTTCCTTGATTGCCGTTCGCACTCACATTGGTTTCGGGAGTCCCCACAAGCAGGACACCGCTGCGGCCCACGGAGAGGCACTCGGTGTAGAAGAGGTGCGCCTGACCAAAGAGGGAATGGGTTGGCCGGTAGAGCCTTCTTTCCATGTTCCCGAGGAGGCGCTGGAACATTTCCAGGAAGCGGTCGCGCGTGGAGCCTCCGCCCAGTCTAACTGGGAGTCGCGCTTCAAAGCTTTTGCAATGGAGTTTCCTGACCTCGCTGCGGAGTTTCATAGAGTTATCGACAGGCGCCTACCTAAGGATTGGGATGCCGACCTGCCGGCATTCAGTGCGGCGGACGGTCCGATGGCGACTCGCGTTGCATCGGGAAAGACGATTGCAATTCTGGGCTCTTGCTTGCCTGAGATGATGGGAGGCTCGGCCGATCTTAACCCAAGCACCCATACCAATCGAGAAGGCGCAGGAGAATTCGAGCCGGATAACTGGAGCGGGCATAACATGCATTTCGGCATTCGAGAGCACGCCATGGGCGCCATCCTGAACGGAATGGCATTGCATCGCGGCCTCATCCCTTATGGCGGCACATTCCTGGTATTCAGCGATTACATGCGTCCTCCCATGCGCCTGGCAGCCTTGAACGCATTGCCGGTGATCTATGTCTTCACTCACGACAGCATTGGCATGGGCGAAGATGGCCCGACTCACCAACCAGTAGAACAACTCATCGGATTACGATCGATCCCAGGCATGGTTGTCCTTCGGCCTGCGGATGCAAACGAAACAGTGGCGGCCTGGCGAATCGCCATCGGCAGGAAGAAGGGCCCTGTCGCCCTTGTGCTGACACGCCAGGGTCTCCCCGTACTGGGCCTCGACAAGTATCCTGGCATACTTGCGGGTGTGCCGCTCGGCGCTTATACCCTTGCGGATTCTCCCTCGGGCGCAAAAGCCGACATCATTCTCCTCGCGACCGGATCGGAAGTACATTTGGCGCTCGAGGGCCGTGATCGATTGGCGACGGAGGGCGTTCAAGCAAGAGTGGTCAGCATGCCGAGCACAAACCTCTTCGCCTCGCAGCCGGACGATTATCGGGAAAAGATCCTGCCCACGGGCGCACCGCTGTTGGTCATCGAGGCTGGCGCCTCGCTTGGCTGGAAATCGTATATAGGCCCGCAAATTGACGTGATCGGGGTGGACACCTTCGGGGCGTCGGCTCCAGGGGCAGTCGTGATGGAACATTACGGATTCACTGTTGAGAATGTCTGTAAGCAGGCTCATGTCGTGCTCGACCGTCTGAAGGAGAAAGCGTAATGCGCGTGGGGATTGCGTCGGACCACGGCGGCTTTGCGCTGAAGGAGCAGGTAGTTGAGTTGCTGCGCGGCTCGGGCCATGAGGTCGTGGATTTTGGCGCGCACGAACTGCGCCCTGGAGACGACTACCCCGACTCGGTCATTCCCCTCGCCAGAGCCGTTGCTGCCGGGCAAGTGGAACGTGGGGTGGCGCTCTGCGGAAGCGGAGTGGGTGCATCCGTTGCCGCGAACAAGGTTGCTGGGGTACGTGCCGGACTTATCCACGATGTGTTCTCCGCCCATCAAGGTGTTGAAGACGACGACATGAATGTTTTTTGTCTGGGTGGAAAGGTGATTGGGTCTGCCCTGGCTTGGGAGTTGGTCGAGACGTTTCTGAAGGCTCGATTCAGCGGCGCCTTACGCCATCAACGCAGAGTCGACAAAGTGAAGGCGCTTGAGATGCATGAGGTTGCGCTTTGACTGTATTCATCGAACAGACCGAATTCTACTGCGCATCAGGAGCGGTTGGCAGTTGCGGTTTGCCGGGATCGAGCCTTCCCAGGCCGCGAACGCGGGAGCCGGATGTGTCCTGTATCGGCCGGAACTTGGTACTTGTAAATCGCGCGACGGAGGACGTTCCATGATCGAAATTATGAAGAACTTTCCCGACAATGTTATAGCCTTCTCCTGCGAGGGACAGGTCAAGAAAGACGATTATGAAGAGATTCTTGTTCCGGCCATTCTCGAGACGCTCAAGCGGCACGACAAGATCCGGCTTCTTTACAAGACCTCTGCGGATTTCTCAGGCTATGACCCGGGCGCCATCTGGGAGGACCTGAAGATTGGGGTGGAACATCCCACGCGCTGGGAGCGCGTCGCAGTGGTCACAGACGTGAACTGGATCGTACAAATGATGAGGCTATTTAGCTTCCTTTTCCCCTGTCCGACAAAGTTGTTTCCATCTTCAGAACTCGCGCAGGCGCAAGCCTGGATCATCGATGCCAGTTGAACCCGAAAGGACGCAAGCAGCCGAGGGAATCCGGAGTACCTATGAGCGTAATGTTGCAGGCGTTTTACTGGGACTGTCCCGCGAAAGAGAAGCAGGAACACAACTGGTGGAACTTTGTTGCCGACCATGTTGAAGATCTTTCCAAGTCTGGCTTCAATGCACTCTGGCTGCCGCCAATCTCGAAAGCCGCTGAGACTCGTTCCATGGGCTATGACCCCTACGATTACTTCGATCTGGGCGACCTCGATCAGAAAGGCGGCAAGAAGACCTGGTTTGGCAATCGGGCGGAACTCGATGCGCTCATTAAGAAAGCACACGATAACCGTATCGCGTGTTATGCGGATATGGTTATAAGCCACAACTCCGGCGGGGACGAGGAAGAAACTAATCCACTCGACGGGAAGAAACGATGGACCAAGTTCCATGCCAAGAGTGGCCGGTTCCCACGCGATTGGAACTGCTTCCATCCGAGCCGGTATGAGGTTGTGCTGGAGGGCGAACTCTTCGCCGGATTTCCCCACCTTTGCCATCGAAACCCGCTCGTCTACACCTCCATGTTGGAATATGCGCAGTTCATTATCGAGGAGTTGGGCTTTGATGGATTCCGCTTCGACTTCGTCAAGGGATACGGTGCGTGGATCGTTAGCGCAATCGCCAAGTATCGCTACGTCAAAGATGGCAGGGAATTCAGCCCCTTTGTGGTCGGCGAATACTGGGAAGACGGCGAAAGCATTGAGGAGTGGCTCACTAAAGTCAACAGCTTCTGTGACAATCAAGTGGCCGCCTTCGACTTTCCGCTGCGCTACCAACTGAAGGATGTCTGCGACAAGTTTCGCTACGACCTGCGAAAGCTCACTCGCGACGGCGCAATCGTTACCGATCGGCCCATGAAGGCCGTCACCTTTGTCGACAACCACGACATGGGCGGCAACATCATCGTCAATGACAAGATGCTGGCTTACTCGTACATCCTGGTGCACGAGGGCTATCCCAGCGTCTTCTGGTACGACTACTACAACAACAGTCTGGCCCGCGCCGGCACACCGAATGGCATTGACGCACTCATCGCCGCACATCATCGCAACGCCGGCGGCGACTCGCAGATTCTCCATGTCGATCCCGACCTTTACATCGTGCAGCGAGCCGGTCTTCGCGACGGAAATGTGCAGCAATCGGGTCTGATCTACGTGCTCAACAACCTTGGCGGCAAGTGGAGCGGTACCACGGTGAAGACAAAGTGGAAGAACCAGAAATTTGTCCCTGTCGCCTGGGACGGTCACGATACGGCAGGTCCCAATGAGCGCACTACGGACGCTGATGGCCGCAGCGAGTTTCCCGCACCGCCGCGCGGCTATGTCGTTTACGCGCCGGCATAGGGTTTATGAGTGCGGCATGTTAGCGAACAGGAGTTTCAATCGTTTCGGCACTTTTTTCAAGAGAGGAAAACACATGGAATTGGGAATGATCGGATTAGGCAGGATGGGATCCAACATGGTGCAGCGCCTTCTACGGGCCGGTCACGAGTGTGTTGCTTACGACGTCCATCCGGAAGCTGCGCAAGCGCTCGTCAAAAACGGTGCAGTCGGCGCAACGTCGATTGAAGACTTCGCCAGGAAACTGAAGGCGCCTCGTGCAATCTGGATGATGGTGCCGGCCGCCGTGGTCGATGAGACGCTGAAGACGCTCATACCGTTCCTCGAAAAAGACGATGTGGTCATCGATGGCGGCAACTCCTACTACCACGATGACATCCGCCGCGCTGCCGAGCTGAAGCCGAAGGGAATTCACTATGTAGACGCCGGAACCAGTGGCGGGGTCTGGGGCTCGGAGCGGGGGTACTGCCTGATGATCGGCGGTGACGATGCCGTCGTCCAGCGTATCGACCCCATTTTTTCCGCACTGGCGCCAAACATCGATTCGGCGCCACGAACACCTGGCCGCGAGAAAGTCGGCGGCACAGCCGAGCACGGGTATCTGCACTGCGGTCCGAGCGGCGCCGGCCACTTTGTCAAGATGGTCCACAACGGCATCGAGTACGGCATGATGGCTTCGTATGCGGAAGGGTTGAACATTTTACGTCATGCCAACGCCGGCAAACAGAAGCAGACCGTGGATGCCGAGACCACGCCGCTGCGCAACCCCGAGTGCTACCCTTACGAGCTGAACATTGCCGACATCGCCGAGGTCTGGCGCCGCGGGAGTGTGATTGCTTCATGGCTGTTGGACCTGGCCGCCATCTCTCTCCTCGATAGCCCGGACCTTGCAAAATTTGCCGGCCGCGTGTCGGACTCGGGGGAAGGGCGCTGGACGATCAAAGCGGCCATCGACGAGTCGGTTCCTGCTCCGGTCCTCACCGCCGCGCTCTACGAACGCTTCAGCTCCCGCGGCGAAGACGACTTTGCTGAAAAGGTGCTGTCGGCTCTGCGTTTTCAGTTCGGCGGTCACGAGGAGAAGTCCAGTGACAGCAAGGCAGGCGCCTGATGGTCAAGCCCCATTCGGACGCGTTGGTGATCTTCGGTGTGACAGGCGATCTGGCCCACAAGATGATCTTCCCGGCACTCTATGCAATGGTAAAAAGGGGCGCCCTTAAAGTTCCTGTCATCGGCGTCGCCTTTCCAAAGTGGAGCATGGAGCGCTTGCACAAGCGCGTGACGGACAGCATCGAGCGATCGGGCGGAATCGACAATAAACGCGCATTGCAACATCTTCTCTCCCTGCTCAAGTATGTGAGTGGAGACTATAAGGATCCAGGCACATTCACTGTAATCAAAGAAGTGCTGGGTAATGCGCGACGGCCTGCGCACTATCTAGCGATTCCCCCGTCTCTCTTCGAAACGGTGATCAAAGGCCTCGGTGCTGCGAAACTGGCTGATAACGCGCGCGTGATTGTCGAAAAGCCATTCGGGCGCGACCTCGCCTCCGCACGAGAGCTCAACCAGGTGGCGCATGCGGTGTTCCCGGAAGACTCAATCTTCCGCATCGATCACTTCCTCGGGAAGGAAGCGATCATGAATATCCTCTATTTCCGCTTTGCCAATTCGTTCCTTGAGCCGATCTGGAACCGTAACTATGTGGCTAGCGTTCAGATCACCCTCTCGGAGAGTTTCGGCGTGGGGAAGCGGGGCGCGTTTTACGAAACCGCAGGCTGCTTGCGCGATGTGATCCAGAATCACCTCTTCCAGGTCGTCGCGCTCCTTGCGATGGAACCACCGGCGAGCCGGGATTTTGGCGCAGTGCACAGCGAGAAGGCCAAGGTCTTCAAAGCCATGCGACCTCTGACACCAGACGACGTGGTCCGCGGGCAATACGACGGTTACCGTAATGAGCAGGACGTGGCCAAGCGCTCAGACGTCGAGACTTTCTGCGCCCTGCGGCTCTACATCGATTCGTGGCGCTGGGATGGGGTGCCGTGGTTTCTGCGCTCCGGCAAGTACCTGCCAGACACCGCGACCGAGGTCCTGGTGGAGTTGAAGCCGGCTCCTCAGAGGCTTTTCGCCGACTCAGAGCCGCTGACCGGCCGATCAAACTACTTACGCTTCCGGCTCTCCCCCAACCCGGCCATTGCCCTGGCCGCACGCGTCAAGCTCGCTGGCGAAGATTTCGTGGGAGAGCAGCAAGAGCTTTACCTGTCGGAGGAGCGGACAGGCGACGAAACGCCCTACGAGAGGCTTCTCGGCGACGCAATGGCCGGCGACGGCGCACTCTTCACGCGTGAAGATGCTGTTGAGGCCGCGTGGGTGGTTGTCGATCCGGTCCTCAAGACCCATCACCGCGTTCGCCCCTACAAACGCCGCAGCTGGGGACCGAAGCAGGCTGACACGATCATTGCTGCAGACGGCGGTTGGCATAACCCCAGCAGCGCCGATTCATCGGGATAAACAATCGTACCGAGCCGTGTCTTGTCCAACCGGATCATCGCCGGACATACCAAAGCAACATCGTTCTATCCAGGAGAAATGGAATGAAAACGACTCAGAAACTTCATGCGATCGGCCAGAGCCTCTGGCTCGATAACATCACCCGCGGTCTGCTGGCAAGCGGCACGCTTCAACGCTATATCCAGGAGCTATCGATCACGGGCCTTACCTCGAACCCCACGATCTTCGATCATGCGATTAAGAACAGTCACGACTACGACGACGCTATCAGACAGAAGCAGAAGGAGGGAAAATCGAGCGAGGAGCTTTTCTTCGAACTTGCAATCGAAGACCTCAGGCAGGCCGCCGATCTCTTTCGGCCAATCTACGACCGGACCAATGGTGTGGATGGCTGGGTGTCCCTGGAGGTTTCGCCCCTTCTGGCCCGCGACACGGCGGCTACTCTGGCCGCTGCCAAGGCCCTTCACTCTCGCGCGGGACGGCCCAATCTCTTCATCAAGATTCCGGGCACCAGCGAGGGGCTTCCGGCCATCGAGGAGGCAATCTTCGCAGGCGTGCCCGTCAACGTAACACTGTTGTTCTCTGGCGCACAATATGTGGCGGCTGCTGAGGCATACCTGCGCGGCATCGAACGTCGCATCTCCGCCGGGTTAAATCCCGATGTCGGCTCCGTAGCTTCACTCTTCGTCAGCCGTTGGGACGTTGCAGTAGCAAAAAAGGTGTCGGAGTCTTTGCGCAACAAGCTCGGCATCGCCATTGCTGGAGATGCTTATGGCCGATACCGAGCACTACTCGATTCGCCGCGGTGGCTCCGCATCCTGAACGCCGGTGCCCGTTCCCAGCGCCTTCTCTGGGCCAGCACCGGAACCAAGGACCCCGATGCCTCCGACATCCTCTACGTTCAAGCCCTTGCGTGGCCCTTCACCGTGAACACGATGCCAGAAGCCACTCTGAAAGCCCTCGCCGCTCATAAAGAATTCGGCGAATCCCCGCCTGCACAAGCCGACGAAGTGCTGGCCGAATTCGCCAGGGCTGGCATTGACACAGACAGCGTGGCCGCACAGTTGCTCGGTGAAGGGGTTGCCTCGTTCGCCAAGTCCTGGAGCGATCTGCTGGACTGCATTGCGTCAAAAAGCCAGATACTCAAAGCCGCCTGAGTGCGTGCTGGGGCCACGCTCTGCTCCGTGTACGCAATTGATCAGTACCACGGCCTTCAAAACTGAAATGCTTATTGAAAAGGCGATTCACAGTTCGTCTGCGGGTTGTGATAGGGGCCAGCATAGGGCTCCCGTTGGCCTGCCAAGAAAGATCTTTGCGGCCGCATTGGCGCTTCGGGAGCAACCGCCCAGACCTTGTCAGGTCAACCATGGAAAAGGAGACGTCATGTTAATCAAAGCGAAGGCACTGAAAGGCCTTTCACTCAAAAGCCTCGATGGGGACATCGGGTCGGCCAATGAATTCTTGTTCGACGACCGGTTTTGGGCAATTCGATACCTCGTCGCAAACTCAGAGAGTTGGCTTAGCGGCAAGAAGGTGTTGATTTCGCCGTACTCTCTGAGCGGTCTCGATGATGTTGAAGAGCGCGTGTCCGTCCGATTGACCAAAAAGCAGATCGAAGATAGTCCATCCATTGACACGGAAGAGCCTGTGTCCCGTCAATTCGAGAGATCCTATAACAGGTATTACGGCTATCCGGATTATTGGTGTGGTCCATACATATGGGGAGGCTATTCGTGCCTTTCGCGAGATCGAACAATATGGGGCTCGACAGCCCTGGAACCAATAAGTGGGGATCGCCACCTTCGCAGCACCCACGAAGTAACTGGCTACCATCTCCTTGCGCTTGACGGTGAGATTGGCCATGTCGATGACTTCATCATCGACGATGAGACCTGGGCGATCCGTTACCTTGTTGTGGCGACCAAGAATTGGTGGCCTGGGAAAAAAGTTCTCATTTCACCGAAGTGGATCGAGAGCGTGAGTTGGGACGCCAGGGAAGTTGTGATTGGACTGTCCCGCGAGACCATCAAGGATGCGCCAGAATACACCGACGAGTCTCTGCTCACGCGGGATTACGAAACGGGCCTGCATGGGCACTACAATCGTGAGGGATACTGGGTCGACGAACTCTCGGCCGTGTGAGGGCGGTTCAACAAGCTGTTTAGCGCACGAGGACCAGATGAATGCACATGCCATTCCCAGCGCCGGCCAACAAGAGTCCCAACACCACGGCATACCTCGAAACCCGTCCAGGTACCCAGGTGCCCGATTTCAACTCGCGAATGAGTTGAAATCGCCGCAGGACTGAACTGAGGAATTTTGCTATTTCGGCTGTTCTTTCGGAAGAATTGTTACCAGCTTCCGGCTGCTAGAAACGGTGGTCCGCAAGCGATAAGAAACTCTTCGCAACGATCAAATCTGCAAGCTATAGCAGAGCCAGACTAGATGTGCCCCGGAAGCAGGGCTGCCAAGTGGCTTCTTTCTTCAAGAAAAAGCCTCCCTGAGCACGCTGTGGAAGGCTACGTTTACTCCGGTTTCGCATAAACCGATGAGACCCCATAGCCTAGCCACGCACACTATCTTCCGTTGGAACTGGGGTACATCGGAACGAAGGAGTTCCTTTCTCCCTGCAAGAGAGCGTAATTCTAGCTTTTGTTCTGTACAAAGCAGAACACTTTCGCCTTATCGGTTCGCGCTTATTTGAAAGTGTGCAAGTTTGACCAGATTCCAGAATTGGCGGTTCTTTATATTGTTCTTCGCAGAGCGTAAAGCAGTGTGAGTTCCAGCCAGAGAATCACCCAACCTTATAGCGCTTTCAAGAAGGCCGCCGGAAGGGCTCGAAGTATGCCATCTAAGGCAATTGAGTTTTAGGAGTCTCGCAATGACAAGAGTAATTCGACCTCCAGTAGTGCTGTCGCTAGCTGTCTCTCTGGTAAGCGCCGTGTGCTTCGCCCAATCCTCGGGTCAAGCGACTTACAAAGCCAAGTGCCAGATGTGCCATGGCGCCACCGGCACACCAAGCCCCGGGATGGCCAAGATGATGAGCATCAAGCCGGTCTCCGATCCGGCCGTCAAGGCTCTCACGGCGGACCAGATGTTTACCGCCGTCAAGAACGGCAAGGGCAAAATGAAACCGGTAACTGGGCTCACCGACAGACAGATCAAGGACGCAGTGACCTTCTACCGTGGATTGAAATAGCAGCACAACGGCTCGGCGTCGTCGGTCGGTCATCCGTTTGAGCGAGGCGAGAGCGGGGGTGCCCTTGCTGCAAAGATTCCGCGAAGCCTGGGTGCGGCCGGCTCTATTCTTCGGCAACAACCCTATCAGTCTTGCAGGCGGCGCCATCACCAGCGCCTCCGGCGTGACCATGATCGGCTATTGGCTGGTGCAGATGGTAGGCCGGCCCAATGCAAATCCCTATCTCGGCATCATCTTCTTCCTGCTCCTTCCGGCTTTGTTCATCGCCGGCTTGCTGCTGATACCGATAGGCGTCTTTCTCCGCCACAAAAAGCTCCAGAAGGCCGGGCAAATTCCGGCCAAGTTCCCAGAGATCGATCTTAATGATCGAATGTTTCGCCACGGCCTGGACATCGTTCTGGTGGCCACCATTGTTAACTTGCTGGTTGTGGCTGTCGCTACCTATCGCGGCGCGGCCTACATGGACTCGGCGCAGTTCTGCGGCCAGTCTTGTCATGTGATGCATCCAGAGTACACCGCCTACAAAATCTCCCCACACTCCCATGTGGCCTGCGTAGACTGTCACATCGGCTCGGGCGCCGAAGCCTACTTTAGCGCCAAGGTGAACGGCACCAAACAGCTTGTTGAAGTCACGTTCCATCCATTTGCACATTTTGCTCCAAAGTTCATACCCAACTATCCCACTCCCATTCCATCCCCCGTACAGAATCTGCGCCCGGCGCGCGTGATCTGCGAGGGATGCCACACGCCTGCCAGATATGTTGGTGAAAAGCTTCTGGTCAAGTCCACTTTTGCCGACGATGAAAAGAATACCGAGACCCAGACAGTGCTTGTGCTGCACCTGGGCGGGCTTGATGGCCTATCGCACCTTACAGGCATTCACGGCGTCCATCTGGGACACATCGAATACATCGCGACCGATCCAAGTCGGACCACCATTCCCTGGGTGCGACGGCAGAACTCCGATGGCTCGGAGACGGTATTTTCCACTTCCGCACCGGGAGGTGCCATTCCTCAGGGCGAGCGCCGTCTCATGGACTGCGTCGATTGCCACAACCGAGCAGCGCACACCTTTGTGACTGCGGAAGATGCCTTGGACCGGTCCATGGAGGAAGGCGGAGTGAGTCCGAATCTTCCCTGGGTTCACAAAGAAGCCCTGCAGCTACTAAATGCCACCTACGCCACCGAAGCCGAAGCGAACACTCAGATTCCGGAACAGCTTGCTACCTTTTATCGCACCCAACATCCTGAGGTCTTGGCCACGAAAGCCGCGCTGGTGAAATCGGCGGGCGAGGAGCTCGTGACCCTCTACAGCCAGAACGTGTTTCCTTTCATGAAGGTCACCTGGGGAACACACCCCAACAACATCGGTCACATGAGCTATCCGGGCTGCTTCCGTTGTCACGACGGAAGTCACACAGCCACAAACGGCAAAACCATCCCTCAGGATTGCTCGGTCTGCCACAACCTGCTGGCTGTAGACGAAGCCAAACCCAAAGTGCTGTCCGATCTCGGCATCCAGTAGATCACTGCTCAATCGATAGAGAGAGTGAAACCCATGACCCACCAACCGTTATTCACGCCATCGAGCGCCGGGGAGTTGATGAGCCCGATGGACAGATCTGTTCTCGAATTGTGCCGGAGTCACGGCATATCGCGCCGTCGATTTCTGGAGTTCTGCGCGGCGGTTACCACGACGCTTGCGTTGCCTTCCTCCTATGCGCAGATTGTCGCAACTGCCCTCAGTCAGAAGAAGAAGCCCGTTCTCGTATGGCTTGAGTTTCAGGATTGCGCCGGCAACACCGAGTCGATGCTCCGAACAAGCCATCCCACCGTAGAAGACCTGGTACTCGAATCTTTCTCATGGGAGTACCACGAAACCATCATGGCTGCCTATGGCAAGGCTGCAGAGTCCGCATTGCAGCGTGTCGTTCGAGAGGAGAAGGGCAAGTACATCGTCGTCGTCGAAGGCGCGATTCCAACCGCCGACGGCGGTGTGTATTGCACCATCGGCGGCCGCACGGCTCTTGATATTGCGCAGGAGGTCTGTGGAAGCGCAGCGGTCATCATAGCGGTGGGCGCATGCGCCTGGGATGGTGGCCTGGTTCGCTCGGGACCGAACCCTACCGGAGCGTTGGGTCTGCAGGGCGCAGTTCCAGGCCTCCATGTTGTGAATCTGCCTGGATGTCCACACAACTCTGCTAACACAGCGGCCGTGCTTGTGCACTACCTCACGTTTGGAGAAATGCCGGCGCTCGATCCGTTAAACCGGCCATTGTTTGCATACGGGCATTTAATCCACGACCAATGCGAACGGCGAGCGCACTACGACGCCGGCCGCTTCATCGAGGAATGGGACGATGAGGGCGCCCGCAAAGGCTGGTGCCTTTACAAGATGGGATGCAAAGGTCCCGAGGCGAATCTGAACTGTCCGACCGTCCAATGGAACGGCAGCACAAGCTGGCCCGTCAAAGCGGGCCACGGTTGCATCGCCTGCGCCTCTCCGCGTTTTTGGGATACAAAATCGCCCTTCTACGAACGCCTACCCCACCCCGCCGGGTTCGGAGTGGACGTAACTGTGAGCGAGATTGGCTGGACCGTTGTCGGAGCCGTCGCCGTTGCTACAGCGGCGCATGGGGTCACCAGCATCATTCGTGACCGGCGCGCTTCTGAAACCAAAACAGATGAGTCCCGCGAGAAGACCGGCCCGAAGGAGGGAAAGTAAATGGCACGCATTGTCATCGATCCGGTTACGCGCATCGAGGGGCATCTCCGCATTGAGGTCGAAGTAAATGACCACAAGGTGACGGATGCTTGGAGTTCGGGCACCATGTTCCGCGGCATCGAACTGATATTGCGTGGACGTGATCCGCGCGAAGCGTGGATCTGGGCGCAGCGCATCTGCGGCGTTTGCACCACCGTTCATGCCCTGGCTTCGGTGCGTGCGGTCGAGAATGCACTCAGTGTTGAGATTCCTGAGAATGCGCGGATTATTCGGAATGTGATCGCCGCTTCGCAAAACGTTCAGGATCACATCATCCACTTCTATCACCTGCATGCGCTCGACTGGGTTGATGTCATTTCGGCACTGAAGGCCGACCCGGCAAAGACGGCGCAACTGGCTCAATCCATCTCCGATTGGCCCAAATCCAGCGCAGTGTACTTCAAGGCTGTGCAGGATCGCGTGAAGACACTCGCGGACAGCCGCCAGTTGAGCCTCTTTGGAAGCGGCGACTGGGGACACCCCGCCTATAAGTTGCCGCCGGAAGCCAACCTGCTTGCCGTAGCGCACTACATTGAGGCGTTGAAGCTGCAGCGCGAATTCATCCGCATCCAGGCGGTACTAGGTGGCAAAAACCCACACCCGCAAACCTATCTGATGGGCGGCATGGCAACGACCATGGACGGCAGTGAACCGGATGCGGTCATCAACCCGGAACGGATCACGCTTCTCAATGAGCTAGTTGCGAATGCCCAGGAATTTGTTCGCCAGGTGTACCTGCCCGATGTGCTGGCCATCGCCGGATTCTACCCGGAGTGGTTTCAGTATGGCGCGGGTATTGGAAATTACATGACCTACGGCGATTACTCTGGCGACACCACCATGAGCGAGAGCGGCTTCTTTTTTCCGCGAGGCATCGTCCTGGGACGTGATCTCGCAACCGTGCTTGCGCTCGACCCAAATAATGTAACTGAGTATGTTACGCGATCCTGGTACGAGTACCCGGATGGCGACCAGGCTGCAAAGCATCCCGCGCAAGGTGTCACCAATCCGAAGTATTCCGGACCGAAGCCTCCGTACGAATTCCTGAAGACAAACGAGAAATATTCATGGCTGAAAGCACCACGCTATAACGGCAAGCCCATGGAGGTTGGCCCACTCGCAAGAACACTGGTCGCTTATGCCTCCGGCAATGGAAACGTGATGCGAATCGTCAACAGTACGCTCGCCAAACTCAAGCTTCCCGCTTCCGCCCTCTTCTCTACGCTGGGCCGAGTTGCCGCCAGAGCTCTTGAAGCCGACATCATGGTCAGCCGACTCTCCGATTGGGTCGCGCAGCTTGATGACAACATGGCCCATGGCAATGTGCGCCTCCACAATGGGGATAAGTGGAATCCGAATAGCTGGCCAAAGTCTGCTCAGGGCTTTGGATTTCACGAGGCGCCGCGCGGTTCTCTGGGGCATTGGGTTGAGATCGAAGACAAGAAGATTGTGAACTATCAAGTGGTAGCGCCGAGTACATGGAACGCTGGTCCGCGCGATGCGCAACAACAGCGCGGACCCTATGAGGCGGCGCTCCTGGATACGCCGATTGCCGATCCGGAGCGGCCCCTTGAAGTCCTCCGCACAGTGCATTCCTTCGATCCCTGCCTAGCCTGCGCCGTGCATGTAGTTCAAGCGAATGGCGCAGCACACAACAAGAGGCACTGACGAGCTGAGAAGGAGTGAATGTCCATGGCAAGCCCAACAACTCATTCATGCACCCCCGAGGAACTGGCGAAAGATCCAGAGCGCATCATTCCGGTCTATGTCTGGGAACTACCCGTCCGGATTGCCCACTGGGGATTGGTTGGATCACTGGTGCTTCTGACAGTCACCGGGGCCTACATGCATAGTCCCTTCCTTACCGCGAATGGCTCGCGCGCCTGGGTGATGGGCTGGATGCGCTTCATTCATGAGCTGTCCGGGTTCCTGCTCATGGCCATCTTCATTCCCCGCATCTACTGGTTTTTTGCGGGCAACCATTATTCCTCATGGCGTTCGTGGCTGCCCCATACAGCACGCCAATGGACAAGCATCAAAAGTATGGTCGGCTATTACGGATTCAGACGCCGTAAGCCCTTTGAAGAGATTGGCCACAATTCTCTGGCAGCACTCGCCTACATCGTCGTCTTCTCGCTGGTGGCCCTGGAGTTCATCACCGGCCTGGTACTCTTCAGCGTGGTCGAGGGTAGCCACGTTTTGAATGTATTCGTAGGATGGATTCCCCGTGTCATCAACATCCAATGGATTCGCAGCGCGCATTTCCTGATCATGTTTCTTCTGATTGCATTTTTCATCCATCACATCTACAGCGCGTTGCTGGTAGGAATTAGCGAAAGAAACGGCGAGATGGAAAGCATCTTCACCGGTTGGAAGTTTGTCCCCAAGCGCCTTGTCGATGAAGTGACGGAAGCTGAAAACCAGGGCATTGCCCCGCGCAGGCGGCCGGTGAAAGGCAAACGATGAGTGATAATGCCTCGTTCAGGATCGCGTTGTTGGGCCTCGGCAATCTGATGCGAACCGATGATGCCGTCGGAATGCTCACATTGCAAACACTCGCAGGGAGTAACCTGCTACCGCCTGAGGTCCGAGTCATCGAAGGAGGGACACTGGGGCTCGATCTCCTCGACAGCCTCCGCGGGATTTCGCATCTTCTGGTTCTCGATGCGGTGGACACAGGAATTGCGCCGGGCACGCTGTTGCGATTTGAAGGTCAGCAGGTTGACGATCTACCGGTCTCGAAGAGTGTTCACCTGCTTGGCTTATCAGACCTGATGGGCGCTTTGCGCCTCATAGACGCCGCGCCGGAGAAAGTTGTTCTCCTTGGAGTGCAACCGGCGTCCACGGATTGGGGAACGGTCTTGACTCCAGAGGTTGAACCCGCCCGGCACGCCCTGTTGCAAGCCGCGCTTGAGCAACTCGCGCAATGGACTGTCGAAGCCTCCGCTCTCGCAGCGCCGGCCACAGAAAGCAGAGATTTTGAGATTGTGACTTAGCAAAGTCCATGCCTCTGATGGCCCATGGCAAGCGTCTGTCAGTCAGTCACTGGCATTCGAACAATTTCTACGGAGCATTTGGCATGGCGAGCGACGGATTCCGATACGCTGCCCAGCAAGAAACTCTGGATGCCCCGCTTCCCATGTGAGCCAACCAGGATAAGATCTGCATCCCATGCCATGGCCGTCTCGATGATCGTCTCTCGAGCGTCCGCTATTTCAACAGACGTCTCTACACTGAATCCCGCTCTACGCAACTCGGCCGCGATTCGCTCCAGCAGCATAAAGGCCGGCTTCTTCTGGCCTTCCAACTCTGGAGCGTAACCTTGCGACATTTCCGGCGGTGCCACGGGCTCAACCGGCTCCAGCACGTGCAAAGCCAGAACCTTTGCATCCTCAGTCCGAAACTGGGTAACAAGAGCGCGAACCAAATTCTCGGAGCTCTTCAAATCGTCGATTCCCATCAGGATTTTCATGACTCCTCTTTCTCAACACGCAATAGGACGCGCAATCACGCGGACGGCAAACTGGCGCGAATCCAACCTCCTTGTACGCATCGTTCAGGCAGCGCTTTCCCATTTGGACTCTGAGCAGTAGCGGTACATTTACGTCGTAAGTATCGAACACGTCGGCGTGAAAAGCCGGTCACAATTGCTCGTCTGAGAGAATCTAGAGCGCGAGCCGGCATGCAGCACGTTCCCAAAAGGTTAACTTCGTTGCCGCGTCCTTCGACATCGCCGGTGAGCAAAAAACTAGGCAGACCTTGAAGAATCGGTCTGAAGGGACTGTTTTCGAATGATGCCGGAGCCACAGCATATCGCGTGGGAGATCTTGAGATTGACGGCGCTAGCTCACATGGACAACGGGACGAAGCGAAGGGTCCTTTACCGCGCGACGGAGGACCTCGTGAGTTAAAGGAGCTGTATCGCCTTCGCCAAGGAAGATGAAGCGTATCACGTTGGTCACAGGATTCACGTCAGTCCAGTGAAAATATACATGAGGGATGCATCCCGTTGTGCGCTCAATGTAAATGAGCAGAGCGGCGATGGAATTCGCGACCGCTGCGCTCTTGGCATGCAGGAACCGACTTGAACCCTCCCATCGCCCTTCGATGCGAAGAAGGTCAGTAAAATCCGAAGTGTCTCCTCGTTCCACTTCGAAGAAGAAGATGAAATCATCGGGCGAGATGCCGTGGAGACGCCTAAGCTCAAGGCCCGCCTCGTCGCGGTTCTTACTTGAAGCGTTGCGCGGATTCCACGCGATGATGCGAACGGTGTGATTGCAGGCATCGCTGATCAGGGCCTTAGCTTGATCGTCAAGCTCGACGCCAGTGATGCGAAGTTCGGTCGAGCGCACCGCACGTGAGACCAGCGACATGAAGATGATCGTAAAGATAAAAATGCACGAGATTTTCAAGCCTTCGGGACGTTCCCAGATATTGATCAGGGTAGTGTAGGTGAAGATCAGGGAGAGAAAGCCGAGGATGAAGCGAGAAAACCACTTCCGAGCCGCGATGGTAACGGCGCAGGAGGCCGAGGTAATCAGAACCAGGACGCCGGTGGCATAGGCCCCGCCCTGAGCATCGACATTCGCGTGAAAGAGCAGCGTTACAGAAAACGCCACAGCGACAAAGACGAGGACGAGCGGTCGGGATGCGCGGGCCCATTCAGGCGCCATTCCGAAGCCTGGAAGATAGCGCGGGATAATGCTAAGAAGGCCTGCCAATGCAGAAGCTCCGGCAAAGGCAAGAATGAGAATCGTGCTGAGGTCATAGACGGAACCAAACCACGCGCCGAGATATTGATGAGCGAGGTAGGCCATCGCGCGACCATTGGCGATGCCCCCTTGTTGGAAGTAGGGCGCCGGGATAAGCAAGGTTGTAATGATGCTGGTGGCCATCAGGAAAACGCTCATGATGATCGCCGCAGTCACGAGAAGGCGCTTGGTGTTCTTGATTCGCTCGTCAATATCCTTGGACTGAATCAGGGGCATAACGACGACGCCGGTTTCAAACCCTGAGAGGCCCAGTGCAAGGCGGGGAAACAAAAGGAGCGACAGTCCTAAAATAGAAAGAATACTTGCGTGCTGGGTAAAGAGTGCGTGTTTCCAAGCGGGAAGAACTTCCGGGTGTTGAAGAATCTGTAACACACCTGCGATGGTGACAACCGAGTTGAGCGCCAGATAGACCGCTACTAGCCAGACGGCTAGATTGATCGCCTCTCTGAACCCTTTGAGGAAGATGCCGCCGAGGACAGCAAGCAAGAACAGCGTGATGGCCATCTGATTCTGCAGGAAGTGGGGCGTATATGGATTGTGGATGAAGTGAGCTGTTGCGTCGGCGGCCGAGAGGGTCATGGTGATGACGAAATCGGTGCTGGCGAAGCCAAGAAGCACAAGAACGAAGACTTTACCACCCCAACCGGGGAAAAGCCTTTCTAACATCGCAATGCTGCCCTGGCCGTTGGGGCTGGCAGCTGCTACTCGTCTGTAGACCGGTAGGGCAGCAAAGAGAGTCACCAGCACGAGAACCAGTGTCGCGATGGGAGAAAGAACTCCTGCAGCGAGAAACGCGATGCCGGACTGATAACCCAACGTTGAGAAGTAGTCGACGCCAGTAAGACACATGACGCGCCACCAGGGGTGTTCCGCTTCTACAACGGGTCTCTTGATGCCCTTCGGAAGTTCGAGGTCGGCCAGTAACCAATCTGTGAAGGACATTTGGGCCTCATCTCCTGAATCGCAGGACCGATTGTATCGGGAACGCATGAGAGTATTCTTCTTTGGATGCAAAGCGGTTGGTGCGGGTCAAATCAACTCCCTGCGCCTCGATTACAACAAATCCACGAGATTCTACGAATTTCTTACTGGGTATGGAAGACAATCTGCTGGTCCACCGCCTTAACGTTTGAGGAGGCGCTCTCTTTGAAGAGATCGGCGCGGCGAATCTCTCTCTGCGTTTTGAATGAGTCGAAACTCATCCAGGAGCCGGACAAGCACGTGGAGAAATTCCCTATGGGCTGTGGAAAGTTCCGCGCGTTCAGTGCAAAATCCGCTTGCGTGAATTGCCGTTGCCTGAGACGGGTGCCGAAGGCATAAACTGGGTCGTTGCCTCGGGATATGTCTTCAGTAAAGTTCAGTTGCGGCAATCGTTGAGTGCGCGCCATCGCTGCCGCGACCTTGGTGTCGCTCAAGTCGGCGTGTGCAATTGCGGCTTGAGGGCTCTGCTGCAGAGCCTCGTCGATAGCTTGACGAAGCGTAAGCGGATCTTGCGCCATAGCGGCCAATCCTCCTATAAAAAGCAGGAGCGAAAGGCCCAGGAATCGATAAATGCGAGAACTCATTGGGCGAAATGTCCTTGCGTGGTGCATTCATATGGATAAAGTCCAGGAATGAGGAAATCGTTACAAGGAACGTGAAATGAAATTCGTCTGTAACCGTGACATCCCCTTTGGTCCGGCTTTCCAGGACAGGGCTTCTAGATGGATTCGTTGCAATCAGGTGAGGACCCAAGAGCTGGTTCGTCCAAAGGGGCCCGAAACCGCCGAAGGATGCTCCAGACGCACGAGGGGGGACGAACATTTTTCGCACAACACGCTAACTGTTGCGGGCGGCAATCTTCGCTTTGATTCGCTTGTAATCGAAGGATCTCTTCAGCAGGTCTCTCACGCCCGCCGTCTTGCTCTCACGGTAAACGAGAATGATGGCGGCTGTGGCCGGACAGAAGACCACTATAAGTGCAGTCACCGGAACGCCAGGTACTAGTTGATATCCGACTAAGGGGCCGGCCAACAAGAACGGAGCGGAAAGAGCGAAAACCAACAAGAAGAACTTCAGCGGTGACCTGCATCGCGATGGAATGGTATTCATGAACTCCTCAGGTGCCGAGCCTGCAGGGTCTGAAGGAACGATGCGATCTCGCGCAGGGCGTCGGCGTAATGGCCGACCAGGGCATGACCGCCGGTTGGAAAGATAATGGCCCTGCCATCGGGCACGCTTGCGGCAATATACTTTGCTCGAGTGGCCGTGCCGAATCTGTCGTCTTCGGCGCTGATGGCCAGAACCGGGCAGGCGATCTTCTCGATCGAATACGGTTCGTGCGTGGCAGCAGTCTTAATGTCGAAGTTCATCCCTGCGATGCGCTGGCTTACCGGCTGAAGGTGATCAAGTACTTGCCGCACGCGCGCTTTCTCGCTCGGCTCGGCTGCGCGCACCACGTCAGCGTCTGTGCCGAGCATCATGCGGGTCATTCCTCCAGGCATGATCGGCATCAGTTTCAAGAGTGTCCAGGCGACGAAATTGGAGTGGACCATCGCGCTGACGACGGCGCCACCATGGATGTTCGTCCCCGCCGGCAAGTAATTGGCGGGGACGAGAAGCACCAGCGCCCGGCAGCGATCCGGATGACGGATGGCGAACTGCATGGACGACCAGGCGCCAGCAGAGATGCCAACAACAACCACCTTGTCGATGCCAAGATGGTCGAGGAGTTGGACATAGGCATCTGCCTGCATCGCGGTCGTAGGGTTGCCGGGCATGGTCGAACGAAGATAGCCAAAACGGGATGGAACGATGAGCCGATATCCGCGCCCGGCCATCGCGCTGGTCATGTCGATGCCCTGATCAAAGCCGCCTTCGGCACCGTGGACAATCAGCATTGGCGCGCCCTCGCCCGTCACGGCGTACTCCAACGTGCCGAAAGATGTCCCAACGGTCTGGCTGTGGCCGACGAGGCAGGCGCGGGCGGCTGCCAGGTCATGCGCAAAGATCGCGTAGACGCCAACGGAGGCAACGATGAGGACTGCGAGAATGACGAAAAGGATTCGGCGCGTCAAGGTATCTCCTAACTGGGCAATTCCGCAACAATGTCGTCGAGGCAAGAAAGGATGCTATTCAGATTTATGGCGCTTCCTAACAGGCTGATGCCGAGTGTGAAGGCTGGCTCCAGCGTCATTGGACGCTCAAAAATTGCTGCAGGCTATCGGCCGCGCTCGCGATTGATCGCGCCAGGCTGAGCTTCGCGACGTTGTGGGCAAATACGCTGTTGATCACGTCAAGCTCGGCGGAGGTTAGAGACTCCTGGGCCTGGACTACTTCTACATTGTCGGTCACACCGGCGTCGAAGCGCTGTCGCGTCAGGTCCAACGTCTCTCTTGTTACCTGTAGGTTTCTCCGGGCTACTTCCACCTGGCTCGTTGCCGCCCGGAGATCGAGGTAGGCGTTCCGAACATCACTTTCCACCTGGCTCCTGGTGTCTTCGAGTTCCGCTCGGCGCTGGGCTAGAGTTGCCTTGGCCTGCGTGATTTCCCCCTCCGTGCGGCCGCCCTGCCAAATCGGAATATTGAGAGTGGCCGCGCCCTCGTACGTCGTGTGGGTCTGTGCCGGGTTTGTCCCGATTCTTCCGTAGTTGCCGTTGACGGCAAGCGAGGGCAATCTCTCGTCGCGGGCAGCGGCAAGTGTGTGTTCGGCGGCATGAATCTGCGCCTTCGCCGCTTGCATATCCGTGCGGCGTTCAAACGCCTGCTTGAGCGCGTCCTCGAAGCTAAGATCAGGCGCAACGAGGAAGGGCACGTCATCGGTAAGTTGGTATTCGTTGCTTGGAGGCAGTCCAGTCATTCGGGCCAAAATGATCTTCTGCTTGGCCACTTCGTTCTCAAGCGAGATGACCCGTTGCTGTTGCGTTAGCTCTTCGACTTCGCTCCGGTCGACGTCAATCTGAGGCACCAATCCCACACTTCGCTTTTGCTGAGTCTGCTGAAAGAGCGCCGTTGCAGTATCGAGTTGCGCGTGTGCGGACTTCACCCTTTCCTTGGTTGCAATCACTTGCAGATAAGCGCCGCACACAGCGAGGACGACCATCTCGCGCGCATCCCGCGCGGCGAACTGGCTAGCGCGAAAGACATCTCTGGACGACCGGTAGTTGTTCCACGCGCTAAGATCGAAGATCGATTGAGTTAGGCTGCCGCGCAAATCGATATTGTTAAAGGGCCCAATGGTCGGCGGGATGGCAAAGCCGGGAATTGAGATGCGTAGCCCTTCCGCCCCGAGACTGATTTGTTGTAGAGTCTCGGCCAGATAGCCGCTCGCATTGGGAAGCAGGGCGCTTCGTGCAATCTGACTTTGCCCTTCAGCTTGACGCACAGCGTTGCTCTGGCCCATAGCTCCAAGGTTATAGTCGAGTCCTCTTGCGATGGCTTCGCGGAGGGAGAGCGAACCTGAAAACGGCATCTTCGCCGTGCTCGAAGCGCTTCCGGTATACGGTCCCTGGACCTGCACAGAAGGGTTAACCGTATCTACGCTGGTTGTCGTTCCCGCAATGGGTGACTCCACCGCGGTCACCGACCCGCTCTGTCCAGCGCGCCCGGAGAGGGGGAGCGGAGTTGCATGCGTACTCTGCGATTGGCTTGGACGCGATGCAATGAGCAGAGCACCCAGGCATAGCAACGCGGCAACTTCAACGATCCGGCAAACTGGTGCGGCCTTTGTCTTCCGATGATTCATATCAAGGTACCCCGTCCTCAACTGAGCTGCTTTCGGAAACGCCAGACACTGAGCGAGCCAAGCACCAGCGTGATCATGAGCAAGCTGAGGAAGTTTGGCCAAAGCTCCATGAATCCGCCGCCCTTGAGCGTGCTTCCACGAGCGATGGTTGCGAAATGGTGAATTGGATTCAGGACCGTGAGAGGCTGCAACCATTTCGGCATTGCCTCAACCGGATTGAGCGCTCCAGACAACGATGACAGCGGAGGATTGACGAAAAAGGTCGTTAGCTGTGCTTGCTGAGCCGACTTGCTGAACGTGGAGACCACGGTGCCAATGCTGATTCCAGACAGGATGCACAGAGCGCCACCAGCGAGCAGAAGCA
>Ga0302188_10001051_pt1 | contig 22608 bp, 16 predicted proteins | sample II_Bog_E2_1_FD_198783 | JGI IMG/M metagenome (GOLD analysis project Ga0302188, IMG submission 198783) | Peat permafrost microbial communities from Stordalen Mire near Abisko, Sweden - II_Bog_E2_1 | ecosystem: Environmental > Terrestrial > Soil > Wetlands > Peat | place: Sweden: Abisko...
TTGTCAAGCATGCCAAACGTGAGATAGCTTTCCTGCCTTTAGATAAATTTGTAAGAGAGAACGCAATCAACATGAGCACAACGCGTACATGTTTATTACCAACACTGAAACACATCTTCGGTTTTTGTATTGCAAATAAAACATTTTTTTGGCTAGGTGGATTTGTGAGGTGTCTGATTGATGGCAAATTGTAAAGAGCGATAGGAATTCACTTTTATTCTTGGGGAAGATAGTCCACATAGCACATGTGTCCAAGTACTGTTAGCCATGAATTTGAGGATGCCATTCTTTTTGCCACATATTTCGCATTTGCCCTCTTTCCCTCTACGACACTCATCACATTTAAAAAATTTACCATCTTTGAGATCAGGTGCATAACAAAACTTATGGACGACGCGGTGGCATTCCTTGCACTAAATCTTCTAAAATAGCTTAAAATAAGTCTGCCTGCAGACTTCACAGCACTCCTCTTCATCCTCGTTTTATCTGATATCTTCCTCTTTCATTTCTTGAATAATAACTCAGTCATTCCCTCCCATTTCTATAATAATCCACATATCTATAAATATATACAAATGGGTTCACCATTAAACTAATATCATTAAGTGAAGTCACACGCCTTTTATTGAGGTTAAGATTGAACCATTCATTAGACAAAAGTGTATCACTCATTCGATAAATTTGATATTCCATTCAAATTAATTAACACCATCAGTAGACTTGTAAAATATAAACGAAGTTATCAAGTCAGCAGGATGTCAACGCATCAGTGACTTCAAAATGATTATTTTGCTTCTTATGGTGTCAATCATATCATAGTCACTATGTTGTGCTCTTTTTTATTTGTGTTATATCATCTTTTTTATTAGTTAATGCTTTTATTACTCAGTGAGGTCGCCGTTGCTCAGTGTTTTTTAGATATTACTAGCAGTGATGTGGCTACTCTTGTGCTTATCCTTGACATTCCCTCGGATTTATTTCAAATAGTCTTTGTAGTATACCGAAGATCCTCCATTTTATTTTGGAACTATTAATGATCTCTTCTATCTTTAGATGAGATCTGTTGTAACTCCCTCGTGTACTTTCCTCATATAGCTATTACCAAGTTTATAAGATTCTCCAACGTTGAGTCCTTCCTTTGCCCTGATTTTAATTCCTTAACTATCCTCTTTTCCATGTGCGGTCTACTCACTATGCAGAGACTTTAATTTTGGCAAGAAAATCTCATTGACTTGCTGTCCATACATCTTCCTTTTTAGCACATTATTTTCTTTCTAATTTTCCTTTGATTCCTGAATTTTGATTATATTCTCCTGTTATTTCTCAATCCGATGCCAAAATTTAGAGTGGATCAAGGGTAACTTCAACTTGCTTTTGGTCATACTTTCTCCAAGTGATTTTTAGCGTTTCTTTTGATGCTCCTTTTTGAGTTAGAGGTATTTTTTCTAGTGCTACTCGATTATTTTTGCATCAACCAGTTGGTTCTTCTTTGATGATTTCCAGTGGCTAAGTTTTTCCTACTCCTGCTGCTTCTCCATCGTCCTCCACCTCTCACAAAAGTCCTAATAAAGATTCTTTCTTTCTTTGATCTCCTTTAATCTTTTTATTTCATCCTCGAGTCCTAGCTTTTTCTATTACTTTTTTAACTTCAACTTTTCTCTCTGTTTCTGCAGTTATTTCTTGCGCTCCTCGCATTTCTATAGCAGACATATTTTTTTGAATTATTACTATTCCTTCTTTTTGTCGTTCGCCCATCGTTATAGCTTTTCTTCTTTTCTCTTCAATTACCGCTCGAACTCTCTCTGCTTTTTTAAAACTGTCTTGATTTAACTTAGTTATTCTTCAGTAAAGTCTGATTTTTACAACCTCCCGTGACTCTTGCTTAAATGCAACTTGTGCATCTTTGCGAGTTTTCTGAGTTATTCTTCTCTCTTCTCGAGCTATTTGATTTAGGATAACTTCTACTTTTTCATTTAAGTCAGTTACTAGAGAGCGGGCTTCTCTTTCTTTACCTTTTTGACCTTTGGTTTGCTTGTATAATTATGTGGGATCTAATTTTTCTTTTCCTGACTGAAATCAAGTATATTTTATTGTATCCGTTTCTAATAATCCAAAATAGCTTGGTTAGTCATGTCTTTAATGATCTGTTCATACTCATAGTCTTGAATATTCATTAAGAAGAATTATAACTAATAGAATATATATCTTAAGAAGAATGCGATAAGAATCATTTGAATGAAACTAAATGATGATTCAATAGTAAAGTAAGGTGATGTTTTTATTCTATTGTGGAAGTATAAAGCGAATACATTTATAACTATAGCCTTTGTTTGACTACCAAACATATTGTAATAAATAAGCTAATTTAATCTATTTTTAATGTTTTCCTATAAAAGAGTTCATATTTTACTGCTTTAAAATAACAGAAAATGCAGTTAAATATTCCAGCTCAGTCTCAAATAATATAATAGTTCTAATGCAGGGAGATGATCCCCAAAAGAATACTTTGAATTCTCTAGTCAATAAGATTAGACGACTACGCCGTAGACTACTGTCCTATGGATGGGGACGTTAGTAAGCCAATACTTTTATACTCTACGAGTTTCTCAAATTGCCAGAAGTACGCTGGGACGAACCCGACTGCACCGCCTCCTACTACAAGATAAAATAGAAGTACAAAGTAGAGCCAGGAACAGCTCAGCTCATGCTTTGTCTGCAGTAAGTAGTACCGAATTTGCAATCGGGGGAAGTTCTCTAATATTTGCACACTGTCTTTCAATACAGCGCCATAAACTACGGCTTCTAATTGTTTGACTCCTCCTCCGATTCGGGAGAAAATCCATTGATCTCCAAGCGACCACGTCATCATCATCACCAGCAACGATTGACAAGAGCCCGCATTCATTATCATGATTTCTCTCCCCCTACTAAAAAAAAGGTGCACGGGTAAGAGTAGGAGGCTCTAGGTAAGAATAGCGAGTGCTAGAGTTCAAGAGGTTAGGATCTAAAACTGGTGCGTAAACGAAAGCTTCCCCCTATGGGTGAGTCGTAAGAGTGGTAGAAACAGCTGAAAAAAGACTAATCGTGATGCTATTGCCTCTATATGCCAACTTAAGCGTAGAAATCACTTCAAAAAGAGTTTTATTTATTTAATTAACTATCTTAAAGAAACTAACACCGAAGAGTTATTATAATGATAGAATCTAACCATCTGGCGATGATTACACTTCGAGAGGAGGAGACTGTTGAGCAGATACTGGCAGAGGTGGGGCTGGGTAATAGTGAGCTCGATGAGGAGTTAGAAAACATCATTCGCAAGGGGGAAGAACAGATGGAAGCAGAGTATTAGGCTCAGGCCGAGGAGCGAGTTTATAAAAATAGGCAAGGGATCAATTTTGAATAGTTAAAGGAACAGTTTGATCTTGAAGAGAAAGAGGAACTGCTACCGGAACCTCCACACCTGTAATAGAACGAGTTGGCTGTGTTTGAAAGGGAGAACATCCGTAAGAGCAAGCTTACAGAGCATGAAATTATGTAGTTGGATGGACAGCTACCCAAATTAAACTATACGGGCATGCTGGGGCAACAACAAAGTATCTTCGGACTACGCCCATCCGTTGCCTGTCGTTGGCTGGGTTTCAAGAAGATAGGGCCTGCTTTCATTCGTCAGGCAGTAGTATCCATATAATAACTCAGAGATGTCGCATAGGGGATAATGAATGGATATTATTAGCGATCAAGAATGAGTTAGTAATCTTTATGGGGCAGGTAGAACCCTTAATTATGACTCAGGCAAATACAGTCACCGCATTGGCTGTCTCACCATGTCGAAAGTATCTGGCAATTGCCGTGCAAACTCAAATCGTTGTTTACGAAATCAGAAAAGGTAACAACCTCATTTTGCTCAAAAACTTTGCTGATTTGAAAGTAGGAAACATCGTTAAACTTGGTTTTTACGAGGGTCAAGGACCGCGGATCTACTTTGTGGATGAAAAGCATAGAGTAGCTATAATAACAATTGAACTTGGGTTAATTCTCACAAAAGTAAGAGTGGAGTAGATTATACATGAACTGGAGAGAGTGGACAGTTGCGAAATAACTCGCATTACCAATAACTGCGTGTTGATGGCGGTGGGTGGCAGTGGAGCTTTAAAATTAATTAGTATTGAGCCATAGATATAATCCTTGCAAAGTTTGGATGCAGGTGAGACTGTACTATGCCTATGGAGACATAATGGAGAGCGGACTCAGTTACTTTTAGGCTGTTAAAACAAGATAACTCTTTATAGATTGCAAATTCTTGAAGACGAGAACGTTTACTATTTGCAAGAGCATCTTCTCTACCTCAATCACTATCCTATCGAGTCGATGTTTCTCATTAGTCAGTTTCATATACTCATTCAATCTGCTAATAGTTTTGTAGTTGTAGGATTGCCATTAATACCATCCGTCATGGAAGAACCGGAGCTGGCACAGTCTTAAACTGCTATTGTGTTTGCTATGGCGAGGGAGGAGGGTAGTGGGGTATTATGGGCTGTGGAGGAGGGGATACTGGTGGTTTGGGGCCATAATCTGCAGGTGGGTCAATTCAGAGGATTATAATAGGAATTAGACTAACTGATGGTCCAGCGATCTGCTTATAGGTAGGCTTTTTCTTTGCTTGTGCTAGTTTCCAAAGGTATGAACTATTCATACCGCTTCAGTTACGCCCCTGACGATCTCAAACGTCTCATCTACTCTGCAATCGAAATATCAGTCTCCACCCTCCAACCCAATTTGGAAAAGCAAATAATCCTCTTCCGTGTTGGATGGGCGGTGCAGTTATGTATATAGTGCCGAGAGTAGCTGCTCCTCTGGAATACTTTCTACCCCAAATTAAAGTAAAAACATCTATAAAGTAATCTGTTTGAAATGGTTCAGATATTTATACTGAAGGGACAACTCACCCACATCCCCGAAGATATCTTTCTGTAGATCGTCGGATTCTACGCTGAGAGGGGCAAACAGGTCGTAATTTAGAACTTGGTCCTCTCGAACAAGTAGGCTTTTTAAGCCACACGACTACTCAGCTTGCTGAATCAGAAAGAGATGAATTATCTACAATTTTATCTATTTTCGAGAGGCATCCTTTCGGAGGAGTATGATTTCTATACTCCCTTCCTGAGAGCATTTACAGCGTTCACACGCAATCAGGATGCGCATAGCCTTAAGACAACGTAAAGCGCTCTCTTGTGCTATTGGATTCTGACTAAAACATTTGCATTTGAACACGTTCCCTCTGGGAAGATGACCCGCGATACGAAGATAGTTGTGACTACTGAATTCTTTATCCAAATCCTAGCTCGTACTTTTGTTCGCAAACTGGCTGATTTCAATCTCCGGCTATTGTTGGAGGCACTGCTGATCCCATTTCTCCAAAGTTAGTTCAAGGATATTCTTAACGAAGAAGAGACTTAAATACTTGATCGGTAAATTAATGCTTAAATAGATTTAAAGACTTTAACGGCGAGGCTGGAGACAAGCCAGGGAGTGACTTTGTGACTGTCTTCCTCACTCATTTATAAACTTGCATCGGCATGAATCGAAGCTCATCTCTATGGGCATAATTCTACGCAACAGTACTCTATCTGACCAACTCCTCCTCCAAATTCTAGCGCATCATCTAAATCCTTGCTGTTCTCTTCTAAAAACGATTTTATCGCTATGAGTTGCGGATTACGCTTGGTGAACGTCCTTGTGCTGCTAAGGTAAAGGAGTATCTGGTCAAACTTGTACAGGAAGATCTCATGCAACGTCAGGATAGACTGTATATGAAGAAACTGCTTGCATTTTAAGACAGATAGATCGGATATTTGCTGCATAAGATCGACAAAAATTATCAGGCAGCTCTGGAACAATTTTTAGGAAACTATGGCCCCTAAGGACTGTTTGGCTTCGCCACTTAAATTCATCAATAGATTGAAAGGCTTTCCGAGGAGGGAACTTTCTTGCCTGAAAGAAAGAAAAATGATTTGAGGAGCTTTCTGGTGAGGAACGTGGGCTTGTTATTCAGGACAGACGGCAGTGCTGCTTTGTAGCTTTTCTACCTCATCGGTGAAACCACAAAAAGTATTCACGAAATGATAGTTAATGGTCATTTCTAACAGCACGAGAAATTGCACTTTCTGACTGCAGTACTCACTAAATGGGAGAATGAATAATTTGAGCTCAGTACAGATGACATTAAGTAGAGGAACAGTATATGCTTGAACATTTGGAGGAGGCCTGTCGTCTACCTGAAATGGAAATGCGATCCTACCTTGATAGGTTTTACTACCCGTTGGATCCAGCCATCAAAGTAGCAGATCAGAGAGGTAACTACCTCGCTAAAGCCATTTTACAGACAAGAAGTGGTCTAATTGAGCAGGCTTTCGCCTCATACTAAAAATTAATCAGAGCTACCCTCCTTGGGAATAGATAATAATTGTAAACTAGAACAAAAGTGAGCCGCTATATCGAATAATGCGTTGTGCTGTGCAAACTCTACTCAGGTTAGGCATTGTAGTAAAATCTATGGGTAAAACTAATCCGATTTATCACTAGTTTCGTGGCATCCTAACACCAATACAAAGTCTATCTAAAAGTGGAATTGTAACGAGCCAACCAGAACATAATAGCTGAAATGTTGCGATTTTTAGGAACTACGCTTCTAATTAGCTACTTCACTTCTCCACAAATACCGCTGCCAGCACATAAGTTGCTACCAATTCACGCTGAACTATTCCGTGTGGTCAAATTTGATAAAATTAATATACAACGAGGATTGCTTGTTTTTAAAAAGGATCTTCAAGGGTTAAGAATCGGTATAAGCAAAGAGAACGTATGCGGTAGATTATTTAGAAAATTGCTATTGGACTCAATACTGTCTGTGACTTTTGCAGAGGGCCGCTGTCCGAGTAGGAGAGAAACTTGGCATACTCATGTGGACATTCTTTTCATGGGATTTGCCACGATGATCCATCAATTTGTTTGACCTGCAGCTACTAATCCGATTCTACTCTAGGTACTCCCCCAGCTATCAAGTCTACAAGGCCATTTTCCTAAAACCCGACAGCAAAAAATCAAACCCCAGTAAACCAAAATAGAAAAAGAAGGTGGAGATAAATCAAAACATATACGTATAAACCATGGCTCAAGCCAGGAACGAGACTCGTAAAAAAAGATTGAAAATATATGATTTCGAGCAGGATACATCCAACAATCGCGTCTATGAGCTGACTAACACTCCCTTTCGCATTGACGAGCTGCTGTTAGTGTGATTATTTACTAAACATAGTATTGTAAACCATAAAATCACATTTTGGTCTTCGGCTATTCTCCTTAAATTCGAGGGCGGAAGCAGTTATCGATGTACTCTTTCTTGAAGTGCGGGGAGTAAAACCCTACCTTGTCTAAATTCTTTATATTTTACTCAACGCTAAAAAGGGGGGATTGAGATTGGATTTGAGAAATGGCTAGAAGATAACAATTTTTTAATTTCGACCTGTTTTGACAATTATTTACTCAAAATGAAATGCTTGAGGTAGGGACAGTCGAATTATGGTAGAGAGGAGATGCTGCTCAAGTGGTTCATTGCTTTATTCTATGGGTTGTACATAAATCGAGGATTTTTAATCCTTTCTCAACGAACTTTCTTAGACTTCTCAGCGAGGTCAGCAGGTTTTTATCTATATCCAAAGAAATATACCAAGGTAGAGGGCTTATAGGCAGGGAGCCACGAATTGGAGGAGCGGTTCGACTGATAAGATATTATTATTGGCTGATTTGATAATCGCGTACAGAGACTGAGAACGATTAGATAATCGAAGGTTCCCCCGCCTATATCTTTTATAATTTCAGAATAAAGGTTATTGGCTGTTATTTTTAATGATGGATACTTAGAATGAGGGTCGTGATGTGATAAGCTAGTATCTTTTTACTAATCTTTTTGAACTAGAGTCTCTGAAACATCCCTGAGGCTGAGTCATGATGGTGGTACTGATGAGCCACAGGGGAGAGTTAACATCGATATACTTTCCCAAATGTTTTTCTATTTTTTACCGATGATGGGCCTTTGCAATTTCTATGTAATGATACTACATTTTATATATTAAAGTTTCAAAGAGAAAATTTTGAATAATGAAGATCAAATCTTAAGTATACGATCTTTATCAAGGCGAAATACGAGAGAATCTTTTGGATAGTTCAAGCATTAGTTAAACGCATTTATTATAATTTAAATGGAGGAAAGTAAGCATATACTCATACCAGCCAAATTCATCGGATTGATACTGCATCTTATCGCCACGACAATGCTGTACTTCAGTTATCCCGATAACATCATTGCAGCCTATCCGCAGATCATTTCTTATTCAGATACTAGCTATGTAGGTGGCAAAACATCATTCCTCGCAGCTAATACGCTTACTGTCATAGGATTGGCGGTTGAAGTTATCATTATGTTTGTGGGTGTCAATCTGTTTAAAGAGAGACATTCCTTTTTGTTAGCCACTCTTCATATAATAGGAGCAATATTGTATATTTCGTATGGGTACGGACAGTGGCAGTTCAGTTCTCTGTGGGCTTTGTGGGCCGTATTTAGCCTATTTCCACTCTTGTTGTAAATCATGGGAGCTTGTCATCCTTCAAACAAGTGATATTTCATTGACTTATATATGTAAAATTAATCAAACAAATGATACTGCATTCCTCGCTTTGTTTTACAATAAATGAATGATTTAAACTGACGGTCATGTGGTTTAGAAAGAAGCTGATTGACATATATTAATTTTATTTATATACGCGACATGAGCCGATAATCCCCTGCTATTTTCAGCAAGACCTCAGCAAACTTATATAGCACTCTCACTCCAGTTTCTAATCGAATGCAAGCCGATAATCCTTCATCTTCTCGCTCGAATAAATATCGATACTCCAGTGTGAATCGCAATCCGATTTCATAGCAGGCTCACATCGCCTCGGCGATCAGCAAGGAGTATCGGTCTCAACTCAAAACTCCCTTGCCAGAAATAAAGCAAGATAAGGTACAACTACTTGAATAATGGTTAAACGACGCTCTCGAGGGCGATTTACCCGAAGACGGCAGGCGACGATAGCCTCTTAAAGTTCTAAAATCATACGAATTAGATAAAGCCAGCCTGCGGAACCAAAACATTTCCCTTGAGCAAATAAACAAGCTTTACAATGGCCTATTTGTATATAGTAGCGGAATTAAAAACGCATTCCAAGAGATGTTTGCAATGGCGTCGGGCATGCAAAGTGAGAACAATAGATTAGAAAAGACGTACTGGCAGGTCTTCATCAAATTATTGGAGAGCACAATTCCAGTCAAGACTTGTTTCCAAATAACCGAGCAGACCTACGTCAGAGAAATAGCGGAGTTAAAGAAAAGGGTGAATGCAAATAATCATGCTTTTGATGGCGAAAGGTAGGCATTTGAAGCAACGATTAAAAGATTAAAAAAGGAGATATAATAAGGAAATCATCGATTTAAAGAGTTTTAAAATGACTATAATATCATGAAGGCCACGCTTGAAATGACGGAGGTAACTTTCAACGAGGAAGTGTCTCTGCGACTAAAATTCGAGTAAAAGATCAACCAAGTCTACTCCAGTTATGAGTAGTTGCAGTAGAAATATGAGAAATTGCGAGTGGAGTTAAGCTATAAAAAAGAGGCTTTGATGGAGGTGACTGATGACAAAAAGGAGTTGGGCAATCGATTGAATGAGTAGATTATTAAGAATAACGATTTGATGGAAAGGTTCTAGCGGATGTAGAATAATTTAAGAGATATGCAGTAACAACTTGTTGTTAAAAAACAAGAAATATTGGATATTCAACTCGAGAACTGCTCGGCTTAGGAACAGAAAGCCAAAGAAGAATTCGCGCTTGAGGAATTGCTGGTGACTATTCGATTGTTGAAGAAGAACCAGGTGGAGCATGCCAGTAAAGTGGATGAATGCCAAGCCATTATTAAGGATCAGGGATCCACTATCGGCAAGTTAAAATAAAGTCTTTCTGCGACTAGAGAAAAGAATGATGACCTCTATATAAAATGTCATGAAACATCCCTCAAAATTGTACCAGTTGAGCAGGACAATTTGAAGCAGTCAATCTAAATCGCAGAAATGAAAAGCCGACTAGCTTTGACTGATCATAAAAATGAGTTGCTTGAATCTTACAAAAAGGAGATTTAGTAGAAATACTTATCAATTCAGATTGATCTTTAAAACACTGAAAAGGAGTTGTCCTCTAAAAAGGAATTGCTGTCAAAATATGAGGAGAATTTAGCTGAAATGAAGGAGGTCAAGGATAGGTTTTAAAGGATCAATAGCAAGCTCACTCTCGACATACAAAATCAAAGGGCGAACTACAATGAAAAAATAGAAAAATTATCATAAGCAAAAATAAAGATGTTCGAGATGAAATGTGAATCGTAAAAGTTGAGAGAGAAAATAAAGATTTTTGAAGCTAAACTTGCCAATTAGGAGGAAATAAGAGAAAGGAAATAGGTGGAAAGTCGATTGATGAGCGAGGCGCATCAATAGGAACTAGCTCACAAGTAGTGCAGAATAAAATAATCTCGAATGGACCTTGAAAAGGCTCGAAAATAAATCCAGTAGATTCAGGAAGTGAGTAATAAAAAGGACAGTGAAAAATTAAAGAAATTATAAGAGATAACCTACTTGAGAAAAATTAACACCTTTCTCGAGGAGGATTCAAAATAGAAAAAATAGAAAATAGTGAAACTGGGGCAGTAGATCGAATCGCAAGCCAATGCAATCAACACTTTGAGAAAAGAGTTGTAGGGGAGATAATTTGCTAGCGAGAAGAAACATAATGACATTGACTCTGAAAAGAAGAATTTGAAAGCTGTAATTGTGCAGCAGAAGAAGAAAATTCAAGAGAGGATAGACTATGTCCATCCCATGATTGTTGAAGATCTTAGAGGACAAATTGCAAGGTTAAACGAGAGGATTGACTTTATCAATGAGAAGACTCAGCATGCCACTTAGACTTATGATGAAATGTTTCAAGAATTGAATTCAACCAAAAAACAAATTTAGCTCAAGAAAGAGGAATTGTAACACAATATAGCTTTAAAATAAGAGTCAGTAAGAGAAGTAGCCAAGGCAAAGGAGGAAGTAAAAAGGGTCATCAAATAGTACCAATAAAAATTGCAGGAAAAGCGGTAATATATCACCACTCTAAAAGCAGAATAGAAAGATATCATCGATAGACTTTCCAGCTAGATCGACAGATACTAATCAAAATAGAAAGCTACTACTCGGACAATCTCAAATTTACAAGCTTAAATTATTTCTCTCAAATAGATAGAAAAACAAAAACCAGTTCAAGTGTAGAAGACAAGTGATGGTTGTCAAACTTAAGAAATAATGACGAACTACCAAAATTCAATTCCGTAAACAGTCAATTTGGCAAACAGTGAGGCGCCACCTCGTTTGATGGCATCGAGCATTATCAAACGTTCTGTTCGAGCTCAATAGAGTCCAGCATAAAAATCAAAGAAAGTCATGTAAAAACCGTCTGAGAACATGTGTTTTTAAAAGTTATAAGACAAGTCCATATCCTTATCTCTAGAGTCGCCCATCCCACCTATAAAATAAAAGTAAAGATAATCCAATAATTTCTCACCCCAATAGAGGAGATAATAACGGCCATAGAAGAAGATATAGGGGAGATAATTCAAGAAGGCTCTTCGGCTAACCTTCATGCGAAGATGATGCCTCCGCATATTAATATCGTTTGATCATATTTATAAGATTATTTTTATGATATACCAGGGAATTATCAAAGAGCTTGTGGAAAGGTATCTTTCAAGCTTTTTAGCTTGAGCTACCATTACTCTTGTATTTATTTCCTCACGTGGTTTATCAACATTTTTAATACTTAGAGGTCGTCGTGCAACGCCACTCGATAGTCTTTCATCAGTTTGTTCCATTATTGTTAGAGGATAGTTTGGAATATCTTCAGGGGCTTTTCAAATCTAAGTTCAGGCATATTTACTATTCCTTCCAGAAGGGACTCATCAGTTCTTTGCAATAGCGGAGATAGTCCACCAGACTGAGAGAGAAAAACATTTTAATGCTGAAGATAAGCCAAATTATAAAAGAATTCATGTAAAACTCGTTAGAAAGGGAGAAGACGCGAACAGTCTTGCTATTAGTAAGTTTAATTTAGTCAACAAAACACACAAAACGTGATAAAATCTGGGTTTTACTTAATTTATGAGAGCTCTGTGTTAGGGTTTATCGTATTAGACTAATTTCAGCCTCTGAAAATTATTATTTTTAAAACTATCCCCATTTAAACTATTGCCTATTGTCTTTATTACTCTCCACTGGAAGTCTATCGCTGCCTACTGTGGAAACTCCCTGCTGTTCGCCTATTTTAGATGGCTAATGAATGCTTTAATTTTTAATATTACTTATCTTGCCAAATGGTTTGAAGGTGCTGATAATTTTACCGATCCTTTCTGATGGATTCTTAAAGACCTTATTCCAAACGTCATTAGCGGTGATACAATACCCCAACGAGAGTGTTTTAAATGTCAAGCTGCTTTGAATTTCTATCTCATACTAAAATTACTTTACTATTGGAATAGCACATTCACTTTTTATAGAAAGTCCTACTCGATTTGGGATTCGGAGAGGCTGGTGCACTAAAATTCCTTACCGATTTTGTCCTTGAGGTAGGCTGATAAAAATTAATTAAAAAGGTTGAAGTCACTCATGTCCTTGCTGCTTTAGACGGCAGCGATAGCGAGGATTTATTGAGTAAATAAACTTGACTCTATACGCCAGTCCTCCCCCAATTTCATAATAACGTTTTCAATGAAGTGTTTGTAGCTGCATAGCAACTGGGCGTCATATTGATCGAAGAGGTGGAAGTTAGTGAAGTAGTGAATGGTGTTAGGCGATGAATAAGAATGGTTATCCATCGGATGCTCTGGATGGGATATAATATAAATTTGGAGCAGGCATTAAACTATATTATAAATAGAATCAGTACTAATAAAAATAAATCCTTTGAACATATTCAGTCAGCTTGCTATTGTGATCCTTGAAACGAATTATTGTTGTTCATATTTAATTACAGCATCAATTACATTGAGGCCTATGCGCATCTTTTAGTTATCCAATTTAGGATGTAACAATAACATAGACTGACACCATCTAACTTTGTATCAATAATAGCACAATCATTTACGATACATTTGAATAAAGTTATCACTACTCTTCTCCTTCATCCGACTCATAAAACTCTGATACGTATCAATCACTTATGATTTCTGTGAATTTTGCGAGTTTTGAAGTTACACCTCCTCATCAAGCACATCCACATTACGTACGATATTCTGCAAATCATGACTCTTAAAGTTGCTTCTCAGAAATAAATTCTATTATCCTTCCTGTTTACTCGACTCAAATTAAATCGATTGCTTTCGACTTGAGTTCGATGATTGCTTTCTTGACTCTGCCTATTTGATAGGGTCATTCATATATCTTTTCATAAAATTTACTCGTTGATGCTATCCGAATGAAAAGTTGCCCATCGGAGTTTCATTTTTTTTTAGACCCTGTTTCCGAGGTGGTTCTAAACTAACAAACTTATAAGGTTAATTTCCCCATTTAGGACTGACCTCTTTGACTTAATTCTCGTCAAACGAACTGTTGAGGTCAACATTTTTATAATAACATTGTTGGGTTTGCTCCATCTCTCTTTTTTATCTTTGTTTCGTCTAATTCTACTGAGTCTTCATGAAGATATTCATCTCCTGGGGCTGCACGATGTATTTCTAAACAATAACATTGGTTGTATGATAATTGTGAACGGAATTGTCTGCGGATTTAGTATCGTTATTATAGATAAACTTTATTTTTCTCTCACTTTTAGGCTTCTACTGGAAAGATCTGTCATCATTGTCACTCTTCTCGATTGAACTCAAATCTGAATAGTTCCTAGTATGATGATTTTTTTGCTGTCCATTATGTAAAGATTTCTTCGAATGAGGACGGCACCTACTATCACTAATGGCTGATCCTTTCTCCACTCCAAGCATGGTTGATTTTTTCATCACCTGCTTGATAGAAATCTTACTCTGGTCAATTTTCGAGACTGGTGGAACAAACTAAAGATCAGTAACTGTATCATTACTGCAACAGCTAAAAAAAAATGCCTTGGAATCTGCCCTGGATAAAAATTTGGAGCTGTTATTGACGTTCTTCGGTCGAAGTTACTCCTTATTTTTTAGTGAAATCATGAGGAGGTTATTATTTTGATCTATTTAAATTTATATTATGTTCGATTCAATCGAAATAAAGTGGATACTTAGATTACAAGGAGCATAAACTGTATATTCCATCCTACGCGTTCTGGAGATCAAAAATGCTCAATTATTATTGAAAAGAGTTAAAATTCGAAGCCACAATCAGAAAGAAAAAGGTCATTGGTGAACTCTTTTCTTGCTTATACAGTTTAGTTTCTTTAGAAAGATCTCCTTAGTCACTCCCTAGACCTTTATGAAGACGTTCTCTAAAGTTATCTTTGTTTTGTCACTTTTGAACTCATGCTTTTTTGATTTTTGGTCATATGTTCCTAAAATATGAATTTTAGCGTCTTCCCTAAGCTTTTTCAAGGTATCAGCATGCTCAACGTCCATTTCACTCAAATCATCAAAACTCATCTCACTGCGAGCATTTCTTTTTAGTGTATTTTATTCATCTTCCTCGGAGTTGATATTTTAATTCTCATGCTCCTGTTTAACTTTCTTTGATTCCTCTGACTGACTTGAAGCCGCATAACATTACAGATCATCATTGACTGATTCTGAGGCTTGAGAGGACCTTCTGATGCTTCTAGACTGTGAGTTCAGTCTAATTTTCCTCTAATTATAGATAATCTCTTCAACAGTGGCGTATCTGGAAAGCATTTCCTTTTAGATTTAATTGTATCCAAGAGTGAGTCTTTTAAACAGATTCTGGCTGTCCTGCAATTTCTCCAGCATTTTCTGCATGTGGCGAGGAGTACCTCTTCAATCTGATTTAAGAAAATATTGTTCTGTTCTAATTATCTGAGCATGAACTAATTTTTGCTGAGGCTGATAATCATATCTTTGATGACCTTGCGGTAGAATTTATCAACGTCCGCCGCTATCATGAGGTATCAATTAATTATAAAGTTAATCAATTCGCTTACATTTTAATAGATAAAATTAGAAAGAAGAAAGTTACACACTCTTAGGTAATTGTTAACTGATGAAATATGATTGATTAATATTAAAGACTTCATGAGAGAATAGATGTTAATATAATTCGTTTTCAGGGAGTTTATTGATTTAATAAAAGAGAAGAGTGATTAAGTGATGATAAAATGGTCCGTGTTTATTTCGATTGAGAAAGAGATGAATTAATAACAAAATAGACTTATTCCTCAGTGGATATGTTTGTATATAATTTAAATTGATTTATTAATGCACACTTAACTTCTCATCCTCTTCATCGTGCTCTCCTGCCACAGCAGTAAGGTAATAGAATCGAAACCCTAAAAACATTTTAACTTAGAAGTAGGTGCGGCATTCAATGAAAAGATTCCCTTATTATTTTCCAATTATCAGCATAGCGAACTCTAAAATTTTACCAATGACCAGTACCAGCTGTCAATGCACTTTTGCAATGTACAATTGGATCTAGATGGAGATTTGGGTGCTATTAATTCAATTCCATATGATACTTTCGGACCCACAGAAAAACAAATTGAAGACCGTATCATCTACGACATAACTGAACTGAAGAATCTTAAGATATTTGTAGATGCAATCTACTTCTAATCTAAGTTCATTGCTTTATTCTAAAACAACCAAGTGGATATTTATAGTATCAACCTCAGCACTGGTCTTCTCTCCCTCTAATTAACAATGAATCTGACTGAAGCGTCGTCATTAAATGATGCGGAGTTCGTTATCTTCAATAAATACTGCTATATTATTTCTCATGAATAGATAATCAATATAGACACTAATGGCAATTACCTCCTGGTAGCTAATTATAAGTATCAATAATTTACTATTGGAGAAGCGGTAGAAATTGGCTCCTTGTTTTGTGTGGCTCAAGAAGAAGAGGGACTCTTCATCTACATTTTCGACCCCTCAACTGCATCTCTCCAACTTGTTCGTAATGCAACTTTCGAAGTGAACGATGGTAATATCCAAGCTGATTTTTCAGTTGATGAGTTCTACTTTGATCGTCATGGAGGAGAAATCTTTATCCTTGACCACGAGGAAGGCCTTCTAAAAACAAAGTTTTAAGAATTGTATAATAGTATTCACGTAGCAGTCGATAATAGCAAAATACTTATCGGAGGATGCTAAAATTTGGTAGTAGCAGCCCATTACATTTACATGACTTGCCCTGAACTGATTCAAATCAATAGAAAAACCTTCAAAATTGAGAACGTCATACATAATTCATTCTCCCCTTATGCCATCAATCATACAGAACAAAGACTATACCTTTTTGGCAGACAGGAGTTTGCAGTGTTTGACATCTTCGGAAAATTGGTGGAAGAGCATGCATTGGTGAAGAACGTGCATGCATAAAAATCTATAGTAGTAGGTGACTATATCATTACTTTCACCAATACTAAAGTTATATCGAACTCGATTATCTCTCACACTGATCAACTCTATTGTAGCACGAGCGATATTGCTCTCAAAGGTTCGTATCATGGATTTTACAAATCGTATGGGCTATGTAATGAGTACAAAGAATTTCCCATCAATTCAACTGAAATTTGTTTTGTTGAGTACCCGTTTACTCTAACAATAACAGACTCTGCCCCTTCCGACAACACCTTAGAAGTGATATTGATAGTGGTGTGGGGAGTAATATTATTTTTAGCGGCCCTATACTGCTCCATAAAAAATTACTTAATCCATCGTGGCTACACCTAAATGAAAGATACTCTGGTAGAATAAGACGCGATCTAATAAAAGCAAAAAAAATAGGACGACAATACAATGTCAAAAATAAACAAGAATCTATAGAGAAATAAGGAAATGCCCAAAGAAGAAATAGTTATGGAGTAAGTGTATGAGTGAAGCAGTTTCTTTGTTTATTTGCATATCAATTTCGAATAATTAATGCGGGTTGTATAATTATAGATAACATTAATCATTGCTTGTATTCGCTACTCGGAAAAAAACTAAAGGCTCCTCCCGCTTTGTATACTTATGAAGTCTAGAGTTGGGGAGTCATTAATTCGGTTATTTTCTTTTAGAAGGACTGCTAGGAACTTATTCTTTCGCTTTGGCCTTCGCTGACTTCGTCCAACTCAGTTCTTAATAAATACAAGGATACTTTCTATGTTGCAGCTGCTGCCGAGAGGTCGTTGATGCTAGAGTTTTAAATAGGTTTTGCGTTAGAGATATTTCCAAGTCGAGAGCGGCCATTTTCTTTTGAAACTCCACATACTTATTTTCCTTATTCTCCGAAGCAGTTATGTTGAGTCTTTCCTTTAGGGATTACACTTCAGCTTTCAGCTGTTCCTTTTCCAAAGAAAGTTCATTTTTATCTTTCTTGAGCTTATCGATTATAACTTCAGCCTCTGCCCTTAGTTGCTGCTCCTTTTCTCGATAGACCATCTACATATTGTCTCTCTGATTTCCGAGTTCCGTAAACTTTTTCTTTTTTTCCTGGTTAATGTCGATCTTGCTGGTGATGACAACCTCCCTCTAGGATCGGTAGGACTCCTCTATGTTTTTCTTGTGCCCAGTGAGTCGTTGATAATCACGTTCCATCTCTTGTATAATGTTGTTGAGACTCTTTATTTCTATCAGTCGTCCTTCCTTCTCTTCACTCAAATCTTTTTATTTCTTCTTTATTGCTTTCTATTTTTAGCGCGCCTACTATTATAGTTTATCAATCTGCTCCTCTAACGCGAATATCTTGTCGTATAACTTCTTTAGTTCGCTCCTGGACTTCTCTTTGGTGTACTCAATCTATTTCTCAGTTTCTTTCTGTAAATGGCTGAGCTCCTCCAGCAAATTGTTGACCTATCTATCTTTTTATTCGATCTTAATGATAGCCTTCTTGACCTGCCTATCCATAAAAGTAATAGCGTTCTCGTAGCTGACAAATTGCCCCTAGTTATTGGTCATTTCCCTTAAACTTCTTATCAGCATTTCAGTCTCACCCTTGCCTGAACTCTCTTCTTTTTCTTAATATCGTGCCTTCAGTTCAGTAATCTTTAATTTCAACCGATTTTTTTACTCAATATATCTTTTCTTCTCCTCCTCCCAGTTGGCTTTCACACTTTTAGTCTCATCCTCGTATCGAATAATGATGTTCTTCCACTCCTCTCGTTAGTTGCTGAACTCCTCTGCGACCTTCCTCAACTCTTTCTTTAAGTCATCAGCCTCATTCTGCCTCTTACTCGACATTTCATGATGCAGCTGCGATAGCTCCTGATCCTTTTAACATCCACTTTCATACAACTTATCCTCCAACTGTTTGAGTTGTTGATTCAATTGCGTAATTTCTTCACGATGACGAGCCTACCTTTGGTCCATTTCGTCTTTGGATGAAATGTATTACTTGCTTCTGTTTTACATCAAATTAGATAGACTTTGTAGCTACTGATCGTGCTACATTTTTAGATTGATTATGTCTTGGGTCAGTTTGCCAATGAGATGCTCCCTCTATGGATTGTTCTTCTCCCTCTCCAAGTCAAGAGTCGCTCCCAATTATTCCACAGCTTTCTCCAGAGTCTCGATCTGTTCTCGATAAAATGATTTTTCCCTCTCCTTGGTTTCCTCCATCTTAATCTCAAAATTTCTCTTCATATCAGCTACCTGTTTTTCGCAATGCTGATAGGCCTAATTTGATTCAACGCGCAATCGATCATTCTCTTTCTTCAAGCCCACTAACTTTATATTCAACACCTATGAGTCCCCAGAGTCTATTTCACGCTGTAGTCTAAGCCCTTTCATTTCAGCATCAACTAACTTCGATTTAACACTTGATTTTTCAATGTTTAGCATTTCGATTTGGTCACGCATTTACTTTGTCTTCTCCTGCAAGTTGTTTTCCCATTTTTGGTTTAGATCAGCTATGATTTTTTAATATTAAACTGATTCAATACTCTTTTTACTTTCTCTCAGCTGATTCTCCTCTGCCATTTTATCCAGTAGCATCTCATACTTGATCTTGTACTAATCCCCCGCTGCCTGTGAATGTGCAGCTACGACTTCCTCCTGCAGTACAATGAGATCCATCTCAAGTCGATATATCTTCTTTTGATAGAATTCCAACTCTGATGCTGCGATTGTGATCATTCTAACTGCTATAATAAAAGTTCATATGCTATCTGTCAAAACAATCAATAGAATAATATCTCATTGATCCCACAAAGATAGGATTTCCTATTTCTAATGGGGAAGAAGTAACAGCCCGAGGCAGAGCACCATCTTTTATTCATCTCTCTTGAAATTCAACTTGAAATGTTATGAATATATATTTGGTACAATTTTATTTCTAATCTAATCAATGGAAAACATTTATTTTAGAAAATGAAGAATCGAGACACAAAAATAGATTTTAGAGCTGAAGTGCTTTCACATGATAAACTTAATAAACGTATAGACGAATGGGTGCGGGCAATAGATCTCGAGAGTCTCTATCACAGGCTTTGCTTTAAGTATTTTCCTCGTTTCATTACAACTCTCGATGCGGGCTTTATCTGCAAAGCTCTGCTCTACACTATCGAGAAGAGATTCCCATCGTTGGTGGGAACACCTTCAGATGCAAATCTACTTCTGCTTAGCGAAGGATTGAAGGAACAGTATACTGCTATCAACATCGCTATCATGATGAAAGAGGACAGTTATTTTTATTTCCTCTGCGTATATCTCACCAAATTGGTTGCTGCTTTTATGACTGACCTCTTCTCAGATATTGATGTGACTAAATCAATGGAGGCCGAGCTGTATATCGTTCTGGTGCATGTCATGATTGGACTTGAAGTCAGCGCGGGAAGCTACGAAATCTATCATCGTAAGGTCATCAACGAAAAGATCTACAATTTTTAAAAGAGTAATGCTATGTACAATGTGACCAAAACTGAATCAGGAGCAGAAACAGTGGTTTCGAAAGCCTCCACTAAACGACTGAACTATATCAAAAACAGAAAGAATTTTAAGATAGTATTTGAACGGAACGCCGCCCATCTCGATTGCAAGGAGGATCAGAGTTCACTTGACCAGTTTAAGGATACACTTAAGTAAAATCTAAATGTAAAAATTCTTCCCAAGTTGCCAAAGAAGAAATTGAAAGCATAAGACTTTGATGAGAACACAATAAAGTAGCATACATAAAAGGAAAACGATTAAAATCGCTATCTCTTTCTGATAAAGCCTCCGGAAGTTGTAAAGCCGTCGTCATCCTATTTGAAGGCAAACCAAAACAGTGCTTCCTTCGAATTACTGTTCGATAAAATAAATCAGAAGAGTTGCTTCATTCACCGCAATGTTAAGATATCTCATCGACCACAGTTGTTTGTGAAAGAAAAGAGTAAAGATAGAGAACTAATTGTTCGAACTTCCATCAGTACTCCCAGTCATTGGCAGGATAAGGGCGAATAAAATTTGGGTCGCAAAAACTGGGAGAGTATTGTAAAGGATATCAAATACCACACTCTTCACACTAATAAATTCCATTAAATAAGCAGCAGAAATGAGCAACAAAACACGCTATAGCTTCTCAAGAAAAGTAGGAAACATATTGAAATTAAAGGTATGCCCAACGCTAAGAGATCCATCACCGCAGCTGCCAGCTAACCATAAAAACGCTAAGAGAAAGAGTTGATTTTCGCTAAAAAATAAAAAGATTTTGGGTCCTATTGGCTTGTTTAAAAATAATAGCAACAGGGACAGTCTACAGCCTTAAAACAATAATAAAAATTCCTGAAAAGCCACAAACTCCGCATGTAACGCCAACGCTTTGATGTTTGCTGTGAAAAGAGGAATAAAGATACATACTACTCCATGTTTAATATTATGATCACGCCCACCATCTAATTTAATCAGTGATTATCTATATCCATTTATTGAACAAATTTATTATGACTTATAGAGAAATTAGATTAGAATATATTACGCTTGAAAATATACTCAATCACTTCATAAAGTATTTTTTCACCCAGCGGTGACTCATAGCCTCGGTTAGACTCATACGGTTTTATGGATTTTTAATCAGCAAACGCGTTATGAAGTCCTTTACATCGTCAGAGAGGTATTTGGGAAATTTTAGTTCGACATTGACGATCTTACGATAGGTTTATTCCCTGCATTTATTTGATTAGAAAGGGGCGTGTCCTGTACAGAGCTCATAGCATAGCACTCCGATACTCCACACGTCGACCATCTCATTATATTAATCTCCCAACACAATTTAAGGAGAGACGTAATCCAGTGTCCCACAGAAGGTGGTGCGTTTAGAACTAAATAGCAAAGTGATTACTTTTTGCCGATATAGATAGCCCAGCCAAAATCAGCTAGTTTTACGACATTATTAACGAGAACAATATTTTACGGCTTGATGTCACGGTGGATGATACCATGCTAGTGCATGTGCATCAAAGCTTTCATAGTTTGAGTGACATAGTAGCAGGTTTAAACCTCAGTGAAGTATTTTTTCTATCGAAGTCGATCGAACAGCGAGCAATCTCCGAGTTCCACCACTAGATAGAGATTATTGCCTTCTTTGTGACACTTGTACAACTACAGACAGTTTTCATGCCTCAGATAGCTTTGAATTTTTATTTACCAGGTCAGCCTCTCAATTAATTTCTTGCAAACCTTTTACAGAGATATCTTTTTTACAGCAACGACCAATTTTATGGTGTTATGTTGTGCGCGATAAACATTGCCAAATCTTCCCTTCCCTAAAGTTTTACCTACTTTGAACTCCTAAAAGAATGAAACACTTGGCCGTGCTTTGGTCAGTATTCTTGGTTTTTTTGGTTCTTCAATTTGCATCAGGTTGCGATTAACAGGTGTTAGTACTTTTGATCTGTAGTCTGCATTTTTATGTGCTTTGTAGATATCAAAGGGACTAGTTTATATGTTTTCAGCCTATTTCGATTTATCCTGCATCAGCTTCGATCTTTCAGTCTTCACATCGGTTGGACAATGCTTCGGGGATGCAATTTGATTCCTGACGGTATGCATCTACAGCTGTTTTTGGCTTTGACAGTTCTTCTGACTTCTCAATTGCCTGGACTTATTCTCGAATGTGAGGTGATTGTCGATGGATTAGAAATTAAGGTGGTAAGGACTCGTGGGGCTGGCTATTGATACTAGTGTAATATGTGGAGTGTATGATTTGTCTTCCTGAAACCTAGTTTTGGGTAGTATGATTTCCTTGAGACTTCTGTTGGTTTTCATCTGTTTTACTATTAATTTATATTAAAGTGTATTATGAAATATTAATATTATTTAATTAGTAATGGTAAAATATCTTTGGGGTTGGGGTTGGGGTTGGGGTTGGGGTT
>Ga0302188_10001054_pt1 | contig 22571 bp, 20 predicted proteins | sample II_Bog_E2_1_FD_198783 | JGI IMG/M metagenome (GOLD analysis project Ga0302188, IMG submission 198783) | Peat permafrost microbial communities from Stordalen Mire near Abisko, Sweden - II_Bog_E2_1 | ecosystem: Environmental > Terrestrial > Soil > Wetlands > Peat | place: Sweden: Abisko...
TATAATGATTGGTGTAATTATCCAAGGATGTATTCATCAATTTACCTTCCTTTATATTAAAATTGAGTTAATATGATTCTATTCAAGAGATAATCATTAACCTCCTCCGAATTTTTTACCGAAGGCCAACATTTGTAGTCTGTCGTACAATGCCAACACACCGGCGCCTGCAACACCTCTCAAGATGTTGGCTCCTGCTCCCTTGAAGAACGATTTAATTCCTTCTTTGGCGAGGATCTTTTGAGCGCAATCGATGGATCCGTTATATTTTTCAGCTTCACCTGACGTCATCATCATTCTTCTTCGGATTGTATCAATGGGGTAGGAAGCAAGTCCTGAGCCCACAGTGACTCCCCAGCCGAGTAAGAAGTTGGCTCCGAGGTTGTCTTTTAGGTGTTTGGGTAAAATGGGTTTGACTGAGTCATAGATACCGAAATAGAGACCTCGGTAGATAACAATACCCACACAGGAGATGACGAAACCGCGATAGAGACCAGCGAATCCGTCAGTAGCAATGGTTTTCTTATAGACGTCAACGAGTCCAGTGAACTGCTTTTGTCCTCCTTTCTTGGCGGACTTAAGATCATTGGAGAGTCGTGTTCTGGCATAATCGAGGGAGTAGACAAAGAGGAGGGAGACGGATCCAGCAGCTCCTCCGGAAGCTAAGTTTCCCAAAAACCACACGAAGTATCCGTCTTTATCCTTTGTTTTGCCAAAAAGTCTTTTGAAGTAATCTTTCAGGGAAAAGTTGAGAGCTTGGGTGGGGAAATATCTGATAACATTGGTGCCATTGCCCTTCCATAGAGCCTTCACACCCTCATCCGCAATAATGCGTTTTCCGCAGTCGCCGATGCCGCCATAAGCTCGGTCCAAACTGCCTGACTTCAACATGGCCTCTACGTTCTGCAATCGAAGCTTGATGACCTCGATGGGGGACGCACAAGTCTTGGAAACAGCGGCAGAGACACCTCCCATGAGGAAATCGATCATGAATGTACCGAAATCATTCTTTTTGCCTGACGTTTCAGTCATCTTGTTGAAATAAATTATATGGATGTTGAAAATTAGCAACTAAAATTACACACACTATTTTATCTATTTTGCCCTCGCAATAAAAATAAAATTAAAAATAGTTTTTTATTTAAAATTCACAGTTTTTAAATTTGCAACTTGAATTTCCTCATCTCTACTAGAAAAACATTCACAGAAGAATACTTTATCAATGAATGGATATAACACAGCATTTAACATATTTATATTTAAGATGCAAGTCAAAGAAATACACATCAAGAGCATTCCTTTAGAGCCTTCTCAAACATATCCACTATCTCTTGATTACTAGCTGTCTTTTTCGTCATTTCAAAAGCGTAAAAGTCAATTGCAACTTGCTTTTTCTCCAGCAAAGCCATCACTACCAAAATTTATATCTTAATCAAGTATTCTTCTGTACTATTTCCCAGCTTTGTAATCCAGTTATTTTTAAGCTCGTAGATGGGAATCTATGGGCTTATTTTTGCTAGAGGACCATTTCCAAGATTACTAGTAATGCCTTGTACAGCCTGCGGGTATTGCTGGGCAATAAGATTAATGACTGTGCTATAATAAGTCTCAAAAGCTTTTTGAGTTGTCGCTATAAGATTGTCAATGATCTTGAAACTGTTGGCAAACTCAGGAGTTTGGACGAAAGCCCCCCACTCTCCATGATTAATCACGTTAACTCTGTTTATTAAAAGGTTCTTAAGGGCGCTTATTTCAGCAAAGCAATATTTCAGTAAGTAGAGAGTAGCCAAGTTGTTGTTTTGAATGCGAGCTAGACTAATGGCTATATCCTTTATAAAATTGTGCGACATAATGAAGCTGATATAGCGGCCCTTTACCGTTTCCTTGCGCAATTGACTTTCAGTCATTTCATTTATCGTTTGCATTTGCTTCATTTGGCCTTAGACTTTCGCCTTCACGCCATCAAACACTGGATGAGAAGCTAAATCTTAGGCATGCAATCGCTTTTGCTTTTAAAACTGCAAGCAGTCGGCCAAGAATTGACCAGTTTTTGGTGATATCATTGATTTTTGCTTTTAGGAAAGGTTATATCTCGTGCCAAGCACTTTTGCCTTCACTTTGCTCTCTGTATTTTCCATGAAATAATGTTCTCTGAAAAGCAAGTAGTGAACTAGTAGCCCATAAGCCCAAACATCAACTTCAGAACCATATTTCTCCTCCCTGAAGAGCTCTGGCGACATGAAGATGGGAGTACCTACAATCTAATCATTAATCTGTTTTTTGACAGCAAAGCCAAAATCCCCTATTTTGTAGATAGATAAACCTCCCTGCTTCTTAATGAAGATGTTATCAGGTTTAATGTCTCTATGCACAACTTTTCGCTTTGAGATAAACTGAAGTCCTCGTGCTAGTTGATAAGCGATTTATAGTGCCTCCTGCTCGGCTATTGGTCCTCGATCTGCTACAACGTCTTCTAGGTTGCCATCAGGGCAAAACTCAAGAATCATGACCACATTATGTTCCGTGAGGAAACAGTCGTATATCTTGGTGGTGAACAGACAGTCAACATCAGGGTTTTCGGAAAGTTCTTTGAGAACAGTCACTTCGCCATCTATGTTAGGAAAGAAATACTGATAATTGCCTTTATTTTGTTGCCATATTGTTTGATTAGCTTCAGGGGCAACAAACGAACAGCAATCACTCGTTGAGTCTTCACGATGATGCCGCGATATACTTTGGCGAAGGAACCTTCTCCGAGGAAGTCGGTCTATTTGTAATCATATTCTCCATTCTTGAGGGACTTGGTCATCTATTATCTTTTAGTAACTAATTCTAAACTATTTTTATATCTTGGAAGATAAAGAGTAAAAGTAGTTATTCATTAAATCATCAGTCTAAATTAATTCCATAGAGTTCTGTCAAAATTATTGAATCAAGTAAGTGATTACTTTATTAAAAAATTGGCTGTGGTCTTGTTGATTTGAATTAAGTATTGATCTTGTGAAATCATCAGATCTTTTATCAGACGCAATTGATTGAGTATTGCTTAAGTCAAAAGGTCCTTTAAGGCAGAAATTATATCATTATTGATCAAGATAGAAAGATCATCATATTTATCAAATACAATCCTAAGATTTAACATGCTAATGATTAAATGTATTTCAATTGATAGTCCAACAACAATTGGATAGGTTATTTTAATTTTGATGCAATGTTGATAAGTGTAAAAAGACAGTTGATAAATTAATCAAGATATCAGTTATCTTCATCCTTGCTTTAATTTTGTTTTTTTATACTTATCCCAACCTCGTTTTAATAGTAAATATGTTGCGCAAATAATGAGTCCAACTCCCATAAAATATGGTCCCCACTCGAAGTACGAATAAATCAACCAATTTATAATACCAATGCAACCTACAGTCAGTAAGTATCTAATCAGCGATTCAGTCATCATATGCTATTTCCTCTGCCGATATTACCTCGACTGTCTGGGAAGCCGATATATCCCATAAAGAAAGTAGAGAAAGTAAACACTGCAGAGCAGTAATCCTACTAATACGGTTCCGACCATTGTCCTGATAGCAAACGTGGCACATTGTTTATAAGTATCGATGTTGGATTAGAAGTGAGTCAACACCAGTTCCATTGGTGAGAATATAATAATATTTGGAAAACCATCAACTTGTAAAAATCAGTGCAAAACTTCTGTTTTGGCCAGGATGTTGCTCAGCAGCTTTTACCGACTCATCTTCTCCAAGGTTTCTCTGCGAATTACAAGTTAATCGACAATGTAGTCTACAACACGCGAAGCTAACACCAGCTCTTAGAAATGCTCCTTTTCTAGTCTCGCCACAAATCTTTTTAACAGTTCACGTTTGTGCCTTTAGATAAGTTCAATAGGTATCTCAAGTTCTTCCCTCAACGATTCCCGGCAATAAATTGTTAAGGTCTTGAGTTCTGAAATCTCTGTTTCCACAGTAAAAATAAAGTTCCTCTTGATCTGTTCATCGTTCTTGAAATCACACTCTTTCTGCACAGAATCCAATATGCTTTTAAGCTCTTTCTCCACATTTAAAATCATAAGATAAGATAAGGCGAGGGCTTCAGGTTTATCATATGCAGCCAAGATAACAGCTAGAGACATTATCTCTATACTTTTCATATGATTTTTCACAAGCTGATCCTTCTTGAAGTTTTACCCCAACGGACTTTTTATAGAATATGCACTTCTCCAATTATTGATTTTGTTAGCGATAGGTGAGCCATTTATATTTGAATCTTGTCCGGATTTGCATAATTTGATATCGCGGGATGAGTTGAGTTGCTGTTGTGAGGTGGGAAAAGTGTATGTTGTGCTTGTATCGGATATAGTGTTGGAACACTTCATCGAATTGTATTTCTCTCTAAATCCATTTCTGTAGAGTTATCCGTTTTGTACTTCATATGATAAAACTTCCGACCATTCCACTCTTAAGCTTTAATCCTTTGTAACCATTCGACGCATGAGCTGGACCACTTATGAAGAAACAACAGGTTGTTCTGGCACTTTTAACTCCTGCTCTTCCATTATCATGATAAGCTTGCCAATGTTATTGCTTTCGAACGGACAATATCCATACAACATTCGGAAAAGAACAACTCCCAATGACCAAATATCAGCCTTTATCGAATAAGATTGCCCCCTTAGAATTTCAGGTGCCATATAAATGGGTGACCCAAGCATAGTCTTAGATATTTCATCTTCACTTTCGAGGGGTTTACAAAAACCAAAATCAGCCAATTTGATCATTCCATTATGCAGAAGTAAATTTTAAGGTTTTAGATCGCGATGCATGATGTTGTGTCGATTCAGAACTCGGAAGGCCTCAACAATTTGAGAAAAGTAGGTTAGAGCTTGCTTTTATGTAAGTTTTCCTTTCTCCTTCAAGAGCTTCTCGAGGGTTCCACCGTTGCAGTACTCGTAAACGAAATAGAAGTTGTTGACTGTTTTGAGCATATCGAAATACTTAATGATATGGGGACAACTCTCGAGATTGGTGAGAATGCTTATTTAGTTGTAGGTGCCTTCTTAAAGCTTAGGATACTGTTTGAACTTCTAGGCGCGAACCTGCTTAATGGCCACTTCCTGTTTGGTTTTGACATTGATGGCTCGGAATACTGTTGAGTACATGCCATGTCCAATTTAATTCTGCAGCGAATAGTTCTCGATCATCTTGCCCATCTTTACTGACTTGATTAATTAATATGTATTGTAGAATACAATTGAACTAACTGCTCATATTTTAGCAAAATTACTCATTCGAAAATAGGTAAAACGCAATGAAGATTAGTTTCAGCAAAAAATAGGAATTAGAATTTAAACAACAAATCGTACAAAAATTAAATTATGTTCATAACTGCCGAAATGCCATAAATAACTTATAATCAAAAATATTAGTTTTGTCATTTTTAGGAGTAGGTTGATTTCTCTTGGATTCGGCTAAAAATATCACTAAGCAGCAACCAATAATAACAGTCTGATGGAAGGGTCTTTCTTTACTATTTGAGTCTCGTGACAACTTCGCTTGCCATTCGCCTATTTTTTTTTTTCAAAACGATGCCAAATAGAACGGCAGTGGGTTGTTGCAAAAATGTCACATGAAATTGAATGTCTTTTCTTGAAATGGTGTGTTTATGCTCGGTATATGAATTTGATATTTGTTGTAATTGTATTATTTGACATTGCATGAAAGAAGAATCAGAAATCTACCGCCAAGGGGAACCGCCAATAGTAAACGGAGACTGGTCCTATTTAGAAATGGGCAACAACTTAGGTTCTAGTCCTTCGGTTCCCTTTCCCAGATTCAAACATCAATCTTTCTATTACAAGAATCGTGTTTACGTGCATGGTGGCACTACCATTCCATCAACTTGTATGACAGACGACCCCCTTGATCTATTTGCCTACAACTTGGAAGGCACATAAACCAAAAAATGGGAATGGATAAGGACCAAGTCCAATAGCGCCAAGGAAATGGAAGTGTTGAGTGGTCATGCCGGAGTCATCAGCGGGAACAAGTGGTTTATGTTCGGAGGTAGCAATGCAGACAACCGACCTAACAATCTATTGTGGCGACTAAATCTCGACAACTATGAATGGGCAAAGTTAGAGCAAAGAGGATAAGCGCCAACGCCACGAGAGTCAGCGCATCTTTTTTTCCTCTAAAAGAACTGGCTGATGCTATATGGTGGGATAAACGTGCTTGAGATATAGATATACAACAGTTTTCATTTTTACAACATGGATACAAAGAACTGGTCCCATTGTGAAGGCACCTATATGCATCAGGCGTACGCACGACTCGATCCTGCTTTGGTCCTTCACAATTAGCACTTATACCTGTTTGGAGGTACCTATCGTAATTCCAGCAATGAGGAAAAATACTTAAACGATTTCTATGACATCGGAATCAACCTGCCAGGTCGGAATCTTTCCGGAAAAGTGCAACTGCGCCGATTGATATCTACTGTAATGCCCTAAAATAGATCTGGCCACTCTTTAGTTGGCATAGGATTAAATTATCTGTTGTTAATTGGTGGATAAAATTCAACTTTAGCCTTATGGGAAGGAGGACGTACTGACGATATAAGTTTGGTAGATAATGCTTGGGTCTATAACATTGGCTTAAACTTATGGAATAAATTGTAGTTTAAGACACTCCGTTTTCGTTTTAGAACAATGAGCAGTTGTGCAGTCGGAGAACAAGATAAACTCTATATATTTGGAGGACTTTAGTAATATAGCAAAGTGCTTGGAGATTTGATAGAGCTTAAAATTAACCCCCTCGAACTTGCCTAAAGTCAACAAAATGAAGTGCATTGTCTCAAATGTGAGGAAAAACAGTTGTATAATTTTGAACCTCGCTATTATTCGTCAGATTTGATTGACGATATGGTCAGCAATATCTAATTTCCTTTTGCCGCAGTCGGCTTACTGATTGATAACGCTGTTTTATCAGCCGCTTCATTGGTCAACATTCACTATCATGAGCACCTTGGCAGCATGAAGGTAAAGCTCTTGCGCATTGAGGATAATGCCAACTTTTCATGGACAGAGGAAGAGTTTGTAACAGCTATGAGCAACTTTGATGCAGGGTCCACTGTCATTCCCCTTGGGCTTGATAAAAAAGCCAAGGCCAACCTTATTAGAGATAATTTGCGAAGAGAATTCGGATATAATATAAAATTAGGCAGTCTTCGTTTAGGGTCATCCTTTCTCTATATTTTGGTATCTGAAAATTATGAGACAATCCGTGTATGCCTCTTCCAAAAATAGAAAAGCGGCAATCAATAAAAATATATTTTACGTTATTATTGCTACTCAAACATCAGTGATGAGGTCAGTCAAATCTACATGGTGGCAGTTCGACGCAAGGTATAGTAAGAATACGGGTAATTAATACGTTAGGCTTTAAGCAGAAGGTTCATTCGCAATACTCTCTACATTTTTAATCCCTGTATTGCGGACTATCGCTATGTCGAATCTAGAGATGAATGTGAGCTAAAGGCACATATGGCACACAATGATATTATCAATGGCTCAGTTCAAGATCTCATAACTCTCGAAAAAGCAGGCTATAATATCCTGGACTGCGTGGATGTGTCTCTGCGCGCCTATATCACTTGTCTCTATCTCAAAAACGAGACCACTAAAATCTACCTGGGTGTGAAAAGCAGTGATCCCGTGATGATTCAGACCCAAACTTATTTATAGAAGGTGGACAGACTGTGCAAATCTAAGCATGTGCTTGAAATTAACCACATGCTGTAATTCTAGTTGAAAATAGTATAATTATATTATTTATACGATCTGAGTATCATATGTCCTATTTAGACAAGAAGCTGGGGTACTTTAGTAACGGCCTAATGATTTATCATAAAAATCGTCTTATTACCAGATACAAGTACAAGCTGGGTGAATTAATCAGCCGCAAAATGTACAAGAGTCAAGCAAACCATAATTTTATCAGATTGTTTGGATTTGTTGAGTTACCTGACCACATTCCAATCAACATATTTAAAACAGTAACAATCATCTTAAGTAGAACTGCACCTATCAAATAATGATGTAAAAATTATACTCTCGATTTAAGTTTATCAATAAAATATTGAAAAAGGAATTGAAGAAAATGGTCATGGATTCGAACCTCAAAAGAATAGCTCCACTCAAGATCACAGATGAAGAAATGCAAAACGATTATGCTGAACTTTAACTCGGTAAAGATCATCCCAGATTCAAATAAAATAGCAATATAGCGGACGACAGCTATTCAAAAAGAGATTTAGCTCAAAATAATATTTGTTCAGATCACTCCAACCCAGATCAGCCAGTAATAATAAATAAAAAACTAAAGCTAAACTAAATATATGGAAGTAATGATAATAACGGCCTTATTAATAATAATAGTAACGTGCCTATCATTGAAAACCATCATCTGAAATAACAAACCATGCCAAGAGTCAACAATCATGATGATTGGTTTGAAACAAAAAAATAAAGATCATACCATATACAAAATTAATAAGAGAACGATTCATCATTATCCTCTGAGGAATTCAATGGAATTGACTAATAACGAAAGGAAGATAATATGCCGGCAGTTTTGATTTAATAACACTCATCGGAGTATCAATTGCAGATAGTTGGCAACAATAAAGAGGAGCCCATTTAAGAATAAAATAAAGAATTAGTTGAGGAACCTTACAATGCATAGGACACCATTGCCAAAAAGGAAGGATAAATTTAAATACAGCAAGACTAAAAGGTTGATTAAGAATTAAATAGGAGTGATTAACTCATGGCAAATCCTCCAAACCAATAATTATCCAATCATAATGAATGCGGCAACATCTCAGTAAGAGTCGATAATTCTCGCCTTTTCCAACTTGACCTCGCAGAAGAAATGGAAAAGCAACGAATCTTAAACTACCAACAAGCTTTGGAGTAAAAATGATTATTGTGTTAATTCTATATTATAATCGTTCTTCAATGACCAACACCAAAGGCAAAAACAAATAGACGCGCCAGAAGAGACAAAATAAAAAGAATACTGCAGTGACGTTCGATCCTGAAGAACGCAGTAACTACTTAAAGGGCATGATTGGATGCAAAAAAAGACGTCGCGAATTCTATTTCAAAAAGGTTGAGAGAGAACAAAAGGAAGCCAAAAAGCAGGATCGCTCAGATCATCGAGCTTAAAGGAGAGATCAACTTCGCAAGGCTAAAGAATTACTCTAGCAGCTAACCGAACGTGTAGAAGACAATTATCGCTCCATTCACGAGCAAAAAGCCAAAGTTGAAGTGAATAAAGCCAACAAAATATTAGTCGAGACTAAATTTTATTGATAATGGTTGAAGTTATTGTTGCTTCTATTATTTTGTAATGGGTAACAATACTGAATCTTATACTTGTTAAAAAATGGCTTCGTTTTCTATTTGATTGTTCATGAACTTATTGGTGGCCATTATGATATAAAAAACCACTTGTATTTGCAATTAACAAAACAAATATTCGCCAAATAAAACAGTCATTAAAATATGAGCAACTAAAACTCTATCAAGGGGAGTATTCCTCTTCTCGCACGACATTTAACTGTTTATAGTATTCCTATTCATCATCTAATTGCAATAAAACGTAATAGTATTCTTAGAGATATTTCGTTTTACAACTGTAACGCTATCAGGTCGTTTGTATTACAAATTCTTCAACATACAATAAATTATTAAATCATATCTTGAGAAATGTGCCATCAAGGTCTTGGCTGTTACGATTGTTGCTACTCTAGTAATTGCAGTGGATGCATGGGAATTTCTGCTGGCTGGCTCTGCTGCAGCTGTTGGCTTTGCCCACCATTAGGCTTGGAAATTTTACGACGACCTGGATGCTGTCGGTGTGGTTGTCAATAAGGATCGTAAGGATGTGGGCATACTTGCGGATGCTTTTCTAACTACTGGTGTGCGCCCATTTATCTGCAACTGTTTTCCAAATGGACTTCTATTGGATCATTCAGAGGACACCTTATTGACTTAGATGTAATTTCTTCGACTGTGGCTCTCGGTCCCAATTCTGCAACCAATATGCAGACTTTCCCTAACTACTGATGATAAATTCAATTTAAGCAGCACTGCTGCATTTTCAAAAATGTTATTAATAATTACTTATAATATCACTTTAAGCTCCCAAAATATGACCAATTTTGATCAGCTAAACTCTGCAAATAGCTTTCCAGGCAGTGTTCTTATAATCAAACTTCTATTTCATCTAATTATAAGTATCGTCTCAAAAATTCATGGGTCAAGCACTTTACTGCTGTGAATGCTTATATCACAACAACTGCCATGGATGGAGCGGATTCTCCGTTGCAATATTTTGTTGTAGCTGTTGACTCTGACCTCCGTAAGCTCTCGAGTATATATACGTGAGCCTAAATGCTGCAAAACTGAATTCAATCAGGGTGTGGTTCTTCGACCTTCAATCATGCGCACTACTGCTGCATTCCTAATTACTTACGTTAATATTCGAAATGGCAATCGATTGGTATTTTTCGAGGCAGACTATACGATGTATAAGTAATTTCTCAACTCGTTGAACCCATAGGAACAGTTCAAAATATGATGCCTCATTGATTATATTATGGATTTCCAAATAGATTATTTATACTTCATTGGTCCTAAATAATTGATAATTGTGATGAAAATGAAAATGTTCGAATAAAAGAGTTGGGTGTAATTTAACTATCTAGTCAGGACATAATAAAATATTGATGATGCAAATTTATTAAAAATATTATTCCTGCTTCCTGAGCATGATGGATAGTCAAATATTAAATGTAGGATCTTGTTTATATTTAATTTAATTTATCAGATATTATTTTAAAATAACGATGAAATACGACTAAGCAACAAAAACGCCAATAATACACTTCAAGGAGAATTATAATCATGTGCTAAGTATCAACAACAGCTTGCAAATCAATTTAAGCTCCTAAAATAAGACGGACAAACCCATCAACGCGTATCTGCCCATTTTACAAAAAAAAAGGATCAATCCTATCAAAGCAAAATATATTGACAACATCAAAATCAAGTAAAATAAGATGCTTGCCATGAATTTTATAATAGCAACAAGCCAAAGCAGAAAAAGCAAGTAAGCAGACTACTACAAAGGCAGCAAAGAAAATATTAGAAGGAGAGTCTCTGAAAATGTTAGCATAGCCAGCAGCAAGCTCATTGCAACACCCAGAATCATCAAACCACCCAGCAACTTCAGTTATCAACAACTACAACAAAAGATACAAGAAAATGCCAAATACGCTCTCTTCGAAAGGACTCATAAATTAAACACAGTTCACCGACTACTTTAACTCTGATATTCATTTCATCTATCTCTTCAAACTTCAAAGAGTGTAAACCTATCAACAGCATTTTTTTTACTTTTTAGCTGTCTTTTGGCCAGCCTGAAGCTGGAATTAAATTCGTTTTTTTCGGATATCCTCCACGACAGCCATGGGTTCGTTATGCTGCTCTTCTTTCGGGTATATTTTCATCAACTCAGAGGAAATAATTTAAAAGGCCTTGGGGACATTCTCTCCGCTCTTAGCACTGACATCTAACCAGCTGATTCCCTTTGGATCGCATAACTCTTTTACATCATCTGTTTTCACCTGCCTATTCTCTTCTAGGTCAAGTTTATTACCTAATAGCAATAACTTAACGTTTGGGATGGCATTCTTCTAAATCTACATATCAAATAAGCAACCTCTTTGAGCCAGTAGCTTTCTAGCTCCTCAAAGCTTTCCCGCTTAGTGATATCGTAGACTATAACAATGCCTTGAGCTCCCTTGTAATAGGTTCCAGTTATTGTTCTAAATCGTTACTGCCCTGCTGTATCCCAAATCTGCAATTTGACTACGCTATCTCCAACGGGGATAGATCTACATGGTGAAAGTAGTACTTAAATCTGAAGTCAACTCCAATAGTGGCTAGATATGCTTCTTGAAAGGCTCCATCGGTGAGTCTGCGGAGAAGAGAAGACTTTCCAACTGAGCTGTTACCGACCAGCACTATTTTAAAGAGATAGTCGGGTTCTTTAATCATTCTTATGATATTAATTGATCTATAAAACTGATATGATTCCTAATGACCTTAAAATTACTTGTTCAAATTATAGAAAAAGATGGTTAAATATGTTACTTCGCATAATTAATGTTTTATATTTTTTTTATATCATGGTCAAAAATTGACTCAGAAATGAATGTTTGTGCTGTCACTGCGAATCACATAGAGCATCCCTTCCAGAGGTAGACTTTCCATTTGATAAAAAGCAGACGACATATCTCGTGTTTCTATGGCCATTCGCTGCATATCTAAAACACAGAAAACATCGTTCTGAATATGTAAATCAGCACCAAGAAGTAGCTATCCCGTCGGAAAGTTTTCAGTCCTATTCTTGAGAAATGGAAATATACTCCTTTCAATATGTTTCTCTTCCGAAACTTCATCCAACTATGATTATTTTTTTGTAAAAGGTTGGAAGGAGCACTCAAAAGCTCTTTTACGACTATTCTAAAAATCAATTTTTTCTGCTTCCCAATTTTTTGTGTAATTGTGTTCCACCTGATTATTTTGATCAATATAATTGATTTAATGTGGCTAATGAGATAATAAACTTTATCCAACCTCTTACTGTTATAAATTGACTTAAGATAATGAAGGTGTGATTATTTTCAGTTCTTTTTTGTTGGATTATAACTCTTTAATCAGTATTTTAATGAGAATATTTTCCTAATTTTCAAGGGGGCTCAGTTTACGAGCACAAACGATTAAAGAACTAAATCTATTCTTTGTCATATGCTCAGTTCGCTTGTGATTTAATAAAGTCACAGCTCTAGACCAATGATGGCCTTCACGACTTACAAAGTTAAGAATCAGTAGATCTTCCTCGATAGTCCACTGTCCTTTCTGAATTGTTGAATCCATGTGATTAAACCAATGCTATCTACATTGTTTTGGTGTTTTAAAGAACTATCCTTGAGATCTAAAGAACAATTCTTTAGATATCTCATGCCAATTGCCTTGAATTTGGCTCCTCAATATTTAAAAAAATACTTAACAAATTAAGTCAACATTTTTTATTCTGTGAGTTGCCACTGTATTCTTTCTGTATGTCTTTCCATATTCCTTGCTTCATACTGCATAAAAAGTATGCTTTTATTATGAAAGCATTGAGATATTTCCTGCCATTCTTGACAATTCTATATTAATATTAATTGACGATCTATGATATTCTTTTTAAGTGAAGGCTACAAAAGGCCAATAAGAACCACAGAAAGAGCTTTTTCTAGTACTCAAGCCATTGCAGCTAGGAGTTGGCAATTAAAGATTTCTCAAACCTATTTATTATCCATCTTTTACTTTCTTTGAAGAATGTTAAATCTTTTAATGAGATTTTAAGGTTGCAGATTCATTCCCTGAAATACTTTGGGTCTCATCTAGTCTTTGAAGTCGATCACTAAGTCCTGAACTCTAGTGTTGTTCTTAAAACGTGAAAGAGTATCAATAAAAATATTGTTAATCATACCCCAATTTTATTATAAGGAATGAATTCTTTGAAACTACAATACAAATAACTGAATATTAAAAATCAAGAAGTAAATCTCTTGGCTGAAACTGACATAAGTATAGCTTCCAGAAGTCCTTGGGGATAGCTCGTTACTATATTTTTAACTGATTATTTTGTACTCGAGGGATAAACTTTGAAATATTTTGAATCAAAGTAGCATTCCATTAATTTTAATTATTTGGAGTTGTAGAGCTTTGTGATTAGTGTTTTATTGTTGTAGTCTAAGAGTTCAAAGAAATCCCATTTATCGAGTTAAAACTTAGTCATTTAAAAGTTTTAATAACTAAAATTCAAGTTATTTTCTTAGTTTATGGTTATATATGTCTTTATATACCTTTTACCAAATTATTTCTTGTCGTGCTGAATGAAGGCCAATTTTTTATGCTATTAGGCAAAGAATTTGGCTGGATGGCAGCAAAATGAGGCATATATAATAAAATATGGTCAACATAACTTCAAATATCATCTCCAACAATTAAAATTCATCATGCATTGGATTTTCATCATGAATGATCAAAAAATATTAGTATTAATTGAATACTTGTCTCCTGCACTTCAAAGATTAGATCTATCTTCGATACAATAACTAATAAAGGTAATAAACTATAAATGATGGCAACTGAGCGTTGGGATTCTTGCCATCTCTATGCTATTTATAGTAAATACAAATAAAGCTTATTGTCTATTGCTTGAAGCAGATAATCTATATATAATAATCCAAATTTATTATTTGAATGGTTCATCTAATTTAAAAAGTTGTTAAATTTAATTAGCTGTTCAATCTAACGACAAATTTATTAAATTAGTCTTTGTTTGTATAAAGAAACATATATTTTGATGAAATATTTGCGCAATCAGAAGGATAATTGTTCTTGATAAGTAATATAGAGAATGCCGTCTTTCTATTTCAGTTTCTAATACACCGACTGCATAGTCTCCTCTAAGTTATTAATGAGTTACCAAGTCCAGGCGATACTCCGTTAATGAAAAGGAAGTATGATTCCTTACCCTCCTTGTCCTTTCCCATCTTTTACTTTATTTTCTTCTAAACTAAGTTTTTCACCTGTCCAAATTTGAAGTGTTTGTAAGTCAGAAATCTATGTGATCAGAGTTGTACTTGGTGTTCTGCAAATCTGGAAGCTTCGATTTATTGTGTTTTTCTACAATAACCATGACCTTGTCTGGGTCGCTTTCTTGGAAATTTTTAGCTTTTGCCAGTCGTTCCTCAAAAGAGTACCGTTCTTTATAGCGTTTGGTCATGGATGAGTTGAGTTATAGCAAGAATTAATTATAAAATATGTTATACTATCACCGAATATAAACATTAGTTGGATGCTTAATCAATCAAAAAACATTAATTTAGATATTTAGATAGATAAATTCATTGAGAGTTTATCAACTATTATTTCATTGGGAGTTCGCTATCATATTTTTATCGTTATTTGCTCGTCGGTACGATATAAAGACGTCTCTTTCATAAGATAATCAGTTTTTCAAGGGAAAAGCCTCAGCCTTTTGGAGTTTATGATTTGTTAATTATTATCAGAAAATTAATAGCACGCTTTTTAATTTTAGTACTAATCACAATATCTATAATTAAAATGGCGTCTAGTGCAGTGACTCTTATCATGAATCCAATTTGTCCCTTTGCCCAGAGGGCATGGATTACTTTACTGGAGAAAAAAGTTAAGTTTTAAATGAAAGAGGCTAATCTGGACAAGAAAGAACCTTGGTTTACATAAATTTACAAAAGAGCCTATGCAGCTGATCTTACATCCGATGGAAAGGTTCCTATCCTCATACATGGAAACCAAGTCATAGCAGAAAGCGACCTGATCTCTTGGTATGTAGCTGAATCTTTCTCGACTGGAACTAATCTCATTCCTGACCAGCCTTTCGATCGACTGAGGATGAGAAGATTCATCTAGGGAGTTCCTGGCAAATTGATATCTTCCTTTTATTCAACAAAAGGATTGAACTCTAAAGGTGAGGAAGAAAAGAAAGCAGTGATTTAGGGCATTAATAGCAATTTGGAAATAATTTAAAAAGAAATTATTGGTCCTTATGCATTAGGTGAACAATTTACTCTAGCTGATATCCTACTCTATCCTTGGTTTGAAAGGTGGTGTGTAAATGAATCTTTTTATGGAATATTTATTCCAAAAAAATTGACTAAAATTGCTGAGTTCATTAAGGCAGTTGAAGCGAGGCCGTCTGTTCAAGAGACTAAGCTCCACGTATCCAATGAGTTCTACATCAATGGTTATAAGGGATACCTGAAGCAATCTGTGAAAGATCTTAAATGAATGCTATTCCATAATTTCATTTAATTTGCATGAGTTAACTATCAGAAATATATATATTTTCAAAGTATATTTACTCTTGCTCTTAATATTTAATAATCTTTAATTGCTATTTCATGGAGCAAATTTATGCTGTTTAGTGCGGGTTTCCGGTGACTTACTCCACCATCCATCCCAATAAAGATTGCTACCTATGGAGATTAGACATACCAAAAGATGCTTGGTCGTCGAGGTAACTTAACCAAGAGCAATGGGTTCAAATTTCAAGCATTAAACCTGAAAAATGGATATCAGTGATAACTCAAGGAAGGCCTAACTGTGATCAATGGATCACATAATATAAGGTATCGTATACTATGAACGGAAAAGATTGGGAAGAAGTCGAAGGTGGAAAAATATTTAAAGCAAACAATGATCGGCATACTAAAATTAGAAATGACTTTGACACTACCATTACAGCCAGAGCCATTAGGATAAACCCGACGAAATGGGTTAATTGGATCACCATGCGATTTGACGCCATATTCATAGAAACTTGATTATACAATCTTTTATTGTTATGGAACCTATTTATTTATTTTTCAAAGGAGATAACATCAAACATGGTCTCATACTATCGCACTAAGGTTGCTTATCACTGATTGCTCCTATCGTTGGCGTGACTAAAGTAGTTGATGGGCGCTCTCGCGTAGAATTTAACTAAGTTCGGCAATATTATTGGTAAGCAGTCTTTAGAAGCTAAGAGTGAATTAACTGTTTATGTATGCCTGCCACTTCGAGTATTTTTAAATCCAAAGCGCTTCCCGTTAGCAGTTGTTCTCAATGCCATACTCGGATATGATTGATTGATTTACAGGATGTATTTATTTCTTTTCCTATTTTTACAAGACTTCCTTTTGACTATCTCCCTTTTTGCCATCCTGAACATCAAACCTTTTAATTTCCTTATCCAAAAATACTTTTCTTCGCACTTGATATTCATGAGATATCTCTCCAATTTGATTTTTGTATCGGGAAAAGGCTCGCCAGTAACGATGAGCATCAAGGGCCATGCGAGAGTTGAAATTATCAAAAAGCGATTGATATTGACTGAAATTCTGAGAATATACCTTAAACATATCCTTGTAACCGAACATAACGTTGAGCATGCCTTAATAGCTGTTGGAGTGAAGGTTGAAACTATCCTGCGTGATTTGGGTGATGATGTAGTCGAACTCCTTCTTTTCCTTCTCAATCTACCTTTCGACCTCCTTCAATTTTTCGCTAATCCTGTTGTTCGACTCTGCAATGTTTCTCCACATCTTTTAAAATAATTAACTCTTCTTGCTGTAATCCTTTTTCGCTTGCTAGTTTTTATCACTAATTTCAATACCTACTAATCCCTTCACATCACCAACCATTCTCACCTCGTTTATCATCAACTTTTCACTTTTTTTCTTCAGAGAGGCAAATTATTAGTACTTCATCTCTCGAAAAAATCTATCAGTAAATAAGTTTTGCAGAAATTGCTAATTGAGGATGATTGCATTAATGAAAATTCTGCATCTCTGCAATAGAGATGCCTGCACACTCTATTCGTTTACTCTGTCCATTTACTTTTCTGTAATTTACAGAGGAGGAATAAAAGTAAGAGGAAAGCATTTTGATAGAATTTATCCTAGAAAAACAAAGTCTTGCACCTTTCTTTCAACTGCCTCCTTAATAAAATTATTTGAGATAGTCACCCATAACTACAATTTACCTCCCATACCAAAAAAACCACCGTTTTTCTTGGTAAAATTCCTGCATACTTAATTATGTACTTGCCAAGCTTCACGACAGGACTTTTACCTTACTCCAATTTGAAGTAAATCTTACTAGTCTTGCACTCTTAATATCCACTCAATTGATAATCCCAGCTTCCATTGCTCTGAATAGACAATCTCTTACATAGTAGACCTTTTTAGCTTGGAATTATTTTTTATTCATTTGCCGCTTGATATCATCATTTTAATCATCATCTTAGAGTTAAGAGTTTAATTTCTCCGGTTCAGGGATTGGTTATATTTTCCTAATATGTCTTTAAGTAAATTATAGAATGAGTTGTTTGAGCTCTTAGAGGGTGAGCATGTTTAGATCATGATGGTCAGTCTTAATTCCCTTGTGTTACTTCAGGTAGGCAAGAAAAAAATCAGCAAAAGCTTCCAATTTATCGTCATCTTTATGATACACTTACAACACATTAATTTTAAGATACTCCTTTTTGGCAAACAAATCATCTGCCACTATGTCTTCTTCCTTTCCATGGGCCTTCTCACGCTCCCGAAGGTAATTCTCTATGATTTCATCTTCCTGCTAGTTATCTTTCATGTATTATGCTTTTATATATTTGTATAAGAAATCTGATTGTTTGGTTTACTAAAACAAAATTCTGTAGTTATATTCTACTTTCATTTTTATCTTTAGAAAAATCACAGAGCTAATCTGCGATTAAATGTTGAAGATAAATTGGTAAACTTTAAATCGGATAACTGAGGCACAACTCATAGGCATGGTAGAACTATTTTACCTCAGACATAAGCAGATTTTTAAGTCAACAGTAAATATTTAGATCACAATAAACTCTTAGTTTATACCCTATACGCATATTGCTGTGCATAGTTCAAATCAAAGATTTAATCATAGTTATGGGCATTCCACGATTCTACAGATGGTACCCCTTTTCCGATTTAGGCTCAAAGGACGCTACCCTATGATTCGTTTCGACCTCACCGATTCCAACAAGGAAATACCCATTTTTGACAACTTCTACATCGATTTCAACGCACTTGTTTACCAATGCATCAGGGTAGTCCCCGACTAAATTAGGAAAGTGGCTGCTTCCTCAAAAACAAAGTGTAACCCCTCACCTTCGAACAAATAGCAGAAAGAGTGTTGCAATATCTGCTTGAACTTATTCGCGTAGTGAACCCTCGAAAACTGCTTTTCATTGCCTTCGATGGAGTTGCTCCTCGGGCAAAAATCAATCAATCGCGTGATAGAAGGTTTAGATCTGGCATTGAGGATATAGAGTTTTTCGATAACCTCGTCTAAAAGGTAGGGATTAAAACCGAAGAATATTTTCAGGCAAATTCTATTTCTCCAGGAACTGAATTCCTCTTCAAGTTATGTGAGACTCTCAAAAGGCAGATAATGGAGTTAATGTCAACTGAGTGGAAGGGTCTACATGTATTTTATTCTGACTGTTGTGTGCCGGGAGAGGGTTAACACAAAATTATGGACTTTCTGCGCTACAGTAAGCAGATTGAGTTGTTCAACAAAAACACTACTCACTGCGTGTATTCTCCAGATGCTGATGTCATACTGTTGACTCTCACACTTAATTTGGACTACATTTGCATAATAAAAGAAGATACTACACAGCTTCCCTCAATGAGCTGGACTGCGACTTCCACTTTTCGCAAGACAGGTGCTCCTCAATTTGAACTAGTAATGATAAACATTCTCCGGGAATATTTTGAAAAATAGTTTGAGGGAGTTCTATCCGCAGTCAAAAATTGCACCATTCAAGACATAATAAACGACCTTGTGTTACTAATGGCTTTCGTGGGTAATGATTTCCTGCCAGTGGAGTTCTGCTTCGTGCTGAAGGACAACCATATGGACGCATTATTCAATCAGTACAAGAAGTATCTCCTCGAACATCAACAATTTATTAACATTGATGGTGATATTGATTGGAAGAACGTTTCCAGATTGCTGAAATTAGCAAGAAGGTTTGAGGCAAATATGATTTCAGAGATGAAGAACCAAAAGAAGTCCAAACAGAATCATCGTTAGAGTCATGATCCTTCTATCTTTTCAGATGAGGGCGCTAAAGAGGAAGAGGAGAAAAACAATGAAATTTAAAAATTTGAAGTGGAAGACTAAAAAATAGTCAATGGTATTGACAACTACTACCGAAGCAGATTCAACATTCAGGATCGACGAAATTAAACCAAATTTGAAGATATAATCAAAGCCTATATCGAGGGACTTTCATTTTATTGCCAGTATTATTACAAAGGACTGCAGTCATGGACTTGGTACTATCCTTATCATTATACACCCTTGCTCTGTGACGTGGATGATTACATCACTTCTCACGCTATCAACGTTTAACTTAAAAAGGATGAACCTTTTGATCCCATACTCGCGCTGATGTTCATGCTTCCTGAGCAAAATTTTGGGTTACTTCCACCTCCAGTCGCCAAAGAGTTAACTGATCCAAAGTGCATACTAAAAGCACCAAAAGACTATTTTCCTAAAGTATTCCAATTTGACAAATTTGAAACTTTAAAATATAATAAAAGAGCCTTAATTTATTTTTTGCCTGACGGAGATACCAAAACAGTCTATGAAGGTATCAAGACAAAATTATCTAAAGAGTAAATCTAAAGAAATTCTCGTAAAAATACAATTTTCTTCTATGAAAAGGAAGATAGCTATGTGGGTGTTGAAGTAATGTTCAACGATAAATTCAAAAATTAGCTGAGAAAGATTATCAGAGTCAAGTACGATGGAAAGCAAAAAGAGAATAATCAAAGAAGATTTCCAGCCTTATCCTTATATGGTCCGAAGTGCAAATTCAACTAAAAAGGCAAGGTTGTACCTGAGTATAAGTACAAGTATCAGGGAAACCCAACAGAGTTGGTGTTTTTTAATAATTTTATCGGCTATGTTGACAAAGTATAAAAGTGTACGCCTGACTTTAGGGAATACATCGAAGGCTAGTATGATAGGCAGGGTATTGCTGGTACTTGTGAAAACTATTTCATCATTAAACGGGGACAGTTTATAAGAGAATTAGAGAGATTTCACGTGGCATTAACCAAAAAGTAGGTTGTCGTTCCTGACTACGCTCTTTTCAAGGCTCCCAACTTTGATTACATACATCATACCCAGAAATATGAGTATAAAGATATGTACAAACTCAAATAAAGGGTGGTGATACTTACTTCCAAATATTTTGGATGTACGGGGACGATCTAATAGTTGGGCGATAAATACGTAAAGGTCAAGCTATCAGGAGACCCTATCAAATCATAAAACAAAATTGAAGAACGTACCCAATTTTTTATTTAGTTGAATAAGACTTCTTCACTTTGAGCTATGTACTCGATCACTTGTAGATATCAACTGAAACCTTTTTTGCCATAATCAGTGAAGTAATTGTCCTCCCAAAACCATCCTCTAAGAAAGACTTCAATGATCGGCTGCCTACTGCTCTTAACTTCGGACTTAACTTCATCGATATTAATAGCTGCAAAATTGTTCCTCAGTACGTTAGGTGCAACTTCAAGTATGAGAACACAAAGAATCCTCAATAGATATTTAATCAGATCGAAGTCTCTGAGACTGGACTCAAAATTCTTTAAAAATACATTTAGTAGTTCCATTGGCTCGTGTAAACCTTGGAGGACTGCAAATCAGGCAAAATTCGAAAGGAGTTCAAAGCAGTGTCCCTGTTCGCTAAAACTAAGGACCCAAATATCAAAACTTACCAATAATTTATAAAGCTCTATAATTTACACAACAAAGGCAGCTTTTATTCCATTTATTCTCGAGTTGCTCAGCAAGATTTCCCTAAATTTTATACTGAAAAGAAAGGAAGCAATGCCATTGTTTCGTTTTCATATTATGAAATTATCTCAAAAAACCAAGCCTTGATTGCTCCTCCCGCTTATCGATCAGAACCCTAATTTCACGACATTGGAGCCAGGGTGATACTATTACAAACTTTGGAGGTTGGCTACGTGGTTGGTATCGATGATCAGTGGATTCACGTGCTTCTAGGCAAAAATCAAAGAAAGGCGAAGGTCAAATTCACCGACATCTACAACGAGGCATGGTAGAATTTCCTCAGCAAAGACGTGGGCAAATGCTGGAATTTGTAAGTGAGCTATTACTCTCCTACCTTCTATAAGGATGCCATATGCAATAAGAAATGATAGAACGACAAAATAAACCAATCGAATTGAATTTATCAATAATATACTTAAACTAATCATTGCCAGCTATTTATAAAAGTAATTTTGAGAACGTTTGATACTTCCAAATCTTATTTGCAGGGTTGAAGACTGATCTCGCGATATTTTTCTAAATTGACAGTTTCAATAGAAAATGTGGATTTGTTAAGATAAAGAAAATAAGTATTCTAATTCTGCTGCTAAAATGTGTTTAGTACCCATTTCAAAAAAGCAATATATCTTTCCTAAGTGACAATCAATAATTTACGCTTAGTCTTATGGGTTTAAATTGCGTTTCCAACACTCTCTTTTGTCTTGATAAGTGTACTCTGATGGTTTTTGTACCTTTCAATCAAAACATTCATATATTCTTAGAAATTGAAGAAGTAGTAAATCTATTTGAATTTATCAGAGAAAGAGGATATCCTATTCATGGTGACTGCGGGATGTATAAGGTAAAGGGTGCGTGCGTGCATATAAATGGAAGTAAACACCTTAAAAATGATAAACATTTGACTGTTTTAAGAATCAATAACTATCTATCTCATTGAAAGATGAGTGTCCAGCCCATTTTGCATTATCTTTTTATCAGTGGTTTATTTTAGTGATTTTTTTTTTTT
>Ga0302188_10001056_pt1 | contig 22539 bp, 9 predicted proteins | sample II_Bog_E2_1_FD_198783 | JGI IMG/M metagenome (GOLD analysis project Ga0302188, IMG submission 198783) | Peat permafrost microbial communities from Stordalen Mire near Abisko, Sweden - II_Bog_E2_1 | ecosystem: Environmental > Terrestrial > Soil > Wetlands > Peat | place: Sweden: Abisko, Stordalen...
GTTAATATGAGAAGGAATAAAAATTTAGTGAAACTTGAGGTAATTTACGGTAAAAATAATCATATGCAGATCTTCTCTTATGATTATGGAGACAATTTAAAATGTGAAACTGTTGGTTACTTTATTGGACTTTTACTAATTATTTTATGCATTTTGTTCCAATAGGCCATCTCAACCAATCTCTCCTCATAACATTTGCAGTCCTTATTTTAATGGATATGGCATGCACAAAATTACTTAAACTCCAAAATTAATTTGAACTCCCTATGATGACATTTACCAACTGCTAAGTTTTCACCAGCAAACTAAGCAATATATATTTCTTTCTGTTTTTTCATAAATTATAAGTGAAAGTTGATCCTGGCAACTTTGGTATCAATTAAGACTCCTTTCTCGAAGATTTATATAAAAACATCTCCAATTGAAAAAAGCACTCCTTCCTCTTCCTTCGATTTATCGAACTAAAGAGCACCACGGTATATTAATTTATCCAGCCTGACATTGGTTATTTTTAATTAATATTTATCACCTAACCCCTCTTGTTTAATTCCAATTAGTCTATAAGCTTTAAGAGTTGCATATTTTTCAGGATATTAAAGGATATCCTTGAAAAACTCGAGATATCGAATTTGACAGGGCTGATCCACTGCATAGTTGCCAGTGCTGAATCTTTTCATGTTATAAAAAGAAAGAACTTCTTCCACTGACTTGTAATGCTAAAGATACATTAGCAGGGCCATAATGGCTGTTCCAGTTCTCCCTTTGCCGTGATTGCAATGAATAACCACTATATTTTAAAGATTTTCTATCTTAGGTTTGATTTACCTTTTAAAAATTGACAAGCGAAATCGCATATTTCGAATAGTGTAGTTAATAATGGTGCTTGGTGGTCGTTCCACTCATAATCCTTAACTTTTTCATTGAAAGCCTAAACATCGTAGCTTCGGTTGCTCACATTAATAATGAAATAGTGATTCTAGTGCTTTTGATTTAAAAATCTTGAAACGTCTTACAAACAGTTTCGATACAGTTTTTATAGACCAGTTGCAGGATAAGCCATTGCGATTATTCTAGGGGTAATATATGTGAGGTCAAGATTGTAATCATCTTAAACTGTTCTATTTTTAGCACCCCCAACAATTTATCTCAACCAATTAAACATGATTGGATTATTAACTCTGATAATATAAAAACTAAATATTTGTAATGCATTAAGTATATCAAAATTACTGGCATTCCGGTAATAATTAATATAATGATTCAACGTATTTATGGCCCAACAAATTGATCAATTGATGCTAAATAGGTTTATTAATACTTATTTTGAGGTAGTAAACTATAGCGAATAGAATTTCAAGGCATTGAAATTCAGTTTCTAAGTTTGTTTCTTTTAAAAACATTTTTATCAAAATTTAGAAAAGGAAAGTTTTAAATCGGAAAGAAATAATAGACTTAATTTGCTCGCTAGTATTGTAATCTAAATGATTGACTCTTTTCAAACCAGTATAAATGTATAAATTTTCGATAATAGCGAATTAAATTAAATTATCAATTCAAAGTTTTAAATTAGGGTACTTTTCCTTAATTTTGAGGTCAATATGAAGCTCAGTCATTCTAAATTTGCTTTTCACATCTGAATAGATTAATGAAAACCTAATTTAGCCAGTGATGGCCTCAATTTAGCAACCCATCTTTTGCTTTATCCGATGTAGGGATGATTAATCCATCTGCGTTTGCTATTATATACCTTTCTGCAAGAATGCTTAGTTTATCTTTAGAGTGCAGCTAAACTAAAGGTAAAGGGTCAATAATTGGATTATTTGCTGATTAAAAAGATCTGTACAAACATCTATTTCTACTAATTTGGGAAAATAGCACTTTCTCAATGACCGAATGCTGGTGATTTGATTAGTTACTATATTAAAGGTTTCATACATAAACTTATGTCCTACAAATTAGGAGCATCTAAAGTTGACAAGCTATCGATCGTTAAAATTTTATTGCATGCTTCGTCAAATAATCTATACACAGGCCAAGGTATTGAAGATTGGAAAATTTTATATTGACGATTGGTTTGAGATCGATTTAGATTTAATTGCTATCTAAATAGCATTAAAAGTACAAAGAGAAAGCCTTGTTGCTGTGGATGACGTAAGTAGGCTAAATATGTCAGACCACGGCTGATTTTTATACTATCCCTTATCTGAGTAGATGAATAGAAGTACGTATTTAAATATCGCTATTGTAGAGCTTTTTCATGACTGACTGTAGGATATTTTTTTGAGCTGCGGTAAGATTATCGATGGTTGTTATGCAAGGAGTGCTCATTTTGTGTTTTATATTGTAAAAGTATAAAAAAGAGAGCTAAATTATAAATAAATATTTCATCAATCTTGTAAAATCCGATTTATTTAAATCAGACAAATTATAAATAAATTAGATATCGAGAGCATCATAATTTTTGTGCGTAAAATGGGTAATAAATTCCTTTGCTGATGCAAGTTCCATTCATAGTCCTTAAATGCATATTCAGCATTCCAGTATAGAATACTTTCTATCTCTTGAAATGTATATAAAAGGCGTCATGCTCGCTGGACAGATAAACTTCTGTCAAATTTTATACCTACGACTTGCCGTATTGAATCTGGCCAGCAATTGCGTCTTTCATGCCTTTCATCAAGAAAAGCTTGCCCTTTGATAGCTCCGTTAATATAGCCCACTCTCCCATTGCCATTTATAAGGCCATGTCCATTTGGCTTAAAGTATTATTATGCTATAAAAGAATAAAGATTCTGCATAAATAAATAAAAATAGAGTTGATAATTTTTCCTATTTTCCACAAACAATTTATTAGTTATTAAACATTCCTAATTTTGTTTTTATATCTGGGAACTAATTCTTCTGTTTTATTTTAATACGAAGTCTTTTTGCCCATTTAGGGTCAGCTTAATCATTGATTTTATTCTTAAAGATATTTTGATGTATCTAATTAAAAATGAAAAATGAAGTAATCACTTTATAAATTTATTGGATTTGGATCAGCAATCACTTCCAATCAATGTACTTCTTGTCATACTTGAAAGCCTTTATGCCCAAAGGCCAACTAATTAAACGTACGAATACTTACTTTTCTCCAACTTCTCAAAGGATTTGTCAATGTGTATTTCAAAACTTTTCAACTTCAGAGTATTTAAGAACTCCACCAATTTATTGAATACATCTAAAATGAATGAAAGAATACACTTGGTAAAATATTATTTACATCTGAGATGATCTGCAAGGTACACTTTATAAATGTTGACTTACTCATGATATCAAATGATAAATACTCTGATTTTAAGGAATAGTTACTGCTCATTTAAAATTATTAATACTCTTTTATTACTTACTATTTACCTCTAGGTAGTTAAATATTATACACTTAATTAAATTTTAATTACTTCTGGAATGATAAAATATTTACCCTACATAAAATGTAAGTTACTTCTAAAATGATAAAATAGATACCCTTATTTAAAAAGTACAGACTTCTTATATACAAATACAAATACCCTTCATCGCATAAGGTTTACCTCTTTGGTTAATGAATAAATACACTTTATCTAGCAAGTCTTTTACATCTTGATTATTGAAAAAGTACCCTTTATACAATTATGCAAACATCTCATATACTTGAAGAAGTACCCTTTATGATAAAAAATATTACTCCTGAGTAGCAGAATAATTACCCTTCATAAAAAAGTTTTTACAACTGAAATGATAGAATATGTACCCTGCATAAAAAGAAACTTACATCTAATATGGTAGAATAAGTACCCTAAATATATTTACAATTACACCCTTGGTAAAATATGAACTACCCCTAGGATTATTAAATAAAAACACTCTATCAACGAGTACTTACTTCTCAGACAATAAAATAAGTACGCTCAATAAGTTAATTTTTACATCTAACTCGATCAGATAAATACACTTTATTTATTAGATGATTACAGTATTTGAGATGGTAAGAATATTGATCTTCTTCGGCTATTTAACATTCGCGAGCTGTTGCGTAACCTATTCGTATCCCCAGCCAACAATATGCATTGTCATAGCGAAATAAATGTATTGAAATTTTAAAAAATTAGATATTAAGTTCATTAAAAAGATTAAAAACCAAAATAATCAAATAAATCTGAATTTTAAGGTTATTATATCATCTTGAATTAGGAATTTGCTGGAATATTTTAAATATATTTAAATTATAAAGAAAGAATTTCAATTAATTATTTCAAAAGGAACTCTATACAAACAATAGAATATAATATATGCATCCTCTCATATGATGTTAATTTTATTATTTATTTATAAATTTAAGGGATTGGGATAGCATCAGATTTTATCAGAAAAACAGTCTCCATAGCATATTAATGCATTTATTATAATAAAAGAATTAATAATTATTAAAATATATAGAATATATAGATGGGCTTAGATCAAACAATTTATTTAGTCAGAGAGGATGGATAAAAAGAGTTAATGTATTGGAGAAAAAGATGGTAAATCTAATAAATTATGACACCTTTTGCAAATTACTACTAAGTGGGCTATATGTAGTGCGAAATAACATTGGCGTGTATCTTGGAATTATAAAAAATAAATGAAAAGAAAATAAAGAAATTATGCAACAAGTTGAGAAGAATATTATCATTAAAAGGAAATAGGTTAATCTATTGGTCAAGTTTTTGATAATTATATAGTCATTATTAGTCTTCAATCAGTTATTTATCATTGACACTTAGAGAGATAAAGCCTTAACCTTATTGCTCGTGAATATGGATTCGTAAAACATCTTTATTCATCAATTTCCACTTTCTCATTTAATATTACTCATTACTATTATTTTGGATTAAAATGATTAAGTTAGAGGATTATCCATACAATCAACTATTTTAGAAAGATGATGATTTTAGTTGATTTTGTTTGTTTATCTTTGAACAACGATGTTTTAATATTCTTGATTCACTTAAATGTGGTCATTATTTATTTTAGAAACTCAAACTAATTTAAATTACAAGTGTTTAATTTTGCTGTTTAAATACCTTTAATAGTTATTCTCATACCTTGATTTCTTATCAGTATTATTACCTGATTATAAAATAGTCAAGGATTAAAGATAATTGAGCTGAGTTACCATATTTAAAAGGAAAATGGCCTTATATAATAAATTTGGATATGCACAAAAGTGTAATTGTTTTTTATTTTAGAAAGCTTTATTTTATATGTTCAATCTAATGAACTATCAATAGAAGAAAGTACTAAAAAATAAAGTATGTGATATATTCGGTAAATAGAATAAGTTAGCACAATCATATTGAGTAAATGTAATTTCAAATTTCAAATATAATAATTACATTCTAATATTTTCCCATTACCAGCCAGTATAAATCAATATCATATTAATTAGATAGGTTTTTCTTTGATAAAATTGAGAAAGAAATATATTATATTCCTGTTAATTATAGAGAATTCAGCTTTGTATTTAACTATTTTTAAATTTCCATGAATTTTCTCAAAGAAATGAAGCGCCTCATTAAAATCAACGATTTATTCTTTTCTGCATAAATGCTGAGGTATGAGGATGAAGAAAAGTATCGAACGCTTACTGGAGGAATTATTTCTATCGGAATTACTATCACCATTATTATAGGATTTGCCAGCATGATCCTCGATCCACTGCATCTCAACGCCATTACTACTCAAATAGAAGTTACTAAACAGATAGATCCTACTTACAGCATACTTTCTACCTCATCGGATTCCATGTTTATGTTTGGAGTGGAAATATGGGGAATGAATTTAAGTGATTCGGTAAGATATTTTGATTTGACATTCAAAGGAGTTTTGCAAAGCGGAGAACAAACCCTCAACACTACCAATTTACCCTTAGAAGCATGTACTTAAGAACATTGGGCTAAATTTCCGGATGTTGTAAAAGATTTCTAAAAATTACAAATTGGAGGATGACTTTGCCCTCAGATAAATTAAAAATTGGAGATATTTGGGAAATACTCCTCGGATATATACAATGAATACATAATAACACTATCAGCCTGCACCAACGACACTTCAGATACTCCCTGCGCTCCCCAGTCATAAATTGACCAGTTGTATGCTAATAATTCGGATTTCTTTTACTTCACATTTTACTTCATAAACCCTGTGATAAACCCTGGTTCTAAGTAGTACAAAAGTTACTACTTGTAGGACGAGAATTATGTCATCTTCGGCAATAGCATTGGCTCTGAAACATACATCTACTTCACTGACTATACCATCAATACAGACTATAGTATTTGGCCTTTTAGTAATATTTAAACTGATACTGGATGCATAGTATAAAATTTAGCTGTCAATCATCCATTTTAAGTTTCTACTGGTGCCATTGCTACCTTTAACATTGCTAAATCTGCGAATTCACTGGTGTATACTCGAACTGCCCAAAAAATATCACAGGCGTTCTCCTTTATAGGGGGAATGATTGGTGCTATCTCTACTCTGTTGTATATTATAAATATTTACACGAGAGTATCATTTTAGATATCTATTGCCCACTCAATTTTTAGGCCCTAGGATAGAAACTCATAATAGTCATCAGACTCGTAAACAAGCATGAATTTATGGACTTTTCTCAAACTTGAAGTAATAAAAATCAGCAAATATATTGGAATAAATATCAATTGGCCATCAATGGCCTATATGGAGGAATGTCAATCTTAGATTCTTCGCCAATTAGATATAAAAGCCTTAATAAAAAGAATTATCTTTATTTAGCACTGTCTTACTTTTATATTTGAAGATTATCAGCTGAAAGGACTGCAACTGAAGAAACCCACTTCTGCCAAATAAATTAAAGATATTAGAGAAAAATGTGAATCAGTATCTATGGATGAATAGGTGATTAGCTAATCGTAGGAAAGTAGCAACAAGAGTAATAAATAGGAAATGAGTGATGACATACTAATGGCTACATTAAAGGAATCAACTGATTAGCATTTACAACATCATTTACCACATCATTTACCCCCATTAAAATACTCCAGATTTGCAAATATAAGTTAAACACCAAAAAAATAGCATCATTGCTTGAGAAGAAAAGGATATTTGGGGAATAAGTAAAAAGAGAAAAACAGAAGGAAAATCGACTCGATTTTGGAAGTTTAAGGTTTCGGCCAAAGAAAATTGGAGAAAAACCAAGTATAGCACAAACCATAAAATGATTAAAAACATCCAAATAGGCGTGCATCCCACTTATTATATTTGCAAATAACAGCATAAGAAGGAAACTTAATGAGTAAAAAGATACTGTAAAGTCTATCGGGAAGAAAGGAATAATAGAATAATAAAAACAGTGATACGGATTCCCCTCTTCATGCAGCGCATCTGTGATAGATGCTTTTAATATTTATGTCGATTGTATGACAATTGATAAATATAATTATTGATTGACAAATGAATATTATCATTAAGTCAATTATCAAAAATATAGAATCGAAGGAAGCTAATCGGTAAAAATTAGATAAATCCAAGTCTTGTTCTAATACAGATATGTACATTTACTTCCATTTAGAGCGGACAATTCAGAAGGGCAAATTGTATTAGTAAAAAAACAAAAAAATATTTATCGTCGAATCAGTCATTTTCTTCCAAATATCGAATCCAATGGCATCTATAAGTTATTTGGGGTATGAGTTATTTTATTGATAGTTTGTTGGCATTAATGAGAGAGCCATTGAAGATTAGAATTATAGTGAATCTTTTTTCTATGCCCATCTCTTCGGCAGAGTCATTCAGAAAGTGTAAATTGGCAAAAATGCAGTAATCATAGATTTTTAATTGCCAAAGCCTCAGTAAGGTCAATTTCCGATGTAAATATTAATCTAAAAAGCCAGTATATACTCTAACGATATAAATCGAAAGGAAATAAAAATTTTTATGAAGTCGCTGAACTCCTAGATCAATTATATCAAATATTTAATGAACTTAAACCAATTGATTTGACTGAAAGCTAACAAAACAAATCTTTCAATAAAACGTTGGAGTCACTTGGAAACGACATGTTTATATGCACACACGGAGTTGCTAAGATTGCTATCTCAAAATCTTTCCTGACATATTTGGAATACGATGTTTAGGAGTTTGCTGTTTCAGCCGCAAAGTATCGCTCCATATTTACTGAGTATTTTTGATGATAGATAGATTCTTTTCGGCAAAATCGTATGCCACTGGAGTAAAACACATAATCAATATGATCAAATATATTGTGGAATTTAGTAAAGGCTTGATTACCGTGGAGCAACTCAAAGAGCTATCCACTCTGTCTATGACAGATTTTATTTATTCGAAAAATGGAGTCAAGTCTTACTGTAGTACAACTCTATTTTGGGTGAATATAGAATCTCTTTGTCATAGAGTGGAAAGTATTCACTATCGTAGTGATTAGATACCCATTAAGAATTGTTCCTAGTACCACAAGGCAATTTAAGACTAGAAGTCAAAGATTCAGCAAAATGAGATTCAGATAATAAAACAGATAAAGAAAATTCCTAGGCATTTACTGAATGAAAATACATCTAAAATAGCAAGCTATAAAATAATTCGCTCAAAGACGACTGAAGAGAAATATGAAGAAGGTTCTGATGCTAAATATATTTAATGATTGTTCATGCAGTAAAAAGTATTAAATTAGCAATGGAAGAAAATAGTGAATGAATCATGATATAATATTTGTCATTCATAATTCCTAAAAGACATTCATTGACAAATGATAATTTGATATAAATATTTCTTATATTGTAGTTATTGTATAAATAGAGGTACAGCTAGGATTTTTGGGGAATAAGTAAAAAAAGAGAGAAAGAACCAAAATCGACTCAATTTTGGAAGTTTAAGGTCTTGGTTATAGAAATTTGTAGAAAAACCAGGAATAACACAAACAATAAGATAATTACAAACCATAAAAAGAATGATACGAACTCTCCTCTTCATGCAATGCATCTATGATTTTAATCAATTATCGGATTGATAGTTGTTTTTCAATATTTAATTATTGAGATTAGATTAATATAATTATTGCTCATGAAAAAAGGAAATATCATTAATTCAATTATCAAAGATATAGAATCGAAGGAAAACAATCAGTAAAATTAATAAAATTACAAGCATTTTTCTTCTACAGATAAGTACATTTACCCCCCATTTAGAGCGGACACTTCTGAGAGGCAAATTACATTAGTAAAAAAATAAAAAAATCTTTATCGTCGAATCATTAATTTTCTTCCCAATATTAAATAAAATCGCATCTATAAAGTATTTGGGGTATGAATTGTTTTATTGATAGTTCATTGGCATTAATGAGATGGCTATTGAAGATTAGAATTATTGTGAATCTTTTTTTAACACTCATTTCTTCGACAGAGTCATTCGAAAGGTGTAAATTGGCAAAAATGCAGTAGTGATAGATTTTTAAGGGCCAAGTATTAAGGAAAATCAGGTTCCTATGTAAATATTTGGATAAAAAGTCAGTATATAATCTAACGGTACAAATCGAAAGGAAATAAGGAGTTTAACTAAATCGCTGAACTTTTAAGTCAATTATATCAAATCTTCACTGGACTTAAAATGAACAATTCGACTGAGGACTAAAAAAAATTATCCTTTAATAAAACGTTGGAATCACTTGGCAATGATATGTTTGTCTGCACAAACGGGATATCTCAAGTGGCTATTTCAAAATCTCTCCTGACATATTTGGAATACGATATTTAGGAGTTTGCTGTTACAGCCATCAAGTATCGCTCCATATTTACTGAGTATTTCTGCTGATATATAGATTCTTCTCAGCAAAATAATATTTTGCTGGAGTAAAGCATTTTATCAATATGATTAATTGCCTTGTGGATTTTAAAAAAGGTCTAATAAGTATGAAGCAGCTAAGAGAGCTATCCACTCTGTCCATGACAGATTTTATTTATTCTAAAAATGGAGTCAAGTCCTACTGTAGTTCATCTTTATTTATGATAAATATGGAGTATCTCTGCCATAGGGTAGATCTCATATACTATCGCAGTGATTAAATAAAGCTAGCCATCAAGAGTTGTTCCTTACAGCAAACATTAATTTAGGATTAGAAATTGAAGATTCAGCAAAATGAGCTTCAGATAATAAAAGAGATAAAACAAATTCCTGGACATTTATTGAATGAAAATAAAGCTAAAATTGTAAACTATAAAATAATTTCCGAGGAGATGATTGATGAAAAGACTTGTGATGATAAATATCTTTAAACATGATTGTTTATTCAAAAAATGTATTCTATAAGCAATAGACGAGTAATGACTTGATTCATTGATTATATAATGAAAAATAAACGATATTCATTGAAAAATTATGATTCGTATGCCCAAACCATCCTATTTTCTCTAAATTGAGCTACATCGACAAATATTTTTTATTTCTTAGCAAGACATTCTCATCCACGTACTCCTGAGCATTACTATTAATGTTGCTATCTTAAATCCTCTATCGATTGATTGTATACACTTTAAAATCTTAATGATAAAAGCCATATTAATAGCTAAAATATAATTGTTGGTAGCATTAAAAAGATAAAATGAATATATATAAAAATTATTTAAGATTGAACTAGACGCTGTCCTGAAATCACTGTTCTGGTAATATCGTCAATGGAAGTCTTTCATTAAAATTAATTGATATCGGATCAAGTATTTATAATAAATTATCAAGAGGATAAACTATCGGATTGTTTTTCCTTATTATTAAAGTGATTTACTTTGACTTCAAAGACAATTAAATCACTCAATTACTTGAAATAAATAATTATGGCTAAATTATTAAATAAATATTGGTTTATTCATGCGAAGGGTAATTTTCTCTATAAATATAATTTCATAGGCACTATTTTTACAGTTTCAGATTTTGATTAAATAAAATCAGCTTTTGATATTATAGATCATTATCAGTACCAGTCGATGTCAACTAAAGCGTGCCACAACGGGTAACCGCATAGTGTAACATGAACGTTTCCTTTCACTTGTTTTATGATGGGTTGGCTCCATCCTCCGAAGGGTATAAAACTGGCAAATGATTATGTTACATTTACTTGACCAGTTCTGGTGTAGTCAGCATACCATAAATATACTTGAGGAGAGAGAGCTCCAATAAAATTGCAAGTATCACCAAAAAAACGCCCCCAGATATTAGAGGTCGAGAATACTCCTGCTGTTTAATTGTTGTTGCTTACTGCGATGACGGCCTCAATTAAGAATATACAGTTATCTTCCTGACTATAGCCCTACCATGAACATCCAGGGGTATTATTTGGTTCCACTTTGATCCAAATCGTCGAATATAGACTTGAAGGTATTCCATTGATTATGGTGTTTATTTGCGAGGTAGAGTCGTTATTGCGGCAAATCACCATGTAAATATCTGTTGGAACACCGCCCCTTTAGGAATTAGTAAGAGTTTGAATAGCCTCAGGATCTATATCTCCATAAGTATCAAATAACTTATAGGCACGAATGAAAGCAAACTCCATTCCTTGTTGCTGCAGGCATCCAAAGGCGGTTGCGCTCATTGGACCCACAATGTCAACTCCATAATCGGCTTAAGCTTGACCTAGAAGAAGTAACAAAACGATAGCAAAGAAAGCTACTTGCGACATCAATTAATTTAATTATTAAATTTCTTCTTTTTTATTGGCATAAATAATATGTCGTACCAATTCAGCACCGGTATTTTTTGTAAAGCATTTTAGCATTGATATTATCCTTTCATGGATATAACTGGAGCATTTTTTATAAATAAAATAATAAAAAAAGCATATTCTTAACTTGAAAATACTAATTGATTTATAAAATATCCAAATTAATTAGCCAAGATATTGATCAATCAAATTAGTATGAGAAGTTATGGCTATAAAGTCTTATCTTCTGTCAATAATTTAAATTTAAACCAATTGGACAGCTAACCTTGTTACTGAATTTGATATGATAATCCAGCACCAATTTTAGGCCTTGTTTGAATTATTAACCCATTAAAGCTAAGATCTATTTTTGTTAAAGATTAACTCTATTATTATTCCAAACTAGAATTCCTCAATTAAGATGCCAAAATCATCTACTGGATATTGTTTGTATTTTTTTATATAAAAATACGGGCAAAAGACAAGTGTTCATTATATTGTAATTAACCTTCAAATAAATTCAAAAAAATGAATTGAGATCCATTTTATATCAGGAATTCCCATTGATAAAACCAATAGTATTATTAACATAACATTCGATTGAAGTGAATTTATTTCAAATACTAATATTATATATAAACATTGGAAAGAAATATTTATGATATCCAATCAATTTCTTAACAGGAGCAATAGTAACTCAAAATTTTAAAAGAAAGGACCTGCTACCAACGCTGACTACTCTTTTATTCCATAAAAATCACACTTCAGCAAAACACTTGCATGGAATATTGAAGAATACAATGAAAATAAAGAGGAAAAGAAAGACTTTTTCTCCGCAGCGAAATCCTTATGGCCAGGAAACTAATTAACCGTGCCTACCAATGCGTCAGTTGGAGGATGGGAAAAATCTCTTAAGGATTTAAAAAAGATGAATTATTCTAAATCTCAAAAAACTTTAAAACTGGCAAGCGATTACGAAGAGTAGAATAAAAAATAATTACATCCCTGGACTCCTTCACTATCTTCTTAGTTTATGAATTCAAGATAAAATTTAAAGGATAAGGATTTAACATACAGTGCGGGTTTCAAAAGTACCCTCGCTGATCTAACTGCCAGTTCCCATCACAAGATGGAAGGAGCTCTTTAGGTTAATAGTAGAGATAATAGAGATTAAGTCCGTCGACTGAAACCCAGCAAGAGTGAGAGGCGTATTATTAATGATTCGAGTGAGTAACTACATTCGGCCTTGCCTAAGCAGGATTATATCAAAGACCAATACATTTCTTCAGAGTTTGCTACAAAAAATATTAAAAGAGACACAAAATTTGATTAAAGATATGCTAAATTTAAACAAAGATAAGTTTCTCCTCTTCGCTCACCCAATTTGACCTATAATTACGAATATCCCAAGATTCCTACCTCCAAGAGTTCTAAAAAAGTACAAGATTTATCTCCATCAAAAGTGCGAAAAAATAGCAACCACCATTAATAAATTCAAGTAAAAAATGAAATTGAAAAGCAAAGTGGTCATCGTATTTCCCTTTCTGACTTTGCATTAGGGAAGTGCAAAGGTTAAGGTGCTTTTGGACAAGTATTTGTGGCCCTACACCGTCCTACTCATATGATAGTGGCAATAAAAAAGATACCCAAATAGAAGGTGCGCTATATGTTATAACAATTTATTGGCGAAATTAAAATACAAATGTTTTTGAATCACTCCAACATTGTAAAACTCTATGGCTTTTTCGACGATACCACACATTTCTACATTATCATGGAATATATGGAAGGAGGCAGCCTCTTTGCAATACTTAAGAAAAACAAGCGCTTATCTGAAAAAGAAACAGCAGAAAGGTTGAAGCAAGTCTGTCTTGGACTTCAGGAAATGCACAAAAACTCTATATTGCATCGAGATATCAAACCTTAAAATGTAGTGTTAACAAATGTACTTATTCAATAACTCAGGATGTGTGCAAACTCTGTGATTTTGGTTGGGCAGCAGTTTGTAAGGATAGAAGAACTACTTACTGCGGCACTTTCGATTATTTATCACCAGAAATTATCGAGGAAAAAGGTTATGATGATAGCGTTGACATATGGTGCATCGGAGTACTAGCATACTAAATGATTTGCGGTAAGACTCCGTTTTACAACATTAGTCGCCAATAAACTATGAAACGCATCGCTAATGCCAGCTACTAATATCCACCATAAATAAGTGGGTGTGCTAAGGCATTCATAGATCGCATTCTCAAGAGAGATCCTTCAGAAAGAATAGACATTTAAGAAGTATTGAAAGATAAATTCTTTGGCTGAAATACATTGATCACTTGATTATCATTAATTATCATAAAATCAATAATATTTTGAATAAATCACTTGCAGCTAAAATTCTTTTAGTATAAAATAAAGATTATTAAAATAATAATTCTAAACAGAAAGGGCAAATAAATTTTGAATATTTTTTCGATTGATCATGATTTCAGTGATTTTCGTATCTTTTTGATGTACTGCAATACTTCTTCTTCAGTTTTTCGATGCCTTTTCAAGTTAACATGACCTTAAGTAAGGAGATAATCGAAAATTTAATGACTTGACTTCTGTTACTTTAATTGGGGAACAACCTAGATATGAAATCGAGATGGCAGAGATTTCCTCCATAAACGCATATGGTCCGTAAGTTAGTGTCCTTTAAGAGGTTGAAGATAATACTTACAGCTGGGACTCATGCAGGCATTCATCACCATTCCAGAAATTTCATGAAGTTATAATGCCTTATAATTTAATCCTTTCTCTAGACAGTCTTGCTTAAGCTTGGATTTAGATAAGGGGACAATACCGAAATGCGTTCTTTGGAAAAGACCAATATACTAATTCTCAATAATTTTTTTGACATCCTTCACTATCTTTCCCTCCTGAGGACTTAATGATTTTATATCAATGGTCTTCAACACTTCTGCTTTTACACTATCAATATCCCGACTGATGGGCGTATTGTATATTTCAGGAGTTTTTCCCTTTAATGAATGTCCAAAATAATAGATAAATTCGATATTCTGTAACTCTTTCTTTTTTATATTTTCATAAAATGATTTGATGTGATCATAAGTTACTCTCCTTCCTTCTTAGTGATGAAGAAAGATCTTTTCATTAAATTTAAAGTCAATTTGATCTAATTTGGCAACAGATGAGAAATCCTTTTCCACAATCTCTTTCAGTTAATCATAAGATTTTATAATGTTGAATTCATTTGATTCATAAGGAGTGGTGGAGTTTTTAATAACCTGCAGTTATTATAGGGACTTTAGCTACATTTTTGCAATTCGAGACATCTTGAACTTATTTTAAATGTATGTTTTTTCAGCATAGTGCACCATGACTAAATCTACAAAATGACTGAGCTTTTAAGGAGACAGCAACTTCTCTCGATGAATAAAATCAACTAAAAGCATCACTTTTGTAATATCCGTATGATCCTCTTTTTATTTGTTAGTGAAAAGGAGATATGGCTCTATGAGAGATTTTTGTATAAATTTCCGAAATTATTTCATTTGCCAATAAGTGACTAAAAGCGAGGTATGGATCAAGTTAAACAGATTATCACGCCACTAAGATTGAGGTTATTTCAGCAAAAATACATAGGTAGAGGCTAAAAGTGCCAAATATGCCTACTCATGAAAAGTATCAATATTTTGTACAACCATAAATGAAATAGCCAGTTTAAATAATTTGGAGTTCAATAGAGGCGACATTTCAATATCTTTTTCACTGAACAAGGGTAAAACCGCATTGATTTATTCTATTTTGCCTTCTCCGATACTCAGCTCATATTTGTTATTGTTATTTGCCAAGTAAACACTGTCAATTGACTTATGAGTCTTAGCCAGCTGGAGAACTTGCACTTTCCAAGGATTCATCATTGATCCATCATATCTTTTAACTTTTAGAGAATAACCCACAACTGGAAAGCTTTGTATCAAATCAAACTGATTTTGGCACAATTTTAAACCATAAAGGAAGTCTGGTTATTGAAATACCTCTTTTTGATTTTATAAGGTAAAGATAGAACAATCTTGAGAGCTTGGCTAATCACTCAGTTTTGTTCTTATGAAAATATTATTGAATTATTACTTGATGTTTTCAAAATCTAGTTTAGTAATTCCTTTAAGGGCCAAAGCTTTTTGATGATATTTACCTGTAATAGTGCCAATTCCAATTCTTTTAGCGGCTTCAAATTAACCCAAGCCACCAATTCCTACACCTTTAGCAATTATTAGAAGTTCATCAATAAACCATTTTATGCGTGATCCTATATTTTTAACAGCTAGTCTCCCAGCTCTAGTTCCAAATGTTTCTTTCAATCCTAAAGGCTTTTCAGATAAAATAAAGAGGTTATGGTGTCTTTAATATACATTAGTATATTTTTTGATGATATTAGCAGTTACTTCAGCAATTTTGGAGATGCTTATCATTTACTCAATGTCCATTGATAGCAATTGAATTTTTTGGGTCCATCCTCTAAAGCAGTCAACAATATCATCTAGAGATAGTACTTAAAAGGGTGTTATTGCATATTTGTGAATATCCTTTTCATTATAAATTAATTTGATATCCTCTTTTGAATTATGGACCAATATCCATTGCCCTTCTTTAAGAATAGAATTTCTTTGCTCCTCCCAAGGGTACTCTTTCCACTCTTTATTATTGATCAAAACCTTCACATCATTTGATACTTTAAAACAATTCGACATGGTTTCAAATTTATTAAAAAAAGCTTTCTCACTTGCATACTCGATAAGATAAAGCGCAGGAATTTTTTAATCACCAGTATGATACAGTTTACGAATTTACATAGCGATCTTTGTTGGAAAACCGCTTTGAATACCCAAACAAAGCATTGTGATGTCTCTTCCTTGGCCTCCGCGCAATTTTTTCATTTTTTATCTGAGTCTATCCCGATGAGTTGTATCACAACCATCTGAAATAAAAATAATAGTAATTGAAGCTGATTCCTACACTCCTATTAAACATATTTATAACATTTAAAAAGCAGCCAAAATATTAGTTCCTCCACCTCTATGTTTATGCAAATTTTCAGAGAGGACAGTATTGTTTTAACGTTTCGCCGTTGTATCAAAGACAATAATAAAATCTACTGATTTTGCTAAACTTTGATTCCAAAATTTTGTCAAATCATTCCAGCAAGAACTCATGCTTCCAGAAGCATCTATAATCCCAATCACCTTTTTTGATTTTTTTACTAATCCGTTTTCGATTGCTGGAATCCTAAAAGGTAAAAACTATAAATCATGACTAAAGGTTTTTGATGTAGTTCCAATTTATTTTGTTGCAACTGTTGCAACATTATTTTTATCAGTAGATGCTGCCTAATTTACTACTTCATTAGGTTCTTCATCTTCAATATCTAATTCATCTTTAGCCTATATTTATTTTATTTATTTTTATTGTTTTCTTTGTTTGTGTTCATAGAATCCAGTAATATGAAGAATGCCTTTACCTTTAACTATCAAGGAGACATTATCTGACTTATCGAGCAAGATTTTGACCATTATTTGAGATAAATCTTTTGTGAGAGTGGCAATAAGATACTCTTAATATTCCTTATTTATATAAAGGGAAGCGGAGTCATTTGAGTGAGGAGCAAGAATCACATTAGTAATTGAGAGGATATCTCCAATTTATTATTTAGAGGTTAAGGAACTAAAGTTAAAGATTTACCCTTGTTTTAAAATTCTACCAAAGAACTTGGTTGGCTTTTGCTGTTGATAAAGAGAAGTCTTACTATTTAAGATTGATTCATTCGATATAAGACTTTATCCTTTCATGTTATTTATAATTAAATCTTTGATTAATGGAGGCGGACCTATACTTATTATTTAGGAAGAGATTATAACATTTCGAAATTGACCATTAAATAAATCCTAAACAGTAGATGCCAAAATTCTTCGAGTGCTTGGTATACACTATATTTGCAGATAATTAGAAATGTTTATAATTTAACAATCTAATATTTTAAATATCGAAAAGATAATAATCTTAATATCTTTGGAGTTAATCATATCCATTAGTAACTCTATATCCTATAAACTAATAATAGCAGAATTATTATAATAGTTGAACCATAATTTTAGCAATAATTAATATACCTCAAACTTCCTCAAAGAATAATAAATGTGGAAATATGTTAAGTCACTATACAGACGAGTACCAGATCCTATTAGAGCATTGACACCTATCTCTCTGCCATCTTCTTTGCATAATGCGTTCGGATCCAAAATATACTATACTCCGAAACTACAAAAATTTGCATTTACATAAGAACTGGGAAAATACATCAGATATATCAATCGAAAAGACAAAATTACCAATTCTGATCTCAAGTCCCTCACCGAAGCAATACTTATAGAATATGGAAATATCCATGGACTATAATCTCATCCCAAATTCAAAGGAGATATTAACTACGGCATCACAAAAAAATATATGTTCAAAGAAAATGAGTTAAGTCCCTTTTATGGCGAAGTGGATTACATGATCTGGCTGAATAGCACTCACTTTGTTCCAGTCATATTCATTGAAAATGAATTAAATTAAGTAGCTGGACTGGCTCTGGCTCATGCCACGATGGCTTTGAAAAGCTTCGCCAGAAATAATATGATAACAAGTGGCTATTCGATTGTAACAACAGGACAAGAGTGGCAGATGTTCAAAGTGTATAACAATTTAAAAGCTGAAAAAACAGTCGTTTATGAAGGCAGAAACAGGTTTAGGAATATAGCTGAGGACTATGAAATGATCCAAACCATTTTCGGACTCATTGATTAGTCTTTAGAGACTGAACGAGAATAAGTGGATATTTTAAAGTTAGCATATGATGTAATTGATGAGAAAAGATTTATGATATAAGCATAAACTAAATAAGAGGCCGAAAAGATGTCTCCAATAGGCAAGTTATTGCTGAAGTTCGAGAAGAAAAGAAAATAGTACACTTCCAAATGATTGAAGTCATAGATGGATAATTCCATCGCCAGATAATTATTCTGTAATTTAATTTAATAAACATTGACAACACAAGTATATTCTTAAAAACAAATTCTATTTTTTTATGGCCTTGAAAGTTTATAACTTTTTTAAAAAACTACTTTTGCATCTTAATTCTTTCACATATAATCTTTGGTATTTTTTGCTTAAGGATAATTTCACGAATCATTAAAGTCTATGCATCTTTCTTTTATGGATATTCCTTCTGTTTTGTATTTTCATTATTTTTAAAAAGTCAATGTTCGTCGATATATGTCGTTTTGGGCTGTATATAACCATTATGCATTCTTCCTTCAATATCCTAAATCTTAAATAAAATTGCCATCAAATTCTCCTATTTTATAATAAATAATCGAATAAATTGAATATGAAGTTAATAAATTTTAAACCATTCTTAATTTTGCCTTTCATGTCCAACTAAATATTAATTGAAGATAACGATTAAATTTGATAATTTAGTTCATCTTCATTGAGATTAATAAAGGATGAATAAAACTGCAATAAACATAATTATAATGTACGAAATTTGAATAATGTACTCAATCAACTGTTTCAATTGATTAAACTTCGCCTTTGCTTTATATGTCCTCGTAAACAAAATTAAATTTATCTACGTCCAGTCCCATGGAGTAGAATCCCATTATGACAGTACAAGTAAGCGTCCATTCCATTATGATATCAATTGAGTTACCAAGCTACTTATCCTCTCCGAATATACCAATTTTTCCGTATTGAATACTAACCAATAACTGAATTAGCAGAAAGACAACCAATCCGGACTTGAAATACAGATTGATTTTGCTTATGGTCTTAATTTTTAAATGGATAATCCATCATATAACAGTGTTATACAGCTGTGCCACTAAAGTAAAGATAAAGAATTTGGATGCGCCACTTTCACAGTATTTTAACTGGAAAGTAAAGAAGTTCAAATTTAAATTTGGAATTCTATCAAATCAATTTTAATGAGATAATTTGAAAAACACTGGTCTTTTGTTATTATTAATTGTAATTATCATTTTAAATTGAATAAGTTGCAGAAACAGTTGAGCTCGCTGTAATTTCTTTTTCCAGTATCAAGATTGGCAGTACTGCCCATTAACAGCATTGCTCCTATCATTCCTAATATCATTGCTATTTCAGGATGGTATTGATTAATTCGGAATACTTTTTCCTTTGCAATTGATTTTAAGTAAAAATGGTTGGTTAGCCAACCCAAAGCTATCATTGCTGATCCTGAGATGGTGGCTATTCTAAAGAAGACAAATTCTGGAAAATGACCTGCACATCCACTGATCCAGCAGTGGGGGAAGGGAGGCTAATGACCATAAGCTTGTGAGACGTAATAGATGATGAAAAGGGTTGAAATGATAACATAGGTGCAAAGTTTGAAAAAGATAGATGGTGAAAATTCTCCAATAAACATATGAAAAATTATTATGAGTCCATGATACCAACATAATGAATTTGATTAACATAACAAATCCTGACTATTTAAAGTCATTGAATATGCCTTCAGTTTATTAGCTTTCAACCATTATACTTAATAAATTATTTAGAAAAGATTTAAAGACATAGTATACATAAGAGAGTTTATTTGTTTTACAAAGAATAATTCTATAATAATCTTCCATGACTTGTAACGATCGACTTTATTATGAATTTGAGATGATATTATTTACTTTTCAAATAGATAAATGATATAATAAAGACATCATCAAAATTAATTGTTGTGATTTTCATTATGGCATCATTACCACTCCCAATTTATGTACTTCTTTTACACTTACAGAGCGTTTATGTTTTGAGTCCAACTGCTTTAAGATAAATTTACTCGTATTCTTCGTATTTCTTATAATTTTTGTCAATATGGATTTCAACTTTTTCCAGATTCTTGTCGTTCAGTAATTTTATTAGAGAATTGAAGGCTTCATCTTCCCAAATCAAGTGCCTACCTCATTAATTGTCTACTTGGTTCGAAGAGTGAAGTTGCGGAGACCAACAAATGATAGACAAATTTTAGAAACTAATCGCTGAATCAGCTAATAATTACAACTGATTTTAAAGAGACGAACCCTGCATCACAATAAATTTGCCTCTAAATATGTAGAGTAATACCCTAAATAAAATGCAACTTCCCCCTAACTTAATAGAATATTTGCACTGAATCAATCAATATTGACTTCTAAATTGATAGGCTAAATACTCTGTATAGTATCATATTTACTTCTAAATTAATATAATAGCCACCCTTCCTAAGATAATATTTACAACTCAATAAACAGAGAAAAATACCCTTCCTAAGATAGCACTTACAACTGAAGTAATTGAATAATTACGCTGTATAAACCAAGAAACCACTTCTAATTTATTGAATAGATACTCTGCATAAGATAGTCTATACAGCTAATTTATAAAATAGATACGCTGCCTTAGATAATACTTACACCTAAATAAATTGAAGAATACACTTTAATAATTTATAATCTTACCGTATTGATTAGAGTAAGGGCAGTAATCGTCTTTGGATTCTCAACTTTGGCAAGCTGTTCAGCAATCTTATTGTATCCGCAATCGATAATCTGGATAGATTTTACTAACGCAAGTTATTTTTAATGCTCTAGTTCTTTTATCCGATTCTGCAAAATATCAATTATCTCTGCCGTAAGTTTAGTGATCTGCTCTGTCATCTTTTTGTTTTCTTTCCTCTTGCAGAGAAAGGTCCTCATTTCTTCGTATTAAGCCTCAATCTTTCTCAGATCATTAATTTATTCTGTTTGACTATCGTGAGTGGTCCTTGATCAACCTATTTATACTTTTCCATTTCGTAATTTTAATAGTTAATTAATTGGACTTGTATAATGCAATCCTCAATTAATAGAATCTAAAACTTCAATTTAAGTATTAATTTGAATGAAATGTTAATAATTATGTTAAAAGTATAAATTTCCATAAATATATTTGTTTTGGACTTATTTTTTCGAAAGAAGGAACATCCATATATCTTGCAAAGTCATGATGCTATTATTAAGAATCGAACTTGTCAAGTGGGATGTTTTCTATCATTTTGAAAAGCTAAGAATACAGCTACAGGATACGTATTAATATATTTATATCTCTATTGATTTAGATCTACCAATCTTGAAAATGTTGCTAATACTGCCAGAAAGCAAAAACATAAAACACAAAACATATAACATAATTCCTCACTTAAGATTAATTTGATTATCTTTTTGAGTTTAAATCAATTACATGTCACATAACTTCACATTAGTTGCCATCTTTCCACTACACATACTCCTTCACTACTGATTCTGCGTTTAATTTTTTAGTCCAACTGTGTAGAGATAAAATTACTCATATATTTAATCTGTCTCATATTTTGGATCAATGTAAATTTAGATACGATATAGATCCATCTGATTTAATGATTTCACAAGTTAATCAAATACTTAATTTTTAAAAAGTGGATGCATGAATTATACCATGAATACCTGAAGAAAAATATAAAGCGACGAAGACGGATTTCACTAAAATGGTTGTCAATTCAATTTATATTTTATAAGTTATACTCTGCTCGTACAGACTTATTCCTCCTCTATTTTATAAATTACAAAACTGCAAACCAATTTGACAATATTTTTTCAAAATACGGGATAAAATAATAATTATAAGTTATTTAAGTTATTTCAGAAAGCAAAGGAGACAAAAAACTATTATAATTTTGA
>Ga0302188_10001058_pt1 | contig 22536 bp, 10 predicted proteins | sample II_Bog_E2_1_FD_198783 | JGI IMG/M metagenome (GOLD analysis project Ga0302188, IMG submission 198783) | Peat permafrost microbial communities from Stordalen Mire near Abisko, Sweden - II_Bog_E2_1 | ecosystem: Environmental > Terrestrial > Soil > Wetlands > Peat | place: Sweden: Abisko...
AATTGATGGGATTAAATAAATCATGTCCTCTCTTTGTGAAATAACCCTTTGAGGTTTATAATTATAAATGACAGATTAGACATTTTTGAATATTTTATTATACCAAATCTATTATTGAATACATATGTTTATCAGGAAATTTGCTAAACTTTTCTTTAGCGAATCGCGTATGCATCCTTACCTTTTGGAAGGATTAACCAAGAATAACTCTTTGCCACTTAGGCCACTACAAATAAAGGTAGCTTGTTTCCCAGATAGACATTTGATATCTTCGAGCAAGGCCTAAACTTAATTATCAATGAAATGGATGGTTCTGGAAAAACATTAGCCTACTTAATTCCAATCATCAATCATATTCTCATTCAAAAATAAAAAAAGTTGCCCCCATCAACAATAATCGTTTTGACTCTCAACAAATAATTAGTTTTGCAAATTTATCAGCAAATCAGAAAATTAGATTTCAAAAATAAGCTAAACATTGTGAGAAGTGGATCGATAACTCACTACAGCGCTATTATAGAATAAATGGTACTTGTTTTAAAATATAGTGCAAACCAAAAGAATTACAAGATTAAGATCTGGTTGACGATCTTATAGACAAAAATGTTGCAGATTCTATTCTGTGGTCAAAGACTGATATATTAATTTCAACACCTCAAATTCTTTATAGAATTATGGCCAGAAAAGAGGAAGAAAAAGACAAAATTAATCCATAATTCCTGGTTATAGATGAAGGCGATACTATTCTCGGAAAGAGTTCTGAGATAAAAAATTATTTACAAAAGGATATAGAATATTTATAAAAATTTATGCGTAAATAAGAAAAATTAAAATATATTATATCTTCCTTCTATCTTCTAAATAATATCAATATTGGAAATTAACTCGGCTTTTCTAATAAATTATAATAATGCCAACCATTTGCTCGCACCGAATACTGCACTCCTAGTTCAATTCTTGAATTTCTTTCTATTTCATTTATAAAAATACATGCATTATCAAAAGATTCAACCTTAGAACAAAAAATGGAAAATTTACTGAAATGTGTTGAAAAAAGGTAACAGATTACAAATTTAGAAAAAATACAAATTTAATAATTTATTGCCTCAACTCAAATGTGGAAAAAATAAAAAAGATGCTTAAAATTAAATTAAATATTGGCACTTTGTAGTACTATGCTGGTTTAAGTTCGGAAAAGAGAATTTCGGTTCTAGAGGAATTTAATCAATAAAAAAACCATATTTTAATTGCCACAGAGCTCGCGTCAAGAGGGTTAAACTTTCGATCTTCTATAGATGCTATAATATCTTTCGATATGAGTGAGAATATCTGGGAAGAAGTGAGTCGCATTTGCCGTAGCAACAAAATTGGGGGATAGTGTAATACTCTTTAATTTAGATATTATTATGTCAACTGAGGATGATTGTAATAGTTTAGTGAATTTGTTTTCAGGCAAACTCGATGGAGAGGCTTCGAAATATTTACAAAAAGCAGCAATAAAGGAACTGAAGTTCGTTAATGGAGCATAAATCCTAGTATGATGAATATAAACTGTAAAAAATATTGCCGATTGAGTTATTGAACCTTACATTCAAAAGATCCATTTGTTATTATTTATCTTCAAATTGAATCCAAAAATGGAATTTTTTAAAGGATATCAACAGATTCTCCCAAAAGGATAATTTTAATGATTGCGAAATGATTTATGGATAAACTATCATGCTTGCAATTTTTAGATTTATTTTTACACATTCATTAGTCTCCCAAATAATAACTATTTCTCCTTCAGGATTGATTTTAGTCGGATATTCAACGTTTATTATTCTGTTTGCAACTTATCTTTAGCAGTCAACAGTGAATCATTATCGCTTTTTAATTTCTATGTTTCAAATTTGAGACCTTGAAGCATGCTACCTAAAGAAAGCAATTGATGCTTTCTTATCCCCAATAATTGCTGTTTATCCTGGCTCATTGCAATGAATTGAACTATTTATTAATTTACAAATGATATAAAAATCATTTATGATAAAATTAGACTTTACCTTGAGTTTATCCTATTCATAGTGTTTTCAAGAGTATTTGATGCCAATTTGTAAATCAATAGTTTAAAAAGGTCAATGAATTTGCTAATGTAAATATTGACACGGATTCTGATTATGTATATCAATTCATTTTTAATTACGTAATGAACAATCTCTAGCAGGATATTCGATCAACACAGATTCATATCCTCGATTGGCTCAATCAGTATGAAAAGGTCAGTGAAGAAATTATCAAGCAAAACTACACAGTTCAATTCCATCAGCTGCTTGACTGCATTTCTTCGTGCGACTACATTAAAATCAAATAAATGGAAAATATTATCAAGGATTAAGTAGTGAGCAAACATGTATCGGTCATCATTGAAAAGATCAAAAGCTATTAATAAAAAAAGAAGCCGTCCTCATAGGTAGTAGTTTAAAATAAAGAGCAAGGTATTAAAAAGATTGAACAACCAATCAAAAGAGTACCAGCAATAGCCTAGAAAAAAAAATAGGAAAAAGGTGGCTTTTTAAATTCAGTGATGAAGAGATTTACTAGCAAATAAAAAAAAGCCTCAGAAATGATTTTTCCAAATAAAGAACCGGAATGTCATTATGATCCTGTATCTAGGAGCTATATATTTGAGGGAGAATAGCCTGAAGCTCCCAAAACTATACCCAAACCGCCATCTATGGGATAAAAGAAAAAAGCTTAATAAAATAAAAAGAATATTGCTAATGATTAAAAATAACTCGATGCTATGACAGCCCCTCCAGTTTTTAAAAGGAAAAATGCACAAAAAGGTCCATCGAAGCAAAAATCAAAAATAAAAGAAGAAATGTAGGTACCTGCAGGATAATAACCTATTAATTTCGCGGCAATTGTTGAAAAAATAAATCATGAATACTCTGAATTATTGGAAAGAGTTCAAAGAGGAACATATGACAAGCCTTCACACTCTGTGAAAGTGCATAGTCTCTAATAACTGAATGAATTTATCTCATTCTCCGAAAATATCCTATCTTATTCTCAATAAATTAGTCAATACTAAAGCAAAATGGTTGAAAAATGGAGCAAAATGCTTACTGGATAGAATAAGCAACTGAAGATTATGTAAAATGTATTAAGACAATTAAACGAGCCATCATCTCTTTCAGAGGGATTATAAAAAATAAGTAAAAGTAGGATCATACAAAAAAAATCAATTACTGCTTCTAGAGTAAGCCATTTTAATGAAGCTATACACGAGGAAGAATCTCAATTGAAAGTAATTGATTAAATGAGAGAATAAAAACTGAATCTTCTCAAGAAACTTTCAGCTTTGGAGGTTAACAATAAACTCCTCAAACAATAATCTCAGCAGCAGTCGTAAAAAATTATTTAGTTGACTAATTAAAGCGAATTTTTGAGAAGAAATACTGAAACAATGAGAAATAGTAACTAGCAGCTGACAGATCAATGTAAGAAATTGCTTAATCAAATATAATCAACTCATAAGGATGAAAATCAAAAAAATAAAATAGACTAGAAATATGTAAAGAATAATAAATAACTTCAAATCAAAGTATAATAGCTCAAGAAAGTAAATTTCTAATTACAATTGTAAAATAATGAATTAAAGCAATCTCTGGAAATGATTGAAAATTCATTGCATAAAAAGAATGATTATTTAAACTCATAGTTAATAAAATAAAAAGCAAAGACCTAATCTCAGCTGAAATATTATGAAGAAAAGTAAAACCTTTATGTAAAAAATATTAAAAACATGAGTTCACATTAGAGCCTAAATCGATAATTTGAAGAAGCACTCTATCAGTAAAATAGATTTCTTAATGACATCTTTGAAAAGGAACTGCAACTAAACAGAAGCATAGAAGCGTCATAATCACCAGTGAAGATAGAAGATGAAACTCTTCATTCTCAAACAGCAACTATTCTATAGCTTTCTGATATTATAACTTCAATAACTGAGACCCATCTCGATCGTCTCTAAGTTGTGAATCGAAGTTATAGTAATCTTCATCGAAAATATCTGTAGAGCAAGGAAGTTATTAGCACAGTAAAAAATAATTCCTTCAATGAGAATATCAGTTTAAATCGAAGCGTGACTCGTTTAAAAAGTTTGATTTAGACATATAAAATGGCAAAGGAAGAAGCGGAATCAAAATGTTTGCAGATGTAGTTGTAATGCGATAAACTCAACAAAAGGTTATAGCATTTTAAACAAGAAGACAAATTTAACAAGTCCTACCTTTCTAAAATTAAGTCAAAGTCTTCTCAAATAAATAGTCAAAACTAAAGCATGATGAGCCTTCAATAGGACAAATAATAACTGGCTGACAAAGTCAACGATTTGTAAAGATAACTAAATATAAAAAATTAAAATTTAATAAAATTCCAGAACGACCTTTAAGATTTGCTGTAAAACTACTAAAAGAATCAATTCAAAGGAATTTAAATGGAGAAAAGGATGAAATAAAATTAAAAATAGTTGAGAATGCTGCGAGATGAGAAGGATTAAAATTATAACCAAGTCAAATTATTATAGTTAAAGTTTATTAATCAAAAGGACAAGTACGAAGAGTTGATCAGCAAGTAGCAAATGAGAATCAAAAATATTTAGAACAATTTTGATAAAAAAATTAAAATATTCAAACAAGAGCTAGAACAGTCAACACAAAGATAAGAAAGATTGAAATAAGAACTGGAATAAGCAAATTATCAATTGGACAAAGAAGCGAGCCGTTTACAAGAATTCCACTTCACTAAATAAAAAGAATTAAATCAGATAGTGGCATAAAAAGAGGAATAAAATAGTGAGCTTCTCTTATTGCTGGATGATACCAATTTACAGCTATAGCAAATAACTGCAGAGAATGACTGCTTGAAACAATGGCAAAAGTAGAGGGAATAAAAGGAAACTGAACTTAAAGGAAATATGAACAGCATTATACAAGAACAATTAATGTAATTTTCCATTCTGAGAAAATCAGAAGAAGATATTAAAGACATTATAAGCACGTTGGCTCAAAAAATTACCTCCTCGGAGGAATAGGAATTTTAGTTTCGAGATGATCAGCAAAACAAGCTAACAGCTTTGAGATAGGAACATTAAAGAGCAAATTTATAAGTTGAATAATTACAAAATGAATTGCAGAAATATTCTCAGCTTATTACTGAAGTCAATATAAGAATTTCATAATTATAAAACCACAATAATTAAAGTTAAATAGGCAATAACAAGCTAATATAGGAATTGAAGAAATAGAAAAGTGAACTCACTGAATTAATTGAATCCCTCAAGAATGAAATTGAAGATTCAAAGACAGAAAAGAATTAAGCAGAAGAAGTCATTTAAAGTATGGAGGACTAAATCAACAACTATAAATCAGAACTATAAAAACTAAAATAATAGAACGCTTCCATGAATGACTTAATATTGAGCAAAGAGGTAGAAATTGGGCACAAAAATTTAATCCTTGCCTAAACATAGTAATTGATCAGTAAAAAATCTCATTAAATTTTGAATCAATAGCAATGCATTGCATTGAGTACCCGACAGATATAAAATTTAAATTAAATTGTAAATGGAAAACAGATATAAATCGATTAACTTCGAAATGATATGTAAAATATTTCGAGTTTATTGAAATAGCAAGAAAATCATTAATAGTAAAATTTACTCGCAAAAAATGCGCTTTTGAATGAAGAAGTAATAAGTCTCAAAGATGATTTAAAGAATAAGTAAAGCACTCTCATCAATTTATAAGAAAGATTTAAACTTATAAATGAAGAAGTTTAGAGTAGAAACTATTAAGTTTAGCATCTACACGGCAAATTAGTTTAATTTAGTCATTTATCCACTTAAATATAAGATCTTACATCGTTAGTCGATATATTAAATCGAACAGTGCAATAAAAATAGCACAATATCAAACTATTATAAGAAAAATTGACCATCAAATAAACCACTTAAAGTGAACTTTATATCAAGCTTACTTAAAAATAAGAAGAACTCGCTTAAATAATTTTTAAACTTGAGGAAAAATAGAAAGATATATTAGAAACAGAAGATGTTAAAGATCGCGATATTGAAGGCGAAATGGAGGAACTTTTACAATAAATATAAGAAAAATAAAATATAATTACTTAATTGAGATAGCATATTAGTCTTTAGAAAAAGCGATCTGAGGAGACAAATAAAAACATTGTCATTTATCTATAAGAAATTCGCAAACTTAAAGATTGGAATATCTAATTGGAATAAGATAAATAAACAATTAATAACAGATTGGAATAATTACTGAATAAGATTTCTTCACTGTAATAATAAAAAACTGCACAAACAATAGTTATCTAATATCTAACTCATCAAATTTAAGGAGAAAACGCTCATTTATAAATCGAAAAAGCTAAATAAAAATAAAAAAGTGAGCCCAAGGTTGACGACAATGCTATATACGATTTATTATAAGAATGTCAAATCAAAGATGAAACTATTACCCACCTTAAAAATGAGTTGAATGGATACAAATATATAATTGAGGAATTGTAAAAAAAATAATCTGAAAAAGATTTACATATCAATGATCTGCAGAAAACTGTTCAAGAGCATTTGAAGATGCTTACTCAGCATCAAATTATCGAACAATAAACTTAAAGAATAATAAAATCTCTTCAAAGATAACTTTAATAACGGCAATAAAAAATAATTGAATTATAAAATAATAATGGAGAGCTCAGCTAAGTTATTGAAAATCAGTAAAAAGAACTGTAACTGAAAAATAGTAAAGAATCATTAAGTCTTTCCCAAAATTAGTAGATCAACTCTTTGAAAAAAAACATAGAAACTAAAAACAATGAAATTATTGATCTAAAAAAGAAAATGCAAGAAACCTCCAAAAATATTAATGAGAAGCAAAAAGACTACTAAGTTAAAATTGAAAATCTGGAAAGAGAAATCATTAGCCTTATTTCTTTAAAAAATGCGAATAAAAAATTAGAAGAGAGCCTTAAGAATCTTGAAATATAAAACACCACCTTGACGAACTAAAAAATTTAATTGATGAGAAGTAATGATTATCTACTTGATGTCAATGAAAAGCTTGTTGAGGGAAAATCTCCTGCTCATCATCCTAAAGAACCTCGAAAAGTTGCTGCTCCTGTTAAAATAGAGGACAAAGATAATAAAGATCAAAAAGAACAACAAGAACAAAAAGAACAAAAAGAACAAAAAGAATAACCTCGGGATGGCTTAAGACCTCAGACAAAATAATAAGAAGCAAAAGGGTTTTTTGGGTCTATCTCGAGCTTTTTCTTAACTCCGACTGAAAGTGACCGTTTGATTCGCAAATGAATGAATATAGTTTGATAAAAAACATATAAAATATCGCTATTAAATATAGATAATCCTTCTGCTACCACAGAATTACATTATTAAATATTTAAAGAATTTATTTTCTATTTTTTTAAATCTAGTAGTTAAATTCAATATTAAAGTCATTGCGTTTTTTGAAATATTTTGTTAATTATGTATGATTAATAGTGAGAAGGTCTATATGATTAGATAATTATATAAATTATAATTACACGACAATTACACAAAGAGCATTCATGCCCAAAATTAACAAAGCAACCATTCTAAATCTTTTGGTTTTATTATGTGTGGGAGTAGCTATCAAAGTGCTTTTAATACCTGCATACTTTAGCACAGATTTCGATGTCCATCAAAATTGGCTACGAATTACCAACTAAAAAAAACTATCCGAGTGGTACTATGATGTAAAAATATATGTAAATTAGAATGAAAGTAAATGGACTTTAGACTACCCTCCTCTTTTTGCATTTTTTTAATATACACTTGCCAAATTATCTACTTTCATCGATCCCAGCATTGCTCTTGTAACTAAATACTAACTTAGACTATAAACAAGAATTTGTCAACAGTTTATTTTCAACGTGTGAGTGTAATTATTTCTTAGATACCTTTTTTGCTAGTTTTGTATATTTTAATTGGAAAGATTAATTCTAAATTAGTAGTTGCCTATCTGTTTATTCCTTTTGCAATTCTGGACAGTAAGATATTCATAAATTAGATATTCACTTTCAATATAACATTATCATGCAAGCAATATTCCTACTCAGTGTTTATTTTATTCAAAAATAGAGTTACCTGAAGGGTGCCTTTACTTACTCTTGTCTACTCAATTTTAAGCATATTTATTTATATGCTGGACTCGCCTATTTGGCTTATATCCTTAAAAATTATGTCTTAAAACCAACTGAGATAAAATAGAAAGTGACTAATCTCGTAAAAGTAGGCATTGTAACAATAATACCTTTCATTATTGCTTTTTTTCCTTTCTTTGCGATTGGAGGAATATAACAAATAAAGCAAATATTCTCAAGATTATTTCCTTTTCAAAGAGGATTGATTCACTAATATTGGGCTCCTAATTTTTGGGCCCTCTACCATTTTTTAGATAAAATACTCAATGCTATTTTCTCCAGATTTATAATTTCCCGCAATATTAACATTTAAATCATTTCAAACGATTTAAATCAACTCAAAATTCTTCCAGAAATCACTCCTCTCCTAACAACTGTATTAATTGTATTATTTTCAATCCCTATTTTAGTAAAATCAGCCAAAATCAATATAAAATTTCATCGACTTGTGTTCATTTGCGGAATGACTTTTTTCATGTTTGGTTATCATGTTCATGAAAAAGCCATCACTCCTTATATAAGCTTACTTTTTATCTTCATGTCTTAATCATCAAACAATAAATATAATTTCATTAATTCTGCCATTTTTGTAAACATAATCAATTTACTACCTCTTCTCATTGATGGCAATTAAAAACTGTTAAGAATACTCTTACCTCTCCTCTGGATAGCTATCTGGGATTTTAGAGAAGAAATCAGCAATTATTTATAAGGAGTTATCTGCGCTTTGGGAATGGCTTATCTATTTTATCACTAAATGGTTCATCCCTTTGCCAATCAATTTTAGTTTCTTCCTTTAATGCTCAATTCAATATTCGCTGCCACATTTAATATTTGCTGGCTTAGTTTTCTGTACTATAAATAGCTGACTTCATAATAAGACTGCTCTGTCGTGAATCAAAGCACATAATATAAGAGAATAAATTTGGGTTAGGAGTAAGATGAGTGATAAAAATGAAAATTTATCAACTATCATTTAATATTGACTTGTCTAATATTGAACGTTTGCTTTTGGGGTTGAAATTGCGATTTTTTCTTATTGTTTGCCATGGTTTTTTTTGTAGGTTCATCTTATACATTTTGTTGACTATATACTAAAAATGGAAGTTGCTGATGAGACCCCACTGATCCTATTTATGTGCTTTTCTTTGAATTATCCCCATATCCACACAACTTATCTTCTCCAACATCAATATAAAATCCTTTTGTTTAGGTTTTCATGAGGATATCTCGATTATAATGCTTTTAAAGGCTCATTTATTGATTGTAAGTCAGCTTCTTTTGCTGTTTCCCTAAGGATTTTGAATTTAAATTCAAAATTTTGCAATTGCCGGAAGATTGATACACTTAAGCGACCACCTATAAGCGCTTATTTTTACGTTTACCATTATAAATATTACCATATTTCATCGCTCTTTCAGCCGTGTTTTAAGCTAAATCTGACTACCGTTTGCGATTAGTTGTGGATGTATAAACTTATTTCCTGGAATTATTTTGAAATTTAGTTTAAGTGTAAATTCTTTCATTGTCTCTTTCAGTTTAAAAAAAAGGGTGGTCTAATGCTTCAGCAGCAGTCATTCTTTACTTTGGATCCATTTTCAATAATCCTCTGATTAAGCTTATTCCCTTTTGACAAATTTTACCAAAATATTTTTTTTATATCTTATCCAAATTTTGAATTTAAGGAAATTTCATTCCCAAAAATCGTTGATTCTTAATGAATCTTTAGTGGAGATCTGGAGGCAATACTCCAAGTGATTTTTGGATCAGAAATAACTGATCAAGTTAATTTTCGCCTGGAAAAAGAGGATTCCCGTCAATAAGTTCGCATAAGATGCAAGCAACTGCCCAGAGATCGATTTATTTGCCATAGTCTCCTCCCACCAAAAGCTATGGGGGACGATACCACCTTGTTGCAACATAATCAGTTAAATTTTATTCTTTTTCAGAGCGAAACTGCCGAGCAAAGCCAAAATCACAAATTTTAAGTTTATATTCCTTGCTGATAAGTAAATTTTAGGGCTTAATATCTCTATGGACTATATTTTGTCCATGCAAATAAGTTAATCCTTTAAGAAGCTGATAGATTATCTTTTTGATAAGCGGCAGTTTCATTCCCCCTTGAGAATTCTATAATACTTATAGTAAATTGTTTTAAACAAACTCGAAGACCAAGTAAACAATGCCCTTCTTTCGGAAGGCTTCTTTCAGCTCGACGATATTGGGATGGTTTGCAATTTTCAAAATTTTAACCTAGCGCATGGTGGTTTTACGAGTTTGTTCCTAATCATCCGGCTCTTTAAATTTTTTAATTGCCACATATGATTTTGATTATATATCTCTACACTTGAGCACCACTCCATATGCTCCTTATCCTATGGCAGATAGAATTTCGTATTTTTGCATTAATTATCGATAAGTTAGGCACTATAATAAAATATATATAAAACTTGTTCTACAGAAAACAGAACAATATCAGGGTAACTATTTTTGTTCCAAACCCCACAATATTAACTTCAAATATTATTTATTCAAGTTTATTAAATAGTTGATTAGTTATTTTGATTTTTTTGCTTGAATAAATTACCATTAGCTCTTGTCATCACACTCTCCATTTTTTGATATTTTCTTTATTTCTTTTATAATTACCTCCTTCAATTATCTACAATATCAATGATGTCCTGCAACACCAACAGCATCGATGATCTTTAAGATTTAGCTGCTAATTTATTTTAATTTCCAGAAGATGAACAGCGCCAGCCTCATCGCGAGCGTGCCTTGAAAAAGCAGCGTAAACCTAAGAACAAAGTTGAATCAACATTGGTCGAATAGAAGGAATAATAGTAGCAAATGGCAGAGCATTAGCATGGTAATAATGAATTAATGCTAGTATAAAAGCTTCCAGGTACTCACTCAATCTTTGTCAAAACATTTGGATGTTCACACAACATATCTGATAGCTAATTCATGGTCGGGCAGCTCTCCGATTATGGCTATAAGATAGTGGATTCAGCTGATCAAGCTGATTTAGTGCTTATTAACAGTTGCACTGTGGTAAATCCTTCTCAAGATGCTTTCATTAATATGGTATGCAAGGCTAAAAAGATTAAAAAACCGATAGTTGTTGCTGGCTGTGTGCCTCAGGGAGATCAAAATATTCCAGAGCTTAATTAGATTAGCGCTGTGGGCGTTACTCAAATTGATAGAATTGTGGAAGTTGTCTAAGAAACGTTGAAAGGTCATAAAGTTCAACTTCTCAGCAAAAAAGACCTTCCTTCCTTAGACTTACCTAAAATTAGAAAGAATAAAGATATTTAAATGTATTGCTTAATTTATCAAGAATAGCTGTAAATGCAGGATGCCTTGGAGCGTGTACATATTGTAAAACTGTGTTTGCTCGAGGAAAATTGCTTTCTTATAAGCCTGAAGCCATCTTTAACAGAGTAAAAACAGTCGCAAACGAGGGAGTTAAATAAATATGGCTAACTTCAGAAGATACAGGGGCTTATGGACGTGATATCAACACCAATATCTCAGAATTACTTATAGGAATGAGTGAAGAGTTAAAAAACCATACAAAAATTATGATGAGAGTATTTATCCTTCTAAATAGATTGGAATGACTAATCCTCCATATATGCTGGACCATCTTAGCTCTATCGCTCATTTCCTAAATCATCCAAGAGTATTTTCTTTCATTCATATACCCATTCAAGCTGGTCATAATACTGTCCTTGAAAAAATGAATAGGGAGTATACTGTTGAATAATTTCGTCAGGTCGTCGATTATTTTTTAAAATATGTTCCCGATGTAACAATCGCTACTGATATCATTTGCGGATTTGCCTAAGGTTAATATGCTCTTATACAGAAACTGATGAAGAATTTGAAGCTTCTTTAAAACTAATTGAAGAGTATAAATTTAGAGTTGTTAATATTAATCAGTTTTATTTGAGACCTGGAACCCCAGCAGCCAATCTCAAGCAACTGTCTACTAAAGTCGTAAAAAGTAGATCAAGTAAATTGACTGAGCTTTTTCACTCATATAATAAACACGGATATATGGTAGGAAGAATTGAAAGAATTTGGATCAATGAAGTTTAATCTCACAAAGGGTAAAAGTACCTGATTGGACACACTAAAAATTATACCAAAGTCATTATTCCATTTAAGCAAGAGTTGCTCTAGTAATTTTCCCATGATTCAGTAAAGAAGTTATCATGAAAGTAACAAAAGCTTTTGATTGGCATATTGAAGGATAAATCATTGATGAAAATCCACTAGATTTAGAAGTAGACACATCATACGTCGAAAAAATGAAAAATGATGTTATTGAGGAGAGGTAAAAAGTTAAATTGAGAAAGGAAGCTAAAATTTAAAGAGTTAAATAAAGAAAATAAAGATTTGCTTCATCTCTTGATGAAAAAAATTAGCTGAAAGGCAGTCCTTATCGCTCAGAAAATAAAGAAAATCATAAAAAAGGTAAAAACTGTAATTGCAATTGCTAACAAAATTAGCATCAATGCAATAGTTCTACTTGTACTTGCAAAGATAAAAAATCTACAACTGAAAATGAGGTCGTTTAAAAGCCCGTTGAATAAGTCATAGTGCAGCCTTCTTCTATTTTGAAAGTATAAAGCAATGTCTAAGTAATTCCATCCGATGAAAAGGCTAAAATAATTCTTGAAAAATAGTCAGAATAAATAAAAACTGAAATCATTGAGCCCTCTAAAGCAAACTATTTGTTTCTAATTGCAGCCCTCGTGTTTATTTTTATCGGAGTGGGAATGTTAATTTTAGAATGATCAGCTAAAATTTATAGCAGTTTTAAATTACTATTTATAATTTTATCATTAAAAATGAACGATCAAAAACTAATAAATTCTCTGATGGATTTTTCTGATCTTCGCAACACGAGTTAACACCGATAAAAGGCAACTTCCAAACACAATGATCTCGAAACTGATTAGAATTCCAATGAAGTAATTATGAAATCTTTCAAGGAGCTGAGATAAAAATTAAAACTAGTGACGAAATAAAATAGTAGTCTAAAGTAGGAATTGAAGATTCAGCAAATAAAGTCCAGACAAAGTTAAGAAGTTGGTCAAATTACTCAACAATCGAATTTATAGCTCAAATAAAAAGTTGGATCACTCACTCATTTGAATGAAGAATTGAAAAAAAAAGTTAGTATGTTGAAATAATCTCTTGAAAAAACTTATTCACAAGAACAAGAATTATCTTTCACTCGATCATCGATGTTGGAGATGAAATTGTAAAGAGATTGTTTTGAGGAGGAACGGCAGAAGCTCCTAGAAGTGTCAATCTAGGAAAAGATGAGTCTATAGTAATAAATAAATCGACTATAAATTAAAGGGAAGAGCGATCAAGAGTATATTTAAAGAATATAAGCAGATTTGAGTCGATCAAAAGAGACTATTATGAAGCTTGAAAACGGAATCAAGAAGATGGAGATTAGCCATGATGAAGATGTTTTTACCAATAAGTGGACTAGATAAAATTTTGAAACATAGCATTTGCAGCAAACCATTAAATAACTTGAAAGAGATGTGATAGCACTAAAAAATAAAAATAAAAAATAAAAATAAAGAAAATTGCAGCTATAAGATAAAGTTATTGAGTTGGAAGAGGTGGCAGGACTGAGCAATATCAAAGCATAAACCTATTCTGGAGAAATAAATGTGATTCATAAAAAAAATGCTAAATTATAAAAGAAATTAGAAGATGCTAAAATTAAACTAAAAAAGGCAAATGATTAAAAGCTTTAAATCGAGGAAAAGCTAACTAAAATTGTATTTTTAGGAGATGAGCTTACAACTGAACTCAAGAAATAGCACATCTCAAATAGTTAAATAATTAAGAATTATTAAGCGAAAATTAAAAGCATTACAAAAGGATAAACTGAAACTTTCAAATTTACAGAAACCTTAAAGTTTCCTCTCAGTAGTATGACAAATTTTACATCTTAAAAATATTAAAATTGTCCTGACTCAAATTCGGACTTCGTAACTGAATCCTGTTTTCAAACAAACAGAAATTATGGCAATATTTTATATTAGAAGAAAAATAATGAGCAGAGAAAGGCGTCAACTCCTAAAATATTGAATAATATGAGTAGAATGACTTTCGGAGAGAGGGGAGAAGAAAATGAATCGAGATAAACTTTGATGATTTAGAATAAAATTAGAAGATAGAGATAGTAAATGGAAAGAAAACTGAAAGAGAAAAATTTACTAAGAAAAATATAGACTTCCGAAGAATCAAAACATTATAAGTTGAGAGAAGATTACATTAAAGCCATTGTTGATAAAAGATATTGATCTTAACTTATTGAAATTGATTAGCCTTGATAGATAATCATATATTTATTAATATTTTAGATGAATTCGATTGGATCATTTCTTTTCACTGGCAGCGTCAATAGGATTCACTTTGACCTTCTTCATGCTCTTGATAACACTCTTACTTTGTTTCTGCACTGATTTTCCTACCTCACTCTTTTCACTCTTGACGGGGAGCTTCTTTGAAGATTTTGCATTTGATGTTTTCTGAATTTTCTTCTTGTATTCAACTTAGGCTTCATCATCTTCTTTCTCTGTTTCAATAGGCTTAGCTCTTTTTGCAGATCTCATTGTCATTGAAGGTTTTTTGTTCTCAATCTTACCCAATGGAGGAACATATAACTCTCCCTAATTGCTCTTGGTAGGCTATTCTTATTCATTTGAAGTCTCATTGCAGTTTTATGGCTCCTTCTTCTTCATATTAATGTCACATTATTTTTCAGATGGCAAGATTTATTTATTTTAGTCAAGTATTTATTGTTTCTTAGACTATTTGTTGGAAAGAGCAGCAATTGAACTTTTTTCCTCATTTTTCATTGAAGTCTTTGATTTCTTTGTCCCACTCACACTATTTTTAGTCCTTTTTGACTCAGTAGCAGCTTTTTTGATCTGATTTGCCGATTCTAAAGCCTATGAATTAGGCCTAATTGAACTGAATTCTGTCACATTAGATTCAACATTGTTGTGACCTTCCTTGATTTGAGCAGAGTCATAGACGGTTTTCTGAATAGTGTTGTTCTTCTCATTTTTCTCTGTTTCTTAAACCTTAGATTTTTGGCTCACTTCCTATTTGAACTGGAGTTCTGATCGCTTGGATGGCTTTTCAATTGATGTTGCTTCCACTTTGTTCTTTTCATCTGTAGTTTCTCCATTGAGGTCAATTGCCACTTCTTAGACTGCCTTATTTGATTCCTTGGACACGCTTGAGATTGCCTCTTTTTTCTTTAGGCTCTTGGGAAACTCACTTTTGTCTAAATTTAGGAGGAAATACAGTTGGACTTCTTGTTAGTTGATTTCTCATCAACTTCCATCTAATTTACGGCCTTGTGTTGTTTGGACATCAGACTGCCAATTAGTAAAAATTATAAATAACATACTTTTATCTCATACTTAACTTCATATCAGTTAAATAAATAATTGGCATTCCATCATTTGACTTAAAAAAATAAATCTATGATAATCCTCTTAATTGTGTAAACTGCTAATTAAAGAAGATAAGAAAATCATAAGTGCTACTTAGTTCGTTACTTTGTAGTTTTTGTCATTTTCTTATCATTTTCATGCTTTTCCAAAATTTGAGTTACCCTGTTTTTTCCATACCTTCGGGGTGACACTGGACTATCATTTCTTGCCTTGGGACTCACATCCTTTTTTTATTTACTTCCATACATGGTTCTTTTGATTATTACGTTATTGAAGTTATCAGATTGAATCCTATCTCCCCGAGAGAAGAACAATTGCGAGTTATTAATTGAATTTTTATCAGGACCTTCAATATAGGAGTAATGATTAGAAGGTTCGGATTATGTTGGTTCAGATTGTCTGTATAGAACATCGCTTTAAATAACCTTTTCTTCTTCCATGACCGTACTCATACTAATATCCTGTAGATTTGCCTTGTCTCGTTCTTCTAATTTTTAGAAATTCATCTGGACCAATTTTTTCTGATAATAAATATTTTGTTCTTCAATAATTTTTTCCATTTTTTCTTCAGTAAAATATTGTTTTTGTTTAATTAATTCATAAAAGCAATCGATAAGATATTCTTCTTTACCAATGATTTTGTTTTTATTTTGTTTTTACTTTAATTTCTTTTCGCTTTCCTTCAGAAGATTAAAAAGCTCTAACATTCCTCTATCTTATCTTATCTTCTTAATAATCTTTTTATGCTTAAAATATTTTTATTAGCTTCTCCTTAACTTTGTATAAATGTAGTTCAATTCATCATTTAGTTTTATTTCAGTTTGAACCTATTTGCCCATACTTATCAAGATGTATAAGAATTCACTCTGAAAGTAGATCTTTTAGATGAGGATACTACAGAAATCTCTCATTTTTTTGAGCTCAACAGCACATTTGTTTAGAGAGCTACATATAAAGTCAACGTTTGTCTAGGGAGGAAGAAGCATCATAAAATTTGGAGCTAATTTCAAAGCTTTGATCATGATGTGATCAAGAGTCGGCTCAAAATCTACAATAGACAGACTGTGCTGCCCTGCCTGCTGGAGTTTATTAATAGGCGGCTGCACAAAGACCACATCCAAGTCTTTCCTCTCAATTTTAAGAAAATCTTGTTCATTAAGTTATATGGAGTTGTCTACCTCATATACCTTAGCGTTATTTAATAGAATTTTTGTTTTCTTACTGTTATAGTCGTTAGCAATCACTTTTGCACAGGAATTGATGCTTGCCAATTTAATAGTGGTCCCTCCGACTCCTGCAAATCCATTTAAAATTTTCTTGGCTCCGCTGCATTTATTAGCAATGTAATCAGAAACTTGCTCCGGAGGAATCTGTGCCCATGAACTATCATCTATATCGATTCCCTCATCAAATTTTTAAAATAGAATATAGCGTTGGCTCCAAAATTTATTTAGCTACTACTGTCCAAAAACTGTTTGTTCAAGTTGATCTCTCTTCTTTCGTGAAGTCTGAATATCTCGTTTGAGCAAGGATAAATTGGCATTTATAGTAGCAGTTTTAATCTTGGCCAAAAGATGACTATCTCCATTCCCGATTGATAGTAGTTAATTTTCAGGTTGAGAACCAACAACGCAATCTCTTTCAATACTAAAAGTTCGCTGGAACATCAATTAGATGTTTACGGTTTCTCGGTTGACATTCTAATATCTTGCTGACTTTTTGCTGAGGAGTGCTTCTCTTCGATTAGACTCCAACGTACCAATTTCCTCGCTTCTTTTGCGAGGATTGGCTCCGCTCCGACGAACGGTAATATTATTCGACACGTGCATGGGAAGTTTTTCCTTAGTATAAGGATTTGAAGATTGATTCGTTTCACTTGCTTTTGAAATCGAGATCATGTCTTACTTTTTGTAAGCGGTCGAAACAGTGACATTTGGCATGGGAAGCATGCATGGACAAATGAAAGAGCGTATTTTAAACCACATAGTTGGATTTTCATCGAGAGATCCCCGAGTTTAAGTCAAGTTATCTGTTTGATCGTGCATATTACTACAACTTCAAGAGATAATTTATATAATCATTTTCTTCCAGACACTTTTCATTCCCTATTTTTTGGAATGAGCATGAGCATCATCGATATTGCTGATATTTTCTAATTGAATGAAAACTCATTGATGATCTATTAGATAATAAACAAAATGAATCGACTTATGATTTATTTGGTGCTCATCCTCTTATCAGGCTACGGACTCTGCCAATTTACTACCATCGCTATCGTGGCCACTAACGACATTCATGGCTCAGCCTTTCCAGCTCAAATGCTACGGTCTGATACTCAGGAAAGGTATAACTATGGTGGACTCGTTTACATGGGTTCTCTTATCGAAATTATTAAGGGAGAATATCCTGGTCATACTTTATTTCTTGATTCAGGAGATCAGTTTCAAGGAGGTATCTAGTCATCACCACTTATTAGCTCTGGAAAGATTATGAACGATTTTTATGAGGCTCTAGAAGTTAGTAGCTCCGCTATTGGCAATCATGAGTTTGACTTTGGTCCTGATTTTTTGCTACCTTATATGAGTTCCAAATAGTCTTTAGCTGCAAATCTACGGTCTGAAAGGGGGTAATCAGAATTTCTTCCTAATCAAAAATTATCCAAGATGTATGAATTTGCAAGCGGAATCAGAATTGGAGTAATCGGACTCTCAACTCTTTAGACCCCCAATACAACCGATGCTTTCAAAAATGGAAAGTTTCCACAATATAAATTTTTAGACTACAAGGACATAGTTGTCAATGAAAGTAAGAAATTGAAAAAGGGTGGAGCTCATGCAGTGCTTGTCTTAGCTCATTTGGGAAACGATTGCAATACAAGTAATATTTATGGTAACTGGACCAATTCTTCCAAACAAAATGAGTGCAGAGTGAATGATGAAGCCACAAAACTTATCGATTCTCTTCCAACTGGCACTATTGACGGTATTTTGCAAGGCCATCGACATAAATTTGCCCATCACTTTTACAAAAGTATAAGTTATTCTTATATAGATATCCCATTTTTGGGCACTATAAACGGAGGATATTATTTTAACGTGCTGTATTTACGTTTTCATAAAACTACTTTATATTAAACAAAGATATAAGGGCCTATCCCTGTCTGTGAAAAGGTATTTGCTAACTTTGGAACATGTGAGTATTTGCCTGTTGATAAATTAAAGATTGCGGGATAACTTGTTCCTTATCGCTTTCATAATAGATTAATTGTTCCACACCCTAAAGTAAACGCTATCTACACTCAATAATGGCTTCCAAAGATGCTTCCCTTTTTCGAGGATTTAGTTAAAAATTAAATTCATCTTTATTCTCAGTCAAACTAGGAATGTGAGTTAGCTAATTTGGTGACAACCCTTATGCATGATGCTGTACCTTCCTCTGATTTTGTCGTTATTAATCCAGGAGGATTGAGAACTGAATGGTATCCTGGAGTGGTTCAGTATCGGCACTACTACAATATGTTCCCTTTTATTAATAGTCTAGTTTCTTTCGATATCACAGGAGCTGAGCTAATTGCAATGCTAACAGCAATTCAAGGTGGATAATTCGGATTTTATCCTGCATATGGACTTAAACAAACAGTCGGCATTGATGCAGGAAAACACAAATTCATCAGCGCCACCTTAGCAGACGGTACCAAAATTGAACCAGATCGTGTTTTCAGAGGATTATCCATTGATTTTCTGCTCAATGGAGGAGATGACTTCAATAAAGTCATAGGAAAAATATACACTCCGCGCAATGTTAAGAACTAAGGGGATATAAAAGCTCTTCTAAAACAGCCATTGATCGACCTTTAAACAATCACGGAAGGTAGTCTTATTGACCCAACGAACCCAAGACTTATAGTTATTAAATCATGATAAATGATTTCCTATTAATCATCATTTCTTTTAATTGTTTCTTTTAATTTTCTGAATGCCCTTTTTTTTATTCTTGGAAGCTTTCTTTTTGCCACGTTTTAACTTTGATTTGGCTGCCTTGGTGAGATGGTAACTGATTTTTTTGTTTATATACTTTTCCCTTTTCCTGCTATTGAACCCTTATTTTTAGCGCTATCCGAGGAAAATTTTCTCTTTATTTTTTTTGTCAAATTAATATTGCAAAATATCATCCAAAGCAGTAACTTACGCTTTTTATTTTAGTTATAACTCCTTTTTTTATTTAATTTATTGTTTATACTCTTGCATAGATTGAACATGATGCTGTTTGTCAGGGCATTTTGAAAGATGTCCACCAAGAGCCGAACATTTTTAAAAAGTTTTCAAGCATCCATAGCATTTGTAAATTGGAACACAAGTACTGGACTATTAATCAAAACAGATGTTTCTTCCATTTTTATGATTGGGTGTAAAGAAGAGTAGTTTTGTTAATTTTGATTCAACATTGTCATTTCTAAAGAAAAAAGGTGCTGGAGTGATTAAATCTCGTTATTCGTCTAGTTATCTCATTAAAGCCTCGTATTAAATAACTACGTCCCAAATTACTTCTGAGCTCAGAGGGTCAATATCAAATAATTTGGTTTTCTATTTAGAAATTATCATTAATTCTTAGAGGGGAGTTTATAAAGCGTGTTACTCTTATTCTATTTTAACTTCTTTAAGGGGAATTCTAAATTAAATATATAGTACTTGACTGATGATGATTGAGAGTCAATGGGTCGACCCTCAAAATATCTCAACCATTCCGAGGGATTTTCAAGGCGACCAAATGGAGGAACTTATTGTTCATTTGATACATAAGCATTACCTTACTTTTATGATGAGGGATTGGAGATGCTGGGAAATACGCTTGTTGATTTGTTGTGAGAATAAGCCATATTGACTTTGTTGTTGGTATCTTTTTCAATAGGATATTCATATTTTAAGTTAATTTTTTCCTATTTAAAGATTGATTAATGCTTCTGTTTGAATTTTATTTGATGTTTGATCGGTGTCAAAAGAATGGTATTGGAGTAGAGATCCTGTTCCTACCTTTTCATTGATAAATATTGTATTGAATAGCATTAAGATGAAATAAGCGGATTTGTCTACTTGTTTTAGTCAAATTATTATTTTCACAGGAAGTATTAAAAATTCAGATATGATATATTATCGGGCGAATATCAATACTGTGATACTATTATAGATTTAAAATAACTCTCAGAGGGATAATGAACCTCACTAAAAATATATTAATCAAAGAATTAATGAAAGATGTAAATATTCTATAATATAGCTAAATAAGATCAAGTATGAGCTAATCTAAAGTACGTGTAAAGAAAGGATGCTTTACTATGCATAAGAATCCTGAATATCAAAATAATAATTAACCTGAAAATATTACATAACTGGATAATTAAAAATCCAAATACAAAACAATATTGCTGGAGTTGGATTCATTCTACGAAATACCGAAATATTTAAATAATCTGTAGTTTATTTTTGTTATTGTTAATCTTAATTCACAATAATTTATGTAATTAAACATCTATTTTTAATGACTTAAGTATTAGTAGAATTAGCCTCCATTATTATTTCATAATGTTTCAGGATTCCAATTCTCTAGTACTCGATCTAGGCACGCATACATCAAGAATTGGGTACAGCGGCGATGACGCACCAAAATTCACACCCTATTCATACGTTAGCACATCTTTAGATTTTATGGGCGATGAGAATTAGTCTCCATTTCATATCGGAGATAAACATCTATTTTCAGAGCGCAGTGGCAATGAGGTTCACAGTATTTTTCGTCACAAAGGCATCGACGGATATGAATATGATTATTAAAAACTGGAACCTTTCCTAAAGCATCATTTATGTTCAGAGATGGGAATTAAGACCAAAGAGTATTCTATTCTTTTGAGTGAAGACGTGGCGGCAAAGCCCCAGTAAGCTAAAAAAATACGATAAAAAATGGCGGAGTTTCTTTTTGAGGGACTAAATTTTTCAAATATCTTCTTCCTTAAAGCTCCCGTTCTTTCATGCTTTGCAACTGGTACTCATTGATTTATTTAGGTAGATCATCCGCTCTGATTGTTGATTCTGGATAGACTTTTACACGGTCAGTCGCTGTTCATGAAGGATTTTGCTTGGCTAAATCAGCGCGAGTTGCACCTTTTGGTGGAAAAAATATTAGCAGGAATCTCTAAAAATTAATTTTAGGAAAAATGGGTCTTCTCCAAAATAAATACGCTTTGAAAAATAAAAAATACACTGAAACTTTTCTTGAATTTCATCAGCATAATCTTCTATCGGACATAAAATAATCTTTTTCAGCTCATGTGCAAGAGCGCTCAAGTTAATAAAGCAATTCAATACAATATGAACTGCCTGATAAGTCCATTATCACTATTGAAAAGGAAAATATCGCTTAAAAGTTTTTCATTGGTGATGAATCAATAACCTTTAAAGGTACTCCTTCTCTCGTTAATGATACAATTAATTGCTGTGATGCTGATATTAGAAAATAACTCTACTCAAATATGCTTATGACTGGAGGAAACATGCTCTTTGGATCAATCATTTAAGATTTAGTTTAGAAATTGGGAGAGTCAACGGCAGCCAATGTTAGAGTTAAATCAGTATCAGTGTGTGCTCCTAATGAAAGAAAATTTTTGAGTTGGATTGGTGGAAGCATAGTATCAAGTCTTTCTTCGTTCCAAAGTTATTACGTTGGAAACCAGGAATGGAAATAAGGAGGTATTGCTCTTCTTGAAAAGAAATGCACTTGATTGTTCATT
>Ga0302188_10001061_pt1 | contig 22517 bp, 17 predicted proteins | sample II_Bog_E2_1_FD_198783 | JGI IMG/M metagenome (GOLD analysis project Ga0302188, IMG submission 198783) | Peat permafrost microbial communities from Stordalen Mire near Abisko, Sweden - II_Bog_E2_1 | ecosystem: Environmental > Terrestrial > Soil > Wetlands > Peat | place: Sweden: Abisko...
CAGTTCACCCACCGATTGCTGTTTTCCCTTTCCTTTACCACTTTTTCCCTTGCTCATCGAATTTTGCAACTGGTCGAGCGCCTCACTCAGCATTAACGCGAGGTTATTCATGGAGGTCATGGCATATTGCTGGTTACGGGTGGCCTCCGGAGTAACCCTGTCGCCCAAATTTTGCAGCGCTTCGTCAATATGATCGTTTATGCCTGCTATTTCCTGGTTGACCGTTGACTGTATCTGCGGTATGCGCCGACTCAAAGCATAAAGGCTGTCCTCAGCAGTCTTAAGGTTATCCTTAATGTTTTTTTGTGTTTGCGCCAGCATAATATAATTGGGGTCGTTAGTGCTGGTTCCTTTTAACGTCTGCATCACTTTTTCCTGTGCAAATGAGCTGTTGATCAGATTTTTTAACAACTCCCGTAGTTGTTGTGCGTCCACTTCGTTTTGGCTTTCTTCGCCTTCCTGTTCTTTTTGCTGCATCTTTTCCGAAAGCTGCTTCATCTGGCTGGCCGCTTGTTGCTGCGATTGCGCAGCCTTTTTAGGATCATTCTTGCTCAGTTCTTCCGAGCTTTGCTGCATTTGCTGGTCAATTTGCCGTTCTTCCGGCTTCGGATTGTCAAACTGCTGTTTGTGCTCGGCCTGTTCATTTGTTTTTTGCAGTTCGTCCAATGACTTTTTGATGTCCTGAAAATTCTTATTCAGGTTGTCCTGTTCCTTTTGCAAGTCTTTCGCGTTTGCATCCGGCTGTTTGGCTTGTTCTGCTAATTGTTGCTGTTCCTGCGATAAGTTTTTTAACTGATCGGCATTTTGATTTAGTTTTTGTTCAAAGTCGAGTTTTTTATAGAGTTCGAGCATGCGGTCAAGCTCCTTTCGCAGGTTTTTATTATCCATCTGCATTTTCGACAATTGATCCCTTGCACCATCTTTTTGTTCCTGCTGCAGCATTTCGGCCAACTTTTGCAGCATTTCTTCTGTTTTCGGATCAAGTAATTTGTCAAGCAGCTGCGCCATCTGCTGTTGTTTTTCATCCAGGCTTTTGTCCTGCTGCTGGTTTTCCTGCCGATTAAACAAATTCTTTTTGTTTTCTCCCTGGATCTCTTTTACCAGGTCGTCCAGGTCCTTCTTTTTTTGCATCAGGTCCTGGATCTCTTTTTTCTCATCAAACGACAAATTGTTTTTATCCAGGAGCTTTTCGTTGAGTTTTTGCGATTCGCGCTCCACCTGGCCGGCAAGCTTTATTGCCGATTCCATTTTTTGTGTAACCTCCTGTGTGCCGGTATTCAACTCATTGTTCAGCTCGGCCGCGTCAGGGATATGAAGGGTATGTTCAGGTGACCTGGCTTTTTTGGGGCCATTAACCCCGTCATTGTCCGCCACCTCGAAATAATAAGTCACCTGATCGCCAGGCTTTATGCCCATATCCTTTAGGTCCCAGAAGTAAAAAAAACCGGCCTGTGTTTGACTCAGGTCTGCCTTTACCTGTTTGGTATAACTTTTCAGGTGCGCCTTATCTGCAGGGTTGCCAACTTTATAGTTAAAGGTTAGCGCCGAAAATCCATGATCGTCCTGTATGTTCCCGTTAAAATAAAGCGCCTTAAGGCTCACCGAATCCTTCTTTTCGTTAACGGTAATGGTGGGCATTTCATCGGCGATCACAATTACCCGGTACGTTGCGGAATCCCCATGATTAACGATGCCATTAAGCGGCAAAATTTTATACACGCTGTTTTTGACGATCCGATCCTTATGCTCAAACACATCTGTCGCTGCCTGGTTCACCTTTCCGGTAGTTCCATTGATTAAAAACTGCAAAGATGTAGCATTCTGGGTATGGAAGTTCCACTTCACTTCGGTACCGGCCGGAATGGTCAGGTCACCGGCATTGGGCAATGTTTCATTTTTTTTATGCAAATATGCCGGATAATTTAAATCGACATCAAAATGCAGCAAAGCCGGGCGTAAATTTACTTTTATCTCATAAGGCACCGACGTAAAGCCGTTTGCGGTCAGTTTAAAAGTTGTATTTTTTTGTAAATTGGTGAACAGGTAATGAAATTTGCTGATATTTTCTTTATCCAGTTTAAAGGTGTTGTTTGCTGTTTCAACATAAACATCTGCAGGCAGGTTGTTGCCCTGCAATTTCAAATCCAGGCTCAGGTCATCTCCCTGTACAACAGAAAGCGTTTTATTTTGAACAATGAAATTGAACGGCGCTGCAGGCAAAAAGTATTCATTATGCCGGATGAGCCTCTTGGTACTTTCAGTAAATACTGAAGGCGCCGCCAGGGCAATAATACAGATAATTGCTCCGGGAAAAATCACCCATTTCAGATATTTGCGATTTTCCTTAATATTAATAGCCGAAGGAAAACTTATCGGTTTCAATGCTTCGATCTTTTGATTGATCCCTGCTTCTATCAATGCGCGGTGCTGCGGTTCGGCATCCGAAAGTTTTTTAAGCTGAAGGGTATTGAGCAATTTGTCGTGTACATCGCTGAAGTGCTCGCCTATTATTTCAGCAGCCTGGTCATGGGTTATCGTTTTGCCTAATTTCAACCAGGCTAAAAACGGTGGAAGTATCAGCCCGCAGACAAATCCAATGTTCAATAAAATAAAAAAGTAAAACAGGATAGTACGGAAGAGGATATTGAAGTTGCCGAAATACTCGCTTACGGTAATCACCACATAGGCCGAAAACAGTCCTGCGGCCAAAAAGATCAAACCCCGCAAAAACCGGTTAAAGTAGTATTTGCGGATAAACAGGTTTATCTTTTCAATCAAAAGCTCATAGTTACCGGCAGTATTCATATTTCAGTACTATTTCAGTTTCTTTTAACGCAAATACAAGTTTAATAATATAATTGGCATTTATTGTTTTTTTGGGTGAGCCCCCGCTAAATCTGCCTCTTTTGGGGCAACTTTAAGTACTTTTTAATCACCTTCTTGCTTTTATATGATAAAACTTTCGTCAAAGCACCCGATATTTGTAAGGCAAACTTATTAGTTTAACTTACTATATAAATGAAACATCAGCAGAACCTCCAATTTGCATCTGATTTGCGCACAATTTTTAACCGGTTGGTCAAGAAAATAAGAAAAGAATCGCCTACCGGCCAAAAATTCTCTCTTACAGAGCGATCGACGATGGGTTTATTATATGAACACAAGGCATTGCTGCCCAGCGAACTGGCCGCCATGGAGATGATCACCAATCAAAGCATGTCGCAGGTTTTAAATCATTTGTTTGAATTGGGATATATTACCCGGGTACCGTCGGCAATTGACAAAAGAAAGGTGAACATTTCTCTATCTGAAGAAGGAGAAAAAATCTTTTTGCAGTTTAAAAACGAACGTGATGAATGGCTATTTAATGCCATTGAGAAAACGTGTACCCAGGAGGAAAAAGAACTGCTTAAAAAAATAATTGTTCCGTTTACCAAGCTGGTTGAATTGAAGTGAAAAAGAAGGGATTTATTTAAATGAGTACAGACACTATTAAAAACGCAAGAACATTCCGGGCTTTTAAAAGCCGCAACTACCGTTTATTTTTTACAGGGCAATCCGTTTCCTTAATCGGTACCTGGATGCAAAAAACGGCGGTGAGTTGGGTGATATATTCGTTAACCCACTCTACGTTTATGCTTGGGGTAACTTTGTTTGCAAGTCTTTTTCCGGCCTTTTTATTCTCACTTATCGGCGGCGTGGTGTCCGACAGGTACAACCGTTACAAACTTTTACTCACCACCCAGGTGGCTTCACTGATACAAGCTATTTTGCTGGCTATTTTAATTCTCCTGAAACATTATGAAGTTTGGGAAATTTTAACGCTGAGTGTGCTTTTAGGTATCATCAACGCCTTTGATGTCCCTGCCAGGCAGTCGCTGGTTTACGAGATGGTGGAGGATAAAGAAGATTTGCCCAATGCGCTGGCGCTAAATTCCTCTATGGTCAACCTGTCGCGAATTGTTGGCCCCGCCCTTGCAGGCCTGGTTTTAGAAGGCATTGGCGATGGCGCCTGTTTTTTATTAAATGCATTAAGTTTTGTAGCGGTAATTATTTCGCTATTAATGATGAGACTTCCGGACTATATTCATAAAGTACATAAGAAGAATGTTTTTGGCGAATTGAAAGAAGGCATGGCCTATATTAAAAGAACGCCATCAATCTCTTTTGTGTTGATTATGCTGGCGCTGGTTAGCCTGCTGGTTTTACCGTTCAGCACGCTGATCCCTTATTATGCCCGCGATGTTTTCCATGGTACGGCCAGAACATTCGGTGTGATTGATAGTTTTATTGGGCTTGGCGCTTTTTCGGGGGCTATTTTTTTGGCCTCCATCAAGTCGGGCACAGATCTGAGGAAAATATTATTCATCAACACCCTCGTTTTTGGTGCCGGTTTGATTCTTTTTTCCCATGAACATACCTATGCACTGGCCTTATTTTTTGTAACCGTCGCCGGTTTTGGTATGATGTCGCAGATCACGGTAACGAATACTATCATTCAAACTACTGCTGCGCCGAAAATGCGCGGCAGGGTAATCAGTTTTTATGCCCTGGCCTTTTTCGGTATGCAGCCCTTAGGCGGTTTGCTGGTTGGGACGATATCAAAATATATCGGCACAACCGATACGCTGATGGGGCAGGGCGTTGCCGCATTAATTTTAGGCGGTATTCATTGGCGGTTTTTACATAAAGAAAAACTAAAAAAACAGCAGGCCATAGTTTTGGAAGACGGGCACGGCTTCCAGGCGGTATAAAAAAGCGGAATGCTTCCCCTTCAAAATTCGGTTACCTTCTCTTTTTTCCTAAAAATTTTTTTTCGCAACCAAACAAAAAAAAATACGTTCAACAGGTACTGTTGTATTATTATTAATCTTGTTGTTTACGCGGAACTTAAATATGCCGATCTGGGTACATAGTTCCGCGATTTAGGGGGATTTAATTATCCCCTCCATTATTTTCAAAAGGCCGAATCAAAAATGAATAGTAATCCCATTTCCGGCCGTTTGAATTACTTGTGGCACAAGTACTCGGTCTTTGTAGAAGGTGTAACCAAAGGCAACACCGATATTAACAGCGCGGATATCGCCTATTGGCGCAACAAGCTTTTTACCCGGTTTATTACTTGGTTGGTGCCCGTTTCTCTTATCGCATTAATACCGGGTGCGACTATGGGAATCGTAAAGGGGTATCCTATCATTTCGATAATAGATATTGCAGCAGCTTTCTCTATTTTCGTAATTGCGCTTAATCCCCGTTTAAGTTTACTAACCCGAAAATTTTCAGTTGTTTTTATACTATACAGTCTGGCAGCAGCGCTAATGGTTTATTTAGGCTTTCTTGGTCCGGCGTTTATTTATCTTTTAGCCTTAAGCGTATTTATAACGCTCACGTTTCCGAACAAATATGCTTATTATTCTATTGCAGCAAATTTTTTTATCTGCGCAAGCTGCGCATTAATCATTTATTTCAAGCTGTTTAACTCACCTTTAATTAAAGAATTTGATTTAGGCATCTGGGTTGCCGTATCTTCCAATCTTATTTTCTTAAGCCAGGTTTGCGTAGTGCTGATCAGTTACCTTATTAAGGGACTGGAAGATACGGTTACAAAGGAGTTCGGCTTAAAAAGTCAACTTCAGCAGGAAAGCAAAGAAAGATTACTCAACAACCTGCTTTTAAAAGAATCGGAGGCGCATTACAAGAGCCTGTTTTTTTTAAGCCCTTTGCCCATGTGGGTTTTAGATAGCAAGACATTCCGGTTTTTACAGGTTAATGAGGCCGCTATTAAAACTTATGGGTATTCAAATACAGCGTTTTTAAAAATGACCATTGAGGATATTAAAGCGGATGAGCAAGCCGTTGACGCTCCCGATACGTTCCGGAACATCCACGAGGCCGAATCTTCCATGGTCAAAATCGAGCAGCATCTCCGCAAAAACAAGGACGTTTTTTACGTTGAAGTAACGTTCAATTCTATACCCTTCAGCGGTAAGCTTGCTATCCTGGGTGTAGCCAGAGATATGACTGAACAAATGAATTATATAAAAGCGATCGAAGGTCAAAATAAAAAGCTCCATGAAATCGCCTATATACAATCACATGTTGTAAGGGCGCCCTTAGCCCGGATCATTGGATTGGTTAACCTGATAAAAACCAACACCGATGTCGCCCTTGATCGGGAAATGTTAGGGTACCTGGAACAATCGGCAAATGAATTTGACGAGGCAATCAAAGACATTACAAGCAAAACAGAACAGATCTTTATCGATTAAGCGCAATATAGCCCTCAATAAATACCAGGTATTCAATGGTCCGATTATATGCCCTTTATATTTATCTGTTTATCCCTTCTTATTTTTGATTGTTTTGTGCTGCTGCAGCCTGGGCCTTCTTTATAGAATCCTGCTGCTGTTTTTTCCTTTTCTTATTAAAAAACCCTTTCAGTAAAAAGTTGCTTTGAGCCGCTTTTAAGTCTGTGTTTAAAGTGGTGGTCGTTTTGTGCACATTTTGCATGGTCGTTTTTGCCTGGTTAACCGTGCCTTCCAGATCTCTTGATAATTTATCGCTATTTAGTAAACGCCCAATACTTCCTTGTCCGTTGTTAACTTTAGCCACAATTTGCGACAAGCCCCCGGTAAGCGTCTCCGCGTTATCTATTACCTTTGTCATTTTTGCGACTATTTTGTCCACGTCGATAGGATTGACCGCCATTAGTTGTCCCCCACCTGTAATGGTCTCGGTACTTGTTATCCCGCCCGGGGCAATCACCACGAGCTTATCGCCCATTAGTCCGTCGCTGCCTATACTAAGTTTTGCATCTTTTTTGATAAACTTTTTGACGTTATTATTCAAAGTAAGGTCAACCCTAACACTGCTGTCATTTACAATATTAATAGCCTCAACTACGCCAACATTAATGCCGGCAAAACGAACATTATTGCCAACCTGCAGACCGTTTACATTTCTAAACGTGCCATAAATGGTAAAGGTTGAACTGAATAGGTTTTTTTGATTGCCGATGAAGAAAATGGCGAAAACCAATATAATTAATCCAATAAATGTAAAAAGGCCTATTTTTATCTTCTGGCCGGGTGTTGCTTTCATAATATATCTTTAAAATATGCTCCTACAATTTTGTCGCCTGACCGGTGCAGTTCGTCAAATGAACCTTCGGCTATGTATCTTCCATCGTCCATAATCACTACACGGTCGGCCACTATGCGTGCGCACTCCATATCGTGGGTAATAATAATGGACGAGGTTTTGTTTTTCTTTTGAAGGGATAAGATCAACTCGCTGATTTCCCTTGAGGTTATAGGGTCAAGGCCGGTCGTCGGCTCATCATATAACATAATTTCCGGGTAAACGACCAGGGTCCGGGCGAGGCCGGCTCTTTTGCGCATTCCTCCCGAAAGATCAGACGGCATTTTATCGATGGAATCAAGTAATCCAACTGAATCCAAACAGTCTTCCACACGCTTATCGATCTCTTTTTGGTCATCCAGTTTCAAAATCCTTGTTAAAGGGAATTCCAAATTCTCTCGGATAGTCATCGAATCATATAATGCCCCACCCTGGAATAAAAAGCCCACCTTTATGCGCAGCGCCTTTAATTCTTTATCTGTCATATCTGCTACTTCGGCGCCAAAAACCTTTACAGATCCGGCATCCTGTTTCAATAATCCAACGATACATTCAATTGTAACGGATTTTCCGCTGCCGGACCGGCCCAGGATAACCACATTCTCTCCCCTATCCAGTTCCAGATTGATGTCTTTTAATACCTCTTTTTTACCAAATGACTTGGCCAGTCCTTTTATTTCGATCACCACCTCTTTCGTATTGGCGGTCGACTCCGTTTTTTTTGCTTCTTCTTTCACCAGATTCATCTTTTTTTATTTATAAAACAACAAACTGGTAATCTGAACAGCAATGGCATCTATCACAAAGATCCAAAGGGAGGCGGTTACCACCGCCGAATTAGCGGCTACCCCAACGCTTTCGGTCCCTTTATTGGACCGAAAACCTTTATAACAGCCTACAAAGCCAATGGCCAGCCCAAAAAACACCGTTTTGATCAATGCCGGCAGAAAGTCTGAGAAATCAAGACTCGCTATTACTTTTACAAAATAAAGGTGAAAACTAATACTATCGCGGATATTTACGCCGAGAAATCCACCAAAAAGGCCAACAACGTCGCCCAGAAGCGATAGCAATGGAACCATAAAGGTGGTCGCCAATATCCGGGTAACCACGAGATATTGTATAGCATTAGCGCCGGACACCTCCATTGCATCAAGCTGTTCAGTAACCTTCATACTCCCCAGTTCAGCGCCGATACTCGATGCAATCTTACCCGCACAGATCAACCCGATGATCACAGGCCCCAGTTCCCTTACAAATGATACGGAAAGTGTTGCCGGTAAGGTACTGGCAGCGCCGTAAGCAGCAAGCGCAGGCCTTAATTGTACCACCAGCACCAAGCCCATTATAAACGCGGTAATGCTTACAAGGGCGATGGACCGGTAGCCGATTTCGTAACACTGCCGCACAAACTCCGACCATTCAAAGCCCCCGGTAAAGATATTTTTAAAAAAATCTATAAAAAACCCAACCTGGTCGCCAATATCCTGGAGCCATTTTTTCCAAGCTGGAATAGTAATATCTTCTGCCATATTGTTTTTTATTATGTTCTTTCAACCACTTATTCGGCTACCTTATCATTCCGGACGGTTTATTACGTTCAGTAATGTGACTGGGCTTCGTTAACTCGATCTAACAGACAACATCATATTGGCAACTTTGTTTGATTTCGCATTGACTACCATTAATTAATGGCGTCGCCTGCAAAAAATTGTGACGCTCAGGCAAGACAGCTACAAATTATTTATGCGTATTTTTGCAAAAAACTGAAATACCAAGGTGAGAAAAGCGATCATAGCAGGTGCAAGTGGGCTAATCGGCGGATTATTGCTTGACGATTTATTGCAATGTTCTGATTATAAGGAAGTTGTTATTATAGTTCGCAAGGAATTACCCATCAAAAATCAAAAATTAAAACAGCTTGTTATTGATTTTAATAAGCTGGATAATTATGCTGAGGAAATAACCGGCGATGTCATTTTTTGTTGCCTGGGTACTACCCGTAAAAAGACCCCTGATTTGTCGGTTTATCGTAAAATTGATCATGATTATCCGCTTCACCTGGCTCAAATCGCTTTAAAGAATCATATCGATCAATACCATTTGGTGTCGGCACTGGGCGCAAATGCCGGATCTTCCGTTTTTTACAACAAAATAAAAGGCGAAACAGAGCGTGATATCACAGCTATTGGCGTAAAATGTCTGCAGATCTACCGCCCATCGCTATTGACCGGCGACAGAAAAGAAAAAAGGTTCGCCGAGCGATTGGCCATGGGAATATTTAAAATTATCGACCCTTTACTCATAGGCACGTTAAAAAAATACCGGAGCATTCCGGCAAAAACTGTAGCGGAAGCTATGTATAAACAATCATTAATTAAACAGGAGGGTATTTTCATCCATCTTTCTGATCAAATAAAACAATTATCGTGAGCACATATATCTCCGCCGAAAATTTAGGCCACTCTTTCCATGACCATTGGCTTTTCCGCAACGTATCTATCGGCGTCAACAGGGGCCGAAGGGTTGCGTTGGTTGGCATCAATGGTGCCGGAAAGTCAACTCTTTTAAAATTATTGGCCGGCAGCTTAAAACCTACAGAAGGCAAGGTTGCTCAGATGCGTGACCTTAACCTCGGCTACCTGGAGCAGGATCCCGGCTTTAAAGACGCCGTTACGATCAGCGATTATATTTTTCATGCCGATGATATTCAACAACAACTGATCCGGAAATATGAGGAACTATTGGAAAACGATCCGGATAATTCCAGAGCGATAGAAGAAGTGATGGAAGAAATGGGGAACATTGACGCCTGGGAATATGAGTACAAAATAAAAACCATATTAGGCAGGTTGGATATTCATCACCTCAACCAAAAAATCACAACACTGTCCGGCGGCCAGAAGAAGCGTTTGGCATTAGCCAAACTGCTGATTGAAGACCCCGACATTTATATACTGGATGAGCCTACCAACCATTTGGACATTGATACGATTGAATGGCTGGAGAAATTATTGACAGACGGCTCAAAAACCATATTAATGGTGACGCACGACAGGTATTTCCTGGACAATGTGTGTAATGAAATATTAGAGATAGATAAAGGAAAGATCATTCCTTATGTAGGTAATTACGGTTATTATCTGGAGAAAAAGGCCGAACGCGAAAGCGCAGACGAAGCGGCGTTCCAGAAGAACTCCAATTTACTCCGCAAAGAACTGGAATGGATGCGGCGCCAACCTCAGGCCCGCGGCACCAAATCCAAAGCCCGCATTGATGCTTTTTACGACCTGGAGGATAAAACCAAAAATGGCGGCGCGAAGCAAAAAGTGGAGTTATCCGTGAAAACAGCCCGCCAGGGGAATAAGATTATGGAGATGAATCATCTTTATAAATCATTCAATGGGCATACCTATATTAATAACTTCAGTTATATCTTCAAAAAAGGAGACAGGATTGGCCTGGCCGGGAAAAATGGCAGCGGTAAATCAACATTACTTAACCTGATCACAGGCGGGTTAACGCCCGATAAAGGCATTATAGATAAGGGCGAGACGACCGTTATTGGGTATTTTCATCAATCGGGTATTGTTTTTAAGGATGATGAACGGGTAATTGACGTCGTCAAAAATGTAGCTGAATTTATCACCATGGCCGATGGTAAACTGATCTCTGCCTCTGCCCTGCTCACTTTATTCCTTTTTCCCCCTGCAAAACAATATGGTTTTATCTCCAAACTAAGCGGTGGCGAAAAGAAAAGATTGCAATTAATGAGCATCCTGATGAAAAACCCTAATTTTTTAATTCTGGATGAGCCCACCAATGACCTGGATATTGATACGCTAAATGTATTGGAAGAGTTTTTAACCAATTATACCGGCGTGTTAATGATCGTTTCGCATGATCGGTATTTACTGGACAAGCTAACCGATCAGCTTTTTATCATGGAAACAGGCGGCCATGTAAAAATATACAACGGAAATTATTCATCATACAGGCTTGAACTGGAGGAAAATAAACAGCAAGCTAAAAAAAGTTCCGCAGTAGAAGCACCCGTAGTTATTCAACCTAAAAAAAACAAACTAAGCTTTAAAGAGATTAAAGAGCTTGAAACGACTGAAAAGGAAATAGCCGCTATTGAAAAACAGCTATTGGAGAAGACAGAGGAATTAAACGTTGCGGGTATCGACCCCAATAAACTCAATGTTATTCTAGAGCAAATAACCGTACTTAATAGCAAGCTTGACGAAAAGAGCATGCGATGGATCGAATTAACTGAATTAAAAGAAGCGTAAATGAAAACAACCGATCTTCTGGCATCTGTTGGTGTAGTAATATTACTGGTGGCTTTTTTATTAAATTTATATAAAAAACTACCAGCTCAAAGCTTCACCTATAAAATAATGAACTTTATAGGTGCCGGAATCTGCTGTTTATCCTCTTATTTAATTAAATTTTATCCCTTTGTTGTATTAGAAGGGGTATGGGCGTCAATAGCGCTACTATCATTATTTGATGTTCCACGTGGAACATCGATAAATAACAATCCACTGTAAGGGCACAAAATTTTGTGCCCCAACTATACATAAACCGGCCCTGGCCAGAGCGGATAATTCAAGGATTAACGTAAGGGTACAAAATTTTGTACCCCAACTGGCAGATCAAAACGTTCCACGTGGAACATCGGCAACAAATAAATCGAATTCACTGTAGGGACACAAATTGTTATACCATAATCGATAAATAAAACAATCCAGGTAGAAAGGGGTCGTAAATAAAACAACACAACGTAAGGGTACAAAATTTTGTACCCTTACTGGCAGATCAAAACGTTCCAGTGGAATATATAATAAAAAAAAATAACACACATTATTGTGTGGATATGGCGCACGCCGCTATTGTAATATTTAAATCGTACCAGAGGTGCAAAATATCGGTAAAAAATGTTTAAGAAATATAATGTAATTGTAGTGGGTGCCGGGCACGCTGGTTGCGAGGCAGCAGCAGCAGCAGCTAACCTGGGTTCATCCGTACTCCTGATTACGATGAATATGGGCACGATAGCGCAAATGAGCTGTAACCCCGCAATGGGTGGTGTAGCAAAAGGACAAATTGTGCGTGAGATCGATGCATTAGGTGGCTATTCTGGTATTATTACCGACAAAACCTCCCTGCAATTCAGGATGCTCAACCGTTCAAAGGGACCGGCCATGTGGAGCCCCCGGGCACAAAGCGACCGTATGCGTTTTGCTGAAGAATGGCGCCTGGCCCTGGAGCGCACGCCTAACGTTGATTTTTGGCAGGACACCGTTACCTCCCTATTAGTAAAAAACAATACCATCGCGGGGGTGCGCACGTCCCTGGGTGTGGAAATAGAATCTGATGCGGTAGTTTTAACCAACGGTACTTTCCTCAATGGCGTTATCCATATCGGTGAAAAACGCTTTGGTGGTGGCCGCACCGGCGAAAAAGCGGCTACCGGCTTAACAGAACAACTCGTTGAACTCGGCTTCGATTCGGGCAGGATGAAAACAGGCACCCCGCCAAGGGTAGACGGACGCAGTCTTAATTATGCACTAATGGAAGAACAATGGGGCGACGAAGAACGCGGCCGTTTTTCATATACCGACGTTGCATTGCCAAACGACCAGCGTTGCTGCTGGATTACGTATACCAACAATAAGGTACACGAAACCTTAAAAGAAGGCTTTGAAAGATCCCCCATGTTTACCGGGCGAATCAAAGGTTTAGGCCCACGCTATTGCCCATCCATTGAAGATAAGATCAACCGCTTCGCTGAAAGAGAGCGGCATCAGATATTTGTTGAACCGGAAGGATGGAATACGGTTGAAATATATGTCAATGGCTTTTCTACATCATTACCAGAAGACATTCAATACAAAGCACTGATCCAGATCCCTGGTTTTGAAAATGCCAAAATGTTCAGACCAGGTTATGCCATTGAATATGATTATTTTCCCCCTACCCAATTAGGCTTGACACTCGAAACAAAATTGATCAGCAACCTCTATTTTGCCGGACAGATCAACGGGACGACCGGTTATGAAGAAGCAGCGTCACAGGGTTTCATCGCCGGAATCAACGCCCACCAAAAAATTAATGACAAGCATGAACTGATCATGAAACGCTCGGAGTCCTATATCGGCGTATTGATTGACGACCTGGTAACCAAAGGCACCGAAGAACCCTACCGCATGTTTACCTCGAGAGCCGAACACCGTTTGCTTTTAAGGCAGGACAACGCCGATATCCGCCTCAGTCCGATGGGGCACGAATTAGGATTGATCAGCGATGAACGTCTTGAAAAAGTAAATCAGAAAATAAAAAATTCAGACGATATTGTCGCCTATACAAAAGCCAAATCAATTGACCCGGCATCGGTAAATAGTTTACTGGAAGAAATGGGCACAAGTGCGCTCAACCAAAATACCAAACTGTTTAATTTATTGAGCCGTCCGCAAATCGGATTTAATGACTTGCGTAAAGCTGATGATACTTTAAATAATTTATTATCGGCCTTTGATAAAGAAACTATTGAACAGGCTGAAATAAAAATCAAATATGAGAGTTATTTTGAAAAGGAATTGGACATTGTTGAACGGATGAGAAAAATGGAGGACAAAGAAATAAATCCTGAATTTAATTATCACCAACTAAATTCGCTTTCAAAAGAGGCGCGCGAAAAATTAATGAAGATAAAACCGCGTACCCTGGGCCAGGCATCAAGGATTTCGGGCGTAACACCGTCAGATATCTCTGTTTTAATGGTTCATATTTCCAGATAGTGTTATAATTATCTGTAAAACAATTAATTACAAAAATATCTGATTAAATTAATTATTTTTAATTTTTAATATCAGTGGCTGTCAAAATATAAAAATCGCCTGTATCGCTTAAAAACCATGTTAAACAAAAAACGCTTTTTTCTTGCGCTAATTTTACCCTCTTTTATGCTACTTTTAGGCTGCGCCAACAGGCAAGCCATTACCGGGGGCCCCAGGGACCATGATCCGCCAAAATTGTTGAAGGCAACCCCACCCAACATGACCAGAAATTTTAAGGGCAAAACTATCCAGCTGGATTTTGATGAGTATTTTAAATTAACCAATTCTTATACAGAAATTACCTTAAGTCCTACTCCTGCAAAAAACCCGGAGTACAAAACCAAATCAAAAAGTTTGGTCATTAATCTTAAAGATTCTTTAGAAAAGAATACCACCTATGTGATCAATTTTGGAAAAGCAATTGCTGATGTAAATGAAGGCAACGTTCTTAAAAATTTTACTTATGTCTTTTCAACCGGGCCTCATATAGATTCGCTGAGTATGTCGGGCCGGGTGATCAATACAACTACGGGCGAAAGAGAAAAAGATGCGACCGTAATGCTTTTCACGCTAAAACAGGATTCGCTACTATTTGGAAAAAAGCGGCCTACTATTTTTACTTCAACCGACACGGCCGGAAATTTTTCTTTAAATAATCTGCATGCAGATAAGTATAAAATTTATGCGCTAAAGGAAGCCACCGGCGGTAATAAAATATATGACAATGATAAAGAGCTCATCGCCTTCAATAAAAAGATCATCGATCTGCAGCGGGACACTTCAAATATATTATTAAAACTTTTTAAAGAAACACCGGAAAAATTCAAACTCATCGATAAAAGATTCGACCAGGACGGAAAGTTATTTTTCTCTTTTAACAAAAGTTTGGATAACCCGTCAGTAAAAATTACTTACCCGCCCGATTTCGACAAATATAAAATAGCCGAGATCAGCAAGACAAATGACACAGCAACTATTTATTTGCGCAATATGGACTTTGACTCGATCAGAGTTACTTTCCTGGACAATAACAAACCATTGGACACCATACCGATGAGAAAAGGTAAAAAAGAATCTTTTTTAAGAATACTTACTTTTCAATATAATTTGAGCGACCTGAAATTAAAACCCCACTCGCCTTTAATCGCGACAGCAAGTTACCCGATTGATACTTTTGATCCTTCATTGATCATATTAAAAGAAGATTCGAACGAGGTAAGTAATTTTAATATTATAAGAGACACCGGCAATACCCGAAGATTTATGGTTGATTATCGCTGGAAGCAAAATGCCAATTATACCTTAACGTATAACGCTAATGCTTTTACAGATATTTATGGCGATAAAAGCAAAGGAACTATAAAACATTTCTCGGTTAACAAACCTGAGAATTATAGTTTATTAACTTTAAAAATGACGGTGCCGGATTCTGGAAAATCCTATGTGGTACAATTACTTGATGATAAAAAGCACATCTTAAGACAGGATGTGATACATAAATCGGGCGCCATCGTTTATAAAGACTATATCACCGGCAAGTATGGTATCAGCGTTGTTTACGATGATAATAATAATGGAAAATGGGATAGCGGAAACGTACACCTCAAAAGGCAACCTGAAAATATATGGGTCGACCCTGAAATTATTACGCTTCGGCCAAATTGGGAACAGGAAACAGAAATAAAGATTCCGAGAGAAACCTCTACTCCTTAAACCATCCTGAATACATCACATAGTTATCAGGAAGTTTTTTGAGTATCTCCATTTGCTGTTCGGTTAAGGGTTTTATTTTTTTTGCCGGGATCCCTGCATAAAGAAAACCTGATTCACAAATTGTTTTTTCAAGGACAATGGCACCAGCTGCGATGATCACAAACGGCTCTACGATCACGTGGTCCATTACAATGGCGCCCATGCCAATCAATACGTTATCGTGCACAGTACAACCATGCACTAATGCGTTGTGGCCAATGGAAACACAATTGCCAATATTAGTGGGCGCATACATATAGGTACAATGGATTACTGCCCCATCCTGTATATTGGTTTTGTTGCCAATTTTTATATAATGCACATCCCCCCTGATGACGGCGTTAAACCATACCGAACAATTATCTCCCATTTGTACATCGCCTACAATTGTTGCATTGGGTGCTATAAAGCAATCGTTTCCCCAGGAAGGATGAATATTTTTTACAGGAAGAATAGTTGGCATAATGTAAACTGGTTTGCAACCGTTTTTAATCTATAAATAAGTATATTTGACTAGCCACAAACCTACTTATAAACCTTACAATTATGATTAAATTATGTTTAACATTTGCTTTTTTATCAATAGCAGCGATAAGTACAGGACAAATAACCACAAATCAACTTTATAAAGACACTACAAGATTTAAAAGGCAACCCCTTTATATTTAAAAACAGCGATTAAGACCTACTTTAATAACAACAAATCTTGTGGTGAATCTAAATGACATAGATTCTATTAATGTTTTTAAAAATGCTGCAGCCGCATCAAAAATGTATGAGGAATCAAATCCCAATGGTGTGGTGGAAGTTGTTTTAATTAACAAAGCTAATTTGATAAACTACGAACAATTATTAAAAAAATTCAACATCCCAAATTCAGAAAGCAAACTACCAGTATATATTGACAGCGCAATAGCTTTTCAGCCACAAAAAACTTATTTCGAATTATCAGCTATAAAAACAGTAACAACTGATATAGAAAAAAACACAGGGATGATATATATCAGTATACTTACAATTTTTCCCGTAAAGCAATCTAAAAAAGACGGCGGCACAATAATAGGACGAGTCGCAGATATTAAATAGAATATAAAAAAATCGTTTTTATTTATAAATTTGACCTCTCAAATAAGCGGAAATAGCTCAGCTGGTAGAGCATCAGTTTCCCAAACTGAAGGCCGCGGGTTCGAATCCCGTTTTCCGCTCTTAAAATTCTATAAAAGCTAAATCCCTTTCCTTATGTATCTTCTTTAGCGCTATTTGTGCGTCTATTGGATACTCATTAAACATTTTATAAATTGCTTCTAATTCTTCTGCTTGATACCTATTAAATTTATCATAGTAAAATTGAATATCTGCTTTCGATTTTTCAAAATTCTCTTTCTCTGAGCCATAAATAAAATCTCTAATAATATCATAATTTAACCCGCTGTAAATAACAAGCATTAAAAAAAAGATTGGGTTAATTCCTATTGACGCAATAATCAATCCATCGTTTTTATATAAGTAATCAACTGATCCAAAACTATATATGTATGCAGAACATACTAAAATATTACTCGTAAGCAATATTAAAAACCAAAAAACTAAGGAATTACCTTTTCCAATTCTATATTTAATAAAAATAACACCTGCCCAGCATAAACAGCCTAAATAAAAATTAACCGATAATATATAATTATTGGAAAAATGATCAAATATCCCAATCGATATAAAAATCCCTATTAATACTAGGGTAACAATATCTACCAGTTTTCTCTTTCTCATTTTATCTAAAAAACCGTATCCTCAATCTTATCCGCATGAAAAGGATAATCTGTAGTTGAATGCAAACCCCTGCTTTCTTTACGTTTCATTGCTGATTTGACTACTAAAAACGACACCTGGATCAAATTCCTTAACTCGCAAAGTTTAACTGATAGCTTGGTTTTTTTGTAGAAATCCTCTGTTTCCTCATACAATAAACCTAAACGGCGCATGGCCCGGTCTAATCTAAAATCCGAACGAACGATGCCTACATAATCGTTCATCAGTTTTTGCATTTCGCGCACGTTGTGGGTTACCAGGATATCTTCATTAGATAATTGTGCACCTTTTTCATCCCAGTCGGGTATATTTTCAGGGATGGTGATCTCTTTAAATTGCGTTATTGCATCTTCATAAATCCTATGGGCGAATACCAGCGCTTCCAATAACGAATTTGAAGCTAAACGGTTGGCTCCATGCAAACCTGTTGAAGAACACTCACCGCAGGCATACAGCCTTAATAAAGAAGATCTGCCGACATGATCGACCATTACCCCGCCGCACATATAATGGCAGGCAGGGGCTACCGGAATCATATCCCTGGTCATATCTATACCGATCTCTAAACATTTGGCATAAATATTCGGGAAATGCATTAGGATGTCTTTTTTACTGCGATGACGGATATCCAGGTAAACAAAATCTTCACCTGATTTCTTTATTTCAGCATCTATCGCTCTAGCAGTAATATCCCTGGGAGCCAACGACTTACGTTCGTCATACTCCTGCATAAACTCCTCCCCATTGGTGCGTTTTAAAATACCACCGAAACCACGCACCGCTTCTGATATTAAAAAGGAAGGGTATTCTCCGGGGTTATATAAAGCTGTAGGGTGAAACTGGATAAATTCCATGTTCCTTACTTTCCCTTTAGCACGGTAAACCATTGCCACACCATCACCGGTAGCAATCGTTGGATTGGTTGTAATCGAATAAATATGCCCTGCACCGCCCGAAGCCATTACCGTTACTTTAGATAAGATCTTTTCAACATTCCTGGTATGGTTATTAAATGCATAAATACCATAACAGGTAATATCTGTGGTCGATTTACCAACCAATACCCCTAAATGATGCTGGGTAATTAAATCCACAGCAAAATAATGGGTTAACATCTCAATATTGGGTTCGTTATGGATCTGCTCTAATAACGACCGTTCAATTTCAAATCCTGTGATATCTTTATAATGCATCACACGGAATTCAGAATGCCCGCCTTCTTTTGCCAGGTCATAAAGGCCATCATTTGTTTTATCAAAATTGGTTCCGTAGTCTATAATTTCATTGATCCGTGCCGGTCCTTCTTCAACTACCAATTCCACTACTTCCTTATCACAAAGGCCATCACCTGATATTAAGGTGTCGCGAATGTGTTTTTCGAAGGAATCATCCTTCTTATCCACAACTACTGCAACCCCGCCCTGGGCATACTTAGTGTTTGATTCATCTTCATTTGATTTTGTAACTATCAGCACCTTACCATGTTTCGCCGCCTTAAGGGCAAAACTTAAACCTGCTATACCTGATCCTACTACGAGGAAATCCACAGTCTTAGTCATAAATAATGTACGCTATGTATATAATTACCGCAAGTGTTAATAAGCGGCTTAAAACATGTTAATTTTATGTAAACAAAAACCTAATAAGTAATTGCAACGTGGATAAACCCTATTTTTGATGCTATTCTTATCTATTTTTAACCGACTTTTGCGCAGTTAAACGGCCAAAGCTAACATTTTAGAAAGTAATAAAGTATTAACAAAAAAGTTTTTAAATTAAAACTTGCTATTCAAATAGCCCTTAAAATCAACCAAATGAACTGATAAAAGGATTGATTTTTTGTGGAAAAGTAATTAGAAAAAATAAAAAGGCTGTTTTTAAAAACTAATTTTACACATTACTAACACACCAATAACAATAGGTTCTTTATAGTATTAAAACTAATTGTTATTAATTGAATTGTTGAAATGGATACCTTCGAAGAAATAAATGTGAAAGGTTTTGCGGATGAATTTATTGATCCGACCCTTGATCTTTTTGATGAAATTGAGAAATTAAAAAAACAAAAAAATGCTGTTATCCTTGCTCATTATTACCAGGAACCTGATATACAGGATATTGCCGATTACATCGGCGATAGTTTGGGATTATCGCAGCAAGCCGCGAAAACAGATGCCGATATTATCGTTTTTGCCGGCGTACATTTTATGGCCGAAACAGCCAAAATATTATCTCCGTCAAAAAAAGTTTTACTACCCGACATAAAAGCCGGTTGCTCATTAGCCGACAGCTGTCCACCCCACTTGTTCAGGAAATTTAAAGAGCAATATCCTGACCACCTGGTCATCACTTATGTGAACTGCACCGCTGAACTGAAAGCCATGAGCGATATTGTTTGCACATCCAGCAACGCGGTTGGCATTGTGGAAAGCCTGCCAAAAGACCAGAAGATTATCTTCGGTCCGGATAAAAACCTGGGGGCTTATGTGGCCAAAAAAACCGGGAGGGATTTGGTTTTATGGAACGGCGCCTGTATGGTGCACGAAATTTTTTCGAGAGAAAAAATAACCAAATTAAAGGAGCGTCACCCGGGGGCAAAATTGCTGGCGCATCCGGAATGTGAAGAGGCTATTTTACAAATGGCGGATTATATTGGTTCGACAACGGGAATTTTAAATTATGCATCCCAACACGAGGATAAAGAATTTATCGTAGCTACAGAATCGGGGATTATCCACCAGATGGAAAAAGAAAATCCCGGCAAAACATTTATCCCGGCGCCGCCCAATAATAACTGCGCCTGTAATGATTGCCCGCACATGAAAAGGAATACGCTGGAAAAATTGTATTTGTGTTTAAAAAATGAATTGCCTGAAATTAGTGTGCCGCAGGAGATTATTGAAAAAGCGGTTAAGCCAATTGAAAGAATGCTGGAAATTTCTGCCAGTTTAGGATTATAATTTTTTTGATTTCCATGATTTTAAGGGGAAGGGTATAAAAGAGCCATTTCTAAAAAAAATTTCCCGCCTTCGGCGGTAGGGTGTTTCCGGGTTGCGCTTTTTAATGACAGACCGGTACTTGTTAACATTTAAGTTAAAAAAATAAAAAATGACCTTGTTTGATAATAAAGAAAAAACAAATATCGAAGCATTAGGTGAATTCGGCCTGATCAATTATTTGACAGAAAACATAAAAATTGCTCAAAAAAGCACGGTAAAGGGTGTGGGTGACGATGCCGCTGTGCTGGATTTTGACGGTAAAAAAGTATTGGTTTCTACGGACTTACTTTTAGAAGGAATCCATTTCGACCTGGCGTATACGCCATTGAAACATTTGGGTTATAAATCGATCCAGGTGAACCTGAGTGATATTTATGCCATGAATGGGATAGCCTCACAGGTTACTGTTTCCATCGGAATTTCCAGTAAGTTTCCATTGGAAGCGGTGGAAGAATTATATGAGGGCATCTATTTAGCCTGCGAAAAATATAATGTGGATTTGGTTGGCGGCGATACCTCCTCTTCCAAACAAGGCCTGGTGATCAGTGTAACCGCCTTAGGTTATGCTGATGAAAGGGATATTGTATACCGTAATGGCGCTGAAGAGGGCGATTTGATTTGTGTTTCGGGAGATTTGGGCGGCGCTTATACCGGTTTACAATTGCTGGAGAGGGAAAAGTTAATCTACCTGGAAAATCCCAATATTCAACCTGACCTGGAAGGAAAGGATTATATTGTGGAACGCCAGTTAAAACCGGAAGCACGCAAGGATATTATTGAGTTATTGAGGGATATTGAAGTAAAACCCACTTCGATGATCGATGTATCCGACGGACTGGCTTCTGAAATACTGCATATCTGCAAACAAAGTAACAAGGGTTGTAATTTATATGAAGATAAAATTCCACTGGATCCGATGACCTTTGAAACAGCCCGTGAATTTAATCTTGATCCAACGGTTTGCGCTCTGAGTGGCGGCGAAGACTACGAACTCCTGTTTACCGTTAAACAAGCCGACTACGACAAGATCAAGTTTAAAATGGATATCACCATTATCGGGTATATCACCGAGCACGCAGCCGGCTGTAATTTAATTACCAAGGCAGGAAATAGTCACCCGTTAAAGGCGCAGGGATGGAATGCGTTTCCGCCATCCGTCTAAAACCGGGAAAAATATAATTTTACGAGCTTCTCATATTTTAAGATTTTTTACTGTACTTTAAATAATATTAACCAACCCTTGAAATGAAAAAAATCCTTTACCTTTTTTTTGTGTTATTATTAGCATTTGAGGTGCGTGCGCAACAAAACGTAGTATTTAAAATTAAATATCTCCCTAACCATACCTACGCTGGATCTATTAACCTGGGGATGGTATTTAAAGTTGATTTGAGTGGCGACACGGCTGTTTTAGCCAAAATGAAATCAAAGGGGCTTTCCTCGCCATTAGCAATGAATATGGATATGAAAATGAGTGGTACCACCAAAACCGGTGAATCCGGAACCAATCAGGCATTCCCGATAAAAATGGATTTTAAATTTGACAATGTGAGTGCTGACCTAAATGGAAAAAATATACCGGTGCCTTCAGCAAAACTTGGTCAGGGCGTGTCGATTTACGGTCACGTAGGATCTGACGGAAAAATAATAGCAGATTCAATAGGCGGCGCTAAAAAAGCGGATACCTCGCAGGAAAAGGTGACCAAATTAATGAATATGATTCAAAAACAAATCCAATTTCCGGATCATCCAATGAAAATTGGCGAGACCTTTACCCAGGAAATGCCGATGAGCGTTCCTGTAGGTGGAAGTAACATGGATCTTAGTTCCCAGGTAGTTTATAAATTAGTAAGTATTTCCGACGGCAATGCTTATTTTGACGTGCAGCAAACCATGAATATGAGCGTGCCCATAGCCGGGGCTACTATAAATATAAATGGGAGCGGCACCGGAAAACTTATTTATAGCATAAAAG
>Ga0302188_10001065_pt1 | contig 22442 bp, 23 predicted proteins | sample II_Bog_E2_1_FD_198783 | JGI IMG/M metagenome (GOLD analysis project Ga0302188, IMG submission 198783) | Peat permafrost microbial communities from Stordalen Mire near Abisko, Sweden - II_Bog_E2_1 | ecosystem: Environmental > Terrestrial > Soil > Wetlands > Peat | place: Sweden: Abisko...
CAACCCCAACCCCAACCCCAACCCCAACCCCAACCCCAACCCCAACCCCAACCCCAACCCCAACCCCAACCCCAACCCCAACCCCAACCCCAACCCCGCTTAATTTAATACAAAATATCATTTATGCGCCATGAATTAACCGATAAATTTAAAACCATCAATTTTGTTAAGTCAATTTCTTACAATAACCTCGCACTCCTACTAGATTTTGCTATCGTCAGAATTCGAGGATACCACACTTCTTATATCAATTATCTAAAGCACCCTCTCCAAATACAGATATTTCTTGGTGAGATATTTATGAAAAAAATGGGAGAGGAGAACTAGTAGAAGCAGTCCCTAAAGGGAAACTGCAGTCAATAATCCAATGAATAGTTTACTATCTTTGATTTTGACATCTTGACTGAGTTCACTTATAAAAACAGTGACCGTTATTATCAGAAGTACGATAACAATAGCTATGAAAATGACGTGGTTGTTGCAGCAGTTCGCACTCAGTCTTCTAATCATTGCCTAACAGCTATACTCCGATTTGTAACTGAAAATTATATGATAATTATTTTTGCATGATTGGCATTTTATCATACTGAGATCTATTGATTGCTTTCTTTTTATAGCTCTTCGAGTGAGGCCTTGGATGAAGAGCAACAAACAACGCTGATGGCATTTGTTACTACACTAGCAGGGACTTATCAGATCACCTGCGTTGTGACAGAGAAAACATATTTTAATGTTGTCCATCTCGCAGTCAAAGATGATATTCGATTATTGAATTTGAAGTTGGGGAAGTTATTTGTTCTTACTCTTCCTCCTCCGCATGATAGTTTATTAATGATTAAAATTATCATTTAAATAATTGCAAAAGTAAAACCAGAAAGGTGGTATTGACTACTATCCACATTAAAGATTGCAGGTAGCAGCAATATATTAGACCTGCCTAGAACTATTAAATGAGTCTTAAGAGTTTATAGCTTAATTTATTTTATTAGTTGCAAACCTTATTAATTAAATTAGATTTGTTACCAATGGGCGGAGCCTTTTTATCACAGCCGATTACAACCAAGCGCGTCAATAAGTATCAGCATGGCAGGTTGAGAGTCGTCACCTGCGATATGCAGGGTATCCCTCACCTTATGTAGGATGGAGAAAAAATATGGAAGATGCTATTTTGTTTCAACGTATCAGCAAGGAAATATTCATTTTCGCAGTTTTTGATGGCCACGGAGGAGTTTAAGTCTCCCAATTTTGCGCAAAACATATCGTTCCTGTTCTCGAAAAAAATGCTTCTTTCATTAAAGGAGACTACCCTACTGCTCTCTAAGAAACATTTAAAGAACTGGATCAACTTTTGGAGTCAGAGTATGGAGAGGAAATTCTAAAAAGTATCAGCGCTGAAAATGGTCTGCAACCTTTTGAAAATAGCAAAGTAGCTGATTCAGTAGGATGCACCGCTAATGTGTCTTTATTAGTTGGCAAAAAGCTATACGTTGCAAACGCAGGAGATTCAAGAGCTGTCTTAAGCCGCAATGGAGAAATCATTGAGTTATCGTTTGATCACAAACCATAAAATCCCTCTTAACTCGAACGTATAGAATCCTCAGGGCTGAAGGTTGAAAACGGCCGCATAAATAACCATTTAAACTTATCTCGATGCTTGGGTGATCTCCACTATAAAAAGAACGAGCAACTGTAATATCATCGCCAAACCATCACTGGTCATCCCGATATCAAAGAGATATAATTATGCAAAGACGATGATTTCATCATCATTGGCTGTGACGGTATTTGGGAACGCTACTAAAAAGATAGCAAGGGTCTGATCGATCTGATTAGGGCCTAAAGATTAAAGGGAAAGGATCCTTAGACTGTTCTCTCGGAAATGTTGGACAATTTCTTAGGAAGCGATCCGAATAAATAACAACTGGGATGCGATAATATGAGCGTGATGCTCGTTGAACTCAACAAAAATGCTTTTGCGTGATTGCAGCCATTTATAATGAACCATATCAACTAACTGAGATTGGCAAATAGTTATTAATATCAATATTTTAAGTGTTTTATTGGTTCTTCCGTTAAACTTATCTTGCGGGTTGTGCTGTCAATAATTTACTGCATAATTTCCTTCCGATTGAGGATACTCCTGGCTCGCTCATCCTGATCAATGAATAACTCGATCTCCTCTAAAAGCTACTTGTTGACCAGTTCATACTCTGCAATCAGAGATAGAATGTGGTCGATTTAAACGTTCAGCCTTTTGTTTTTGTCCAATCCAGCAAAGTGCTCTTTTCTAAGTCTTTCTTCTTCATCTATAATAATGTCCAAATTATTTTCCTCGACTTTAATGGCAGCTTCGACTTAAGATATTCTAGCTTGCAAGTCTCTTCCTTTTGCGATTTAGCTGTTGAGGGCAGCAAGATTCTTGTCTAGTTCTGCCTTGGATTTGAGGGATATTTGCTGCAAATTACGGTAAGTGATCTAAAGTTCAGCTATTGAACCTTAAATTCCCTTCAATTTTTGTTGATTTCTCCTCATCTCTTCGGATTTTTGATTTGTTTCAGTCTCCAGATTCTAATGGTCTTTCTCAGCCTGATACAAAGTTTTCTCTAATCTTGCATTTCCCGATTCAATGGTCCTTACATCCTTCTCCATATTCTTAATTTTTCCCATGCTGGTATCAAGCAGATTAGACAGCTGTTCGCATTACTCCTCTAATTATTTCCTCTCCTCCTTCAAGCCTTTGACAGTTATAACCAATGATCTATTCTCATCATTACTTCTAGAGTTTTTGTTGTCTAACTATTTCAGCTGATAACGAATGCTTTGGATTTAGTTGTTTCGCAGGTCAGACTGTCGCTTTATGTTCGTATTATCCCGAATTAGATCATCGATCTGCAGGTTATAAGTCTGCAGCTGCACCCTTAAACAATCGATTTCTTCTCTTAAGTCAATGATATTTTTTTTATCTATATCTGTTTTAACTCTAAATGTAATTTTAGTTACCTTTGCTCTTTAGATGATCGTTATCGCTCTGCAATGAGCAGTGAATACTTTCCCTCCAGCGCAGTAATTAGATCGTTCAATCTTTGAAAATCTCCCTCCAACTGTTTAAGTTCCTTGACTTCAGACTTGAGCTGGCCAATTTCTACATCCCTTTTTTGGGACTAATCCTGTGCCACCCGATGAGCTATGCTTGCTGTTTCAGAATAATCCAGGTATTTGCTAAACATAACGACTATTATATAATTGAAATGTATCTGTCTTTATGTTAGATAATATTGGCTCTTAATTTAGAGGAAGGCTTTAATTATATTCAGAGTTTATGGTTTATTACTAACAGAATTTAAAGTAAATGAGTCAGTGTTTAAGAATAGTTCCTCTCCTTTCCTAATCAATTTTATGAATACAATCAGTTTTATTTTGCATTTTAACTTTTAATACCTTTATTGACATCCAAAACAGAATGCATTTCTCAAAAATCAGCAGGATTTCCAACTGCATTAATTAAATACACTTTATTCTTTAATAACATTGCATTGTGTATCTTTTAATACAGTTATTGAAGTGGTTAAATTATAAAATTTGCATGTCCTATAACTACAAGTAGCCAACCATCGCCGATCTCGTCCACAAACTCAACGCCATATACGACCCCACTTAAAATTAATAGTAATAAATCCTGTAGAAGCTACTTGATGATGGTTTGAACAGTCAAAATAACTTGCATTGGCTGTATAGCATAGTCAAGTGCAAGTCTCCAGAAGACCAAAAGGAGTTAATCAACAGCATCGACATTCAATTCCTTATCGCTGACTGGATTCAGCAAGACAATATTCAAGCCGTCGGTCTGAGCAACTCTCTGACTGCCAGAAGTCTTGAATAAATTATCGAGCTATTAGATATGGAAATGTAACAAAAGATAGACTAATTCGCTACTGAAAGCAGTTATTACGTGCTGATGAAGGAGATGCTGACCTGGATTTTCAACCTCATTGACAAAAGCCATTCTTTTGCCCTCCGCTCTCAATTTTTAAATTGCATTTCAAAAATATATCAAGTGAGACCAGACCTGATTAACATCGATATCTATGCTGAATTACTCTGCAAAATGGAGTCCAAAATGGATGAGTTCTTTACCTTATTCATGGAGTATATGTAGACAGAAGTGAACCAAAAAGAAAGTGTTATTCGTTGCTTGTTAGATGGCTTCGCCTTTCGAATGGAAATTTATGTTGACAAAAACCACTTGACATTGCTAGAAAAGAATGTAATCACCAACTGTTATTTAAGTATTACCAGTACGTTTACATTTATTTAGAAGCCTTGAAGCAGGGAAACCAAAACAACTGGCCACTGATGCTGCTCAAGGAATATGAACCCCTCATTTAATATTTGCTGGTGTTTACCACCAAGAATCTGCATCCCCTCAAATTGGCAGACATCATTAATGCTCTCATTGAAATATATGTCTATTCCAATATCAACAACCCAGACAAGTTCAATTTCTTACTTAGTTTGTACAAACACATCATCATCAAGTCATCCTCCCTCTTTACCTTTATTATCACCAATTTTCTTGCAAATCAGAGTGAATTTCTCTACTGGTTTGTTGAGACAGAACTCAGATTGGAAAAGGCCAAATAAATCGTGGAAGTTTATCTATCAAATCAATACTCAGTTGAGTTTTTGATGGTAGTTGTGATTTACTATCTGCATCAGCATCCTTCAAAGATATCGGATATGGCTGCATTAATGAGGGTTATCAACTTGATGGAGGAATCCAAGTATTTTCTCTAAGCTGGGACTGTAAAGCGGTATTTGCAAATCTTCCATGCTATGATTCACGAAGAGGACATTTTTGAGGATTTTATGAACAGCGTCGAGGATCGTGCGCATAGTTTAGACCAATGATTTGCATTTAATTGACAATTAAGGATAATTGCATTTATAGATGATAGACTTCTCCGTATGCAGGCTAATACGAATTAATCATACCATACCATCCAAATATATACAAATATCTATAAATGCTCAAATAATACTGACCATCACAAACCTCATACAACGCGATTGGCATTGAAGAAGTACCGCATTATAAAGTCTTCAAGTTATTCGCGGCTCACTTTTCCATTTCTGTTCTTGTCTATTATCTGCACATAAGAGGCGATATCCGTTGCTGTAGGCTGAAAACTTTTATTCATTGCTCGGTAGCAGTCCACAAGCCATTTTGCAACTTATATAGTCTCACATATTCCATCTCCGTTGCCATCATAAGTCTCAATAATCTTTCTATGTCGAGGAAGTAATACCTAGCCAAGTTGCGGCACTCATCTCGAGTAAACAGACCTCCGTTTTCAACAGCTGGATAGTTGGTGTCGAAGCCACCCTGATTGGAAGTGACCTGTGATTGTGCGTAGTTGGTTTGAGGAAAGCCAAAATTACTCATTTAAATTTATAGAGATTAGGTTTTTAGTGGATTATAAATAGTTATTTTTAAATATGGCAAAGAAGAGAAGACTTGACCAATATGATCCTATACATACCTCAAGCCGCAGCTAATTTGATTTATTTTAAGCCGAATAGTTTTGATAAAAAATGCTCATAAAAACGGTCACAGAGGTTTCATTTGGGCTGACAACTGAGAAATGATATTACTTGGATGAAAAGTCAAAATGGTTCAAATGTAGGCAGGACGGCTTGCAATTGCTACTGTTGTCCGTTCTGCAAAGCTAGAATTATTCGCCTTTAGAATATGATCAACAAGTTTTTTTCTATCATGAAGGAGTATTTGCCAGAATAAGTTCAAAGTCTTCACCAAAAATATCTCGAATTAAAAGAAAATGATTAGCCCAGCCTCGGCAAAGTTTCACGAAAGAGTAAGCATAAACGTGAAGATAAATCTGTAAACATTGGAAGCAACAGCAAACTTCAATGGAACCACAAAAATGCGAATCCATAAATCAATAGCCTTGAGTAGAAGGGGAAAACTCGTAAGACCTTATCTTTTAATCAAAAAAAGTAAATCGTTTAAAAAATACAATAAGGTATAAGAAATGGTGAAAAGGTTGTGGTGGTATGCCAGCGACTAGGCGTCAGCGATCGTTCCTATCAACGTTGGAAAATGAAGATTGACGATCGAACCTAGGAATACAACTAATCCTCTTCAGAAGTGGTGATTCATAACCCCAATATTTGAATCTATTTTTAATGACTAATAATATTGGATGCACATGATATAAAGTGACGATCAAGCCTTGATGTGCGAGTGTTTGTTGATAGCCTGGCAGTTACACTTTGTTGCGCAGTAGCAACACGCCCAGTCTGGACGATGATCCTTTAACTGTAGTACACAATTGTGATCCTTATGACAGAGCAAACTGCAGTTTTCACAGATCCATTTTACTGTACAGTCCTTGCAGTTGTAAAAATTGGTCACTTTACTCTTCTACCATCCATAGGTGTAACAAAATACATTGATCTATATTGGGATACCTTCCACTCGGATTTTTTTGCCGCTTAAACTTCCAATCTTTTCCTACAAGCTTCGTTCCTAGCCATTTATTATTAAAGTTGAAGGCATGCTTCCTTGAATTCGAGCATTCATCTCAGAACATATATTTTAGAGGAATGGCAAAATTGATGAGAGAGGAGCAATTGGCGCTACCTTAAGAATGGATTTGAACACCTTCTTGTTTGGCAGCACCACCTCAATAGTCGTGGGTATATTGATGATTTCAGGAGAAACTACCGGACTTGGCAATGATTAGATGATTGTGCTCTGCAGCTCATTGATAATTTCCTTATTGTTCTTGATAGAAGATATTCCTAACAACAGTTTTTTTTCCTCTGTCTCCTTCATGGAAGCATACAATTCTAGCATGTACTGCCTATACTTGAGGAGAGCCTGCTGGCACATATTGACTATAGCCTAAATAAATATTCTTTTACCTTTTAAATAGGCTCCATAAGTTGGTTCTCGCCCTCTTTATCTTCTTTCTGTTTGGCGAGGTGATCAAACACCTTGCTGAGGTACTTTTAATTTTATCTCTTTTTCTCGTCATCGATTATTTTTTTGAGGGTGTTGAAGTGATAGTTCTTAAACACATCGAGCTTGAAGTCCTTTAGTTCCTGGTTGCAAAAAGGGCAACGGTGATGCCTTGCCACTGATTCCTCGATGCAGGGACGGCAGTAAACATGTCCACAGCGCGTAATGCAGCAATCATTGATGGGGTTGAGACAAATCGTGCACTGAAATTCATGTTCGAGTTTGTCAGTGCTAATCCTAAATGCGTAATCATTGAGGTCATGTTCTTTCTCGACTTCCATTTGCCGCTAATTCTTTGTTAATAAATTGAAAATAGTTTAGACTATTGTGATACTTAATATCAATGCAACAATTATAGCCATAGCATAGCGGGATCATACTTACTCAACCGTTCCGATTGGTGAAGTAAATTTTTGTTCAAGATGCTCGGCAGTCTTTCCTTCATTTTTTTGGCGAAGAGTGTCGACCATAATCTTGACAATTTTAGCCCTTTTCTCCTCATTACTTATTTCGGCAATTATCTTTTCAAGATCAATGTTCTTGAGTTGACTCATGGACATTTTGGCTGAGAAGGCAGTGATGGTTTATAATTTCATATTGGAGTCGAAAGGATTTTCCATTTCATTAAATTACCGAATTGTCATTTTAAGGAACTCGTTGCTCAGCTCATGCTGAAATTCAGAATGTTTGAAAGCCATCGAAATAATTTTGGAGAGGGTGTGAATGTTGGTTTCGTTAAGGTAGGGGCAAAGACACTCCTTAAGTTTCGCAAAGAGTAAGGCATTGTCCTTTTCGTTAATAAGCAATCCCTAGAAAGGCAATAGTGTCCTTGAGTCCAAGCATAGCGTCATTTTCTTTTGTAGCTGCTAAATTTTGGAGTAGATATCTAAAAATTCCTCGTTAATGAATACTATTTTGGAGTAGGCCCGATAAATTTAGCGTATTAGTTCCAAAGAAGTGTTAAATTAAATTTTATCATCTTTGTAAATCTACTTCAGAAGCTCAGGGAGTAAACATTCAAGCTGCTAGGGCTCGAATGCTTTCAACAGTTTAGCATCGAACATCAAATGATCTTCACTAAAAGTAATAGAGGCTATAACTTAGTCCTTCAGAAAGGTTGCTCCCATATACATTTGATCGATCTCTTCAGCCCATGTCGGATTCACTGATATCTCTGAAGAAGCTACCATGGGAATTAATGAAATAGGAGAATTCAGGAGTTTGTCTTCATTAATGATCTTTTGCTTTTGGGGGCTTTGAATGGCCTTGATATTTTCCTTGAGATCCTTCCTAAAGCTAAGTTTGAGAGCCTCCTCCTGTTTTTTCATTTCTTCATCAGCCTCATTTTCATTTTCTCGAACAAGATAATACTCAATTGTCTGATTAGTGCGAGAAAAGAGCCAAGTTATGTATTTTTTTAAATCGAAAGACTGGCACTCCTCTTGTCTAAAGGGCTTAAAGATCAAATATTCCCTTCTCTCCACGTCATCATCAGAATCATTGAAAGGATACTCTGCAGCAATGGACAGACTGCCTATATCTTACAAATTTTTATCGATTCGACTGAACTTAACTGATTTTACATCCAGTTATTATCCCAAAGAAGCCTTCTTCTTCGATGCAAACAATTTGGCTTTCATTTTGGCTTTGAATCTATCAATGCTCTTGACTATTTTTTAGAGGTTGTCAGTGTTGGCCAAAAGAAGATCAATGCTGCTGACTTCTGAGAGAGGAGTGGCAAATGCTTTTTTGATGACTTATTCAATGCAAGTTCTATTGACATTTTGGTCGTAAATAGCTTTAAAGATGCGTTTGCCGAACTCCAACACCTTTATGGGATCGTATGTTTCATATTTTGATAGATGACTGAGAAAAGCTCTCAGTTCCTTGAGATTAAGCTGATACTTATTCAGATGCAGATAGTTGATAAGCACAGAGGGCTCCTGAATAATGATGATATGGTATATTAGTATATCAATGCTCTTCATGAACTCCTATTTTGAGTGGATCATATGAATAAATTGATTATTTAATAACGAAGCAAATATAGAATGCTTTTAAAGAAATTATTACATATAAAGAGGAATTGAAGAGTCAAAGAGAATGTTGTTTGGGCTAAAAATACTATTTCCACCTATTATACTCTTGGCCAGTGTTTCAGAGAGAAGCTGTTTTTGCTCATCATTGCTAAAAGACTTCGCTGTTAGAGATTTAAACACATTGATCAGTTAAAGAGGTTGTTTAAACAGGTAACCGATTATATTGGATAGTAGTTGCTTATTTTAGTCTGTCAGTTAGAATGAGATAGCTCTAAACACGAAGATAGGGAACACTATGTTTCCGAGGTTGTCAGGCTCTAGAGACACGAGCACTTCCATTTGACTGATGGCAACCTTTAACTCTCTCGAAGCTAGAAGACTATTGATTGATATCTAATACAATTCATAAAGCCTGAATGGAGGTTCTTCCCGCTTCACAATTCTATACATAGTACTTGCCAATTCACAAACTCTCTCAAGATTCAGTTCTTTTAAGGTAGCAATGGGTAAGTTTTGTATCATTCCCTCAAGTTCTATCATGGATATAATGCCTGTGGGGCCACTTATGGGAAAAGTTATGCTCTTGCCTTCAACTGAAAATATGGAAGCTAACTCTATTTCAGCCTTTACGAATTGCCTGAGGAAGTTATCTTATGGAAGAAGATTGATTATTTCTTGAACATAGCTCTAGCTGTCCACATATTTAGGATGGCTGAGAATTTTTTGACGATAGCAGTAGAACACTACGCTTTAGAGCCACCCTAAATCAAACCGGCTGTATTCGCTGAAAGAATTAATTGCGTCTTGAATAATGCTTAAGACATGACGAATCATATCGAAGGTTTACATGAGCTTCGCTAAAAACATAAACAGAATTATATTGTCTTGAAACGGACCATATATTTTTTCCCTTACTTAACTAACAGTTTTGATGATAGTCCTGCTGATTTTGGTAATACTTTAAATATCTGGAGCCTGCCGAATTCCGCTCTGCTCGATTTAAAAGGAAATGGAATTGTAAAGTACGCTGTCTCGGTTGCGAATCATTTCGAAGATGCTCATGTTGATCTTCATGCGTTTAAACTTCTCTCCCTCTTCGTTGATGCGCTGTAAAATTTTGAGTTCCTTGGATATGGGATTGTCGCTGCCAAATGGAATGTTCTCAATGTAGATTAGCACTTCTGATATTGGGATGTCTTTCTGACTTCCTAGTTTTAGTTTGATCTGCATCCCCTTCATCAACACTTCGTACATCTCCTCGTTTTCCGCATGAAATTCCCGTTTTTCGTTGTTAATACGATTCAGCAAATACTTTATATCTGAAACTTATGACAATGGAGACGAAAAATATTTGAGCAGTCCATAGTTGAATTTGTTACTCAGTTTCAGGTTTTAGAATATGGGTTTTACCTCCTTCAGGAAACTTCCTTTTTTGAACTTTTCATGATCAAAAATCTTTTTGAAAATTTATTGGTCAGTATGTCGTAAAAAAACCTGAAAAGGCTCATCCATCACCTAATTCTTAACAAAGTAGGTGAAAAGGTTGCGGTAGAGCATTATATTGTTTAAAAGATGCTTTGGAAATTAAGAGTATTTTTATTGCACAAAATTTAGCATCTCATCGATCTGCTCCTGATGACTGAAGTGCGTAAAAATGTGCTAAATTAAGTTGTAGAACAGATTTTATCCTCTCACCTTCGCGTATTCTGACTCAAGTTGAGGACGACTTAAGAAAATCATGTCGTGACTGGTAAGCCAGTTGCGCTTCATCCACACTGCCTTGCTAGCCTCTATGACCATCTCTCGATTATAAACTGTTACCACATTGGTCAAATACAGACTTTGTTCCCAATCCTCCAATTTGACCTATCCCCAAACCCCTTCATAAAGGGAGGCATCTTCTGTGTCAAGTCCGAAATTCTGAGTATATGGGAGTAGTTCAGGTATGGATTGCAGTAGGAAGTAAAGATCTTCTTTTGCAGCAGCGGCAATATCAGATAATAGTTACGAGTAAATGTATCGAAAGGCGAATTTGAATTTCCTGATTACCATGCGAATCTGAGTGGAAAGTTATTTCCTAAATTTACAGTAGTTGTAAATCAGCTCCAACAAGTAACCTTTAATATCCATTTTTGCAAAATTGGTGTACTCCTGAATAGTGATCATTAACTTGTCCTTAGACTTATCACTCTCATCAACTTTTGCCTTTCCACTTTTTCTCTCATACATCTTTAGTTCCTTAAAAAGCTATAATTTTCGGATCAGAAAATGGGAGAGAAGATAGTTCTTGAATTAGTCGGCAGAGAAGGCTTTGCTGCTGAAAAAACTGTCAGTTAGCATGCCCAGACATCCCTGTTCGATCTTATAGACTTCAATGAAGGTCATTGATTTTTTCTTAAGCTTCAGCAGAATTTCGTTGCGAATTGTGTCATAGTCCATCGTATCAAGTAATAATTTGAACTCCTCAACTGACTATTTGTTGGACTGATTCCAGATACGCAGATAGGCCTCCTTACGAGACACTCCCATTTTATTCACAGTTGCGCAGCACTCCTCAATCTTCTTGATGAGTTCCTTGTAGTCTTATGGTTTGTATTCGGCCACTTTTGGCAAAATGCTGTTCACCTTCTCTTCAAAGTCCCACTGCTGAGTCAGTGTTAAATAATATTTGACCTCCCCGTTTAAGGGTAATTGGTAGAAAAAGCCTATTCGATGTTGGTCGAACTTCAAAGCGTTAAGGAAAGTATATCGACTACTTTCGGGAAGAGCCTACACTGAATCATCAGATATAATGGTGAGTTTGGGAGGATTTGAGTTGAGAAAAACCTGTGTGTGATAGAAATCTATTTGAGAGGGTACAACGTGAATTAATTGTTTGTCAAAATACTTGAGGAAAGACCCCTCCACATGTATGTTTATAGATGCCCTGTCCACGAGATAGCCCTTTCGGAACATAAGAATAGCTTGCCCGATGTTAATAAGGTAGCAGTCGCTGCTAATGCTCTCAATCTTTATGGTACTGCGGTACTTGTTCTCAATGTCATAGACTTTCTTTAGCTCATGCACTTGGACTCCAAAACCTTGGATTTATATCTGTAGTCCCCACACTTCCAGCATCTCTTCTTCTTTCTAGCGAGAGAAAAAAACGTTTAGTACATTGTCGATGCAAGGGGCTAGCTGAAAAAGTTGGAACTATTTATCAACTCCCAGCTCTTTTCGAATGGTTTGGCGAGAGGATACTCCATCGATTAAAAAAAAACTAACATATTGCTCGTTGAAAACTGCCAATAGTGAGTCTTTAGCCATCTGGAGCATTTTCACTTCATCAGCCAGTTTGATAGATTTTTGAAAAACAGGGGAATTCTTGGATTTTTTGCCCTCATAAGCGTAAATTTGCATTTAGCCCTTGACAATCACAACGAGGGTCTTGCCTGTCTTATGAAATGCGTACGATGATGATCAGCATGGGCATGGAGAATAGGTTCCTTGAGCTTGAAGGTCCATAATTGTTCAGTTTATAAATAGTCCTCGATCATGGTAATACTAAAGGCGTCAAGCTGTAGTTTGTTTCCAATCAGATAGCTATCTTGATCCAATTTAAAAAGAAATTTAAGGGGCTAAACCAAACCATGAGTTTTGGTCACTAAACTGTTGGACAGGCTGCGGTCTCCCTTTGACTCTGAATCTTATCTTTTTGAAAAAATTCTAGTTCTAGAGAGAGATTTTATACGATCCATAAGAGTCGGCGATGCAGTCTAATCTTCAGTCGGTTCTGGTCGAAACTTCATCACAGTGTTCTTCGTAAGCTTATAAACAATCCTTTAGCTGAGTGAACTGCCGCGTGATAGTTTGATGGGAGAAGGAGTAGAGGCGAGCATCAATGCCAATATCCTCGATTTTTAATAAAAATTAAATTGTAAATTATTGATTTAAAAGCCATTTTAACACCGTTACAGGAGTCAAGGGTTGAATATCAAACTTATATGTAAAAATAATCAATCAGATAGAATAATATCTCAAGATTTACTGCTATAAGATGAACTTGTTGCTTAAAATTAAATTCGATTTAGTAGTCTTTATTCCTCCCTCCAGTTGTCTTGGTCCATACCATTCTAGTGAAGTCGTATCTTTTGCATCAAATAATGTGCATCAGAATATTCATGTATAGTAGTACATCACTCATTTAGTAAGATTTAATTTCATTATGGGATCCCTAATTTGAGGATCGGCATTGTCCAGTACACCGGAAAAAATCGATTTATGCCAAACCTAATCTTAAATTGATTTAAGAAAACAAAATTCTTGAAAAAGGAGTTTCGATGTTCACATGATAAAAAAAAAGTCTTTCGAGATGATTTAAAGCCTCACCTACTAGTTTACTTTCTATCGTCATAACTAGTATTTAAATTTTAGAAACATAAAAAGAAGAGTTAATATTACTCTTCAGATTTGGCCGCTGTTTCAGTGTTAAGACCAAGTTAAAAAGGTCACAAAGTGAATAAAAATCAAAAATAAAGGTAAATCTCCTTAAATTAAGAAGTTGACTATGAAAAGAAATTTATCTCTATTTTATGATAGGCTAACGGACCTGAAGATTTATTCAAATTATAAAGCACATACACTCAGCGCAGGAGACAGAAAAACACCTGATTTTTAAAGGCACAGTGGAGGAGTTTATAATATACAAAAATGAGAGCTTCATGAATTGTGCTATGACTGCTGGATCGGTTCTACCTTTTTAGGTGAGTTCATAATCATTATTGGATCATCATAAATTAATTAACTTCTTCAGAAAGCAGAAATGGCCAAGTCCTACATTTAGCTCAAACGCAGATCCAGAAACTATAAACTCAACGTGGAGGACCTAGGAAGAGTTTGCAAGGTCATTAAGCGCAAAGCACCCACGCTGCCTCACTTTTAGGAAAACCTAAAAGTTTTACCATAAACTGACGATGATCTAGAACCCACTGCCTCTACTTCATTCTCCACCAATCTCTTTCTTTGATACTTATATTTTTTTTGTTTCCATTTATCTTTTAAATATCTTTCTTTTCCTGTCAGAGCCTTGGCCACAATTGACTGCCTTCCCCCTTCTTTCTTTTTTATATCCCACTGCCCACTTACTGTTTCTGCAGCCAATATTGGAAAACTCCGACAATTTTAGAGATGATATCCAAAATCATTGGGCTTTAAAAAATATGGCTGAAGGCAGAATGAAAGACTACTCAGAATGAATATTCCCTTTTTTAAGAAAGAGTGGAAGGTGTGTGCCTTTCGGCAATGCCTCTTGGTTCACAGAATATCAAAACGAAGATTGAAGGTAATATCTAATGGGCTGTAAAAAGTTTGATTAAAAGAATCAATACAGACAAATTTAGAAAAGTCATTGACTTTTTCACCAAACTAATCATATTGAAAGCATATAAACTGAAATCTTAATTTGCTACTCTGAATCAGTCATTACAAATGATTTATGAGATAATATTAGGTCAATAAATTATGGATAAATATCCTATTGCACTTTAACAACTGACCAATAAATTAATGTCAAAGAATCCACCGTTCCAAGCCAAATAATATTGAATAATATACTATATTAAGCTTGGTGATTAAGATAGAACTATCTTTATCCTTCCAACATATATGAAGTCCAAATTAGTTGAGTATTAGGATTGATCTTCAATATAGCTATATAATATTAAACCATGATAAATTTATAAAACAGTAAGAGGTTGATAAGAACTTACGATAAAATCATAATTAAAGATACCCTTCGACACCACCATCCCCACTTAACAGCTGACAAAACGCCTGTTCGTTCCAAGAATACAATTAGCGCAAGCAAATAGATCGATGCGTCATCCTCTCTCGAGTACGGTAAACAGATATCCAAAATGATTAACATATAGTTCGAAGAGAATGCTAGAGGCAAGCAGAAAGAGGATATTAGATTGAAACGAAAAATGATGACTTCCACTGAAAAATTTTATAGCAGGAAGAGGGAATATTCTCATCAAGTCAAGGAAAGTGCCAAACCCAAAGACCAAGACAACCTTAAATCCACATTTCTAGCTATCGGATCTCGATCAATTCGCAAGATGGATTACTTCGCTGCCACTGTATTGACCAAAGACTATAAAATGATGGAGGAGAACCATAACAGCGCCAAATATCGCCTACGCAATCATTTCACCTTCACAGATGTAAAACCCACCACACTGGAGGACTCTAGCAAAGTGTTGATAATAAAAAGAAAAGACCATAATCAAATTTAGGATGTTCTATTTGCCTCCTGCAAATCGAATACTGAAAGAAAAAACCATGAAAAATAGAAAAAACTATAAAGGGTTAGTGGATATAAAGCTGAAAGTATGCACTCCTTTCATATCGAGGAATTTATCCCAGTCCGCAAAAATACAATCAAAAAATAGCCATTCGTGTTCGGCATGGGGGAAAAACAGCAGAATCCATAAAAAAATAGAGATAAGCTTCTGCTCTATCATGATTTTATCTGGAAGATCAACTACTCCAATGGGTTATACATCCGTGCTTCTCCTGATGATATTGTATATAAAGCCTATGTTGGCTCAGGCAACAACTCTAACCTCATCAAAAGTTTACTCAAAAGAAGGTTTTGGTGGTCTCTTTCGGATAAAAGTGACAATTGCAACTTTTGCTGGACTCAACTGAAGATTAATAGCATTTTCAAATAGCAGAGCGGGTCTAAAAACGAGATAGAAAGGATATATTCAAAACATCTCGAAGTGGATTAAAATTTGAAGAGCGAGCCTGTGGCTAGTCTTCAGTAGGGTCAATAAAAAATTTTCAGCAAGAATGACCTGATCAATTGGAATCGACATATGCGCAAATTCCGCAGATCAGAAGCCTGCATTACATAAAAGACTTATAAAAATCGTTTATAGTTTCTGAACTGCAAGTAGATTACAAGGATTTAAACATCGCACAAGATCATCATTCACAATCATTTGTAACAAAATTATTACATTGGCAACAAGAAGGCCCTGTTTTACAATATGAGAAAGTTCTATGAACTACAGGGCGAAAATGTGTTTAATGCCCTCCCTCTAACTTTCCATATTACCAAAGGACTTGATGACCCGCAATTTGCTATCTTTTTACAGGCATATGCCGACTTTGAAGAAAGGCAAAAGAGAGGAGAGGATTTCAAGAATATATGGATTATGAAACCTGGAGAAAACAGCAATCGTGGTAATGGAATTACTGTTTGCCATGGACTTGTAGATATTAAATCGAGGCTTAAAGCCAGATAAAAAAATAGTGATGGCAACCTACGAACTTTTATCATACAAAAATATATGGAAAAACCGCTGCTTTACAAGGGTAGGAAGTTTGACATCAGACATTATCTCCTTCTGACCTGTGTGAACGGAATTATGAAAGCATATTGGTTTCCATAGGGTTACATTCGTACGTCGTCATCTCTGTTTAACCTGAAAAGAGGCAACAACTTATACATTCATCTCACAAACGATGCTGTCCAAAAACACTCCGAGTAATATGGTAAATACGAGAAGGGAAACAAAATTAGCTATGAAAAATTTCAGCACTATTTAAATAAAACTAAAAACAATAATCCACTCAATATATTTTATGATTCTATATTGCCTGAAATGAAGCATCTTGCGCTATAAGCTGTGAAGGCCACCTATCTCACTCTTGATCCACAAAAGAGAGAGCATAACTTTTAACTCTTAGGAATGGATTTTATGATTGACGATTGTTTGAAGCCTTGGCTTATTGAAATCAATACAAATCCTTGCCTTGAACTCAGCTGCCCCCTGTTGGAAAGAATTATTCCATCTCTTGTTGAGCAAGTTTTTAGGTATTTTTATTATGACTTAGAATTTGCATTGATCCTTTATTTCCTCCCCCTGAGGAGTGGCCCACTAACAAAAAAATGTTTATTAGCGACAATCTTTTAGAAGAAAATCAGTTACAGCTCATTTTCGATGAATCAATCGACGGATAGGCAGTGCGCCAAGTATACGGAAATAATGTGATTGTCGATAGCAGTATGGGCAAAATTGAATAGGATGATTAGGTATATGAAAACGACGGAATCGAGGAGTGGTAAGAGAAAGCTCATTGAAGCTATTTCATTGAATTTTAATATTGTTAATAATATCCTACTATCATTTCCATATCAGCTTTTAGACGATTCGGGGACCGTCCTGTTGTATGTCTTTTTATCAAGAGTAGTCCTCACTTAATAGTGACCTGGACCAACTCCATTGGTCTTCTCAGGTGGCTTACTGTAATTGTACAAATGTGAGTATCGTATGTTTTGGGTGTCCTGCAATTTGGTTTAGTTACTGACTATTTCCTAAAAAAATGGTGATCCAATTTTGAGCTTGATTTATTTTTTGACTGTATTAAAAGGGATATCTCTGCTCAAATCGATGTTTTTCTTCAAATTAAAGTTGCTTTTGGTCTTTTCCTTTTTCTTTTCTTCTTCCTTCTCTACCTGAAAGAGATAACTCATACTTTTGCCAACTTGCTGGTATAAATTTTCCATTGAGCTAAATTTGCCTTCGATCTTATTTTGGGATTGAAAGTAAGCTTGGTTCCTAAATCGATTAAAGGGATATTTTACTTTTTCTTTAACATCAGCTTTGATATCAGTTTTATAGTAACCCGGTCCGGGAGAACTGTTATTTTATTTGTCCATTTTGAATCTTTCTTAACTTAATTTTAATATCGCTGCTTTGTTAGCACCCCTTTACTCTGGAATTTGATAAACACCAGGGCCAAGGTGTTCTTTTGGTGGTTATTTAAACCTCTCCTATCCTTTACCATAAATTTACTTCCCCTTTTATTTCAGTTTGTTGTTGGGCAACGGAATTATCTAATTAACTGAAGTTAAGGTTTTACTTATAGGTTCTAACCCCAACTATAACCCTTTAAACCTGGGCTGTTTGGTCATAAAGAATTATTTTTTTTCAACTTGTTTCTCAGGAGATGGTTATTTTTATTCACATTGACACTTTGATTGCTATAGTTATTGTAAATTAACATTTATATTTACATATTTACCAAAATCTCTTTTGAGTTTACCCAATTTCAACATTTCCTTCTTCGAAGGCGATTACTATCCAAATCTTTACACTTTGGATGTAAACACACTTAAATTCTTAATATCCTTTAACCCCTATTCAATGCAGTTATATTTTTACGAGTGATATTGAGTTGCATTGGGATTATTCAATTGATAAATGATCTAGGATGGACTCCGTTTAGAACTTGAATTTAAGTTGCATTTTTTAGAATGAGTCAGCAACGATCCATGCGAACGTTGAAAGAAGTAATCGTCCTCATTCTCCGCTATCTTAGGAGTTTGTGCAAATATTAGTTTTGGATTTTAGTTGATCATCATTTTATGAGAGACTGGATCATATCGATATCCAAATGAATTTTATACTGTCGGAATGGAAGGTAAATGCTGGTCAAAACTGAGCTTTTGCTTTTTTTTGTCCTTTAATCCAATTACCTTTCCGACTTTCAATTTGTCTTCTCGTTCCCGCTTCATTATCTGACAGAATTCATTGATAATCGATTTTGGATTGTCAGACTAAGTGTCGATAGGATCATTCTTAAATCTATCAATTTTGGACTTAAACACAGGTTGACTCGCGAGCTCTTTTTGCTATTGTTTAATAAGCTGACCACAATAGCTGCCAGGGCCAATGGGCTATTTCTCATCGGATTTTGCATTTTGCCTTGGAACCTTTGAAACAAAAACTGAGGAGGGCTGCTTGTCACAAATATTAGGTTCAATTAAATACTCTCCAGGACCGGGTATATTGTTATCATTTGTGTAAGTTAGCTTTGGTGCTCTATAGACTAATGTCATAAATATTCTTCTTTTGTAGAACAAACGAATATTTTATAATTCTATGGTCATGATTCTGAGGTCTGCTTATTAAGTCAAAATAATAAAAAAATAGTGATTTTGGCTTGCTTATAATTTCCATATTTGGCGAAAAGGATATTTATTATGATCAATATTGATTTGCTTTTTATCAATTGATGCCTTTATATTTAAATATGAAGTAGATTATCCTAACTTGCTTTATCCTAACGTTTCTATTGGCACAATAGATTGACCATAGAATATCAATTATTCCCAAAATGGTCTATTTGCCTGAAATAGTCGACTATCAATTTGTGGCTTCCCTCATGCACAATTTTAATTAGGAACGGTTTGCTCCTAAAGCTAATCAAAACTACTTTACAAAACACTGGGAACTCAAATAGCATACAGATACCGAGACATAAGAGTTGATGATAACTGAAGCCTAAATTCACAATCCCCTAATAATCAGTCTTTATAAATAGCCTCAAAATAGCAGTAATAACAAATTGTACATCTTTGCGTTCGTAACTATATTTGCCCTGGCGCTATATATGAAAAGGCGATCAATAAAAGCTAAAAAATATCTTAGCATTGAACCTCATGAAGAATAGCCTACTCTTAGATAAACAGTCGAGTCAAATGTTATCTGAACAATTAATTTAATTAAACCAATATAATTGCCTTTATTAAATATGATTTTTTTTTTTCCAAATCTGATCAAGGATATTAATTTAAAATCAATATGCTCATCATCTCAGCTAAGCTATGATTTTTTATTGCAGTAAATTTTTGCTAGCATATGATCTATAAACCAATTTTAAAGATAATTCCACAATTTATCTTATCATTCAAGACTTAGTTCAGAGAGGGCCCTTTGGATCGAACGAATTTTATACTCGATTTTGTGTTTATTAATAAGGAGCATTCCTGGCAGGAGAGCTATCATAGCAGAGAAGCATCATTTAATTTGATCTAAGATACCGATGTGATAGCTAAAGTCAGCAGCAATTCTTATTTTGTGAATTTGTAAAATGTTTAAAAATCATCAAACGATTGTAATATTTCTATTAGATTATTTGACTAGAAGCAGCTCATACTTTAATTAATAATAAGTTTTAGTATTTTGGACGAACACTTACGTCCCAATAGACTCATTGCATTTAATACAAATCAAAAAGTTTTTCATGATTGTAAATAAGAGACGATTATTCCTTAGAGAATTGATTTAATGTTCTAGGAGCTTTTGATAATATATTTTTTTGACAAATAGAAAAGACTAGAGTTGATAGATCTATTTCTTTCTTTTTAAAAGAAAAAACATTTTGATCTTTGATTATCTTAGATTGTGAGATCCTCTGAAAATGATAGTAGAGTTGACATGAACTTTTTATGCATGTGATAATCCACTATTCGAAGAGGCAGATCATCTATTTTCTATCCGCTAACTATTAATTTTAATTTATTTTTTAGGCTGCCGCTAATTTATGCTTATTTGCAGATGTCTTCGAGTTTATTTTGAAAGTATATGAGCAATCTTTAAAAAGGTCATTGACATTTGTTGTACATAATCGTTATTTGGAAATAATTTTAAGACTGAGTTTCAATTGATCTATGAAAATAATGATTACTTTAAAATTATTTGTTAGGTATTAAAAGTTGCTAAATCTGATTTGTAAGTGCCAATATTATAATTAAAAATATGAAGTTATTGTTAATAGCATTGCAGTTTGCCATCTTCATTAGTATTCAATCCTACATGTAATTTTAGCTCATCCGAAATCCTATCTCAAACACCAAATTATCCTATATTAAATCCTAATGTCAGGATCCAAAAACTGTAAGTAACTAATGCCAGAATTTCGAACTGTGCTATGAAAAAGACATTGCTTACACGTTTTAATTTGAAAGAAATGCAAAAAAATATTATCTCGCTTTGGATATGACAACTCCAATTAGTTGGATTAAAGATGACAAATGCAAAATTTTAGATACCAATCATAAATGTTCCTTACTTAAGGAAAGTCTTAACCAAAAATTTAGAGGATTAGCAAAACAAAAAATAACAGATCTCATGGCAAAACTAAAGCTAAAGATGGATTAAGAGGATGAACCATCTGCCACAATAGAGGGCTCCAATTAAATAGTCATGGGGAAGGAGGAACAAATTAAAAATTTAAGTGTAGTAGCTCATAACACTGATCATCTCAGCAAGCTGTTTGACATGATACTTTTGGGATTATACATTATTGGTGAAAAAGACAACATCACACTTAATTCCACCACTTTCATTAGTGCAGCTCAAATTACTCCCAATTTAAATTCGTTATGCGATGGGGCTGTTTCTTTACGATTTGATGAAAATTCCTAAAATTCTTTTATGAATTAGGCCTTTTAATATATTAAAACGACTGACAAGATCATATCAATCTATCTCAGCAGAGACAAAAATGTTGTTACAATTGGAGGAATGAGTCCCAAATACTCTGAGGAAGGCATTCGAGGGTTTAGTAAAATTAAAATATAGCAGGATTAACAATATGGGAAATTACCAAAAATGCAAGCAATAATACTCTAAAATTCTAACTACGAAGATAATATTTTGTAAGTTGACAGTTCAGTTGTTTTTACTTTGAGTGCATCCTATTTAGGCTTCCCAAGCGATACAATCAGCAAATTTATCGATAAATTTTTAGTTCGGCTATTCAGTTGTAAAATAAATAATGAATCTTTTCTCGAGTGCACTACAATCCATAAGGCAGATGTTTAGTCATTTATTTCATCAACTCTTAACATTGATTTTGATTCCTTTGTTGGAAGTTTTTAAATGACATCATTAGTCCTAAAAAGGGAAAATAAAAAAATATTATTTAATATCAAAGAAACGACAAACAACTATACAATTATTGGGTAGCCTTTCTTTGTAAATTATTACGCGTATTTTGACTTTGGCAAAAATGAGATCGGGATTGCTCTTCGCAAACAGTCTACCAAATAACACATTATAAACTCTTTAAGTTTAATTCATTTTGCTGTTATTATTATGACACTCGGTATTTTATTCATCATTTAGGTTTTTGCTGCTTACTTACTTCTGATCCCTTTAAACGAGTATATTTGTAAATCTACTTGAAGGTTTTATCAAAATTACAATTAACTATTCAAAAAGGAATCAAAACTTATCATAGAGTAGCTTAACATCCAGAAGAAGAAATCAAATCAAAAAGATATTATTAGAATTCTCATCAATTAGATCCCGCTTCATAGATTTGATTCTTGAGACAATATTAAATTTACAATATTCTTATATTTAAAAATATATGGATTATATGCCATTTATGTAAATATTTTATTATTGTAACAACTAAAAATTAATATCAATTAAGGATCAAATGGCAATATTTTATTAATGATGATATTTATAATCATCAGAATGTTTTCTCTCATAATAACAGGAGGTTTCGATTTC
>Ga0302188_10001069_pt1 | contig 22400 bp, 20 predicted proteins | sample II_Bog_E2_1_FD_198783 | JGI IMG/M metagenome (GOLD analysis project Ga0302188, IMG submission 198783) | Peat permafrost microbial communities from Stordalen Mire near Abisko, Sweden - II_Bog_E2_1 | ecosystem: Environmental > Terrestrial > Soil > Wetlands > Peat | place: Sweden: Abisko...
AATTTCCGCGAAGTTCGCTCTACCTTCTCGATGATGACAACTCCTTCAACGATCTCTTCCACTACTTCTTAAAAAACGTATTCGGACTATCCCTCTTCGAAATGCTACCAGTGGTCCAATACTGCGCGACCTACTTCTAGTTGGGTTTCACCTACTAGAAGCCCATGATCGACGAGGAGGAAAATCTGTAAACCATGAGTTTGGAGGATTACTGTTCGTATCAAACGTTTAATAATGGCATGCTGAAGGCCATACGCAACCGATATCGTGGTTTATATTGACTTATCAATCCCATTATATGACTTATTGTGATTGAGTCGATTTAGGAATATTGGCTTTGGCTAATTATAAATGTGGTCGAGGTTAGGGAGATGGGGCTACGCCGTTATTAAGGCCAATAAAGAGGTAAGACAACCACTGAGTTTACAACAGATTGATAGCTGCAGGTAGTTGCTGGGCATCAAGAAGGAAAATATCACGGGGACCCTACCTGAGGCAGCCCGAAGATACATATATGAACGAAGCAATCATAGTGCTTCGGTTACTGCCAGTAATGCTTTAAAAAAATGGACAGAACTTCGTCCTCTTGACTGTTAGGTGAGCATCTTAGGACTGAGCTAATCCTATGGTTAGACCTAGAGCAGATACATTACCCAGGTCGTTAAACACTGGGGCACTTTGCTGCTCAACTATCGCTAAAAAGTCAAAACATCCGATCGATCGTAGATCGAAATCTACCGTACTGCTTTGAGGGAATATTTCTTAAGCCTTAACAGTCTTATCTACCTCGTCCAATTGGATCAGAATCTGCTAGTGCTCTATCTGAAGGTATACCACACCGTGCAAAGTTAGCAGAAGAGTGAGAACAAGTCCTTCTCGCAATTGAGGTTCGTATTCGACTGTCTTCTGCGAGGACCTAAATTATCGGACAATAACTTAGAATACGCAATCTTCTTTACGTCGAAGTACGCCCCACATATTGTTTACCACGCTCGTGAAGCATAAATTATGGAGATGCTTTTCGGAAGGTTGCCTGTTGATTGGAGCACTAACCCAAGATATGGTCGATTAATGAACAATGTGCTCTATGCACTCGCCATTCACCCTTACTGTCCCCCTGTAGTGGTGAAATAATTGCCAAACATATTTAAAAATGGAAAGACAACCGCCATGAGATTTAGAGCCTTCATGGCGATGCTGTAGCTGTTTATGGTTACTTCTGCTTCAGTCGCTGAACCGTAAACTGTGAAGGTTATCGAGTAGTTCATGGATGTAATTCCGTAAGAAGTCTTCCCTCGATTGTCGAAGCTGTTTTATCGTGCAGACATATGGCTCGCTCCATTTTGGCTTCGATACTTCAGTTTTATTGGCACAGGGACTAACCATCAGCAATTGAGTGTCTATCATCACCATATCATCGATGACTTACTGTAAAGCGGAAGGGGAGGGCAACAACTCAAATAAGCAGCCCTCGCATTCCGATTGACACTCAAACAAAAAGGTTTAGAGATCAAAAACATTGATCTACGCAAAGAGTATGACCGTAATTTCGGCCGTGTGATCGAGGGTAAATCCAGTTTGCAATTGCACGTGGCGAACTCCATGCGTCTAGTTTGTGGTGCATAAGTGATCACCGAATCTCTAGGTACCTCTATCTAACTAAGTAAAATACTTTTTAGTCGACATTCTGGTGGGCAAACAACTTGTGGTGTAGTTGAACAACAGCATCCACTATAAACTAGTGGAAGGACAAATGGTGTTGAATCTAAAATCAAGATTCAGAGAACGGGTACTAACCGAACTAGGGTACGTCTACAAGAACATCGCCATCAACGACTACACCAGTTCGAACTACAAAATGTTGGAGGAAATCAACGCGATCGTCCAATAGACTCGAAAACGGGCCTGATTCATATTTGCTCTGTCAATATTTAAGTAATTAACTTATACATAATGAACAAGAATGTTATGGTAATGTACGTTCTGCCAGAGAACTAGACTGTTTAGCAAAAGACCTGTCAATACCCCAATGCTTTTATGTATAGCCATCTGACTCAGCGTGCAGACCAATAAGGAACTTACTCCCTCACTCATACGCCAACACTTTCCACGGACATATGCATCAAACAATGAGCACATGCGGTTCGCACTCAAAACTGGCGAATAGACATTTTGGCTGGATTTGCCTGACGATGAGCCGATACCATTCTACTCGGAAAACACGATTTTTTTACAGTTGACTTGAGCGAGTGCAATGATCCTATTATATAAACCATAGCATACAATAAAATAAATGAACCGATACCCGTCAGACGCAACTTCTGAAAGCGGGTCGTCCGCGCCCTTACCAAATGCCTCCATCTCACCTAAAGTTAGTAACTTCATTGCGCTTCGCAAACTCAAATAAGCTGACAATCAGTTGGATTTGATGAAACGTCGCCTTTCTGCTTTGCTAATCAAAGAGGACAAACTCAATCGCAAATCGGAAACTGCCATCAAGAAGATTAAATACCATGAGATGATACAGCAGATGGAAAGAAGGGAGAGGGAGAAGAAACTCATGCATCAGAAGGAGGTTGAGGAGAAGGTGGAAATGCAGCGGCGGATGAACAGCTCGCAGAGGGTGTCGAGGAGGCAGAAATTGCAGGAAGTTAAAGACAATTACTATGAGATGAAGTCTAGCCGCTATAAAGTGGAACGAGAAGCCTCGCGATAGCTGGAATCCAAGATTCACTGCTTAGGGTAACAGTAGCAAAAGAGTCGCAGGCAGATGTACACTGTTATTAAAAATTATGAGGCACAATCACGCAAACACTATCAGATTTATAGGCTGGAGAAACAAAATGAGATGCGTTGGCAGAAGGAGATGGAGCACAGTCGGTTGGTTGATGAGCAGGAGAGGAAGGAGATGAAACGAGAGGATTTGGTCGAGATGGAAAGAGAGATACTGCAAAGGCAGGCTAGAAGTCGATAGGTTGCAGAACGGTCGACCACTGACCTTAAAAGGATCATCGATCCTCGTGTATCCCTATCTGCCAATAGGCAAGCTCTCAAGGACTCTCTGCTTAAATTAACCAAAAACCCAGAGGAGGATGAGCCATGATTATCATAATTTTTATTACTCTTAACTTCCTCGCTGGATCGAATAGACTTATTTGTTTGTAATATTCGACTAATTCCAGCAACAATAATATTTAGCCAATGAGGCAGCAAACCAAGGAATCAATTGCTCATGAGGCAAGTTACTCCCACTCGCCGAGATAACTCGACGGTGACCTCATGGAAAGGTTTCAATTTGCTGGTAAAATCGGGTAAGGATCTTTCGGAACAGTCATTGCTGTCGTCAACAAAAAAACAGGCATAAAATATGCGTTAAAAAAGGTGAAGCTGTAAAAGAAAGACGAAGGGCTGCCCATTAGCAGTTTGCGTTAAATTATCTTCTTAAAATCACTACAGCATCCCAACATTGTCAAGTACAATCTTGCTTAATCAGAATCTAAGAGGTGTTCTATTAGCTGGAGTAGCCCCATCAGCTGTCTTTCCTGCTCTAACACCATCCCTGGAACCTCTACGACTACGTCAAACAGAAACACCCCCTCAATATGAAAAAGATACAAGTATTTCATTAGACACGCAGCAGTTCAGTTATCAACTCTTTGCAGGGTTGGGCTACATGCATCGCAGACGCATTATGCACAGGGATATCAAATCTCACAATCTTTTGATCAGCAAAACAGGCATCCTCAAGATCTGCGATATGGGTCAAGCCAAAATGAGACTAGTTGACAGCAATTAAAACACCACTGATATTTCAACGCTATGGTACAGGGCGCCAGAAATGTTGCTTGGAGCCAAGATATATGACTAGAAGATTGATGTTTGGGCTGCAGGCTGTATCCTAACCTAAATGGTGCTGGGAAAACCTATATTCAAGGCCAGGAGCGAACTTGGAATGCTGATCTCTATATTTCAACTACTGGGCACTCCTAAGATGGTGGACTATCCCTAGATTACAAAAATGGCTGATTTTAGCACTGCCTTCCCAAAGTTTTAAGAGGGAAAAATATTGATTTAACCCTTCAGTGAAGCAGGAATAGATTTGCTGAGAAAAATACTCGTGGTGAACCCCTAAAATAGACTAAGCATGGAGCAGGCGTTAAGACACTAGTTTTTTCAGGATTTCTCCAACAACGAGCAAGAGTTAACTTGATTATATTCTTATTAGTTATCATATACTCTCATTCGCTAATAATAAAATTTTATCCTCATCCAATCAGTGTATTCCCTCCTCTCAATCCAACTTAAAAGCCCTTTCCTTCCTCGAAAACAGTTTCTTCGAGCACTCCAAGCACATCCCATCATAGCCGTAGTAAATATTCCAAGTATTAAAGCAGAAATTGCATTTCTTCAGCTTTCTCTCTCTCTCAATCCCATCCTCTACTCGCCTCGCGCGATTCGTCTCCGTTCTCTTGAGCCAACTCGCCAAAAAATCACTAATGTATGGCTCACAATTCTTATTTTATTTCTTCATGTCGTTCTCGCTGCTATTGTTGCCTTTGCCCAGCAGAAACCCGTCGTTTTCTGGAAAAGATTAGATGAGGGGCAGTATTTTTTCAATGTTCTCCCGGATAAACTCTTTGTTTTTTCTAGAATAGTCTAGACGGAAACCCTACCGTTCAAACTGGGGCTATAACTTCTTACAAATTGTTTTAAGTTTAGCCTCAGCAATTTTCTTCCTCTCATTCTCCAGATCAATCTAATTCTGTGCCTTCCTGTTCCCGTCGCTAAGTCTTTTAAAAGTGAATCTAATCGATGATCCAGTCATTGATTCCTGCAGCATTATTTGTTGAGTCTACTGATCAGCCTAGGGAAACGACCCTCCTGATCCTTATTATTCAGGTTTGGGCTTAGATTCACTAGAGAGGGAGGCGTACCCCCAAATGTCGAAGAGATAAGCAATCTTCTTAATAACCCAGGTGCACAGCTCGACAATAACTATCCAAAATATAGTTAGCACAATACTGAAGGGATCTTTGAAGATATTGAAACCTGCTGCCACTATAGTCGTGAAGCCCATCATAAAGAGGTACATGCAGCAAGTATAGAGCGATACAATAAAATATAACTGCGATGACATGCTATAATTGCTGGCCGATCTCAGTCTCAGCTCCAAATGGGGATTAAACTGATCTTCATCAGTAATCCAAAACAACTTCTTATGCGCGAATCGATGCAGAATCTATTTGATGGACTACCTGTAGTCGAAATCCAGGTAGAGCTACAGCACGTGAAACACCAGCACGATGTTGATTTGGAAGAACGTAGCCAAAATCACCGAACTTAGGAAGTAGAGAATGCATGTCGGAAGACTGATGGAGAAGGAGGATAGAATATTGCTTGTGCTGTAAGTGATCCACAGCAGTAGGACAATCACAGGCTGGATCATATATTGCAGCATGTTAGTAGTGCAGTCAAGGATCAGCTCAAACTTTCTGCTTTAGAGCTCGTACTGTTCTTTCTCTTCATCTTAGATTTTGACGAACGAGTCGATGATTAAACTTTTCTCTTCTGATGTCTTATGTCTCTCATTTTTTTATGACATCGATTGCACGAATAGCGCTTTAAGTTCAGTTTATTTCTCATAGCAGTCTACTGACGCCAAATCGACATTATTGTGCTCCTCCTCGACGCGAACTTCCAAAAACTAAACCTAATTAGCGTAGCTATCGATAAATATATACTCGCTGCTACTAAACAGGTTGTTGTCTGCCTTACTGACCTTTTCCATATCTTCCTCGTCGTCATTGAGCATGTTCCTATAGAATTTGCTGATCTCCTACATCTTCCGCTCGATAAATTTAGTTATGACCTCCTGCAGATTGGACAGATAAGAAATCTAGATTGTGGAAATTAAGACATCCACCAGATAACCGAGGATGAAGTAGTATAGATCGATAGCACCCATCGTTGCTAGGTAGGCGAGAACCCCCAGCGTTAGTTTCAACGGCACACACGACACTTCATCCTCATACAACGAAAAAATGATCTCCTCGATGACCATCTGCAAAACTTGAACTAGCACGATAAACACCCAAATGTTAAGATTGAAAAGAGTCGAATAGGCGAAGTAGAGGTAAACTAGACAGAGGGCTATCATGAAAAATGTACCGAAGAGGATCTTACCCCTGTTCCACTACTGCGGTTTGAACCGTCTCCCCATGATCTCGTACTACTAGTATTCACATTTTTTTCGCTATTTTCCGATTAAATAATCCGAGAGGCGGACCATCAGATAGACCGAGATAATTATTTAGGCGAAGCCCATTCTTCCGGAGCGAGCAATCTGCAAATTATTGGATGCAAAATAGCCTACGTTGTTGACAGTGAAGTAGTCCCAAAATGAATTAAAATTTGAGTTGAGAGGGCTCCCGAAGAAAGTGCCGTTCATGATGATCTCGACCATAAAAGTGAGGGCGATGGTGATGGCGAAGGCAAACCCGGCTCCCTTTGCAATCTACTTAATGAGTTTAAGATAAATCTTGATGTTGAATGTCCTTTTAGCCTTAGTCGTGATGATCAGATGGTAAATCCAAAAGATTAGAAACTGGATGTTGGATAGTAGACCGATTATCATAAATACAAAGACGTAGATGTACCAATCAAACCCAAAATTTAGCAGAATATGGGTATGATTCAAAGGGGCGAAGGACATCTCGAGCTGATAGGAAAAGTTAGCAGTGCTGGCCACGTAGAGACTATAGGATACACTGCAAGTGAGAATCGTTCGGATTTCGTTAGTTTTCTGATAATACCCAATATCGATGGTAACTTTTAGAGGGTATACGCTTGAAGAGTTGGTTCCAGCAGTGGCAGAGTCTAATTTACAAGTGACAAGCTGTGAAGAGTCCAAAGAGCCGCCAGGAATTGGATTTGAATAAAGTTATTCGGAACTAATTGAGAAGAGAAAAGTTGAGGCGGAGTCCAGCGTGTTCCAGAAGGGATATTAATTGACGGTGCTGGGTATTTCATCATTGATGCACTTTCTGGTGATGGAACAGGTATCAGCTACTGCTTTCGATCCAAACTTCAACGGATTGATGGGAGTAGCGTTGTAACCATATAGAGTGCACTCTGATGCGTTGTGGATCATCTGCTCGAAGTAGAGATAGTCGCCACTGTTTTAGCAATTTGAGAAGTATGGTAAATAGGGCAGGGCGACTGAGCTCATTTGCTGAATCAACTCAGAGATACGTTCCAATAATTGCTGTAAGAAGGGAGGGTTTGTGGTTGGCTTTGCATGAAGTTAATGTTCGATTACTGAGTTAGGAAGTAACCATCAAAATTGTTGGCGTTGCTGGCTGAAATCATATTGTAGGGGAGGTTGATTTACTGAATAGAGAAATGGGAACGTCCTGATTGGTTACCACGAACAGGAAGGAGAGCTGCTATCCATAGTTATTGGCGGGTAGGATGATCATAGAGATTGATTAACCGAAGAGATACGATTTGCTTTAGGTCAGCTCCGAAGTTTCATCCGTGATGCTGTAAAAAGCCGAGAGCACGATATTGTTGGCGGCGTAAAAGCCATAAGTGGTAACTGAGTTATTTAGAGCCAGAATTTAGCTATAATTCGATCCAGTGTCAGTATTTAAGATGCTGAGATAAAGAGTAACATTGTTGATAGTGGCGAGGGAGGCAAGGTGTCTTAAATCGACTTGGATATTGACATAATTGAAAGGGGAAAGGCTGATGTAGGTTGAGGTATCGTTGGGATAGCTAATGAGATTAGAAGCGTTGACACAGGTCAAGTTTATTGCTTCGTAAGAGAGGGTAAATTATGCTTAGTACAGATGCGAAAGTATAGCCAATATTAAAAGGGTCAGCATGATACTTTTAGAGGGTGCCATTAATATTATAAATTCGGTATAATTGGCCAGCCAGCTTAAATTAATTAATTAGACTGTTTTGAATAAGATAGCATCGTATTCTATTATGAAGGGATTGTAATCACAACTGCTGCTGCTATATTAACTCTATGGCTTGACTGAGGTCTCCATTCACTGCATCTAATATCGTGACACATTTTTCTTCATCTATGAATCCCATATCTTTCATGAAGGTCAGCTGTTCGCTGTATTGATCTTTGTTAATTTGTCTTTTAATTTATTTTTAGATTTTTGGCTTCATTCCTCCGGTTTAGACAGGAAGATCGAGTTCATCCTATCTATCTTCCAAAGGGTTTGGCTTTTTTTTAAACTCAGGCTACAGTTCGCTGATGTCTGTGAGGTCCAACCCGCCAACAACAAAGGGCAGGAAGTCAGTAGGAGGTTTTATCCTTGGAGGATAGCGAATGTCCGCAAAAAAGGCGTATCTTTTATCAAGATCGAGGGAACTCAATGATGTGCTGTCGTCATCGAGTAAGTTTCCTGAGTTAATATACAAATACTATCGTAAACGATATTTATGAATTCGATGGGTGTATAGAATGTTCTCGAGAGTTTCTGTTTGAGGTGAAATACGTTTAATACTTTGGCCAAGTTGATGGTGAGATTGAAAGGGAGCACTGTTGAATCGATCGGTGTTAAGAATTTAATTTCCTTCTTCATGTGCTTATACTTATTTCTTGGATATTATGACTATAGGAAGGGTAATCGAGTAATTCAAAGAAAATTTCAAAGCATAAATAATCATATTGCTTGGATGAGACATATCGACGATTATCAGATTGAAGTTGCGGGTTAACTTTATTTATCATTCCAGGATGAGATTTGGGTGGTCATGGATATTACTTAGATTTCCATTGAGTTATTGAATGATTTAATATATGAGTAACTCCGACCGATAAATAAAATTTATGATTTTATAATCTCTTCTAGACTGATGTTATTCACTGGATGGGTGGAAAGGCTTTTGCCCACAAATAAGATTGATGCCTTCGGTAAAGATGGACTACTGATGAACAGCGCCCCCTATTACCTCCTTGCCTTTATTATCTCTATAGCTATTGCGCTCATATGGAACCATGCTTGGACATTGATGGTCATCATCTATGCCATTCTACCACTCTTTGATGAGATCTTTACCCAAGACACTCGTAACCCCACCGAACAGTAAAGACGCCATCTCTAAGCCAACGACATTTTCTTCCGAATCTGCCTCTATGTGACAATTGTCTTGGACTGGCTGGTTTTTTTCAAGATACTACGATACTTCACCGAATTCGAGTTCACCTTCTGGAACTGCTACAACCTTGCTGCGCTCTTCTTCATCTTTTCCAACCTCAACGCGGTTCAGTTTGCTGTTGCTCATGAGATCTTCCACAAGCCTGGCCTTTTTAATAAAGTTTTGGGAACCCTACAAATGTCGAAAAACCTTTATATGCACTTCACATATTAACATATCTTTGGACATCATCGGAGGGTAGCTACTCCGGAGGATCCTGCCTCATCGCAACAGGGTGAAAATGTTTATCAGTTCTTCCCACGAAGCTTCTTTGGATCATATAAAAGCGTATATCACATGCAGAAGGACACAGATAGGAAACCTTTCTTTTTAAACTATGCAGTATTGAGCGTAGCGGGATCCATTGCCTTCATTTTAGGAGTTTATTATTTCTACAACCTTCAAACCACCATTTTCTTCGTTCTTGAGGCATATTTATCGATATTTTACTTGGAGGCTATCAACTACATCGAGCATTACGGACTATCTCGTAAAAAGCTGGAGAATGGAGAGTATGAGAAAGTGACTATTAGGCATAGTTGGAATGCACCTCATAGGTTCTCTAACTACATCCTTTTTAAACTTCAAAGACACTCGGACCATCATTAAAATTCTCTGAAACCCTATCAAACGCTAGTTTCCCTCGATTAGTCGCCCCATCTTCCGCATGGATACTCGCTCATCATCTTTCTTTCCTTCTTTCCAAGTGAGTGGCGCAAGATCATGGACCCTCTAACAGATGAATACAAAAAATTAGGAGTTGGAACAGCTAGAAATGAGGTCACTGAAAAAGCTATGGCTTTGACCAAGAAATTTGCCATAAAACTAGGATCGGCAGTCACCATTCTGTGGCTTATCTCATACCTGCGATACCTATGATCCATTCAACCCACATATTGCTGAATTTTTATTGACTTCTGTCGATTTATGACTTCGATTATCGACACTCCGTGCATTTCCTTGAACAGTAGATTGGTTCTGTTTTTTGTTTCTATTCAAGGCGATGCTTATGTATTTGTAGACTGGAAAAAGATTGGCATTTGCTTGATTAATGTATTTAAAATATCCAATTAACTTCTTCATTTGACGTAAACTAAATATACAGGAAATGATTTGTTCAGATAGATGACCTTGGATATAAAATTAAATTTTATGAGAGTTTTAATCTTTATAAACTGAGCAATTTATCCTTCCTCTTCGTGATTTGAACACTCTTTTTAATTTATAAACTAATTGGTTGAATTCACATTTTTTATTTTACTCTTGGAAAATCCCCAGTTTAAACCCGAGCAATTGCATCAGCCCTTCACATTCCGCTTTATTAATACTCAGTGAACCATAGAAAAATTGTCCCTAATTACTACACCAGCATCTTCAACTTATGCTACTTCTTCTCAAAGATTTGGTAGATAAAATTTGAAACCAACTAAATAATTAATTAGGCGACTGCTTGCTATCAGGTCTTTTTGTGGGATATCAGCAAGGCAACAGCGGAAATGTCGAAAAAATGTTAATGATCACCGAAACATTTTATTAAAGTCTACAATTTAAGAAATCAATTTCAATTCACTGAATAATATCTCGAAAAAGAAGTGAAGATACTTTGATCTGTACTTTCTCATAAAAATATGATGATAATTAACGGCATTCATTGTGGTCAGCTTTATGACATGGCTTATAAACAAGTAACAGGAGGAGGGTATTCGGCAAATCCGATAGAAATCTCAAGGATAAATGATTATAGTGTTTATATTAGAAAGAAATCAACATCATCAGACGGGAGTTGCGGATAAATGTTATTCATGATTCAAAATTAAATTATGCGTAGATATGAGGAACTGCTACTATTTTCATTGATTTTATTCAAAAATTTAAGATTTAACTCAGCGAGTGCTATTTACTGAATTACTGAATTACTGAATTAATGAATTAATGAATTTAGAATTTAAAATTTAGAATTACTGAAATGACACTATTCACTGAACCTGTGGAAAAAAATTTACCGAAGACAAAGATCGATGTCTTCAATACAGATTGGTTATTCATGAGCAGCATTCCCTACTACCTGTTCACCTATACCATCACTATAGCGTTCGTACTTATATGGAATCATGCCTGGGCGTTGATGTTCCTCATCTATGTCAATCTACCACTCTTCGATGAGATCTTCACTCAAGACACTCGCAACCCCACCGAGCAGTAAAGACGCCATCTCTAAGCCAACGACATTTTCTTCCGAATCTGCCTCTACGTGACAATCGCCTTGGACTGGGTGCTCTTCTTCAAGATGATGAGTTACTTCGCAGAGTTCTAGTTCACCTTCTGGAACTGCTATAATCTTGCCGCACTCTTCTTCACCTTCTCCAACCTCAACACAGTTCAGTTTGCTGTTGCTCATGAAATTTTACACAAGCCCGGACTTTTCAACAAAATTTTGGGGACACTACATATCTCCAAGAACTTGTACATGCACTTTTTGTACTAACATATCTTTGGACATCATCGAAGAGTAGCCACCCCGGAGGATCCTGCCACAGCGCAGCAGGGTTAAAATGTTTATCAGTTCTTTCTACGCAGTTTCTTTGGATCATATAAAAGCGTATATCACATGCAGAAGGATACAGAAAATAAACCGTTCTTTTTGAACTACGCCGTTTTGAGTATTATCGGAGCCATCGTTTTTATTTTAGGAGTGTACCATTTCTACAACCTCCAAGCCGCCATCTTCTTCATATTCGAGGCGTATTTATCGATATTTTACTTGGAAGCTATCAACTACCTTGAACATTATGGGCTATCCCGCAGAAAATTAGAGAATGGAGAGTATGAGAAAGTAAACATTAGGCACAGTTGGAATGCACCCCATAGGTTTTCTAGCTACATCCTCTTTAAAATTCAAAGACACTCCGATCATCATTAAAATTCCATGAAACCCTATCAAACTCTAGTTTCCCTCGATTAGTCGCCGCATCTTCCACATGGATACTAACTCATGGAAATTCTTTCCTTCTTTCTGAGTGAATGGCGCAAGATCATGGACCCTCTAACAGATGAATACAAAAAATTAGGAGTTGGAACAGCTAGAAATGAGGTCACTGAGAAAGCTAAGACACTAACCAGGAGATTTGCGATAAAGTTAGGGTTGGTAGTAACCATTCTGTGGCTTATCTCATACCTACGTTACCTCTGATAATCATTCTACTATGAATCATAATATACTCCTGTGAATCTATAATATCGATAATTATATTTGTATGATTAATTTCTTCTCTTTGACTATATTTTTTATTACTAATAGAAATTAAATTCTTCTGGAAAGCTGGACTATTTGTTGAATTGAAAATTAAAATATCTTGAATTATACTTGTATCTAACTTTAATAATTATGGCGAATAGACTTGCTCATATAGATGACCCTAAGCACTGCAATATTAAAATCTATGAGTGTTCTCATTTGCCTAAATTCACCAATATTTCTCCCTCATTTCCATCATTTAAGAGTTTTAATCACTTTAAATTATTATAATATAACCTCTTATTAGTATTATTATTTTCATGTTAACAAAATCATAGCTAAAAGCTAATCAATTGTACAGTCGACTTTATATTGCAATTAATGGTCCCGTTCTGGATCCTCTGAGCCAGTCCACCATAGAAAAACTTTTGTTGTTAGCAAGACACCAATAGTTTTAACTTCTGCTCATAAATCGGGTCAGTTAAAGCTTGCAGCACACAAAATAAGTTATTAAAAGATTAAAATATCTTGTTATCGTCCATCAGCTTCTTCTCCGCTAAATCAGTAAAGAAACAGCGGAAATAACTGAGAAAATGTTGAGTAAACACGGATCTTCTTTACTAAATTCATCAATTTTTAAATTGAATTTCACTTAAACTTAGTAATATCTGAAAAATGAAGTGGAAATACCCTACCTTAACTTCCTTAGGAAAATGTTGCAGTGGAAAACGATTTCGATTACTATCAACAATGCCAAAGGTTTTTTTATTGGTTTCAGTCTCATAAACAAAGTTAAGGAGATTCTTCAGTTCAAGAGGGTGTTTCATAACTATGGCTGCTACTATCCCTCGCATGGCTACGCGTTAAATATTTTCGAAGTGTTTATCGAGAATATAAAAGTTTTTTGGCATGAGGTGTGTCTAATTATTAAAACTATAAGTCGTGAGGCGATAAAATCAAATGCAATTGAGCCTGAGAGCTATTTGCTCATTGCTGAGGGAGAACGGACTCAGTAGATGATCATGGAATTTGTTTACGGCAGTTATTTTTCAGATAAAATCAAATAGTCCCTTTAAATTAAAAATATACGATTATTGAAGGAAAAAATTCAACTGTTGGAACAATAGAGAAGGAGGAAGGAGTTCAAAGAGGCTACTATTAAGACGGTGAATATTAAAAGGGAAAGAAGGAAGACAGATGATAAGGAGAGCTCCAAAATAACTTCAGTCAGTGAGGAAAACGACCGAAAGATGAACACTGAGTAGTAAATTGAGACGTTGTAGTTCATTCTTGAACTGTAAAATGCAATAAGCTTCTGATGGCTGTCTATCTATCTATTCATTTTATAAATATTTATACTTTGAAGTCGTTTCAAAATAATAAAATCGGATGAGATAAAGCCATATTTATAATTTAAAGGAGTAAATGATTGACTGTAGACATGTCAGCATAGTTAAATTATCTGATTCTCTATAGATTAGTGCAATACAGACGCTCCTATCGATAAGGTTATCAAATATTATTGATAATATAATAAAGTCTTTCCATAGCATATGCGAAAATAAGTATTAAGTATCTGCATAAATAATAATAATGCTTTTTCAAATTTGGAGGATATTTAACTTAATTTTGGCAGGCGTCAGTGAACTTAGTTGTCCTGATTGCTTGATTTCAAATCTTTCAATTGATTATAAATTTACAAATTCACATGTTGTTATTTTTTTTTTCTTTATCATGAGAAACTTGTTGGAGTCGTAGCAATAGTAAAAACGAGACCTCTTCTACAAAGAGCAAGATAAACTTTATGGATGGATCGCATTTGTTAAATTCTACTTCTATGACACCAGTGAGGCCTTCATTAAAGTAACTGAAGGAACTGGTTTTTTAAACTCAAAGTGGACTATGATAACCGCTTGCCATAATTTGTATTTGCCCAATTAGAAGGACAAGTGCAGTCATTGTGTAGTCTATCTGCGAGACCCTAAGAATAATAAATAGATTATCATCAAAAGTAAGTCTGTGACCAAATGGTTTTAAAATCGAGAGCTTGATTTAGCATTAGTAAGATTAGAGGATTAAGTCAAGCATTTTCAAAAAAGTGTATCTTTTAGCAGCCCAGAAGAGCTTAAATTAATTAAGCAAGCATAATAATAGGAACTATTCGTCAGTGGCTTTTCAAACAGAATGAAAACTTCAATCAATATTCGAAACGATATAGTCATTGTCAGATCCAACTTTGTTAGCCTGTAGGAAAATACATTGAAGTATCGAGGCCAAACTAATAAGGGTCTTTCCGGATCGCCTGTCATTTATAGGTACAAGGTCGGCAAAGACGAGGTTAAATTGAAAATAGTGGGGTTGCATCTAAGTCGTAAAACAAATACGCAGGATTGCAAGGGTCTTTTATTCAATGACGACGTAATAAACCTAATCTATTCATGGATGAACTAATACCAGTTGGACAGAGTCAAAATCGAAAGTCGACTGTCAATGATGATGGCTTATTGCATGAAGATCTTTGAAACTGTCAAGAAATAGCTGTTGGAGAAGGATGAGGAAGGCATAATACATAAAAGTCAGTTATAGATGGTAAAAAGAGAGGAAGAGTATGCATTATAAAGTCATGAAAAATAGGTTTAATTACCTGCCAAAAATATTCAGAAATAGAAGGATATTGAGAAGATGCACTAATAACTAATGAACTTATTGGTCAATAACGAGAAATAAGAAGAAGTATGTGAAAAGATAGGAGATATCTATGCTCTTGAAAACCAGTACTAAATTGCTGACGTCTTCCTCCAAAAATCGATGGCCCTTGTCCAGTTACCTGAAGCCGATAATAATTCTTTTATTGTAAATGAGGCAGCTGTAAAGATCCAACAAAAACTATAGGAAATCAATAAAAAAATGGGCAATAAAGCTCAAGATAAAGGTATTGGATAACTGCAGTTGATAAAAAGAAAGCCGATTCAATAACAAATAAGTGAAATTTCAATGCCATCAATTTCATAGATCAAAAACGATTCCTAGTCAAAGATATCGAGGATCCTGCAAAACTATCTGATGAAATAATCAGAAAATCAATCTTAATGTTCAGTCTAGTATCATCTGAAGAAAATTAAACCGCTCCCAAATATAGGAAAATTATAAAAAAATATTTCATAGAACAAATCTAAATTATCATCATATGAGTGGAAGAGTCAGAGCGAGCTCATTTTTCATATTGATTCTATGCAAAATTTAACAGTTCTTACACATTCATCAGCGGAGTCTCTTGCTGCTAAATAACGATCAGAGCCAAATCGTTCTTAATATAGAGATAATTCTTTGAAGGCAATAAGAAATTAGTCCATGAAATCCATCGATTAAAAAGTGAATTGCAAAGCTCACCCTATTGTCCATCCATCCCAGCTTTCTAATTTTCCTAAGAACTGCATCGGCTATCTAATGAGTTCAAATAAGGGAGAAGAAAGAGATTTCATTGGAACCGGCTTCTTAATATCCCCTAATTTGGTTTTAACTTCAGCCCATAACATTTTTCAGATTGGCTAAAAAAACTAAACTCGATAATTGATCTTTACAATTGAAGAGTAATAAAACGGCTAAAGAAAATAGAGATAAATTCAAGTTATAAATAATCGTATAAATAAGCAATTTCATTAAGCTTCTAATTAAGTGTCTTATTAATTAAATCGTATTAAAAAATTTCCCGATCAAAAAATCTAATTTTAGAAGACACTGAAACAAAAGGAAAGATAGCAGTTGAAATATAATTTTGCACTTCTGAAGATTAACGAGTCGGTGAGTAGAAGTTAATTCTTTCATTTGAGAGGAACAGATCCTATTCGGCAGTTAGTAGTATCTGGATACCCCAGTAATTGCGATAGGCAGCTACTCACCCACAAAAAAGATATCTTTAATAGTGAAGATGGGCGTTTATACTATGATATTGATGTAGATTATGGGCAAAGTGGATGTCCATTGTATTTAAAGAATGAAAATAAGATAGAATTAGTAGGAATTCATATAGGGTTTTCACCAGCAGATAACATAAATGCTGGAGTACTGATAAATAATAGCGTAATTGAAGTTATTAAAAAATGGGCATTATCAATGCAAGCTTCAATCAAAATGTTAAACTCAAAAGAATAACATTGCAAGCCATAACAAAAGATAAAAATAAAAAATGGATCGATTTAAAAACTAGTGTTCACGCCCATAAACGTATTGCTCTATTAATAACTCAGATTTAGTAATCAAGCTAATACAAGCAAAGTAAGAATGTTCATCTCGATGAAAAGTGTGCAAGTACATCATCATCATCAACATCAACATCATAAAAAACATATATAAAGAAGTAAGAGCAATTTATATAGGTAATCGATAATGGATATAATAAAATTGCTTAACTTCTTAACAGAGTAAATAATAAGAATAAAATAACCAATCTTACTTTAAAAAATATAGTAAAAATGAAATAATTAAGTGTGCATTTTGACCTTATGTAGACGTAATTTAGAACTCATTAAGAGTATATCTCTTTCAAATGTAGACGTAACCATACAGAGAATTAGAGTAACCAATGATTCACTCAGACGTAAATTTAAACTGAATAAGTGTAAGATATCTGAGATTAAGATGTAAATATCAATCCATAAAGTGTATGTCATTTTGTACTCAGCCGTAACCTTTAATTCAATTAGCGTATAACATCTAATATGCAGGAGTAGTTTACTATTAAATTAGGACGTTAAAAATACATTAAATTAGTGTATGCCCCGCAATATTTAGATGTAAATCATTATTCATTCAGTGTATGCTGACGCCTACTCAGATGTAAATACAGCTCAACTCAGTGTAAATAAATTAAGATTCAGTTGTAAAGATACAATAAGTCAGTGTTCAATTGTTAATATTCAGCTGTAAGAATTAACTTATTAAGAGTATTTAATTGTCCATTCAGCCGTAAATATTCAGTAACTCAGTGTATATATTCCGATATTGAGACGTAAAGTTCGCTTAAATCAGTGTATAGGATCACATATTAAGAAGTAAATATTAAATAAAATTAGTGTAAATCTGTTATTATTGAGTTGTAAAAATTATTCTAATAAGGGCAAAATCATGGAAATATTGCCGCAATTTACTAAACTTTATAGATTAGATCTTTACATCAGGTATCCATCTGGTAAATTAGACATCCACTCTGGAAGGATAAAATATTTGATAAATTTGTCGTCGAGCTGAACAATATGGATCTGGACTGTTTTTGCATATATATTGACTAATAATATAAATGTTCTTAGAAATATGAGTAAAACTGCATTTATATAGTTGGACCAAGGACTTAAAAGCCTACTCAGTAAAGGAATACTTAAAATGGTACCAATGATGCTCAAATAATCTAAATGATTTCATTTTCATTTCTATCTTTGATAATTACAACTTTAAATATGATGGAATAGTACATCAAATTAAAAATTAAAATCCTAAATATTCTTATCAAATAATAGCAAGGATCACATCAATCATCATCCACTACACCTCGATCAAAGATACCTCCACATTATTTGCCCAAATGGTCATAGCATTACTTAGATACCTTAAAAGTTTTCAAACACTTCCAGCAGATGTGAGTCTTACAATTTTTGCACTCCATATGATTGCAACCTCCATTTTTTTGTATTCCCTCATGGCAATTAGGGCATTGCTTTATTCCCATCTTTTATAGATTATAATTCAAATTATCCTTATTTTTCCATTACTCGCAGGTATAGTTTGGATGAGATTAACCGCATTTTACACACTCAACTTTCCCACATATTTCGCAGTTTATTTCTCCACTTTTTTCAATATCCTCCTTGTCAAATATATTTTCACAAAATTTACAAGAAATATACTTATCCTTATTCCGTTGAACGTAATTCCCAATTTTAATATCACATATCTTTTGGAATTCGTCCTAGGACAGCAGAGTTTTTACATCGTTCACGTTGATCGGTACCTGACAATCGTCATTTGGGCAAAGAAGCTTTTCAGTATGGGGACTGTTTCTAAAAGCCCTCACGTGATCAGTAAGGCACAGCCAGCAAAACGAGCATTTGCAATTTAAAAATCTATAAGGATTACGCATAATATCTGCACAAATACCACACTCTCCCTTATCCGCTTTCACTAATTTCATAATATCATTCTTGGTCTATTCAAAAGTTGCAATGTCAGCTGTAACAAGCACATCCCGTGATTGGAAGATGATTTAGTAGTTAAGCATCTTTCCCCTTGAGAGGGAGGCGATCTTATCATCAAGAAGTTGTTTGACTTTATTGAGGTTTTTCCCCCTGTAGGATATTTTCTCAGTATAGTATTTAAACTTTTTAATTCTTTCCTTTATTTTAGTCTCTATATCTTTCAAGTCTGCGTCCTCGCAATAGACCTTGAGACTATTATTGAATTTCTCAAACCCAAAGTATACTTTGAAGTTGTATTCTTCTTCAATATCATCCAGAATTTGCTTGCCGTCATTCATACGATCCAAAAACCTGTACTCTGAGAATTACAACTTAATAAGCTTTGAAGTGAATAGATTAGTGATTATCCTTTGAGTTTTGATAAAATCCTATTTGTTTGGACTACGACTGATAATCATCACCTTTTCTTTGTTTCTAACACGCCGAGTTATGGTTGTAAAGCTTAGCAGAGGATACTACACTTTAAATATGCCTATTTGAAATTCGTACTCCTCCTCAAGGGCTTGAAAGGCCTTCAACGAGGGCATAGCCACAACTTGATCGTAGTATGTTCTTATATGCAGCTTTTAACATCCCAATTTGTTTATTTTACCATCAAAGGCCTTTTTCATTTTTGTCAAAATAGACTGATCGAGAGTGGTAATTTCTGCTATCATGTCTACTCGCAGCCGTTTTTCAAACGTACTTAACATACTTATTTCCCAATATTGGTTGTTCTTTACCATTTTATCTTTCCTGTCGTTTCGATCAGGTTTGTAGTGCCCCCGCACGTTAATCGTTAAATTTTATGTCTTGACGTTGATTTCCTCCAATAAACTGTATATCTCCTCTTTCCACTCGTCATCACTTTTGCGGGCCTCACTAATTTAGGGCTATCTAAACTTTTTAATAAATTTCGGAAACTTAAAGTTAAAACCGAACAGTTGCTACTGGTCCATTTTGAAGAGTTACTCGGCTATTTACAGTTAGTCACAAGTGATATGGAATATATTAATCCCATTACCTTTCTTACTAAGTTTAAATGATCCTGATGAAAGTTTGCATTGCCCTCTCCCAAGGCGTAATTATAGTAATTACATGGGATCTAAATTCCGATGTCTAGGTCCTGCTTCTTTTTTAATAATGCCCATTTCAATCATTTAGCACATTTCTCGAGCAGGATTGCTGCCATCATTTAAATCTTCATAAAACATAAAGGCATTTGCACTACTACAATTTCCAGCAAAGAAATGAAGGATGATCTTAGTCTGTGGAATCTTCCTTCGCTTATCCACCAGAGCCTCTTTAACTTACGTCTCTATGTCAAGGTTGGCCTTTTTTAATTCGTTAATATAAGCAAGGAATATGTTTTTGTTAACTTCTTCCATAATAAACACTTTAATCTTTCTCTTATTTTTTTGCACATATAACTTATTGTTTTTTACCTTTTCCATCTTCTTAGTGGAAGCTAGGTCCTCGATAATATACTTTCCTAAAAATTAATTATCGGCACAATCCGCGGCGATGGTTTCAATCATGATCAGTTCAGAGATAATTTAAATACAAAATTAAATGTTATTAAACTCTATTCCCTAAATCTGATATCCATTTTGCATGTTAACAAAGATGTTGCCGATATAGTTATGCCTATATGATTTTCCTAACTCTTTCCTCATGTTTTACAGGTAGGTAGCAATTTTCTTTTGAAAGTCATTGGGAATCTATGATTCTTTTCCCATGCCTTTGCTATAGCTAATATCTTTATCCTGCACCATAAAGAAGAACGAGATTTTGTTCTGCTCCTCCGATATCATTGGAAAGGCATCCTTCAAGAACATAAATCGTTAATCAGTCTCACTCTTATAATAATCAAAACGAATCTGTTGCAGTATTTTAGTGGGCAGGTCATAGCTAACATCCCTGTAGAAGGGATTGTGCTCTTGAATTTCATTTACCTTAAAAGTTTACCAAATGTATTTGTCGATGTGTTTCTTCATAAAATCGTATGTGATTGCATGGGCCACCTTGCAGTACAGTCTGCCCACCTCGTTTGTGTAAAGATCGTAACAAATTACCCAATCTGAAGGAATGCCCAACAGTGATAAATTACTTGTTCCATAAATCTGCAGAGGTCTCCTTTGGCTGACCATAGTATACCCAATCTGTGGATTCCCTGAGTATTTGCAGAGATTGGGGCTAAAGCTGGTGATTAGGCAGGAGAGAATGACTTCCCGATAGGATTTGCACTACATTAATTTGGATTTAGCATTATCCAACTCCTCCTCGTAAACTGAAGCTTTAATGCGAAACTCTTTCACAATTTAGGAGATTTCCCGCACAAGATCTTCGGTCTGGTTGAGTGCCTTAAAATTAAGAAAATTCTCACGAATCCATAGTGTGAGTTCTGAATTCCTGTATTTTTTGCCTTGAGAACTGCCATTTGCTTTCATTTGTTTATACTTCCTAAAGATGTTGTCGAGGAAAAAGAAATCACCCTCTTCATCACTAAATTCGAACTTTTTCTTTTAACCCTTCTCCCTGTCCTATTTTTTCACAAAGAAAAGATTTGAAAAATTCACCAATAAGGCTAGGATTTATATTACAGTGTTTTCGATGTTTTATGCACGGATTTGGGCAAGTTATTACTTAGGCAATTTTAACTTCGAACAGAAGCTGGGCATTTATAATGATTTTTGGAACATCATCCCCTCGATGATAGCCCGCGAAAGAAAAGGCTCTATTGGAATCTTTACTAGTAGTTAGCCTATCTTGGTGACTTTATCCTCCTTGTCTGCTAATGCTCCGATAAGTTTAAGCAGTTCGACTGATCTCTTTAGGCCCTCCATACTAGGTTTTGATATGTAGGGAAAGTTTATCACATCGTTTATTTTTAGAGTCTTGAGTCTCAGCACAACAGTTTAAAGAGATGCGTTCTACATCTCAGGAACTTTGTTTACTTTTCTTTGTTTAAAGTTTTACTAAGAGTACAGCCTAAAACAGTGACCGGGCCCAGTCCTTCCAGATCTTCCAGCTCTTTGTTTGGCCGATGACTGTGTAATTTCTTGCAATTTCATGGATGAAACCTTATACTTTTGATCATACACCAGTTCAACATCCTTTCCCGGATCAATGACCACCCTAACTCCATCAATGGTAATGGCTGTTTCCGCAATTCTAGAGGCAAATATAAACTTATGTTTGCCTGTCTCTTAAAAGACGCGTTTTTGTTAAGCAGGCGTTATTTTTCCGTGGAGAGCATAGACCGTAAAGACATTTTTGTTTAGTTTCTAAGAATAGATCTTTATCAGTTAGTTTATTTCATCCAGATTGGAGCAGAAACACAGTAGATGTCCCTTGAATTAATTTTTCATTCGGCTAGTGTCATGAAGAATCTATTCGTTAATCACCCTCTAAATCTTACGAACCTGCTAGAACTTGTCACCCTATTTATATTTCGCGTAGTCTTTGTAAGTGATTGCCACTGGATACATCCTTCCTGATACTTTTAAGGTCTTAGTATGGAAGTAATTTTAGAACAGATGGATATCCATCGAAGCTGAAGTCACTATAACCTTGAAATCAGTTCTCTTCTTCAAAAGTTATTTCACTAAGCCTAGGATTACGTCGATGCTGATGGTTCTCTCATGAGCTTCGTCGATAACCAAACAGGAGTAGTTAGAAAGCACAGGATCCTGAGTCAGTTCATCCAATACTAA